>Ga0099364_10003086_pt1 | contig 26135 bp, 13 predicted proteins | sample TergutTh196P3_FD_73070 | JGI IMG/M metagenome (GOLD analysis project Ga0099364, IMG submission 73070) | Microcerotermes parvus P3 segment gut microbial communities from Pointe-Noire, Republic of the Congo - Th196 P3 | ecosystem: Host-associated > Arthropoda: Insects > Digestive system > Gut ...
AAACGGGGCGATCCCCGGCGGGTCGCCGGGGGCGCACCGCACCGCGGAGGCAAGCCGTTAACGGTTTCGTCGAATTCGACTTCAACGGAGCAACGTTCAGAATCGAAGCCGATAACGCGAGTGATGTTGAGCTCACATTTGTTCCAGGCACTGCAAGCACTGGCAGTACTTTTAGCGGACCAAATGCCATAAACGTGGGGGTTTCAGATTACGCTAGCGAGATGGCAACCGCCGAGGATTTTCGTGCATTCCTTGAAAGTGCTCTTGCCGCTGCAATGGAACATGCTTCTAATGACGACGTAAACAATCCCGACGGTATCACTGGATTCACTGTTACGGTAGTCGATCCGATACCTGGGGCAAGCACTTGGCAATCTCTTCCGTCTGCCATCACTAATGCGACGACCCTCGTTGAAGCGTTAGGTTCCCCTAAAACCGTTGCCGCTGGTGAAGTAGCCGATCCCGATGCAACTGCCGCAGGTCAAACGATTCTCTCCTTCGGCGAGACTTCGGCGATGAACGGTATGACCTTTGCGTTCACTCGTGAAGAGGCACGGGAAGGTTTCAATGCGACGACGGGACAGTTAACGATATTCCTCGGTTCGGAATTCGAAGCACTCGCCGCCGGTGATGATGCCGCCGCCGCCGATGCCGCTCTGCGAGCCGCCGTCAATGGCGCGATTGCCGCTAACTGGGAAGCGATTCGATCCTTCACAGGCGAAGGCGGAACGAAAACCAATACCAGCGTGCAGGAATTGGACGGTCCGGTTAAACTGGCAGCAGAGCAAGACGAAGCGTTCACCGTGGCGAATGCCATCGCCGATGCCGCCGCAGCCGACAATCCCTTTGCCAAGGCTGCTGACGGTAAGACGATGATCACCGGTTCGTATGTCGAAGGCGAAGTAACAGGTCAGCGGGGTATCGCAGCCGACGATGCCGTGATGAGCATTACGGCGAAAGAAGCCGGAACGCACATGGCGGGCATTTCCATCCACTTTGTCAATAACACGCACAGCGGTCTGAACGTGTGGAATAACGCTTACGAGACCGAGTACGCCGCCGGCGATTTCCTGCCTGACTTGAAAGTGGAACTCCACACCAAGACGGACGGCTCACGCGAGTTGATCATCATTGGTAATCTCGGAGCAGGTTCGGGAAGTGAAGTCAATGCCGGTCTCTTGGCTCGGGCACTCAACGGTGCCATGATGACGGATGTGGCATCGGGCAAGGAGTTTGCTTTCAGTTCGATGTTCGATGCGAATGCTCTGCAATTTGCGCCGGGCGAAAACAACGGCGACGGAATGGCGGGCAGCGTGTTGTTCAATCGGGATGTCTCCGCAGCGCAAGGCGTTACGGTCGGCGGATACAAGATTTCCTCCGGCACCGGCAGTGCAACCTCCAGCGGTATCGGCATGCTCGGTCAATCCGATGCGAATGAGCGGTTGATTATCGAGTCCGAAGAACTCGGAAGCGGTCAGTCCCTTGAGATCAACCTTGTGAAGGGGTACATCAACTTCCTGAACGCTTACGGCGAATCTGCCAACAGTGCTGTCGGTCAGGACATGCTTGCGACGATCAATGGTATCCGGGCAACGGCAGACGGTAATCACATCGGAATCAACACCAGCGATCTGTCGGTGTCGATGAGTGTTGCCAATGGTGTCGGCAGCACTGGATTTACGATTACCGGCGGCGGAGCATTGTTCCAACTCGGACCGGATGTCGTTTCGCAACAGCAGATGCGTGTCGGTATTGCTTCGATGTTGACGACCAACCTCGGCGGCAAGGATGGACAGTTGTACCTCTTGAAAGAGGGGGGCGTTGCGGCGTTGAATTCTAACGATGCGGGTCGCCGGCTTGCCGACAGGATTGTGAACCAAGCGATTGAAAACGTTGCGAGTCAGCGTGGTCGATTGGGCGCATTGCAACGGGGTTCATTGGAGCCGAACATTATGGCGTTGCAGGATTCGTTGGTCGCGATGACCGAGGCGAATGCGTTGATCACGAATGCGGACTTTGCGGTAGAGTCGAGTAACCTGACGCGGTTGCAGTTGTTGATCCAAGCGGGTATGCAGACGTTGGGCATTGCGAATCAGATGCCGCAGTACGCAGCGTCGCTGGTGCGGTAGGTTTTATCACAGAGCCCGTATCGGTAGATACGGCGAAAATCAGAGCCCGGTGCGGGAGCACCGGGTTTTTTTGTGCGCCGGTGCGGGAGCTCTGATTGTCGTTCGTTTTTTGTGGTATAATGAAAGAAATGTTCACAGAGTCTGCATGTCCCCCATATTACCGCACGAAACGGATGAATTGCTTCGTTTGAAACAGGAAAACGCTGCGTTGCGTGCGGAGTTGGATGTCATCCATATCGGCACCGTTAGAGCGGAACGCATTGCCCAAAATCTGCGGGATGCCCAACAGAAACTGGACGTTCATCTGGATGCCTTTGCCCGGATGCACGAATACGCCCGACGTGCCTTCGCACAACGAAACCGCTCGCTTCTCTACGAAACAATTACGGAAGGCATCGTCGACGTGATGCAACTTGAGGTAGCCGCCCTCTTTGAAGTCAATGTCATCGGCGGACATCTTATCCTCCTGAACGGTTTGAATTTGGAAACGAACGAGACGGTCTTTCCTTTATCGATGGATGAGTGGGCTAAACATGGTATCGGGTTCGACGTAATGACGAACAAAGCGGTTTACGAATCGCCCGTCATCTCCGAACCCTGGTTGAGTCTGGGATTGGCTCACGTTATTTTTATGCCTTCTTACGACAACAATCACCGGGTCAACAGTCTCTTCGTCGGCGGGGTCACGAAATCAAACGAAACGATCTACGATTTCACTCCGAAGGAGTTATCATCCCCTTTTATGTTGTATTGTCAACAGATGAACGGTATCTTGAGCCTCTTTGATGCCATTGAGAAAGCGAGTCTGGCGAGTCTTGCCAAGAGCCGGTTTTTGGCGAACCTCAGTCATGAAATTCGGACCCCGATGAACGCGATCATCGGCATGGCGCAAATTGCCCAGCGGACTCAGAACGCCGAGGAAATCGACCACTCTGTCCGGCAGATTAGTATGTCGTCGAAGCATCTGCTCAGTCTTATCAATGATGTGCTGGACATTTCCAAGATCGAAGACGGTAAACTCCACTTGGCTTCGAGTGCCTTTGATCTGCTGCACGTTGTCGAAATGGTTCGCACTGGCATGGAGCAGTTGGCTTACGAGAAATCGCAGACGCTGACGGTCGCCTTTCACTCTGTCGGCGATCCGCGATTGATCGGCGACGATATGCGTCTGTCGCAAGTTCTCTTCAATCTGCTGGGGAATGCCGTGAAGTTCACACCGGAGGGGGGACAGGTCCGATTGGATGTAACGGAGTTTTCCCGGGATGCGAATTCGGCGACGATCCAATTTTCCGTAATGGATACGGGGATCGGCATTGCGCCGGAATTTCACGAACGTCTTTTTCGTCCTTTCGAGCAGGCGGACGACAGTATTTCCCGGAATTACGGCGGGACGGGTTTGGGACTGGCGATCTGTCGGCACATCGTCGAACTGATGGGCGGCGACATCCGCGTGGAAAGCGAAATGGGCAAAGGCACAAATTTCCGCTTTGCCGTCTCTTTCGGCATTGACAAGTCGGAAGCATTGGTTAAGGATGCCGAACCCAGTTCCGACGACGTGCCGGATTTTAGCGGACATCGGATCCTGGTCGTTGACGATGTCAAGATCAATCGGATGATCCTCGCTTCGTTCCTGAAGGGCACCCACATGATCGTCGACGAGGCGGAAAACGGTGCTGTTGCCGTCGATAGGGTACGGACCGCGCCGCCGGGATATTATGATTTGGTCTTTATGGATATACAAATGCCGGTCATGGACGGTTGTATGGCAACGCGTGCTATTCGGGCATCCGATCATCCTGATGCGCAGAAACTGCCGATCATTGCAATGACTGCCAACGTGTTTAAGGAGGACATTCAGGAGGTCCTCGATGCCGGAATGAACGGACACATTGGCAAGCCTCTCGATCTGAAACTTGTTCTCGACACGATTCGAAAAATCTGTACCGTGTGAAAAACGGAGGCAATAACATATCTGAAACGCTTGTTGCGGCTGAAATACAAGCGTTTTTTACTGCATCGGCAGATAAAATTTCATGCAAAACAAACAGAGCCGCAATCTACCGATTGCGAGTTCTAAATATCGCCGATGCAGTAAATTTTCGCCGCGCTCCGAATGTACAATCGATCATTCAAGATTGCCGGACTGGTTACAACCGGCTCCGGCATCGGATTCTCCGAAATTACCATCGCTTGCTCCGATTCTTCCGTCAAACGTCCATCTTCGCCGACGGCAACTTTCGATAAGTCAATCACGAACGATCTGGCATTGTCTTTCGTTTTGTCAAAAACGTAAAGGTACGTTCCTACCAAAATCGGCGATGAATAAAGGCTGACCATATCGCCGACTTCCAATTCCCAGAACCTTGCCCGCTTGTTGGTGGGATTCAGCACCGTTGGATCATAACCCGTCAGAAAACCGCCCGCATCGAGCGTTAAAAAATACTCTTCGGTCATCAGCGGACTCACCGCGTTCGGTGTTGCATTGATCCCCACCCAGAGAATATGCGTTGCCGTTACGTCTCCCGATCCGGTCGCATCAATCGTCGTCGTTCGGGGAAATTCGTTTGTAATCAGGACAGCGTTTTCGAAAGCAACTGCCGAAGGTCCAACGTCGCCGCTCAAACATCTGCACCGCCAGATTTCCGTGCCGTCTTCAGGATTGTACGCAATCACATAGGGATTGCCGCACGCAATAATCTGATACGAATCGCCGATCTTTTTGATCGTCGGCGATGCCCAGGAATTGGGAATCGCCTCACGCGCAGTTTTCCAGAGGACATCGCCATTGTCCCGATTGAAGGCGATCAATTTCGATGATTCGCCTTCGCCGTCATCGAACTGTACGATCAATTTGTCAAAATAAAGAGCGGGCGAACTTGCAAAACCGTAAGAATTATCGGGAATACCGAAACTGTGCCGCCAAACGAATGTTCCGTCAAAATTAACGGCAACCAGTTCGCCGTTCGCAAACATGGCATAGACGTGCCGACCGTCCACAACCGGTGTGGGAGCGGCAAAACCTGTGTCGTGATCGACTTGATCGGCGGTGATTTTCGCTTCCGGTCGAGTAACATCCGCTTCCCAAAGGAGTTCGCCGTTTGTAATGTCGTAACAAAAAATCTTTTGCGAGTCTTCGTCGGCACCGGTCAGGAACAATTTGCCTCCTCCGCTTTCGTCTGTCCAAATGACCGGAGACGAATTGCCGGGCAGCGGCACTTCGGACTGCCAAATGATGTTTTCTCCTGTCCTGCCGTTCCATTGAGTCGGCGGATTATCGGAAAAGCCGATACCGTTTCCGTCGAAATTACGGAAGGACACCCAGTTTTTGGCAAGAAGTTCTTCGGTGAGTTCGATGGCAGGCATAGGAGCCGCTCCTATTTCATCGGGAAGCGTCTCGGCTCCCGCAAGGGCAGAGGGAGGCGGAAGACTCTCACCGGGAGCAGTGGGAGCCGACGGTTCAAGTTTGCTGTAAATTAAATCGATGTGAGTCGGCGGTACGAGCAGGAGTCCCAAGTAGAGTCCTACGCAGAGCATAAGCCAAACGGTAACGACGGTAACTCCCCAACTTTCTTTTTCTTCGCTTTTTCTGACCTCGTCATTGGGGCGAGGAATTTGTCGATTCAATACACTGATTGTTCGAACGGCAACAAAAAAGAGAATGGACGACAGTATCAAAAAGTGTATCGTGCGCTTGATAATCGACCGGCGTTGAAAATAGTCGTTGCGTAGTTCGAGATCGAGTTCCCGAATTTGGGTTTTGAGTGCCTCATCTTGCCGGTTTTGTGTCAGTGTCTGCCGGAGAGCAAGGAAGGAGGGATCATCAGTCGGCAGCCGGTTAAACGAGTCTTCGGCGGGTTGCCGATAGGAGGGATCGTTTGTCTGGAGCGTCTCGGTATCAATGCCGGTTGTTCCGCTGGGCGACAGGAGTCCGTGATAATTAACAGCAAGGACAACGCACAAGATAATGCAGAACGCCCCGCTGACGGCGGCGAGAAGCAGGGCAAGGCGATACAACAGCCGTGTACCGGGAACGGTAGTCGTGTCTAAAACAGTTGTCATGCCATTCATTGTAACAAGATGCGTTTTTTTTTCAAGAGCATACAGTGTAAGGCTTTCGCCCAAAAAGAGGCGTGTCCGCCTTTTGTGGGTACGATTTGTCTTGGATACGCTCCTGCAAGAGCGCAGTGTCTCTAACCCTTCTCGCAAATCATCGGCACCCAACGGCGGCAAAAGGCGGGGCGCAGAATCTGCATAGATTCTTTCCTTCGGTTTTTAGCGCATCGTTAAATAGGCGCGTGGACATTGTAAGTTCTCCGCAGTTATCGCAGCGTATGCTCGGATAAATCTGTGCCTTTTCCGGCATAGGAACTTGAGCGGGACTCATCGAAAAGAGTGCGTCAAAATCCGCGAGCATGATTCTGTCGATCATTTTTCGGCGAATACTTTCACGTCCTGCATCATCGTCGGCAGCCGGCAATTTTTCCTGCTCTCGCAAATCAGTCAGCAGACCGCCTCGCGTCATCAACCGAACATTCTTGCCGTCGCTCCGGCGAAAAAAAGAGTAAGCGTTTTTTCCATAGTCGAGAAAGACGAGGTTCCCTTTGCCGAAAGTACAGCCGACAAGATACTGAATTGCATCGACGGCACACATATCGCTTTCGACGACAGCGACAATTTCCTCGTCGGCGGCATAGCCGAATTCTTGAAGCACCCAGCCGCCGACCCGAATTCCAAATGTCAAACCGGGGCAATGGTGTCCATGAAATGCAATCACCCCGTCGATCTGTTCCTGTGTTAACATGTTTTTTCAACAATAAAGGAAAAATTTCGTTCCGACGTATGAATTTCAACCGGCAAGCCATAAACGTTTTCAATGAGTTCCGGGGTCAAACCGTCGCGGAGAACATTGCCGACAAGTTTACCGCTTTGGAGCAACAAAAACCGGTCAGTGTATCGAATCGCCACATTGATGTCATGCATTGTGAGTATTGTCGTCAAGTTTCGTTCCCGAACAATTTTACGCAACAACACCAGCATTTCAACCTGATTTTTAAGGTCGAGCGAACTGGTCGGCTCATCGAGCAAGAGCAGTTGCGGCTCCTGTACAAGCACCCGCGCCAAAGCAACCTTTTGACTTTCACCTCCGCTTAACTGATCCACTGGACGTTGTGCCCATGCGCTAATACCAAGTTTTTCCAGTATTTCCTCGACCTTTTTAAGGTCGTCTTTCGATGCTTTCCAAGTAAAATAAGGTTTGCGTCCGAGTAAAACCGATTCAAAGACGGAAAGCGGTGCCGTCTCCAACTTCTGCGGAACATACGCAATCAATCTGGCATGCTGTTCTGCGCTGCATTGAGCGATTGCCCGGTCGTTTAACGTCATCGCTCCTTGTTTCGGTCGCAAAATGCCAGTCAAACAGCGGAGTAACGTCGATTTGCCTGAACCGTTGGGTCCCAGTACCGCAAGGATTTCACCGGCATCGGTCTCAAACGACACATCCGAAAGTACATCACATTTTCCATACGAAAAACTGATATTTTGAACTTTCAGCATGATGTACCTCGCTTTCTGAGTAATAGGGACAGGAAGACCGGCGCGCCGATAAAAGCGGTCAGAATCGAAACAGGCAAGATGCGGGGCGCAATCATCAATCGGGCGGCGGTGTCGGCAAGGAGCAAAAGCAATGCACCGAACAAAAGCGAAAAGGGTAAAAGAAATCGGTAGTCGGAACCAATCAACAGCCTCGCAAAATGGGGAACGACCAGCCCGACGAAACCGATGATTCCGAGCAGGGAAACGAGCACTGCCGTAATGAGCGAGGAAAACAACATTGTGAGTATCCGCAAACGCCGAGCAGGAACTCCCAGTCCCAAAGCGGTTTCCTCACCGAAAATCAAAGCGTTGTAGTTCCAACTTTGCCTTAAAAAAAAGATTGAGACCGGAACGACAACAAGCGTCATCACGGTTAAGTCTGTCCAGTTGGCTCTTGCCGTATCGCCGAAAGTCCAATAGACGATGGCGGCTAGTCGAGAATCGTCCACCATATATTGCAGGAACATCAGTCCGGCGGAGAAGAGCGAACCGAGGGCAACGCCGATCAAAATAATTGTTTCCGTCCGAGTTCCCCGCACTCGGCTTAACAGGTGAATCAGAGCGGTTGCCAGCATCGCAACGACAAAGGCTCCCAGAGCGGTGAAACTTCGTGCGAATCCGTCGGGAAGTCCGAGTCTCGTTAGATTTTCCCCCAACGTTGTTACGCTTCCTCCGCCGAAAACCAGAGTCAGAGCCGCCCCGAATGCCGCCGCGTGTGAAATGCCCAGTGTAAAAGGGGTACAGAGCGGATTGCGCAGCACCCCTTGCATCGTTGCCCCGGCAATCGCCAGTCCCGCCCCGGCAACGACGGCGGTCAGTGCCTGCGGCAGCCGGATACTCAAGATGGTGCGAACCAGACGAGGGTCTGCGTCTCCGCCACAGAGAATGAAGACCGTATCACGGAACGATATCGACGCAGCACCGACGGAAACGGCAAGACATAACACGACTGGAAGCAGGAGTGTTGCCAGAATCAGCAACACGATCCGAAAGGTTACGGAACCGGTGTAGGCTTGTGCCGAAGTGCGTGTTTTGCGAGTCATATTCGGTGGATAGATATGAAAGTCGGGAGCGTAACAACGTGGAGTGACCGGATAACACGCCAAGCGATCCGGTCTCTACGGTTCCCGGCTTTCATCAATTTGTTCAAAAAATCTGTTCAAAAACCAAATGATCCAAAGTTACGTTCAGTTTGTCAAAAACAGGACTGCCGACAAGGAACGTAAAAATTTCGTCGGCTTTCTTTTTAGGGTCAATATCCAAAAACTGCTCTGGATAAAGAACTTTGGCGACGAACCAAGCATTAGCAAGCACGGCATCGTGATTGACAAAATAAAACGTATTCGGTAAAAGCGTATAGACTTTTCCTTGTTGCACCGCACTCAATGAGCGGTAAGCAGAATCATTTTTCAATTCCATCAATCCGCTTGCTCCGCCGAGGTAGAGCGTACCGAGGTCGAGGAAAAGAATCTCCGGGTTCCATTCCAAGATTTTTTCTTTCGCCAGCATCGTGTGCCGTTTGCCGAGTGTCGGTTCGTGTGCGTTCGCTTTGATCGGACTTTCGGCACCCGCGATCACAAAGGGAGGATAACCGGCTTCCGACGAGTTAAAACCGTGCGAGCCGCCATAGGAAACGCCGCCTACATAAACGAGCGGCTTTGGACTGTTGCAATTTTTCATCCTTTCGTGAATGTTCGCAATTTCCTTGTCGAAAAATTCAATCAACGCCTCTGCCCGTGCTTCTTTCCCCAAGACGGTTCCTAGAAGCCGCAGACCGGTATCGAATTCTTCGCGCCCAGCCGTGATACACCGCATAGGAATCAACAGGACGGGAATACCGGTTCGACGCGTCAATTCCCTCGGATCGTATCCGCCCCCAGAATCGGCGCGGATAATGAGTTGCGGCATCGGGTCTAAATTCAACAGCAACTCCGGCGAGTCTCGTCCGCTGGTTTCACCACCGATGGGCAATTCCTGAAGCCCCGGATGAGCCGCCAAATAGGCTTTCAAAGTGCCGCGGTCGCCTGTATTTTTCTCGTTGGTATCGACGGCGACGACCATATCGACACATTCCAAATAGGCTGCCAAGCGGAGCGTTCCGCCGCTGCAATAAATCCGGTCAATCTTGGCGGGAACGAGTCCTTGCTTGTGATAGTTTTCCCATTGCTCAATCGTCCTGATCGGTTCCAATGGCTCGTTGAGTCCCTTTGTACAACCCGCGAAAAACAGTGTGAGTAACAACGCCAAAAGTGGAACCGTTTTTTCCCAAAAAAGGGGTGTTGACATCCTTTGGTAATAAATTACAATGATTCGTAATACCGATCCCGTAATCTATCAGATACCATGTTTTTGTCAAGACTTGGATGCCCCCCCATCAAACCCAACGCATTTACCCTGGTCGAATTGCTTGTGGTCATTGCGATTATCGGCATGTTAATTGGCTTGTTGCTTCCTGCCGTTCAAGCGGCGCGGGAAGCGGCAAGACGTATGCAGTGTACGAACAAGCAGAAACAAATCGGTCTTGCCCTTCATAATTACCATACAGTCCACGATGCCCTGCCCGGCATCTCGGCACTGGTTCCGCGTGTGATGAACAACGCCGTCTGTTGTCATGGTGCGCAAACGGTATCGGTCTATGTGCGTCTATTGCCCTTTATGGAACAGCAAGCACTCGACGCTCTTATTCCGAAGGATAATAACAATAGTGCGCCCGGCGAAAGTTTGCAATGGATTTTCACGCAGTGTCCGCGCCCGTATGACCATGTTGCCGTCGGGCAACTCAATCAGGCATCGCAGGTGTCCGTTGCGGCATTTCGTTGCCCCTCCGACGGCGGTCCGAATCAAATGACGACCATTGCGACCAATACGGCGACACGTCCCGATACCGTTGCGGCACCAGTTACGCCGACGGCGACCAGTAATTATATGTTCTGCACAGGTTCGGGAACGGACGACAATTACGGGATTTATATTAGGACGGACGGCACGTTTTATCTTGACTCCAGCACGGGTCTGGAAAGAATGACCGACGGTTCCAGCAATGTAGTCGTTATGAGTGAAGCGATTATCGGAGACGGAACGCCTTTGGGAAACGAACCCCCTAGTCCGCTGATGCCCTGGACACGTTGTGCTTTGGCACCCGATTACGGAACCAACTCGACTGCCGCTCCGCCGAATTTTACAACGCAGAAAGCACTCTCTGGGATTGATGTTTATGCAACGAACGTTGCCGATCTTACAATGGGAGAGAGCGAATTTGTCGGTTGGCGCGGCTGTATGTGGCTAGCGGGACGAGCCTACGCCACTTTTTTTACGACTTATAGTTCGCCGAATCCGAGGCACCCCGATTGGGGAACTCGTCCGACGTATGGTTTTTATGCCGCAAGGAGTTTTCACACCGGCGGAGTGAACGTAACGCTGGGGGACGGAAGCGTGCGATTTGTGTCCAATGCAGTCAATCGGACGACGTGGCAAAATTGGGGCAAAGTCGATTCCGGTCTCTCCAAAGGGACGCTTTGAGAAAAGAGTTCACAGAGTAAGTCAGGGAATCCAGAGCCCGTGACGTAAGTCAGGGTTCCCTTGCTTACGCAACGGGCTCTGTTCACTACGGGCTCTGTTCACTTCTGCCTACCAACAAAAAGATGTTTCACCCTACGATATTACACATTGTTGTATTGATATTGGCGTTCGTCATAGTGTTCGGCTGTTCTCGCGGTCCGAAGCGTCCTGCCGATATGCCGAACCCGACTCCCTGCATTGTTGTTGTAACGTTCGGCGGTGAAGTCATAGAGGGGGTCAGTGTTTATTTGACCCCGGAAGACAGACACGTTAACCCTTGGGGAGCCGCCGGCTTGACGAACGCCGAAGGACGGGCGATAATGAAGACGGATTCAGCTTTCGCCGGAGCAATTCCCGGCAATTACGTTATATCCTTTCGTAAACTTGCCGAACCGATTGATATGAATACTCCGCCGTCCTTGATTCCAGAAAAATATACTCTGGGCAAATCGCAGGAAACGATTGCCGTTTCAAAAGACCAATCAGAGTACACGTTTTCTTTGGATGCACTATAAAGCGGCAAAAAACAGCAGACGAGCAATGAGTACAATTTCAAGAATGTCCATTTCCGTTGAAGAGGAATTACTCGAAAAATTTGACGACCTCAGCAAACGGCGCGGCTTTCCCACCCGCTCGGAGGCAATTAAGCACTTGATGAGTTCGGCACTGGTCGAGCAAGAATGGGAAAGCGGCGAAATCGTTGCAGGAGTCATTACGATCATTTATGATCACCATAAAGTGTCGGTATTGCGGAAGATTGTCGATGCGCAACACCGTTACGGTAAGATTGTTATCTGTTCTCAACATGCCCATTTGGATCACGATAATTGTATGGAAAACATTATCGTTCAAGGAAAAGTCGAATGTGTCAGAAGGCTGCACAAGTTACTTTCCTCGATAAAGGGCATGAAACATACCGTCCTTTCTATGAGTACAACGGGCAGGAACACCTGACAATGTCATACCGTAAACAGTATGACATTGTCCTTTGCGCCCGCTGTAACACGATCACCCTTCTTGCGTATAGGTATTGACCGTAAACACGCAGCGCGGCGAATTTTTTAGTATTTCCTCCCGCAACGCAGGATCGTTCAATGTCTCCGGGATAATCAATCGGCGGAGATCCACAAACTTACTCAACACTTTCGCTCCTTCAAGCGTGATGCGTTCCTTGTTGCCGTGAATGTCCAGCAGCGTAAGATTCAATGCTGTCAGCGCATCGAGTCCTTTGTCCGTAATTGCCGTCGCAGGCAGAGAAACGCTGGTCAAACCCGGTAGAGTGGCAAGGAACACCGGAACCGTATCGTCCACCGGTATCGCAAATATCCGAATGTTTTCCAGTTTCGGATACGATTGGAGCACTTCAATAATGGTCGCCGAGTCAACGCCGCTCAATTCGGAAAACTCAACGATCTTCAAGTTCACCAATGGTTTGAGAGCCAGCAGTGCCTCGTTTGAACAACTCATAGCACGAAGTTCCAATCTGTCCAACTGGGTAACGACACCGAGTTCCGAAATTCCCCGGGCTCCTAATCCATCGCAACGGAAAACCCGAAGGTAACGCAAACTTTCCATTTCCTTGAATATCTCGCCGCAACCGGGTGAAATGTCCGCATCTTGAAGTTCAAGAGTCTTCAACTTTTTACACTTCTTGAGTTCCACTAATCCCGTGTTTGTTACTGTACCGCGAATGTAGAGGTCTTCGAGATGTTCCAGGTTCGCCAAAAAGAGAAGCGTATCATCTCCGACCGGCAAACCGCGAAGATCGAGAACACGAACCGACGACAACGCTTCGAGATCATAAAGAGCCATCGGCGAAAAACCGTTGTAAAGGATTCGCAACACTGTGAGTTTCGGAAACTCCGCAAAAAGTTTTACGGCTCGATCCGTGAATCCCACGTTCCGCCGCAGAGCGAGCGTGGTGATGTCAGGAAGCGTCTTGAGAATTTCCAACGATCTGTCCGTTATACTGGAGTTCTCGATATCGACGGACTTCAATTTCGTCAAACCGCTCAACGCTTCTACATATTCGTCATTGACGACGGGTCCCTGTAGCCGGATCGATTCCAAATCGGTCAATTTACCAATCTTTTGCACATCCTCGACTGTCAATTCATTGCTTTCGATTATAATTCGGATGATCCTTCCAGCCGGATTCTTTTGGATTGTGCCGCCGAGTTGTTGTACGCGCTCGCGCACAGCTGTTTCTTCCGGCGTTTCTTGAGGGGGCTGTGGAGTCTCCGGGACTACAACGGGCGGTGTCGCGGCAGGTTCCGGCGGTGCAACGGGTTCCGGGGCGACGGGCACCGCAAGAGGAGAAGTTTCCGGCACGGCAGGCGGAGTTTCCGGGGACGCTATCGAAATTGAAAGCACGTCAGATGCTACCATTTCCGGGATGTCAGAGGGTGTTTCCGGGGCAGCGGATTCCCCAACGGCGGACTCTGACGGGGCAGGATCGGCGGACGGCTGCGCGGGCTTTTCAGATTGCGGACAACCCACAAAGAGAGTCAGGGACAAAAAGGCAAAACAGATGATCGAAAGTCGGATTTTCATAAGGAAAAATGGGGGTTGGAGGAATGTGTTATGGGGGAAATACAAATTGAAAAGTTGTTTTTGCTATACTGTACAATGCCAATGATTGCCCTTTTTTCTTTGTGTATCTTTGTGTTCTTTGTGCCTTTGTGGTTCAAAAAGGATTAACCACAAAGACACAAAGGGCACAAAGGAAACACGAAGGGAAAAAGGTAAATGATTGCCGTGCCGCAGTATAAACGTTAGCAGTGCCGCAATTTTCAGATTGCGTTGGGTGTTTCAAAGAGCCGTAGGTGTAGCGGTACTCCGCGTAACCTACGGGCTCACCCTTGCTTACGCGACGGGCTCTGTGAACACATTGCTTACGCGACGGGCTCTGTGAACGTTTTCTCAATCGAGCCGATGGTCGCCGCGATAGACCGGCTTGACCAAATCGGCAACGCCCGGCGTTTTCAAGGACGCAAGGTTCGTAACGGCGAGATTCTTCGCATCCCACGCCACCTTTTCGCCCCAGTCCCCTAGACTTCCGCTCTCGCCGCCTACAGGGGCAGCCCAAACCGCAAGGTTGCCGAGAAGGATCGTCTCTGTAAGCGGTCCAGCGTAATCGGGAAAGTTCGAGTAGCACTGTTCCGGTGTGCCTTCCTTGATCGACCGGTAAAACTCACCATCATGACCGCCTCTGTTGGCGGGATAGGTGAGTTGGTCTTCGGGAAGTGCTGCGATAGGCGACCTATCGTGAGCGATGAGCCGCCAGTTTCCGCCGTTGTCGCCAGCATCGTACATGGCACCTTTTTCACCGATATAGAGTGCTCCGCTGACAGTCACCTCTCCGATACCGAATTGTGCAAAGAGTTCTTGCGGCGGTCTGGCTCCGCCGTCGTACCAGTACACATCGATGGCAGGTCGGGCATCCGTAGCGGGGAATTCGAATTTGATTTCCGAGCGGGCTGGAAAACTGTCGAAATCGTGTCCGCTGGACTTCGCCTGCACAGAGATCGGGAATTTCAGGTCGCAAGCCGAGTAAGGCTGGTTGAAGGTGTGGCATGCCATGTCGCCGAGGGCACCGGTGCCGAAATCCCACCAGCCGCGCCATCCGAAGGGATGGTAAAATTCTCTTCCGGGCCAGAACGGGCGTTCGGGTGCGGGACCGAGCCAATTTTCCCAGTCAAGGCTCGTCAACTCACGTTCGATGGCTTCCTTTCTTTGGGCGATCAGTGCCTCTGCTTGATCAGGGCGTTCCGCTCGGACACCTTCGGAGAATTTTTCGAGGGTCATCCGACGGTCGGGTGCCTGGGGCCAAATCGGACGGTTCGACCAAACATGGACAGTTCGGACGACTCCGAGAACTCCCGCCTTGATTTGTGCGGCACCTCGACGGAGTCCATTGTTGCCGCTACCCTGGTTGCCCATTTGGGTACAAACGCCCGCCTCTCTGGCAAGTTGCCCCAACAATCGGGCTTCGTAGATTGTTCGGGTGAGGGGCTTTTGGATGTAGCAGTGCTTCTTTGCCCGCAGGGCTCGACCGCCGATGCATGTGTGCGTGTGGTCTGCTGTACTGATGGTGCACACATCGAAACTCTTTTCCATTTCGTCGAATGCCTTGCGGTAATCGGTGTACGCTTTTGCTTTTGGATATTTTTCCTGTGCTTGCGCTAATCTGCGTCTATCAACATCGCAGATCACGACGACATCGCAGTGGTTTGCACCGCTGGACATGTCGCTATCCCCCTTGCCGCCAGTGCCGAAGCCTGCGAGTCCCAGTCTGCCATTGGCGAGTTCTTGTGCTTTGCTCGCATTTCCCGCCATTGCCCAGTAGCCGACCCCTGTAATGGCGGCGGCTTTCATAAAATCACGACGTGTGGTCATACTTTATCCTTTTGTGAAAGTTCAATGTACCGAACGCAATACACTGCGTCACTTCAATAATTGAAATTATTGCTGTTTCGATGTATGTTCGGCATGTAACGTCCCGTCGGCTACGGTGCCGCAGGCTCAACCGCCGTCCATTATACTCTACCGAGAGAGTGTCCGCAATGCACCCGGAGATTACGGCGGAGTACCGCCTACATCTCCGGCTCTTTGCGTATGTTATTTTTGTACAGTTCCTTGGGGACGAAAACCACCGCAACGTTCACAGAGCCCGCAGCGTAAGCAAGGAACGATCCTAACTTACGTTACGGGCTCTGTAAACTTTTATCCGCCGGGGACTACCAACTCATGTTCAACGTTGCGGTGAACATGTCCGCAGTGGTGTGGTTGTAAATTTCGTGGTCGTAATCAAGCCGGAAGGTAAATCGGTTCGTCAACAATGCACTCACGCCCATCCCCAAGCGTCCGCTGCTGCGTCCCCACTTGCCGCTGTCGGCTTCAAAGGATACATCCCGGATCTTGTCAAACGAAGTCCGCACCGTCGCCGAGTCGTCCAAAAACTCCCGCACGTAGAATGCCCGCACTTCCGGGATCCATTTCACGCCCCGACCCCCAGTGAAAATTCGACTCGCTTTCGCTCCGATAGGAAGCCGCAAAGAATCGTAATTGTTACTGGCTACAAACAGATTAGCGTCGCCTCCGCCGTTTTCTGTAATACTCGGCGTGCCGATATGAATGTAATGCACTCCAATGCTCGGAGTCACCACATATTGGTCTATCGGCAGAGTTCGTCCGAACTCCAAGCCTACGGAGAACAAGTCATCATCATAGTCGCTTCGAGCAGTGGCGGCATAATCGCCAATCTGAATGTTACGCTTTGTATCGTACAAGTTCTTCGCGTAACCGCCGTAAGAACTCAAGAAGAAGCCTCCATCGTACCAACTGCCGTAGATCATCGCACGGAAAGAGTCGATCTGGGACTGACCACGCAAGGAGTCGAATTTCTGATACATATTGTCATAGCCGAACGCTGTACCGATGAGAACCTTCGGCGTGATCGTCCGGTCAACTCCAAAGGCAACGCCGGTAGAAGTCATTTCGTAACCGCTGTAGGGACCGATTTCCCCTCGGTTCTGTAAACTTCCGGTCAGGGTTCCCCAACGGTTCCATACTTTCGGCAAATCAGAAATGCTCACAAACTCCCGACCCGTGGGCAATAACTGCTGGAATTGACGCTGCATGTGTGCGGCAGCATCTTTGTTAGACGCAAAAACTTCACCGTGAAGTTGGGCAAACGCATGTGCCAATGCGACGGGATCGCGGGCATCCATATTTGCCAACGCGCTGTACAGTTCGTTGTTGTACAAATCTTCGATCAAGCCCGCTTCAAATGCCTTTTCGGCAATTTCGTCCACTCCGCCAGCGGCTTTGACCGCATTGGGAGTACCGATACCGCGAAGGGCTCCTTCGAAGCCCGGCACACCGATTCCCCAGAGAACATAGTAGCCGTCTGCGCGAATCTCTTGACCGAACTTGGTTCCCCAAGTATCCACCATAGTGAACAGAGCCGCGTCTTTGAGGTCAAACAGCGTGCCGTCCGAGAATTGACTTTCGTTGGCTTGAATCACCCGGAATTCGTCGCCGCGTGCTCCGATTCCCGAAAGGAACCGGACATCAAGCAATGCACCCTGCTGAATGGTAACAGTACTGTCGGCGGCAACGATGAGCAGATCAGTGCGTCCGCCGTTCTTGTCGATTTCATAAACATAAGTCGAATCACGTTCGAAGACGATACCGCCGCCGGTAATGGTAAATTCGCCGATACTGCTGCCGGGCGAGAACGTTGCCCCGCTCTTGACCGTAACGAGTCCGGCAACACTGCCGTGACCGCCGAACACTGCTCCGCTATTGACCGCAACGTCACTGCGAAGGCTTCCGTTGACAAGCAAGGTTCCGGCGGCAACGGTTGTTAACCCCGTGTAGTAATTGTCTGTCGTCAACGTTAATGTACCGCTTCCCTGTTTGGTCAACGATCCCTCACCGGAAATCATTCTGCTGAAAGTGAAGTTATCGGAGCGGTTGAACGTAACATTGGCTCCGCCCTCAACGATAATGGGTCCATCCACCGATCCTTCTGTGCCGCCGTTGCCGAGGTGCAACGAACCGCCTTCGACCGTCGTGAGACCGGTGTAGATGTTGTTCCTCGCCAAAATCAATGTACCTGCCCCTTTCTTCGTCAACGAATTGCCATCCCAACTGGAACCGGAAAGGTCTGTTCGGTCTGCAAGCACCGCATCAAGTGTAAAAGCACCCGAGTCGACGGTGAAAGTGCCGTGGGCTTTGCCGGGATCCTTCAAAAGCCAACTCAACTCCGTTTCTATCCAAATGCTGTTTCCAGTTTGCGTGGCTTCCGCAAAGAGATAGTCCACCGAAGCCTCTCCCGCAATGGTAACTTTTTGGCGATTGAAACTGCTCAACACTCCTCCCGATTCGATAACCTTTTGAAGATTACTGCCGGGAGCAGTGTTACTGTTGCCGAATGTATAACCGGTAATGTTCAGTGTGGCGTTACCGAGATCAATATCTCCAGCGGCTGTAATCACGGGAGATGACGCTCCGATATTCAAATTGAAAATATAATTTGAGTCAGTAACGCTCATCGTTCCGACGCGTACTCCGGTGCCCGCAACGGTAACGTTCTTGGTTTCAACATCTTGGATAGCACCGGTCTCGTCGGTGTACGTAGCGGCAAAGACCACGTTGTCCCCGTTAATGAAGTAGTAATCGTACAGTTCGAGTGTTCCGCCTTTGCCGATCCAGTTTGCACCGCTGGTTCGGACGGTAGTCCACAGACCGCCGTCTTTACCAGTCCATGCGACATCGATATTGTATCCGCCTGCCGTTTTCGTAAGAACTAAATGGTGATTCGCATTGACATCGAGATCATAGACCCATGCGTTCGCACGATCCGCCTCGTACTTTTCATAGTTACCGCCTACCAACTGGTAGAGTGCGCTGACACCAATGCTCGCACCGGCTCTTCTTACATCGATGAGAACAAATGTATTCTGGGTAGCAAGCAGCGTATCGAGTGCTTGATTCAGATAAAGATCGCTGTTCAGTGCTACCGATCCGGCAGCGTCAAGCGTCAGTATCGGGGCAATACCGTTTGCCCCCGCCACATCGAGGTCGATACGGCTGCCATTCGCAAAGGTAATGTTTCCACCGCTGTCAATCGTTGCTCCGGTAACTTCCGAAAGGTGCGCTCCCGTTCCGAAATTGATATTGCCGACAGCCTGAATGAGTGCGTTGGTCATCTGCGAAAGACGTGCTGCGCCGAAGTTGATATCTGTGCCTGCGATAATCTTACTTCCGGTAAGATTCTTGAGATGAGCATTACCGAAATTGATAAACGTCGTGGATTCAATGGCAGTCCCCCCCGCCGCTACGCTCGCCATGTCAAACTCGTAATACGATCCCGTGTCAGCGTTGCTGACAAACACACTCATCGACTGAACTTTGACACCGGCGGGGTCAATGACAACCGTTCGGGTGCCGGTCGCACTGTCATTGAAAATGACGGTATCGCCATTCAAAAAGGTGTTCACAACAATGTCGTTGACCGTTCCCGACCAGTTTCTAATGTCGGGATCATTATCTCTCCATATCCCGCTGCTCGTCCCTCGCCATTCGAGGTTGTCGGAATTTCCATCCGCCGCAGCAGATTTTAGCGTGATCTGTTTATCGATGACGGCGAGTCCGTGCATCGTTCCGCCAGCCTGCGAACGCACCGGAGACGTTGGGTCACCATTTACGAAGAGCATACCGGGACGTAAACCCGCATTGGTAACTCCCGTCGCATCGACGAGCACCGTATTAAGATGCCCCGTGATTGATCCCGCTGTTACCATAACGTTAATATCGCTGAGTAGTTCCACGGAATCTCCGTTAAGCCGCAACATAGTGCTGTTATTGAGAACGTTGTCCAGATTGAATTCCAGTGTACTTCCGCCAGCGAAGGTCATCGTGTCGGCGTTAATTCTCGTTCCAATGCCGCTTGCGAGTTTCGACGTTGCACGGAAGGCAACGTTTCCGCTGGCGGTAACAACCGTATTGTCCGTCGCTTCGAGGGTCGCGGTGTCGAAGTCAATGTTTCCGCCGGCGGTAATGGCGGTATAAGCCCTCGCTTTAATGACGGCTGATCCGAACTCGATGTCCTCGACGGCGGTAATGCCGGTGGCAGGACTGGCGGCGTTCCCCAGCGTAAACTCATAATTCGGTCCGGTCACGTACATCGATTTGACCCTCACACCGATATTGCTAACGTCAATATTCCTTTTGTCAGCCGGTAGATCGTTCCCGCTCGCGTCCTTGTACGTGTCGGCAAAATAGACGGTATCCCCGTTCAAGAAGAAATCAACAGGATGTCCCGCGACCGTACCCGTCCAGTTCGCAGGACCCGCCGTGTCGTGATGTGCCCAAGAGTTGCTGTCGAACCCTGTCCAAGTGAGATTCTCGGAGTTCGCGTCGGAACTCACCATCGTGAGCCACAGTTCCGTGTCGTTTGCTGCAAGTAGAAGCCCATAGAACAGACCGAAAGACGGATGTAACGGATCCGCCGAACGCACAAAAGGACCTTGCTGTACATATTCTTCGTTGATGGCATCGAACAGCCACAACTGATTCGCATAGGCACGCTGACTTTCAAGAGCACCATTGTTCGTATTAACGAGCAGGATGGAGTCTCCGTCATTCAGTAAACCATCGGCAATGACCAAAAACTTGCCGGCAATCTCGATTTCTTCCCCCTCTTCCAATGGGGTGCCGAGCGTGAGCGTCAAATAAGGACCGTCTCCATCGGAGGCACCGGTGAGATCGAATCCCAAGTCCGTCTGCAACAGATCATTGAGCGTTGTCAGGTCGGCGGCAATGACCGTGCCTCCATTGGTCTCGATCAGACTGGCAGTGATCCCACTGCGGGTAGCCATATTCAACACGGCATTGTCCAATCGGAAAACACCCGCCTCGGGATGAGGGAAGGGTGGCGGTGCCGGTCCCGGAGCCGACTCGACACCGAGATCGAGTAAAACATTGTACGCAAGATCAAGCGTTCCCCCTAGAACCGCAAAGTTCGCCGCAGAAGTCGCAACGCCCGCGTTGCGTGCAGCAAAATCTACGTCTCCTCTAAGGAACCACGTCCCGTCGCCGGTCTTCGTCACCTCGATAGTCGGAATTGTTCCGGGCGCAAGACCTGCGTCCTGATACTCCATCGTGGTGTCTGCCCTCATCGTCAGAGAACTGCCCGCCTCAATATCGACGTTGAGAATATGCTCTTCACCCGTTTGGGCAAAAAAGATACTGTCGGTAACATCAAAAATGGAGTTAGTGTTATCATAAACGTTAATGTTGATCGTTCCCCCATCGGTATAGATGGCACCCCCGTCTCCCGAGGCAACGTTGTTTCGGAAATGGACATTGTTGAGCGTGAGAATCCCCCCCGCCTCATTGTAAATGGCACCGCCAGTGGTTGCCTCATTCCTCGTAAAGGTAACGCCCGTGATGACCACCTCTTCGTCAGTATCGGGAACAAGAACGCCTCGGTAAAGAGCACCGCCATGTTGGGCTTGGTTGCGGTCAAAAACACCGCCGATAATGTCCAAAGTGATCTTTCTGCCGTCTCGGACAGTTCCCCCCCCTGTACTGTACAAGGCACCGCCGTCGTTGCCCGTTGCCCGGTTACTCGTAAGGGCGACATCCCTGAGAGTCATCCTCACCCCCTGCTCATTGTGGATGGCACCGCCGTCTCCGGCTGTCGCCCGGTTGCCCGTAAACTCCGTACCGTCAATAACAATGCTGAAATTCCTATTAAGGGTGTTTGCCGCATTGTAAATCGCACCCCCTGCCTGGGCAGTGTTGGTCGTGAAACTGCCGCCGGTAATGAGCGCATCGACGTAGGATTCATTGTAAATGGCACCGCCGCGACCCGTCGTCGCTGTGTTGTCCGTGAAATCGCCGTCCGTCAGGTTCAAGGTGCCTTCAAGCGAACTGTAAATCGCCCCGCCGTGCGTGGCGGCAGTATTGTTGGTGAAAACGCCGCCCCGGAGAGTCAGCGAGGCATATTGGTCGCTAAAGACGGCTCCCCCTCCCGCAGTAGTGGAGCGGTTCGCTTCAAACTTGGCATCGACGAGTGTCGTGGACGCATAATGACTGTTGAAAATGGCACCGCCGCGCTGGGATATGTTCAGCGATAATGTACCACTATTGAGCGTAACCTGTCCGTCTTTGGCGTTATAGATAGCCCCCCCCTCGACATCGGCACTGTTGCGGGCAAAAGTGAATCCCGTAATGTTGATCACGCCGGATTCATTGAAAATACCGCCGCCGAACCCGCCGACAGTACCCGTCTGTATCGCCTTGTTGTCCGAAAAACTAACCCCTCCGTCGCCGACCACCATCGCCGCACCGAGAAGACTCTGATTGTAGATACCGCCGCCGAACGCCGCCTCGTTACTCACAAAACCGGCATCATGAAGAGAAAGCGTACCCCAAGCGTTAAAAACGCCGCCGCCGTCCCGAACCGCGATGTTACTGGTAAACCGGGTGTTCTCTAGGGTAATATCGCCTCGTGTATTGAAAAGACCGCCGCCGTCAATGCCGGCAGTATTGCTCTGAAAATCTGTATTGTCGAAAGTTACTGCCGCCTCAATGGTATAAACGGCACCCCCATATTCCGACGCTTTATTCCCCGAAAAAGTCGTATGACCATCAACGGTAGGAAGAGTCCCTAAATTGTAAATGGCACCCCCCGACCGCGCCCAGTTATTCAAAAACGAAGTATTATTGAGAGTCCGTATCTGCCCCAAATTGTAAATGGCACCGCCGAGACCCTCTTGCACAGCGTCAGTGCCGTCATGAGCGGCACTATTGTTTTCAAAAACAATGTGGGAGAGATTGATCGTTCCCGCGACACTTCCTGCTCCGGCATCGGCATTGTAAATCGCCCCGCCGAAACCGCCGCCGGCTGCACTTATGTAGTTCCCCGTCAATATGATGTTGGTAAGATTGACGGTTCCGCCATGACTATTGTAAATCGCCCCGCCGGACACCCCCGCTCTGTTAAGCAGAAAAGGATTGTTGTACTGCCCCGTGATCGAGTTCCAACCGCCGGTGAGAGTGATCGTCCCATCTTTGTCATTGTAAACCGCCCCGCCGTCAAAAGTGGCTATGTTGTTCCTGAAAGTCGCACCGCTGGGAAGGATCGTCCCGCGGTTGTGAATAGCACCCCCGCGCACGGCTGTGTTGTTGCCGGTAAAGGCTATGCCAGCCGTGGTGACGGTGCCGTAACTATAAGTTGTATTGGCAGGATTGGGTTCCATCACCGGAACCCAATTACCGCTACCTAGCGGGTCTTCCACGTACATCGGGAGACCCGTGTTCGGATCTATAGCCGGTATCGTCGTGCCCCCTATCGTAGTGCTGGAAACCCATGCGGGCGTGGTAACGGCGTTGTCAAAAAGGACGCTATTAAGGGTAAGTGTGCCCCCCAAACCATTGAGAATAGCACCGCCATTCTCATCGGCAACGCTATCCACGAAAACAGCCCTTGAAATCGTCAGTCCCCCTTGGGCATTGAAAATCGCTCCGCCGGAAGCAGCACTATTGTCGCCAAAATAGATCGTGCCTCTAACGTCTACGATGGGTCCCACAACACCTTCACTGGTGATCGTTCCTTCAAGGATAAAGTCGCCGCTGCTCTTGTAGATCACGCCGCCGTCCGTGTTTGCACCCGCATGGTAGTTGTGAAAGGTCAGTGTGGAATTCTGCCCGACACGGTATGTTTCAAACGGGCGACCACCTTGTGCAGCATGCTCTGCACGAGGAGTGATCGCCATAAAAGTTACAGTCTCACGCCAGAACCCGTAAGTGTAATTACCTTGATTGCCACCAATCCGGTCGGCTGCCGCTGTACCCGGATGCCAATCCCATGTCCTATTAGAAATTTGGGCATTTCGATGGTCCAGGGCTGGATTGTTGGGATTGAGGTCGGGATCGCGCGGGTTATCGGCATCCCCCATGTTGTATTGTCCCACGTTCCATGCTCCGCCCTCCCAAACGAACGTCGTAAGACCTGTTTGTGTTCGAGTCGCAGTCCTTGCCGGTTGTCCCGTGTATCCTTGATTGGCGACCAGTGATCTCCAGAAAGCGGTGTCAAACGGACCGGGTCCATCCCCTTGTCGTCCGACCCAACCGGCAACGGTCAGTCTTCCGCCGGTTCCATAATCCAACAGGATTCGACGGCTATCACCTCCCTGCCCATTGCTCACATATCCCCCCCAGTGATAGGCTTGACCCGCTACGGATGCTGTCCCTACACGACCTCGTTGCGACCAATTTCCATCTTCATAGAACTCAAATCGTAGACCGGCATCCCCTGTAACACCGCGGGTAGTGTTGCCTATGGTGAGACCATTGATGAAATCTTCCTTGGTCGCGTACCAGAGGGAGTAGCCAAACCCGGTCTCATTGCCGATGCCATAAGGGGCGGTGGGTGCCGGAACCGAGGGCGCTACTCTTTGCGCCTGGAGATTCCCTTGGAGACAACATGTGAGGGCGATGACGGCGCAGAGTCCCTGCAACCTAGGGATTTTTTTCCCTAATGCGGCTGCGTGGGCACCTTTTACGGCGGCAAGTAGGGTGGTGCCTGTTTTATGGAGCATGTTTCTCCATGTACCTATATTAACACAGTTGTTTCGCATATTACGGTTTCCATACCTGTCGGGACAATCCGTTTTTCATAGGAAACATCGGCAAGAGGGGACGTGGACGTTGACACCATTGCATTTTGGTAGGATTGTTCCGATTATGCGGGACGTAGGAAATGACACAGAGCCCGGAGAGGCTGACAGTTATCCCTACTTGCAAGGATTCTGGGCTTACGTTAGAATCCCCTCCGCTATGACCATCGCACTATCACAAACCGTACAAGGATTGGAGCCGTCCGCCACTCTTGCTATGTCGGCAAAGGCAAAAGAACTCACCGCACAAGGAAAAACCGTGTACGACTTGAGTCTCGGCGAACCTGATTTCCTCACACCAAAACACATCGGCGAAGCGGCAACCGCCGCTATAAAAGCAGGACACACGAAATACACAGTTTCCAGTGGGATTCCCGAACTCAAAAAAGCCGTCGTGGAAACCTACAAAGCCGATTACGGACTCCACTACGAACCAGCACAGGTCGTCATTGCCAATGGAGCAAAACATGCCCTGCACAATGCGTTCTTCACGACGCTCAATCCAGGTGATGAAGTCATCATTCCTGCCCCCTACTGGGTTTCTTACGCCGAGTTGGTTAAGTTGTCCTCTGCCGTTCCCGTCATTCTGCCGACAAAGGAATCTCATAACTTCAAAATGTCCGCCGAACAATTGGAGCGAGCGATTACGCCGAAAACCCGAATGTTACTGTTGTGTAGCCCCTCCAATCCGACGGGCACGATGTATTACCGCCATGAACTCGAAGCCGTTGCCGATGTTGTGCTCCAACGCAATTTGTTCGTGCTTGCCGACGAAATTTACGGCAAATTGGTCTATGGCGGCAACGAGTTCGTCAGTTTTCCCACACTGCGGTCAGGGTTGCAAGACCGAACGATTGTCGTCAACGGTGTAAGCAAGACGTATGCGATGACCGGTTGGCGTATTGGTTGGACGTTGAGTCCGGTCAATGTTGCCAAGAAAATGGGGGAGTTGCAGAGTCAGGAAACATCAAATCCGTGCAGTGTCAGTCAATACGCCGCTTTGGCGGCTCTGACTGGTCCGCAGGATTGTGTTGCGACGATGCTGACGGCCTTTACGGAACGCCGGGATTATGTGACCAAACGGATCGCGGCAATAGAAGGAATAACGTGTCCAAAAATGGATGGGGCGTTTTATGCGTTTTTCAATATCCAAAAGTTTTTGGGACGCAAACTTGGCGGAGTGCAGATCGACACTTCGGAGCGGTTTTGTTTGGAACTCTTGGCACAAAAGCATGTCGCGGCGGTGATGGGTTCCGCTTTTGGTTGCGAAGGTTACGTCCGTGTTTCCTTTGCGGCGAGTCTCGATGTGTTGAAGGAAGCCTTTGATCGAATCGAGGCGTTCGTGTGGGGTTGAGCGGCTGGCACCGCCTTCTTACGATTACGGTTCTGTTACACTTCGTTGCGCTCCCGGCTTTCATTCACAAAAAATAGACTTTGCTTTACGAGAACTGCTATGCGTTCTTACGCTCTCACTACGCCAACACCGGAATCGGAATCGCCAGCATGGCGGCAATCGCTCGAATCAGTCCTGCCTCCTTCGGCGTAATCTTGCCGTCGTCCCAAACACACGTCATGAACGCCGAAAAAATCTGTTTTTTCAGTGCCGGTGAAGTCTCCGCAAGCGTCCGCAACGCTCGATCAAACTGCCGAACCGTTGTTC
>Ga0099364_10003087_pt1 | contig 26125 bp, 26 predicted proteins | sample TergutTh196P3_FD_73070 | JGI IMG/M metagenome (GOLD analysis project Ga0099364, IMG submission 73070) | Microcerotermes parvus P3 segment gut microbial communities from Pointe-Noire, Republic of the Congo - Th196 P3 | ecosystem: Host-associated > Arthropoda: Insects > Digestive system > Gut ...
ACTTCCTCAACATCCTCGCGGCTCATCTCGTATCCGATTATGTTGAACACGACCGTGCCGACATAAGCTGAATATCGGTCAATCAACAGTTCAAGTGCTTCTGTGTCGCCGCGTCTTATGGCTTTCAATGCGGATGCGTCAGTCAAGTAAACCACCTCTGTGTCATCGCGCCTTCTAGCTCTCGGCGCGAATTTGTCGGTCATGTAAATCATCTCTGCGCCTTCGTGCCTTATGGCTCTTGGCGCGTATGTGTCGCTCAAGCAAACCACCTCCGCTGATTTTGACGTCCGTCGCCTTTAATAAACCAAAAAAGCGTCAAGTGGTCACATCTATTTTCATTTACGCACAAGTTTTAGAATAATCCGAATAGCGTTTACAGCGATATTGCTTTTGTTGATATTTTCTCTGTAAAAACGCTGTCGTGTTCGACGAAAACCATTGTCGGTTTGTAAGTCAGCAACAGTTCCTCAATCTGCATACGAGATAAAACGTCGATAAAATTCAACGGCTCGTCCCAAATGTAGATGTGTGCCTTTTCGCATAAACTTTTTGCAAGCAAGACCTTTTTCTTCTGCCCCTCTGAAAACTCCGTCATATCTTTTTCAAATTGAACGCGAGAGAAGTCTAATTTCCGTAGAATAGCTTTGAACAAACTCTCGCTGATGCCGTGATTGCTTGCGTACTCCGTCAAACCACCATTAAGAAATGATGTATCTTGCGGAACATAAGAAATAACCACTCCGCTTGCGGATTGGAATGTACCTGTAAAGGCTATTTCTTCGCCGCATATCAACTTCAAAACGCTTGATTTTCCACAACCGTTTTTACCGTATAAAACTATTCTGTCGCCTTGTTCTACTGCGAACGAAACCCCGCTGCAAGCTGTTTTTTCGCCATAAGAAACTGCAATATTATCAAGGTTTATCAGTCGATTTGCGTGATGAACAAGAGGCGAAAGTTTCAAATTGTCTGCATTTTCAATGTTTTTGAGCAACCCTGCCTTTTCCTCTATCGCTGACAGTTGGCGGGCTTCAATGACTTTGCTGCGCTTCATCATTTTTGCGGCTTTATGCCCAACAAACCCCCTGTCAACGCGAAGTCCGTTATTGCTTTCTTTAGCGCCGCCGTATTTTGTCTTTTCAATATCGTCTGACCGTTTTGCCGCGCGTTTTGCGGCTTTATCAAGTTGCTTTATATCTCGCTGTAACCGTTCATTTTCAGCGATTTCAAAGCCATCTTGACGCTCCTTATTCACAAGCCAAGACGAAAAATCCCCTCTTTGCAATTCAATATTTGCTTTGTTAATCGACAAAACGTGGTCGATGCAGTTGTCAAGAATTTGCCTGTCGTGCGACACGAGAATAAATCCTTTTTTGGATTTCAAATACTCGCAGACTGTAACTCTTGCGGCGATGTCAAGGTGATTTGTCGGCTCGTCAATAAGCAAAAAGTTATTCTCTTTGAGAAATAATGCCGCCAATAAAATCTTCGTCTGTTCGCCGTTAGAAAGCGTTTCAAACGAGCGATACAGTACGTCATCGTCAACGTCAAGCAAGGATACTTCACGATTGATTTGCCATTGTTCCGCTTCGGGAGCAATTGACTCAATTATTGAAAGAGTCATCTGCGTTTTATCTGTAACTTCAAAAGGGAAATAGTCGAAGTTTACAGTTGCAAATATGTTCCCGCTATATTCATATTTGCCCATAAGCAAGTGCATAAACGTGGTCTTACCCCTGCCGTTCCTGCCGATAAATCCGAGTTTCCAATCAGTGTCGATCTGAAATGACACGTCCTCGAACACATTATCGTGACTGCCGTCATAGGAAAATGTGAGGTGTGATACGCTAATTTGCGACATGAAAAATCCCCCTTCCGTCTTCATTTGGAAAGGGGCACACGCATACACAGACAAACAAACTAAAAGCCAAGCCGTGTAACGATGACTGCGCAAGCCCGATTCCAAACGAATTAAAGCCCTTGCTAGGGCTGAATCGAATGGTAGTCAGACTATTGAATCATCTTTACACCTCGCTCTCAGTTCGTAAACTGCAGTGTATCAGAAATAAACGAATGTTGCAATAGGTTTTGAGAAAAAAACGTGGTGGAAATTCTGCAGTAGATGTGTTATTATCAGCAAAGTGTGGTAACGTTAACTGCTTTGTATGATTGAGTAGCAATCAGTTGACAGGAGGACGATTATCATGTCCCTTATTGCTATCGGGAGGCACACATGAAAAGTATTACTACAGTAGAATTGTTTGCAGGAATCGGTGGATTTCGGTTGGCCTGCGATGAGTTTGGCTTGAGAACAGTATGGGCGAATGACATAGATAAGCAATCGGCTTCTGTCTATTGCGACAATTTCGGCAAATCCGATTTTCATATCGGCGATATACGCGAGCTAAAGCATACAATACCTAACCATGATGTGCTGACAGCAGGCTTCCCTTGCCAGCCTTTCTCGAAAGCTGGTCAAAAAAAAGGCGTGGAGGATTGCAGAGGCACACTATTTGAAGAAATAATCCATGTCTTGAAAAATAAAATGCCGCCTTATTTCATTCTTGAAAATGTAAGCAGTATACTGTACCTTAATCGTGGGAGGCATTTCCAAGCGATTATATCTGCATTGGCACAGCTCGACTACAAAATAGAATGGAAAACTGTAAATGCCGTAGACTTCAATATACCTCAAAACAGAGAACGGGTGATAATCATAGGTTCCTTGCAGACTGACATGGGTGCTGTGTATTTGATGGATGAAATGGAAGAGAAGTTTCTAACCGAGAATGATAGATTGCACATCTGTGATTATGCCGTTTGGAGAGATATACCCTCTGCCAAAGACAAGTTTCAGAATTGGGGAACTGCGTACAAAGGCAGGTTCTGCTCATTCGACATCTCAAGACCGCGAAAATACGGCATAAAACTCACAGAAATTCTGCAAGACTGTGTTGATGACAATTTCGACTTTACCGAGGACACCCTCAAGCGAATAGAGAACAGTCAATACGTTGACAAGTATCTAAATGGGGTACATATACTCTATAATCAGGGTGGCGGTGCGCGAATGGGATATACAGTATTCGGCGTTGATGGAGTAGCGCCAACCTTAACAGCTACTACGAGCAGACATTACGAGCGATACAAGATAGGAGACCGTTACCGGAGGTTGACGAATGTAGAGTACGCTCGATTACAGGGGTTTCCGGATGATCATTGCAAACAAGTATCAACTTATGCACAGTACAGGCTTTATGGAAATGCCTTGCCTCCTATTTTTGCGAAATGGGCATTAGATTTAATTTTGGATGGCAAAAGAAGGATTATTAATAAACCCATAACGCTATTTGATTTTGCGGAGGTACGGTATGGATAATAGCGAGGCGAGAAAACGAGTGCGGGATAATCTGCCTTTGTTGGTGGAGAAATTGAATGCCGCACTTCGCGGCGATGTGTTGGATGATATTGTGCCTATCCTCAAACGTATTGATAATTCCCGAGATATGCCAAGATGGTTTGATCTCCTGTGCAATGAGAAACGGCTGGCAAATAAAGACGGAAAAACAGCGGGGAGTATCATTGAAAAGTTGTTTGTCTGCGTTATCGAGCATACCCTTTTTAAAAATGAAGGCATCGCGTTAAGCATAAATCCCGCCAAAGGGATTGATATACCGGAACTTAAACTGGGCGTAAAATCGCCATCAACGAATTACTGCACGAGCGAACCATTCTTTTCCGCTTACGATCGTGTTTTGGGTAATGAATGCGATGTTATTGTTCTGTTGACTGATTATCAAGAATCAAAAAAAAGGGAACAATATATACTTCAGATAATTAACCACAAATACTTGAGAGGCTCTGAAATCGCAGACAAGAATCTGTGCGCAGCGTGCAGAGAGCTCAGAAGCAGATACGGTGATTCTCCTGAAATGAAACGAATTTTGAAGTTTGTCGCATACATCAACCAGAGCGATTGGGAAGCTAAAACCCTTTTGAAATTGTTGACGGAAATCGATATTGAAGATGGTGAATCGTTTGGCAGACTGCTAATTCAAACCGAACAGGAATTAATGAAAAAGAATAAGAAGCGAACCCGAGAGGGAAAGGAACCGATATGGGAGGATGCTCTTGACAGTATTAAAATAATCGCGGGCAAGAGTCCGCACGACTATGCGATTGTCGGCGCAATGGATAACTGGCTTGCCGACAGGAAATCAATAATACTCCCTCCAAGCGACAGCGAATGGATCAAATTCTTGCGAAGCCCCCTTGACGGCAAGATAGGTATGAGTTTTGCGCTGCAATGGCGCTATAATTTTGGAATGTTATTCAGAGTGCAAGACGATGATGAAAGTGACTGAGCGAACGGAAAAAGAAAGATGGGGGACGGTTTATACGAACAGTCCCCTGTCCCATTTGTACACTGTACACTGTAATCCACTCCCTAAATGAGATTGCGGAATTCTTCAATGGTCTTCGGTTTTTGTTTGCTTGAAATATTGGGGGTGTGGGCTTGTATATGCTCGAAGGCTTCGTAGAGCAAAGGTTTCCTCAATCCCGCCGTTTCAAGCATTTCCGTTTGCCCGAACACTTCGTCGATATTTGCGTCAGCAACTATTTCCCCTTGCGCGAAAAGCACGGCCCTCTCCGCAATGCGGTATGCAAAGTTTACGTCATGCGTTGAAATGACGATCGTGATTCCTTCTCGGTTCAGCTCCCTTAAAATTTGTTCAAGAACATCCGCATTTTGCGGGTCAAGGGAAGCGGTCGGTTCATCAAGCAGTATCATTTCAGGCCGCATTGCCAGTATGTCGGCGATGCTCACCCGCTTTTTTTCGCCTCCGCTGAGATACTGCGGAGCATAATTTTTGTACCTTCCAATATCCATCTGCTCCAGAGCTTTTTCCACGCGGAGCGAGACTTCTTCTTGCGGCAGGCGCAGATTCATTGGCCCAAAGCTGACTTCGCTTTCCACGCTTCCGGCGATTATCTGGCTGTCGGGGTCCTGGAACACAAGCCCAACGGCTTGCCTTAGCCTGTATATGTCTTTTTTTGACTTGGATATTTCCTCGCCTTTATAATAAATCTTCCCTGATTGGGGGCGCAGGACGCCGTTACAGCACAGGAAAAACGTGCTTTTTCCCGCGCCGTTGCTGCCGAGGACGGCAACGATCTCTCCCGTTTGGAAGGTCACGGAAGCATTTTTTAAGGCAATATAGTTGTTATCATAGTGATAACTGATGTTTTCCACCCTTAGCAATTCACTCATTTTTCCCTCACAACGGCAACAAAGCAAGACACAAGGAAACGCTTAGGAACATGACGGAAACGAAGCCATGCAAAAATGTGATCTTGTTCCGGTATTCTAAAAAACAGATGCCCGCGTCGTAGCAGCGGCTTTCCATCGCGTCATAATTCTTGCCGGCGAACTGGTAACTGCGGGCAAGCAGATTTGCGTATATTTTGCCGGTAGCCCGCAGGCTTGTCCGAAAGCCCCTGAAGCCAAGCCTGCTTTTGGCTGCGTTATGCATTTCGTGATGCAGCGAAAGCAGTATAAAAATATAGCGATAGATCAAATACATCAAGTCGATTATTATGCCCGGGCAGCGCGCCCGCCGCAAAACGCCTATAATGTCGGACATCGGCGTCGTAATGCTCAAAACGCACAGGCAGCTTACAGCCCCGAAAGCACGGGATATCACAAGCGCGGTGTGAAGCTGCGCTTTTTCGTTTACGGAAATCCATAGTCCAAATATGTTGAAATTCAAAACGCCTGTTGGCCCGGATGAAATTTCGAAAAGCAGCGCGATCCCGCCAATCAGCAAGAACGAGATTGGCAGCACCATGATTTGCACATAATGATGCACGCCCGTCCTGTTTGCAAACACCGCAATCATAAACATTGCCAACGTCAAAAATAACCCTGTATAGGGATTCTTTGAAGCCACGCAAATGACCATCAGCGCAAGAAGCGTCCAGAGTTTCAAAGCGGAATTCATTTTTTTCAGCGGGGAGATTTGCGCCAATACGTCGCTAGGCAAAACCTGTGAGTGTTTATGCCTGCGGGTGAGCGCAAAAAAAATCCCCAAACCGGCACACAGCACAATAAGAATAGGCCGCGGCATCCGTTCATAGAACAGGCTCCACACAAATATAAAAGTAAGTATGGCCGTAATCATGCTTCCTGCGTGTCCTTCATGCCTGCCACAGGCTCTTCCCCCACATCTTCTTTGCCGTATTTTTTCCTCGCGACCAAGTATCCGAAGCAATAAGCTATGATGCCCACGCCGATGCCCGTTTGGATGCAGAAAAACAGCGTTTCCACTTCGGTCGGCAATTCGCCGCCGATCAGCGTTACAAGAATCGGTTCAAACCACGGCTCGAAACCTTCGCCCATGATTTCTTCGACCATTTCGCTTCCCTGACCGTCGCTGCCTTCAAATTCCGCGCCTTGAAGCAGAAATAACGGAAAAAGTATCATCAGCGCGGCCAACACAATCAACGCAATGACCATAGTTGTTTTCTTTTTCATCTATTTCTCCTCCATGTATGATATGGATGCCAGTTCCTTTTTCGCAAAACTCTCCATGCCCATTACGACCAAAACTGTCAAAAGGCCTTCCACAATTGCTATGGGTATCTGCGTCGGCGCGAACACGCCGAGGAATTTTACTAAGCTGGCGGCGAAGCCTCCCGTTTCGCTTGGATACGCAATCGCCAACTGCAAAGCGGTTACGCAATATGTTAAGATACAGCCAAATGCCGCCGCGATAAAGACATTCAACGATTGGTTTATCTTCATTTTCTTGCCGGCTTTATATAGGATCACCGTGAAAAACGGGCCGACGATGCCCATGCTGAATGTATTTGCGCCAAGCGACGTCAAGCCGCCGTGGGCAAGCAATATGGCTTGGAATATCAATACTATTATGGCAAGAACGCTTGCGGTCCCGACGCCAAATAGTATCGTCGAGAGCCCGGCGCCCGTCATGTGGCTGCAACTGCCCGTAACGGACGGGATTTTAAATGATGAAACCACAAAAATGAACGCTCCCGACATGGCGAGGAGTATAAGGGAGCGCCTGTTTTCCTGAAGCGTCCGCCGCAAGCGCATAAAGCCCATGAGCAAAAATGGTATGCAGGCCGCGCCCCATGCGATGCTATATCCGATCGGCAGGTATCCCTCCATGATGTGCATCGCGTTCGCGGAACCGGGCAACAGCAAGAACGCCGCCAAAGCTGCCCCGCAGCACGTAATCATTTTTTCGGTTTTGCTCAGTTTCGTCCTCATGGCTCCTCCTGCGGCAGATTCCGCCAACACTAATAACAGGATGACTATATCAATTATTATTACTGCCGTCAAGGATTGTTTCGTATAGCAGGGCGTTGCAGATGGCCGCCGCCACATTGCTTCCGCCTTTTTGTCCTCTGGCGGTTATTTGCGGCACATCAAGCCCCAAAATCATTTCTTTTGATTCAACCACATTCACAAACCCTACCGGCACCGCTATTATAAAAGCGGGCGAAAGTGCGCGGGCCGTTATCAGCTCATAAAGCCTTATCAGCGCGGTCGGGGCGTTTCCGACCACGAATATTATCGGGTTTTCAAGCGTTTCGGCGGCTCGGCCGACCGCTTCCCGCGCCCGAGTGAAACCGCTTATTCGCGCGGCTTCGGCCACTTCCGGAGCGTCGATGAAACAATGCAAATCGCAGCCTAGCCGCAGGATGGCTTTTTTGTTTATGCCGGCTTTTGCCATGTTGGTGTCGGTGACGATCCGCGCCCCGTTTTTTAATGCGTCTTTCGCGATCTTTACCGCGCCGTCGGAGAAAAACAAGTTTTCGGCGTAGTCAAAATCGGCAGTCGTGTGTATGACGCGCTTTATTACGTTTTCGTTTTGCGGGTCAAACGGCCTGCCGGCAAGTTTTTCAGAAATGATTTCAAAACTCCGCTTTTCGATTTCCGCCGGGTTCGTTATGAGATTCATATGGCCTCGCCTCCTGTTCCCGTGATGATGTATACCGGGTTCTGAGCCATCATCATGTCGCAATCGTTCATTTTCTTCGACTTGGCTATATTCACGCAAATCACATCCGTGTCAGCGATCCCGTGCTTTTCATAGCTTTCGAGTATTTGATTCAGCGTTTGAAGGGTTATGGCGTTTGCTGTGATTTTTATGCCGGGATTAAGCGATGTCAGTTTTTCAATTATGCCGTCCATCTTCCCCGAGCTGCCTCCGATGAAGGCTTTGTCAGGAGTTGGCAGGTTGTCGAGCGCGGCGGGCGCTTTCCCATTTATGACTTCGATATTGCAGGCTCCGTGCTTTGCGGCGTTTTCCCGCACCAGGGCGCAGGCATCCTCTTTTGTTTCAATGGCGTACACAAATCCGTCGAACGCTTTCCTCGCCATTTCGACCGACACCGATCCTGTTCCCGCGCCGATGTCGAAAACTATGTCGTCGGGACGGATGCCAAGTTTCTGAATCGACAGCCAGCGTATTTCTTCTTTTGTCATGGGAATGTCCCTGCGGATAAAATCCATGTCGCCAATCGGCATATGAGGGTTCACGGCTGACGGGTTTTCGATAAGCATGACGGAGAGATTGTCAAAATCCATGTCTTTAAGTTCATCCGCTTTGCCTCTGACGATTCTTTCGTCGGAATATGAAAGCCGTTCACCCACGCTGATTTTTACATCGCCAAGCCCGTATCGGCAAAGGGTGCCGCAGATTTCGCGGACGCTGTTTTCGCCGCCCGTCAGGGTAAAGATTTTTTTATTGTAAGCCGCTTTTGCCACTATGTTCCCGCTTCTGCCATGCAGGCTGAAAAAAACTGCGTCGTCATAGGGCGTTTTCAGTTTCGCGCTCAGGTATTGTATGCTGCTGATGCCGGGAATTGCTTCTATCTTATATATCTCCGAATAGTCCCTTATAATCGTTTTTGCCGCACTGAAAAAACCGCAGTCGCCGCTAACGAGCACCGCCGTTGCGCCGTTCACCGTTTCTTTAAGCTCCGACATCACTTCCGGCAGAGGGGTCATTCTTGTGTTGATTACCCTTTGCGCCCTTTCAACGGCGGTTTTCGCCCTTTCGGTGAGCATGGCTTCATCGCCGGGGCCGAAGCCGATTATCAGGAGTTTTTCTTTCATGCCCTTACCCTTTGATTCTGTCAACGAGAATGTCCGCAAGGCGCTCGTCAATCCCAAGCGGTTCTCCCATGATGATTTTTATCCCCGGATGGTTTGCGGCGCAGTCAGCCACCATGTTCGGGATGTCTTCTTTCATGTGTATGCCCATGAACAGAAAATACGGCACGACCTTGATTTCCGTTACGCCCCTGCCCGCAAGCGCAAGAATTCCTTTTTCGACCGTTCTGTCCGAAAATTCCATAAACGCGCATTCCATGTCGGTTTCAGGCAGCTTTGTTTTGACCATTGACAGAACTTCTTCCAAAGCGGCTTCCGTTTCTTTAGCCCTGCTTCCATGTGCAATTACTAGAACACCTTTCATAATGAACCCTCACTTTAATTCGTAATTCGTAATGCGTAATTGCCCATTGGTCAATTGCCGCCCCTACGGTTTTTCATGGCATACTTTACACTACCTAATTATATTTAACTATGTTCTTGCAGTTCTTTTGCAGCGATTTTTAGGCAACGCTTCATAACTGATTCAGGTGTTTCACCGTTCATGTTTGCAACTTCTTCAAATACAAGATAATCCTCACGACGAACAGGCACCACTACTTCTTTGATTATTTTGTCATAAAATGGGTTTCGTACACCTTTCTTTAATTCTTCTAAACTGTATTCATTACCGCAAATTACTGTCTTCCCGGCGTCACGCAATAATTGTCCGCTCACGCTATAGACCCTCCTTGTATAATTCGATCTCTTCTTTAGTTGCTTTTCTTGCTGATATTATACGAATTACTTCATCATCATCACGATAACAATGACAAACAGTTATTTCCTGATCAATGTTGTCTACCATGCCGATTACATTGAATCTGTCTTCATCCGTTGAATGCAGCTCATCATAAACATAAACGGCATTTATATCTTGAAAAACGGTTGCTGCTTCTTCAAACGAAATATTGTGCTTTTTAATATTCATTTGGTTTTTACGTTCATCCCATTCAAATTTCAAATGCTATCCTCCTGTCTAACTCGCTTTAATCTACCAATTGGTTTTTATAGTAGCAGTATACATCATATTTGTGCTATATAGCAATATTGGCTTTCTTGAGGGTTTTCGACAAATTATTGCTCCGTTTGTCAATAAGTTACCAAATATCGCAACCCCCGTCTCCTGACCCCTGACCCCTGATCCCTAGCCCCTTGCGGTCGAAGACCGCATCAGCGCTTTTTCCGCTGCTTTAAGAGTTTTGTCAATGTCGCTCCCTGTATGCGCTAGGGAGACAAACATCGCCTCAAATTGCGACGGCGCGAGATATACGCCTTCCGCCAGCATTTCGCGGAAATACCGGGCATAATGCCCCGTATCCGTGTTTTTTACCGTCTGATAGCCGTTGGCCGTTTCAATCCCGAAAAACATGCACGCAAGCGAACCCACTTGGTTCACGCAGGCTTTCAGCCCCAAGCCCTTCGCTATTTCCGACATCCCTTTGGCCAGTTTGAGGCACGTTTGGTCGATTCGCGTGTATACTTCTTCGTTTTCAAGGGCTTCAAGCTGGGCGAGGCCGGCTGCCATAGCGATCGGGTTTCCCGAAAGCGTCCCGGCTTGATAGACGGCGCCGACGGGGGAAACCCATTCCATGATTTCTTTCTTGCCGCCATAAGCTCCGACAGGCATCCCGCCTCCGATGATTTTGCCGTAAGTCACCAAATCCGCCCTGATGCCATAATACGCCTGCGCGCCGCCTTTGCCAAGCCGGAAGCCGGTTATGACTTCATCGAATATCAACAGCGCGCAGTGTGAGTCGCAAAGCTTTCTAAGCCCGCTCAAAAACCCGTCCTGCGGCAGCACCAGGCCCATGTTTGCGGCAACCGGCTCAACAATTACACAGGCGGTTTCATATTTCTTTAACAGTTCCCCGACGCTATCCAAGTCATTATAGTCCGCTATGAGCGTATCTTCGGCCGCCGCGTCCGGGACTCCGAGGCTGTCTGGCCTGCCTGTAGTAAGCGCGCCCGAACCTGCCTTGACGAGCATGCTGTCCGCATGCCCATGATAACACCCTTCAAATTTGATGATTTTATCGCGACCCGTATAAGCGCGGGCGAGGCGCAGTGCGCTCATGACCGCTTCCGTCCCGGAGTTCACCATGCGCACCATTTCAACGCCTGTCAAGGAAGTGATTTTTTCCGCCAGCTTTACCTCGGCTTCCGAGGGTGCGCCGAAGCTCATGCCGTTTTGCGCCGCGTTTATGACGGCTTCACGTATGGCGGCGTTATTATGCCCGAGAATCATTGGCCCCCATGAGGATACATAATCGATGTACTCGTTGCCGTCCGCGTCGTAGATTTTTGAGCCGTCCGCCCTGTCTATGAACAGCGGGTTTCCGCCCACCGCTTTGAAGGCGCGGACAGGGCTGTTCACCCCTCCCGGCATTACCCGGACCGCCCTGTTAAATAGCCTGCCCGATTTCTCCATTACCCAATGTCTCCCTTTCGCATCGCGCCGGCCAGTTCTTTGGCGGCGTAAGTGATCAAAATGTCCGCCCCGGCGCGGAAAATGCTGACGGCGCTTTCGCACATGACTCCGTACCCATCAATGAACCCCGAAGCCGCCGCCGCTTTTATCATCGCATATTCGCCGCTGACGCTGTAAGCCGTTATCGGCAAATTGATTTGTGTACGCGCTTTGGATATGACGTCCAGGCACGGCAGGGCGGGCTTGATGATGATAATGTCCGCCCCTTCGTCGATATCCGCGTGGATACGCCTCAGGGCTTCACGCCCATTGTGATAATCCATTTGATAGGTTTTTCTGTCCCCAAATTGCGGCGCGGAACCTGCGGCATCCCTGAACGGGCCATAAAACGCGGAGGCATACTTTGCGGCATAGCTCATTATGGGCACATTGGAATAACCTTCCGCGTCCAACCCTTTTCTCAGCGCGGCGACCGTCCCGTCCATCATTCCGGACGGAGCCACCATGTCGCTGCCCGCCCTGACATGGGATAGGGCCGTCTGCGCCAAATAGGGCAGCGTGCTTTCGTTGTCAACCTCGCCATCCTCAATCAAGCCGCAATGACCGTGCGAGGTATATTCGCACAGGCAAACATCGGTGATCAAAAATACATCCTTTCCGAAAGACTTCCTGATGCTTCTGAGGGCCTGCTGGACGATGCCGTCCTCTTCATACGCACCGCAGCCGCATTCGTCTTTGGATTCGGGAATTCCAAAGAGCAGGAACGAGCGCACGCCCGAGCTCAAGGCCGCGTCAATGCCTTTTGCCAATGTGTCGGGGCTGTATCTTATTTGCCCCTGAAGCGACGGTATTTCTTCCGCGATTCCCTTGCCTTCCCGCACAAAAAGCGGATATATGAGGGAGTCGGGCGAAACCCTTGTTTCCCGCGTCATTCGCCGGAGCGTTTCGCTGCTTCGCAGCCTCCTTGTTCTAATGTCCATTTATTCGCACAGCTCCTTTATTTTTTCGACCATACTGTTTATGGAAGCTTCCTTTGAAACATAAATCTCCATGCCGAATGATTTAGCCGTGGCCGCCGTCCTTTCCCCGATGCATACGGCCTTTACTTTGCCAAAATCCACATTTACCGCGCTTTTGGCAAACCATTCCACAGCGGACGAGCTTGTGAATGCCGCGAAGTCGGCGTCCGCGGCCGCCGTATGGGAGCCTGGGACGTGGATTTTTTCGTATACGGCCACATCGTCGTAGTCAATGCCATCTTCCGTCAGTATTCGCGTCAATTCCTTCGCGCCGTCTTTGTCCCTGGCGATCAGCAGTTTCCCGCCTTTTTCCACCTGATCGCGCAGGCCGCGCGCCAATGCGGCCCCATTGTATTCAGGCGGGCAATAATCTGCCCTTATCCCGCGTTTGGCTATTTCCTTTTCAGTTTCGCTTCCGACGCAAGCAATCTTCAAATGGGACAGCTCCCTAATGTCAATCCCGCATTCAATCAAGGCATCGAAAAACACTTGCACGCCCAATCCGCTTGTGAAGACCAACCAAGAATATGTCCCGATAATTTTAAGCCGTTCCGTGAAATCGAGCGGCACAATCCTCGCGGGAGGCATAATCGCCACATGGCATCCTAACTCCCTGAGTTCGTCCGACAATTTCGATGTGCCGGGTTTTGCCCGTGCCACAATGACGCGCTTGCCGAGAAGCGGCTTCTTGCCAAACCAATCGTAACGCTCCGAAAGCGCGCAGACTTTCCCAATGATGATTACCGCCGGGGAGCGGACCGCGTTGGCGCGGGCTATCGCGGGCAGGGTTTCGACAGTCCCGGTAAACTTGCGCTGTACGCCGGTCGTTGCGTTTTCAGCGATCGCGGCCGGCATATCCGCGTCCATCCCGGCTGCGACGCATCCCGCGCAAATATCCTCCAGGGCCGACACGCCCATCATGAAAACTAGCGTACCGCTTGTTCGGACGAGCGCGTCATAGTTGATGCCCGGCGGCTCGTTGTTCTTTGCGTGCCCGGTTATAATGTGCAGGGAAGACGCGTAATCCCTATGGGTCACGGGTATCCCGGCATAAGCGGCTCCTGCGATTGCGGTCGTGACTCCGGGAACGACCTCAAACGGTATGCCGTTTTCCGCAAGAAGCTCCAGTTCTTCCCCGCCGCGTCCAAATAAAAACGGATCGCCGCCTTTGAGCCTGACCACATTAAGCCCCTGCCGCGCTTTTTCCAGAAGCCGCTTGTTGATTTCTTCCTGCGGCACGGGATGGTTTCCGGCGTTTTTGCCTACATTTATCTTTTCGGCGGCATCCGGTATCATTGCCAATATTTCCTCGCTGACAAAGCGGTCATAGAGAACGACATCGGCCTCCCGCAGCCGCTCCGCCCCTTTTAGCGTCAAAAGCCCTTTATCGCCGGGGCCAGCCCCTATTAAAGTAACCATGCCTTTCACTCCCCATTCCCTCGCGGTCATCGGCCTCTAAGCCGCTTTGCTAGGGTTTCGCCCAGTTCTTCCGCGACCGAAGCCTCGCCTCGGATTTTTCCTGTTTCCACGTTGTTTGAATCGTCAACGTACATTCCCGTCAGCAACAGCTCGTTGTTTATCAGCTGACCGTAAACCGCCACGGGCGACGTGCAGCCGCCGCCAAGCGTTTTCAAAAACCGCCTTTCCGCTCTGGAAACGATTTCCGATTCCCGGTCATGAAACCCGTCAAGGTATGAATGGTCTTCCCCCTGCCTGCATTGAACCGCTATAATGCCTTGCGACCCCGACGGTATCATTTCATCCGGAGTGAAAATGCGGGAAATCCTGTGCTGCAAACCCAGTCGGTTAAGGCCGGCCCCGGCCAATATCAGCGCGGAGCATTCGCCTTTGTCAAGTTTTGACAACCGGGTATGAACGTTGCCCCGTATCGCCATTGTTTCAAAGCCTTCATACAGCCGCTTAAACTGGATCGCCCGCCGCCTGCTTGATGTGGCTACAGGTTTGCCCTTGTCAAGTTCGGTGGCCCCTTCCGGGAGGACCAGCACATCAAAAGGCATTTCCCTTTGCGACACGGCGACTATTGGCAAGCCGTCCGTTTCCTCGTAAGGCATATCTTTGTAGCTATGAACGGCTGCGTCGATGCTCCTGGACATAAGGGCCTGTTCGAGTTCTTTTATGAATAAGCCCTTTCCTCCGATTTCGTCGAGGCTTCGATCCAATATTTTATCCCCGGTTGTTTTTATCAAAACAAGCTCGAGTTCTATGGAGGGGTCCGCGATGGCATCCATGACGATCCGCGCCTGCTTGATCGCCAGGGCGCTGTCGCGGCTTCCAATCCGTATTTTTCTTTTCATGAAACTATGCCTTTCTATCCTGACCCCTCGCAATTCCCGTCTCCTGATCCCTGATCCCTGACCTCTGACCCCTGTTTGGATTTATCCAAACTCAGCAGCCTCCTGATTCTTTCAGTCGTCCGTTTAACTCCCGCGTGGTCGCCATTTTTCGATACAATTCCCGCGATGTAACTCTCATTTTCCGCAATGGCAGGGAAATAGCAGCTGCATTCCTCACGGCGATCCGCGACGGATATTAGTATATCGAGGATCTTGGCTTCAAGCATCGCTTCATGGTTTGCCTGTCTGTCGTCGGTTGCCGCTATAACGAGGAACGGCTCTATGGCGGCAATGTCTCCGGTTTGATATCTTTTCTTCAGCCAGCATGTCGCCAGCCGCTCAATTTCCGCTGTGATTTCGGGCGAAATGGCGGTAACGTCCGCTCCATACGATGACAGGATTTTTACCCTTCGTTCCGCCACGCTGCCGCCGCCAATGACAAGCGCCTTTTTTCCCCTCATATCGGCAAAGAGCGGGAAAAACTCCGTGTTCTCTGGGCTTTCCGTTTCTTTTACATTGAATATCTCCAATAGCTCACTGAGCGAATGGCCTTCTTCCTCCACAGGGCGGGCTATGACAATAGTTTCGCATCCTGTTGAAAGCGCCGCCGACACTTTGGCCTCAAAGCCCCCGGCATCCCCCGAATCTTTTGTTACCAAGTATTTGGCTCCTGCCATTTTCAGTGTCGCCAAGTTCATTTCAACGTCGAAAGGGCCTTGCATGCATATGATGTTTGAACCGCGAAAGCCGAGGTCAAGCGCCTTTTGGAGCGAATCGCGCATGGGCAGGATGCGGACGAAAAAGCGTTCGGCGTAATTTGCGGCCCGGGTGAAGGGTTCCAAATCCTTGCTCCCCACGGTCAGCAGCGCCTTTTCATTGTTTTTGTTGAGAATTTCTGAGGCGGCGTTTGCATCCGGGACGTATGTGATTCCCGAAACCTCCGCGCTTTCCGGCCTTTTGAGCCGATAGTGCTTGGGCCCGGCCGTTTGGCAGGCGGAGCGGATGTTTTTCGTGGCCTCGACCGCATAGGGGTGCGTGGCGTCGATAACGACATCAAAACCGCCCTGATTCAGAATGGCTGCCATTTTTTCTTTTCCAAGCCTTTCCGAGAGAATGTCGGCGCCGGCATTTTCGGCCGCGTCCCTTCCAAATTCGGTCGCCACGGACAAGGTGACGTCAATGCCCGCATTTGACAGGGCCGTACACAGTTTGCGCCCCTCGGTCGTGCCGCCAAATATCAAGGCTTTCATATTCTGTACCCTCTGACGGTGACTAGCTTGCCGTTCATTATTTTTGTGCCGGAGTTGCCTATTATGACGGTGGTAAACATGTCCACCTCCGCTTCCCGCAGTTCCGCAAGGGTGCATATGCGGCTTTCCGCGCCGTCGCTCCTGAAAGCGTTCCGCGCATAGCCGCATTTTGTGTCAGAAGGCTTGTGGCGCAATGCTATGGCGCATGCCTTTTCGAGATAGCCGCTCCTTTTTTTGCTCTGCGGGTTGTAAAGGCACAACACCATGTCGGCGGCGGCGCAGGCATCCAGCCTTTTTTCTATTACCTCCCAGGGCGTCAATAAGTCGCTGAGGCTGATGACGGCAAAATCGTTTGTCAGCGGGGAGCCTAATATGGCCGCCGCCGATACCGCCGCCGTTATGCCCGGGATAACCTCTATTTCAATTTCCTGATGTTTCTCGGCCAATTCGCACAGCAGGGAAGCCATGCCGTAGATCCCGGCGTCGCCTCCTGAGACGACGCAGACTTTCTGTCCTTTGAGCACCTCGTTTATTGCCGCTTCACAGCGTTCGGCTTCGCCTTTCATACCCGTGGCGATTATTTTTTTTCCTTGCGTTAGCTCGGCTATGATTTCCACATAACCTATATATCCAACAATTACGTCGCTTTGAAGCAGGATTTCCCTAGCCTTTGGCGCAAGATAGGCCGCATCGCCGGGCCCGATGCCAACCGCGTATATTTTCGTCATAGCGACCCTCCCAGGTTTTCCTTAAATGCTTGCCAACGGTAGTATTGTTCTATATGCGTCTTGATTATTGCGTCGATCTCCGCAATGCTTTCGGGCGGCATCTCGCGGCCATCGTCCGATATTTCGTCAATGGTGAGCAGGGTAACTCCGGGGATTTCCCCTATGGAAGGCTCTGCGTCCCTAGGAACGGCCAAGTCGATTATTATTCCCGGGATACGCGCCAATTTGCACAGTTCGTCGCATGTGAGCGTATAATGCGGGCTTGTCGTGGCGCTTACCAGTATGTCCGCATTCTCGATTGCCTTGTAACGTTCGCTGTAATTGATCGTGCCCGCGGGCTCAGGGACTTGAATAACGCCTTTTTTGTACTCCCGCAGAGTGACGGTCACATTTGCTTTTTCATTGATCAGCAATTCCGTAACAAGCCTTCCGGTTTGCCCATTGCCGATCACGACCGCGTTTTGCCCTTCCGGCGGGCATATCGTTTTTAGCTTTTCAATTGCCTTTCCCGGTATGGAATCGACTCCCGCCGATTTGAGGATGACATTTGTTTTTATTTCTTTCGCCGCTTTTATCGCCAGCTTGAACATCGTTTCAATATAGCTGTCGGTACAGCCTTGCCCTCGGGAAAATTCCAACGCTTCGCGCACTTGCGTTATGATTTGGTCGTCGCCCAGTATTTGCGAGTCCGCCCCTGACGCGACGCGGCAGAGGTGGTCAATCGCCTGTTCGTCCGATCTTTCCGTGAAAAAGCGCCTATATTCTGTAAAGTCCCTGTCCAGCATGTCGCATAGCGTCCTGGTTGGCCCAAAAACGGCATCCGCAGGGATCGATGCATAAAGCTCAGTCCTGTTGCAGGTTGATATTATGACGCATCCTCCGGCAGGGCCGCCCTCTTTGAGGCGCGCGAGGATTTTAGCGGTTTTCTCTTTTGTGAGCGAGAATTTTTCCCTGATTTCAATATCTGAGCGGTTATGGTCAAGCCCTGTCATCATCAGCTTCAAAGGACGCCCTCCACGATTCTTTTGCGATTGCCATCGTTGCCCCATTTTTTGCGGTTTTTGGCAATATCATTATCCCGCTTTTCGAGGATATGTACGCCGCCGCTTCGCAGACATTCCCCGTTCCCGTCGCCTCCCTCACAAACTCACGCTGCTCAAACTTGTCCGCCGCTTTGTTTAGTTCTTCCGGAGTGTAGGTCAGATATTCAATGCGATATTTTTCAGATAACTCGGTTATCGCTTTTTCATCTTTTTTCAGGTCAACGGAGGATATGGAAGCCACGGCTTGCAACGGTATTGACAGTTTGTTCAGGGTTTCCAGAAAGAATGCCTCCAACGAAGCGGCGTCCGCGTTTTTTCGCGCGCCTATGCCCACATGGAAAATGCCTACGTCCCTGGCGGATGTGATGACGGGGGTGGCTTTCATCAACGCCGCTATTTCGCGGGCGTGATCATATGCGCCGCCTTCATGGCCTGAGAGGATTGGTATGACAAACCGGGCGTATTCGTCGATTACCAGAACGGCGGGGTCCGTGCGCTTATTATTAATGAATGGCGCGATGGCTCTGACCGCGATGCCCGAGGCTCCGATGAATATCAATAAGTTGCCGGTTTCAAAAACGGGCTTCACATATTCAAACAGGCCGGTGACTCTGTCCGCCGTCACGTTGGCGTCTTTACGCGCTTCCCTGATTTTTTCAGCCAGCGCGTCCGCAAGCGTTTCCCCTTTTTCCGTGAACGACATGATGAAGACATTTTTCATTGCTGTTCCGCTCCGTTTCGGAATCCGTGCGTGAATTCCGGATTGTATAAAAATGACCGTTCATATTCCCCGCCTAGAAAGTTTCCGACCAATATGATCGCCGTTTTGCTGATGCCGCCCTCTGCCCCGGCTTCCGGCAGGCCCTCGATCGTGGTCCGTATGATTTTTTCATCAGGCCATGTGGCTTTGTATACGATGGCGGCGGGCGTGTCTTTGGGATATCCGCCTTCAATCAGTTTTTCGGAGAGTTCGCGCAGCATGCCGCCGGAGAGGAATATGGCCATCGATGCCCGTATTTTCGCAAGTTCCGTTATCTTTTCTTTTTCAGGAACGGGCGTCCGCCCTTCCATTCTTGTCAAAATCACCGTTTGGCTGATGCCAGGCAGGGTGTACTCGGCGCCTAGCACGGAGGCGGCGGCGGAAAATGAGCTGACCCCAGGGATTATTTCATATGGGATGCCGTTTGCCGTCAGTATGTCGATTTGCTCTTTTATCGCCCCGTAAATGCTTGGGTCGCCTGTGTGCAGCCGGGCCGTGAGCAGTCCGTCTTTTTCGTTTTTCAGCATGATTTCGGTGACTTCTTCCAGTGTCATTTTCGCGCTGTCGTGGATGTCGCATCCGGGTTTCGCATAGCCGAGCAGCTCCGGGTTCACCAAAGAGCCCGCATATATCACGCAGTCCGCCGCCGCTAGGGTTTTCATTCCCTTTACCGTTATCAATTCCTTGCCGCCCGGCCCCGCGCCTATAAAATAAACCATTTATGCTTTCTCCTCCCTACTCAATAGGTGCCTTGCCCTCCATCGGCTTACCATCAACATTATACGTTGTGCTGAACACCATGTCGGCAAGTTCCTTCTGAAACTCCGGGTTATCGTTAAACAGTTTGAAAAGCTCCATGTTGTCAGAGAGCATATTGAACATTACAGTCTTTAACGCCCGGTCGCTTTCAGTGCGGGCTTCCTGCTTGTCGGCGTTACGCATGGCGTTTTGATATTTCTCATCCTGCGAGGTTTTCTGAGTGGCATAACGAATGTCTTCCTGCGTTTTGTCCGGGTCGGTGAAAAATCTGGCGTATTTACTGTTGAACACGGTAAGTATGCTTGTTAAATATTCAAGCTCCGGTTCACGGACGCTTCTCGCACCCTCGGTAGGCACGGGATATACTTCCGCGTCTGCGTCTTCAAGGACTATAGACATTTGAGCTTTAGCTTCGGTTCTGTAGCTGTCGAGGTCGATGGCTTCCAATATACCCGCCGACAGGTCTTCTTCTTTCGGCGTCGGCAGTTTAGGCAGGAGCAGACGCAGGAAGATATACAGTTTCTCCCATTCCGGATTGCCATAGGGCAAAATCGCGCCCAAGAAAGCGTAGGTGCGCGCAAAACCTTTGGCTGACGCTTTGAACTTGACTTGTGCATCCTCGTCGAGGGCTTTATACAGGTTTACGCAAATGTCAAGCGTCGGGTCGAGCTTATCGCGCCCGGCATCTCCAAGGTAGAGTTCTACGAAACTGTCAACATGATGCTGCGTGTAAACCTCGTGTTTCTCCATGTCAGCAATCAGGTCATACAGTTTGTTCGGGTCGGTTTCGCCAGATAAAATGGTGGTGCGGTAGTAGCGCGAGAACGCTTCCTGTATATCTTCAGGCTCATTGGCGAAGTCAAGCACGAAGGTTTCGTCCTTCTGCGGGTGCGCGCGGTTGAGGCGTGAAAGTGTCTGCACGGCTTTTATGTCGGATAGGATTTTATCAACGTACATAGTATGCAGCAGCGGTTCGTCATACCCAGTTTGAAACTTGTCGGCAACAACTAAGAAGCGATACGGTTCTTTTTTGAATGTCTTTTCGATAAGGTTGCTTGGAAAGCCGTTTATGGACGTTTCAGTCACAGTTTCTCCGCCGTACTCCTTTTCTCCGCTGAACGCAATTATGGCTTTATACGGGCTGTTGCGTTCTTCAAGGCAGCGGCATATGGCATAGTAGTATTCAATGGCTCGGTCAATGCCCCCTGTGACAACCATTGCTCTGGCTTTTCCTCCGATTTTGCCCCGCGCTATGACCTGCTCGTGGAAGTGTGTTACCATGATGTCCGCTTTGACGCTTATGGGGAATGCGTCGCTCTCGACGAACTTGCGGAGCTTCTTCTGTGCTTTCTTTTTGTCGAACTTCGGGTCATCTGTGAGGGTTTTTATCAGTTTGTAGTAACTATTTATCGGCGTGTAGTATTGCAGAACGTCCCTTATGAAGCCCTCCTGTATCGCCTGCTTCATGGAATAATTGTGGAACGGGTAATGATTTACAGAGCCGTCAGGCTGCGGGGCGGGTACTCCGAACATTTCGAGCGTTTTATTCTTCGGTGTGGCAGTGAACGCAAAATAGCTGGCGTTGGTGAGCATTTTGCGCCCTTCGACCAGTGCGTTTATTTTGTCTTCGATGTCTGCTTCGGGGTCATAGTCGCCGCCGAGCGCGAGGTTCATTTGGGCTGACATACTGCCGCTTTGAGAACTGTGGGCTTCGTCTATGATAATTGCGAACCTGCTGTTTTTGTGGGCGGTGCCGATGTCATCAAGGATAAACGGAAATTTATGCACCGTTGTTATAATGATTTTCTTGCCGTTTGTAATGGCGCTGCGGAGGTCGCCTGATGCCTGCGCCCACGCGACGATGTTCCCAACCTGCGCGAATTGCTTGATGGTGTTCTTTATTTGCTTGTCGAGGTTCACTCTGTCGGTGACGACGATAACGGAGTCTATGATGGTTGCGCCGTCCACTTCGAGACCGACGAGTTGATGCGCGAGCCACGCGATACTGTTTGATTTGCCGCTGCCCGCACTGTGCTGTATGAGGTACTTCTGACCGACGCCGTTTTCCCGCACATGGGCGAGCAAGGACTTTACCGCTGTCAACTGGTGGTAACGCGGGAATATTTGCTTATAACTGGTTTTGCCCGTGTCTTCGTCTTTCTCCTCGACGGCTTGTGCGTAGTTTTCAATGATACCCGCAAGCTCGGTCTTTGTCAGGACTTCCTTCCAAAGATAGTCTGTCATAATCCCGTCGGGATTCGGCGGGTTGCCCGCACCGTCATTGTAGCCCTTGTCGAAGGGCAGAAACCATGACTTCTTGCCTTCGAGCTTGGTGCAGAACTTTATCCGAGCATCGTCCACGGCGAAGTGAACCATACACCGCTTGAACCGAAAGAGCAGTTCCTTCGGGTCGCGGTCGGTTTGATATTGACGCTCCGCATCATCTACGTTCTGCTTTGTGAGTTGGTTCTTTAGCTCGCAGGTTATGACGGGTAAGCCGTTGATGAATATTACGAAATCGAGCGCCAGTTTAGCGTTGTCTATGGAGTACGCAAGCTGTCGCGTGACGCTGAATATGTTTTGGGAGAACTGTCTTTGCGCCGTTGGGTTCTTTTCAGATGGCGTTACATAAAACATCACGAGGTTGGCGGGGTATATCTTAAACCCTTTACGAAGCACGTCAATAACGCCGCGCTTTGCTATTTCACCGCATAGGCGGTCGAGGAATTGGGCGCGCTTCAAATCGTTGCCCGCAATGCCGAGCTTCGCCATTTGCTCAGGTTGTGTGGCTTCGAGAAAACGAAACAGGCGCGGCTCGTCCACGGCGTATTCGCGGTTGTAGTCGGAGCTCCGGCCTTGCTGGTAGCCGTTTTGGGTTACGAGGTGGTCTATAATTAAGGCTTCGAGGGCGCATTCGGTTGTGTTTGTAGGCATAACAGAAACCATCCTGAGTTATAGGTATGGAAAAGCGGCTATTTTTCGGTCTTATTCGATAGCTCCGCAATTCGGGCTTTTGTGAATTCTAAAATATCAAGAGCAATCTTGAGTGCGGTTTTCATATCTTGTTCGTTTATGCCGTCATCACCGACAGGGTATCTGGAAAACACCGCATATCCTGTAAGCATAGGGCACATAAGTCCGAAAACACTAAATTTATCATCATACTTTATACATTGTTCAAGTAAAGTTTCTAAATCGTGCGTTTTAGTAATCGGCTCGGACTGCGCTATTGTATATGCTTTTAATATTTTCTCGACGCATTGCTGACAATGATAACATACAATTTCAAGTGGTGCAGGGTGATATGTTTCCGACATATGCAAAGAGGTGTTGTAATCCATTTCCGCATATCGTATCCACTCTGCAACGTCAAGGCTGTCTTTCATAAACTGTAACCCCCTCTGTGCTGATTGTGTTTTCAAAGCTCCTCGGACGCGCCGCTTGATAATCGAAATGCTCTTGATTATATGTCAACAAGTCAAGCGGCATTTTTTTTATACCCCATAACTTTTGACGTAACTCAATCGAAATGTCAAGCGGTCTGCGGTCTTTTATCGGTGTTAAAACACACAAATCAATGTCGCTGTCAGGCGTTTCTTCACCGCGAGAGAACGAGCCGAAAAGAATTATTTTTGATACTATTCCTGTATCAGCAATCGTTTTTATAATAGTGTTTAATTCGCTTTGCGCTCGCTCTGTCATAAAGAATACGCCCCCTTCTATAACCTTATACTACATATTTCTATATATTACAAGGCATTTTTGTGCTCGTGCGCCTTGCTCGTAGCCGTTTGCGATGATAAGCCCGTTTATTATTAGGGTTTCGAGGGTGAATTCTCGTGTGTTGGTAGGCACGGTTTATTTTCCTTCACTCAATACATATATTTTATGTTTTTTTGCAAATTCCATCAAATTATATAATGCTAAAAATAACTGAATACAGTCTCTTTTTTTCACTTTAGCACCCATGCCATGAGCGACAATATGACGATTAATAACTGGTGATTTTGCAAAATCATTTGCATTGGAAAACATAACTTTCAAGCATGAAAACAAATTGTTAAATAATGCGTGTTCTGATTCTGGTAAAGTTTTAATTGGTTCTTTGAATTCTTCTATAGCTTTCTCGCTCACCTTGCGTCTTGGCTTGTTTTTATTTAGACTACGTTTTCCTTGAGCTTTAATAAAAAAAGAATCAATTATACCAAACAGCAACAATGAACAAGCTTTATATTTTCTGTTCTTGTAACAGAAAACCGCTTCTCCAAAATCCTCTTTATTTACAGGCATTGAGTTAATTATATCAAATAAAGAGTACATATTCTTATTAGTACAAATATTTTTTACAATAGAATTTGCGTTATAAAAATCACGCGGTTCATTGTCAAATAAATTTGGTGGCGCAAACGGTATGTATGTCCAACCAAACTTACCCCAATTCATATACGATAAACTTTTATCGAACAACCCTTCGCGATTAGCCCATAACCTCATAATTTCCATAATGGATGAAGTAACATTAATCATATTTTGCATTGCTACGCTCAAATATTCTTGCAAACAAGTGGAGTAGAACCGCTCCATTTCAGATTTACTATCATCAGTCCTGTTATAACACTTGGAGAATTCAATGTTTTCTCGACAAACAAACGATATATAATCTAATATAAACTGGTCATCAGCGTTTGATAGGTACTTGATTGAGAACTCAATCGGTTTGTTAAAATCTATATTGGATTTGTGCATCAATTCAATAATTGCACGTCTCAAATTCCCTTTTGTATCATTGTATATTTTTTGCATTTCAAAAATGTCGTATGCTGTTATTACACTTGATAAGTAGCAATAGTGCGTTTTCGGACCTAATTTATATTGAAACTCTTTTTTAGGGGGAGTGTTACATGGTATTCTCAAAGTTAATGAATCATCATCGTGAATTTCCATGAATTGAGAAAACCCATTTTCAGCTAAACGCTCATTTATTACGTCACGCAGTTCCTTCATTCTTCACCATCCTCATTGTTTGCGTTTTCTTCCGCCTCTCTCACAACCTCATAATCAGGCACAACAACGCCGCGCACATCCATTTTGCCAGTAACCACATCGGAGATAAGGCGGGTGCGGTATTCGGAGAACAGGGTAATTTCTTCGTTGAGCTTGGCGATAATTCCATCTATGTTGGCACATTGTTTGTCGAGGTGTACGACGATGGCGTGTTGTTCAGAATATGATGGAAATGCTACTATAAAGTCTTGTATCATATTTAGCCTTATCGAGTCCACCGTAGATTTTGCTGTGCCTTTATCGACTACTCCTGGGAACAACTCAGCCATGTAATAATGCAAATATCTTACATGGAGCTTTTCATCAAAATCAAAAAAGCAGTAAACACGTTGGTGGTAGTCAAATCGACCAGTGGCATAATGAAATACCCTGCCTGCTCCCACACCGTCCCCAGCCATTAAAATAGCTTCACCATCGTAAGAATATGTGTTTATTCGCTCTATTTTGGGTGAGCGAACATAAAAGGGGTATATTCCTTTGTCAATGCGGTTTATTGTATCTTTGTTGCCTGTTGTGATTTTGCATAGGAAGCGAAACCTCATTGTTTTCCACCCCTCACCACCTTTTGTAACCGCTTCATTCACAACCGCCCGTTTCATCTCCCCCAACAACTCAATCTGCCGACGTTTGGCGTTGATGAGTTTGTTTATCTGCGACACTTTCCAGTCGAGGTAACGCACGATTTGGTCTTGCTCATCGCGTGGCGGGAGGGGGACAGATAAAGCAGTGAATTGGTCGGAATATGTTCTCCAACGCATAGCCATTATGCCGCGTCCTGCTTTGTAGCACTCGCCGCTAAAACGCGGCGTTCTGAATAAGTAGTTGAAGTAATCCACATTAACGTCATTTGATGTTGCCCGATACACGTCATAAGCGGGGCTTGTTACGCCAACCCATTTCGATAACCCGATAGCTCCTTGCCAACAAAGAATTATGTTTACAACAATATCATTTACATACACCTTTTTATAGTTGTCGGCGGTTACTGCAACATTACCAGCAACTCTTTCTATTTCATCGTGGGGCTTTACACCAATAGCAGTGTATAAAGATATTAACCGCACCTCTGACAGCGGCTTGAAATTACGCTCGTCCCTGAGTGAAAACAAGTTTTTAATTCGGTGCGATTCCCACCGCTTCGGCAGTTCCCCATACCACGGCATACTCACTCCCCGTCACCTCCGCTCACGACAATATCTTCTTCCTCATAGTAATAAGAGTAGTCAATGCCCTTCATATACATCTCGCGGTCGTTGATTCTATCCGTTAAAGCAGAATGCAAGAGAGCTTTAATTGGGGTAGGGTTCGCAACACTCTTTTCCATTGCGGAAAGATAGGCTTTTTTGTTTATCGCACTCCAGTCAATGCACAGTTTTAGGTTCTTCTTAAACATCATGTCAAGCCAAATACGCATGCTTCTGCCATTGCCTTCCATAAAAGGGTGAGCGACATTCATTTCAACATATTTTTCCGCAATTTCATCAAAACCGCTTTCGGGCATTTTCTCTATTTTCGCAAGAGTCTCCGGTAAAA
>Ga0099364_10003088_pt1 | contig 26121 bp, 23 predicted proteins | sample TergutTh196P3_FD_73070 | JGI IMG/M metagenome (GOLD analysis project Ga0099364, IMG submission 73070) | Microcerotermes parvus P3 segment gut microbial communities from Pointe-Noire, Republic of the Congo - Th196 P3 | ecosystem: Host-associated > Arthropoda: Insects > Digestive system > Gut ...
AATGGGGAACTTGAGTGTCATAGGAAAAAATCGTGCCTGCATGATTTTTTCCTATGACGAGCCTCACAGTAAACCACTTCAGGGTATTCATTGCTGGGTGTTCATTGTTTGGCTTTAGTTCAGTTTTGCAAGAGCCTAGTGCCAGAGATAAATCTTATGCAGATTGGCGCAGACGAGCCAAATTCCGGCGGCAAGGCATAAAATCCCAAGAGGCGGCCCTAGCCAGTTGTCGGCGCTTATAAGAATGATTCTGCCAAGGAAAGCAAGGACAGAACCGGCCCCTACAATTAAAAACCCGCGGTTGCTGCGGATCCATACGGCAACAAAAAAGTTAATAGTAGTTAAAAGAAAAGCCACTAACTCAATTAATCTGACCAAAGATGTGTATCCTTTTATCATGTTCAGACTGGAATCAAGTTTTTGGGCATCCGTATCAACAGGAATTCCAAAAGAAATTATTAATGTTACTACAATTATAAATATTATCAGAGGGCGCAGGCCCTGCGATTTATAGCCGACGGCAAACACACTGGCAGCAAACAGGGAAAAAATACCAAAATACCTGCCGAAAAAAATAATCTTGTATGCGCCCAACAAATACATAGAAGGAATTTCATAAACCTGAATCATGGGAATTATTAAACGCAGTATTTCAAAAGTCAAAGAAAACGAAAAAAAATAAACGAATAAAATTTCCTGAGACTGTGTTTTTTCGAAATATTTAAAAATAAAAATTATTGATAAAAATGAAAAAAGAACTAAAGCCATAATGCATATATGCGCTGCCAGCAGATTCGAATCCAGAAAATTTGCCATAAATGTCCTGAAAAAGCTGTCTGAATAATGCGTAATTTCAGGTTCCATGTTTTGGTACAGGGGAATAATTACTACAGAAGCGGTAATACAAATAAGGAGTGAAATAAAAGTAACAACCATTCCGGCCTTAAAAACCAGATTCCTCTCGGATAAAGTCATAGTTCAATATTAACCTTAATAGCAAAATTCCTCAAGGAGTTTATGATAAATTCCGATAATCGTATAAGGGTGAATCTGAATGAAAAATAGGTTTTTTTTGGTTCTGATTGTTTTTTCTCTTTTTGGCATTTCCAGCCTTAGTGCGGCGGGAGACTCTGCATCTTTTGTAGATCTAGGTTTTTCACCGGATGGTAAGTTTTATGCATTTGCGCAATATGGGGTAAATATAGAAACATTAAAGCCCTGGGCAGAGCTTATTATTGTAGATGTGGAAAAAAACGATTATGTTCCCGAAGGCAGAATTTTTTATCTTCATAACACGCCAATAACTGCAGGGCAGGACGGATCGGGTATCTTGTATAAAGTTATGGCCGAAAAACTTGAACAGGTCACATCCTATGGGATAAGATATTCCAATCAGGGGCAGCCCTTGTATATAGCCCTCGCAGGAGACCCTGCTTTCGAAGGCCACGAGATCAGCTTTAGGGACTTTATATCCAATGTAAGGTATAAAGCAAAACTGAACGAAACGGTAAGAGGCAGGGACGAAAGAGCATCATCATCATTTTTAATTTCACTGGATGTCATGGACGGCGATAAGCTGATTAAAAAAGTCAATGTAGGCACCCCGCAAATCAACCGCCGGTTAATTTATTCCAACAGAATTTGCAGGGTTTTAATATCCCCGGAAGGCAATTCCATTATTTTTGTCATCGAAATGAAACAATACAATAAAGGCGGACACAATATCCGTTATATGATAGAAGCCGTCAGACTGGATCCCTGAGACTTGTTATTTTGATACATACTGTTTCTGTAGTTTTACAATAGCTTTATGCGTGTTTTTCCCAAATGTTTCTATGGATTTTTCCAGTATGGCATTTACCTCTGCTGTGTATTTGGTCAAAAGGGAATTTTTTGCGCAAGCAGGCTGTTTTTCTGGCATCAAAAGCTCAAAAACTTCAACCTCTAATGCTTCAGCCAATTTAACCAAAGTATCCAGATACGGCCACTTATTTCCCCGTTCAATATCACTTAAATATACAATAGAAAGCCCTGTTTTTTCTGCCAAATCAGCCTGAGACCAGTTCCTTCGCCCTCTAAATGTCTTAATATTTCCTGCCAATACAGCCCGAATTTCTCTACCTTTCATAACTGCCATCCTTATCGAATGATATAAAAATCATCTTTTAGGCTTGACAAAAATACAAACATCGTAAAGGATGAGATGTAACTAATTCGTAAGGGATGTGTTATTAATTGGGATATATAATGTAAAGGAGAAAACAAGCAATGAAAAAAAGTCTTGCAGTTACAGTATTTTTACTTGTTACGCTTTCTGTCTATGGACAGACAAATAGAACGGTTGTTCAACTGGATGCTGCTCTTAAGAACGCAGCAGAATACATTGACGCCCGTCTTCCAGCAGGATCAAGAATTGCACTGCTCAATTTAACTTCAGAATCGGATAAGTTTTCATCTTACGTTCTTGATGAATTGTCAATAAACCTTGTTGACTCAAGAAACTTGAATGTCGTTGACCGCAAGGATATTGAACTTATCCGTGGCGAACAGAGTTTCCAGTATTCCGGCGATGCAGACGATGACGCAATGGTAAGTTTAGGGCGTATGCTTGGCGCGCAATATATTGTGTCAGGCTCTTTTTTAGAGATTGACAGGGCATACCGTATTATTATCCGTGTGTTAAATGTGGCGACCGGTATTGTTGAAGGACAATACCGTGAAAACATCATAAGAATAACAGCCGGAGAAAAAATTGGAACAGGCGCATTAAATATTTTATTTGGGCTTGGTTCTTATCTCGAAGGCGACATTGCGGGAGGCCTTACAATTACCGCAGGTTATGCGGTAACTGCCGGGCTGTTTGTTACAGAAGCGTTCGCCGTTGATTGGGACAGCCCGGGGTACGGAGTTTCGGCTACAATCGGGTTCGGCGTTGCCGGGCTAACTCTTGCCTATGGTTTTGCAAGGCCGTTTATTTACAACCGTTCTCCAAAAGCAGTAGCGATAATGGATAACGTTCGGCCAAAAATTATTATGGTATCCGATGAATACGATAAAAATAATTACGGCTTACAATTTACTTATACATATAAATATTAACGGAGGATATCATGAAAAACATATTTGTAATTATTCTATGTTTAACATTTTTAGGATGCGAAGCAATAGGGGATCTTTTTCACGGAGAAAGGCCGGAGCCGCCCGCCGTTACCTATACCGTAACATTTGACGCAAACGAAGCAACAGGAGGAAATGCCCCTGCGAAAATAGTAGTTGAAGCCGGTGCGGTTATACAACTGCCCAGTATCGGCAATATGGTAAAAACTGGGCATACTTTTATCGCATGGAGCGAAAGCGCAACTAACGGAGTGGGAACGAGTTATTTTATCGGTGATTCAATTCCTGTTAACGGAAACATTACTCTTTACGCCCGATGGAGCATTGTCGAAATGGTGCAGATACCCGGCGGTACCTTTACGATGGGTAGCAATGACAGTACGGATTGGAATGCACAACCAGCGCACCATGTAATATTAACCGACAGTTTTTACATAGGGATATATGTGTTAACACAGGAGCAGTGGCAAACAGTAATGGAAACCAATCCCAGTTATTTTCAAGGAACAAGCGACGACCGGATAGTTACTTCCGGGGAAATCCAAATCCGGCGGCCTGTAGATTGTGTAAGCTGGTATGATACGATAGTATTTTGCAATAGACTGAGTATACAGGAAGGTTTAACACCAGCATATCGTATATCAGGCAGTACAAATCCTAATGATTGGGGCAATATACCAACAAGCAGTAACAGTACTTGGAATGCAGTTGAAATTGTATCCGGTTCTAGAGGCTATCGTTTGCCAACCGAGGCACAATGGGAGTATGCTTGCCGTGCAGAAACAACGACTATCTGGAGTTATGGGAATACAATGAACGGCGATTATATGTGGTTCTATCCAAACGGCAATAACAGGACACATGAGATAGGAAAGAAAATGCCAAATGCTTGGGGACTGTACGATATGCACGGCAATGTGTGGGAGTGGTGCTGGGACAGGTATAGTACATATACAGGTGGGGTGCAGACTAATCCATCAGGTGCGTCCTCGGGTTCTGATCGTATAATTCGTGGCGGCGCTTTTGACTCTTCGGGCCCGAACACACGTTTGGCGCTTCGTAGCAGTTACAGCCCGGACTACAAGTCCAGCAACTTCGGCTTCCGTCTTGTGCGACCGGAGTAGTGGTTAGGGAGGTAGGGAATCAGTTATTTTCCCTTGACATTTTTGGTAAAATGTAATATATATATAATATGATGTGATTGTAGAACGCAATCACGTTAATCAAAAGAAAGTTCAATCGCTGATGTGATTGTAGGGTGCAATCACGTTAATCAAAAGAAAGCTCAAAAAAACGCCCCGTAATTTGGGGCGTTTTTTTATGTGTTGAGGTAACAAAGGAAATTCATCGCCGTATGAAAAACCCAACGCTTCCTATTAGCGCATTGTGCCGTTATTCTTCATTGAAATATTTTCACAAAGAGCTTGGTCTTTGAAACAGAATGTAGCTGTTTCGGTTACAGCCGATAGGAAGGATATAATGGGGGCTATCGCAACCTCGGCTTCCGTCTTGTGCGACCGGAGTAGAGGTTAGGGAGTAGTGGGTAGTGGGTTAGGCACAGCAGAAAAATATGTTAGAAAATGGCTTTAGTGGAGCAGAAGAAGCCCTGCTTAGGACCTACGGCAGCCCCAAGTTTAAACTGCCGTCGAGTCCGTAGCAGGGCTTCTTCTGTCCTGCATTAAATATTTAACAGCATATTTTTCTGTTTACGCATTAATTCTTTGCATAAGTCGATATTAAAGCTTGATGTCGCAATTTGCGACTTCAAGTTGGGGCGGACCAAATAAATATAGCAGTTGTCAACTGCTAATGCTTCATAAATTTGCATTGCAAGACATTAAAAAAACTATATACTTATAATATGAGCTTTGACAATCTTTCTTTTGGTCCTGGAAAGGCCCTTCAGCAAGGGGCTTTGATAACTGAAGAAGGAATAAACTTTGCAATTTTTTCCCGCAATGCAGAAAATGTTACATTGGTACTTTTTGAATCTTCAGAAAGCAACAGCCCTTATATAGAAATTCCCCTTGATAAAAAAGGCGCTAAAACAGGCGATGTCTGGCACTGTTTTGTAAAGGGGTTAAAGGCGGGGGCTTTCTACCTGTACAGGGTGGACGGCCCTTATAAGCCTGAAAAAGGCATGAGGTTTAACCGCAACAAAGGCATTATAGACCCTTATGCAAAAGCCCTTGTTAATACCGGCAAATGGGATTTTACAAAATGTACCGGCTATGATCCAAAGGCTAAAAACGGCGACTTATCATTTTCCAACGAGGATAACCTTTTAACCATGCCGCGCTGCATGGTGATTAATGACGATGATTTTGACTGGCAGGGGGACAGACCCTTGAACTATCCTTTAAGATTCAGCGTGTTATACGAAACACATATTAAGGGATTATCTGCCAATCCAAATTCTAAAGTAAAAAACCCCGGGACATATTTGGGGGTAATTGAAATGATACCCTACCTTAAAGAACTCGGAATAACAAGCGTGGAATTTCTGCCCATACATGAATTTAATGAAAATGAATTCCCCAGAGTTGACCCCAAAACCGGAAAAAGGCTGACAAATTACTGGGGTTATTCAACAGTGGCTTTTTTTGCCCCAAAAGAATCTTACGCAGCCGATCGCAACCCCGGCGGACAGGTGAATGAATTTAAACTGATGGTGAGAGAACTGCACAAGGCCGGCATCGAGGTAATTTTGGATATTGTTTTTAACCACACCGCCGAAGGCAACGAAAAGGGGCCTACATTTTGTTTTCGCGGTTTGGATAATTCTATTGGCTATATTTTAAATGAAAACAAACGTTATTATCAAAATTATTCTGGCTGCGGGAATACTGTTAACTGCAATCACCCTATCCTAAGATCGTTTATTCTGGAATGCCTGCACTACTGGGTTGTGGAAATGCACGTTGACGGTTTCCGTTTTGACCTGGGATCAATTTTGGGAAGGGATAGGCAGGGGCGTCTTATGGAATCCCCTCCTGTGTTGGAACGTATTGCCGAAGATTCAATTTTAAGCGCCACAAAAATTATTGCCGAGGCTTGGGATGCCGGGGGCGCTTATCAGGTCGGCTGGTTTCCCGGCGGCAGGTGGGCTGAATGGAACGATCAATTCAGGGACGATGTGCGCAGGTACTGGAGGGGGGATCCGAAAGAAACCCGCAAACTTGCCACTCGAATTTCCGGCAGTTCCGACCTGTACCTTAGGGACGGGCGCAAGCCTTTTCATTCAATCAACTTTGTTACAAGCCATGACGGATTTACCCTTTACGACATGGTCTCGTTCAACGGCAAACACAACGAAGACAACGGCGAAAACGGCATGGACGGGACTGATAATAACTACAGTTACAATTACGGCGCAGAAGGCAAAACGAGAGACCCTGTTATTGAAAAAATCCGCCTTCAGCAAATGAAAAATTTTTTTACAACTATGATGGTTTCCCTGGGAACGCCCATGATTCTCGGCGGTGATGAAATTGGGCGGACGCAAAAAGGCAATAACAATGCCTATTGCCAAGACAATGAAATTTCATGGTATGACTGGTCCTTGCTGGAAAAAAACAAGGGGCTGTTCCGCTTTGCAAAAGAAATAATTGCCTTCCGCCTTAGGCACCCCGGATTTATGCGCCCGGAATTTTATACAGGGCGCGAAGGCAGCTATAAAGCAATCCCAGACATAAGCTGGTATAACGAAAAAGGCGGCAGCCCCGACTGGGATAAATTAGGTTATCATCTTGCGCTTCAAATAAACGGGCGCACGGCGGATGTAACAAGGGATAAAGACGATAATGATTTTTATATTATGTTTAACGCGGGGCTTGAACCCGTTATATTTACAATTCCATCAAGCAACAGTCATAAACCCTGGCTTAGGGCTATAGACACAAGCCTGAATGCTCCCGGCGATATTTTACCTGAAGGCAGCGAAGAGCCTCTTCCTATGCCGAACCGGTATAAAGTTAATGCCCGCAGCATAGTTGTCTTGATATCAAATTGAGGTTTATATGAAAAACGACAAATTTATTTTAGGTGTGGATTTAGACGGAGTGGTAGGCGATTTTTACGGCGCTATCAGAAAAATTGCAGCCGAGTGGCTTGATAAACCTGTTGAGTCTCTTACAACCGAAGTTTCTTACGGCCTTGAAGAATGGGGCATAAAGGAATTTGGCGGGTATGATCGCCTCCATCGGTTTGCCGTAACTCAAAGGGATATTTTCCGCGACATGGAACCGATAAAAAACGCTCCTGCCATCTTAAGAAAAATATCCTGCCGGGAAGATATAAGGATTCGCATCATCACTCACCGTATTTTTTTAAAGTATTCCCACCGCACATCAGTGACTCAAACTGTCGACTGGCTGGACAAAAACGACATTCCCTACTGGGATATATGTTTTATGAACGATAAGGGGGCGGTAGGCGCTCATGTCTATATTGACGATTCCCCCGAAAACATTTTAAACCTTCGCAACCAGGGCTGCAAAACAATTATTTTCAGCAATTCTACAAACCGCCATATACCGGGACTCCGCGCTGACAATTGGCTTGAAATTGAAAATCTGGTAATGGAAGCCCGCGAAGAATGGCGCACCGGTGTAGGCGGATTGTTTTAATGTCGGAGTATATGTTATAATTTTTTCATGACAATAAGAAGAAAACGAAGAAGCAATAAAAGCAGCAAAAACAGCGTGTATCTCATCATGCTAATCACAATAATTGGTGTGGCAATAGCGGTTTGGCATATAAGGTCTGTATCTGCAAGCGGTGGAACTGGCGGTGTCGTTGCCGGCAATGTTACCGTGCATTTTATCGATGTAGGCCAGGGAGATGCCACTCTTATTCAAACAGGTGAAGGCAATGTTTTGATAGACGGCGGCGACAGGCGGACAGCTTCCGCCCTTGTGCAGTACCTTAAGGATTCAGGCGTTAATCGTTTAGACCGGGTGGTTGCAACTCATCCCCATGCCGACCACATTGCGGGCCTTGCCAATGTCATTGATACGTTTGAAGTTGATACCATCATAATGCCAAAAGTTGCGCATACCACCCTTACTTTTGAACGGCTGCTCGATGCCATAGAGAAAAACGGCGTTACCTTGCAGGAACCTGTTGCAGGCGATTCGTTTACCCTGGGCGATACGGTATTTACGATAGTTGCCCCGAATTCAACCGGATACAGAAACCTGAACAACTATTCTGTGTCGTTAAGGGTGCTGCATGGGAGCGTGGCTTTTCTTTTTACAGGAGATGCGGAAGCCGAATCGGAAAATGAAATGCTCGAAAAAAGGCGTAATATTTCCGCACAGGTTTTTCATGTAGGGCATCACGGCAGCAAAACAAGCAATACCCAGGCATTTTTAGACGCAGTGTCGCCGGAAATTGCCGTTATAAGCTGCGGGACAGGGAATACATTCGGGCATCCCAGCGAAGAAATCCTTGAGCGTCTTGAAGAAGCCGGAGTAACAGTTTACAGGACAGATCTTCTCGGCACAATAGTCATGTCCAGCGATGGCTCTAGCCTGACCGTCCATTAATTTTTATGCATTACATCATCGACAGAATTGAATCAGGCATTGCGGTCTGTAACTGCATGGCAACAGGCGAAGACATTGAAGTACCGTTAAGCGAACTGCCGCCCCGCACTAAAGAAGGCAATGTAATAAAAAAAACCGACAGCGGGTATGTTTACGATGCGGCACTGACCAAAAAGAGGCGTACCGATTTAACAGCCAGAATGAACAGGCTTTTTGCCTCCAGCGGTTCATAACTACCCGTTAATGCTTTCTATTATAATGCGGTATTTAAGGTAAATTTCTTCCAAGGTAAGGCAGGGGCCTTCTGCATTTGCTTTTTTGCGGAGAATGCAGGCCTCTCTGCGTTCAATGAAAAAATCATAAAAAGCCCTTGGGTCTCTTTCGGTTGCAACTGAATAAACAGGTTTTGAATCCAGATATTCAGGGATTTGATCATATTTAATGGCGGTAACGCTGGAGTTTTTTAACTTTGAGCGGACTTTTTGGATTTCTTCCCATGAAAGCCCAAAAATGAATTCTTCCAACGCCCATATAGTTTCGTCATTGCCCGCTTCTTCCACAAGAAACCTTCTCCAGTCTTCGTCCAAATCCATCGTTATTCGCAGCAGTTCTGCGTTTCCGTCCATTGTTCCAAAACAGGGGTGGGCTGCATCACGTGCCGACCAGAGGGAAGAAAGTGCCGAAAGGTGGCGAATTCCCCTTAAGTCTATTCCGCTGTCCCAAAGGGAAATTAAATCATCGGCAAGGCTTGCTTTTGTGTTATGCGAAAAACCGGCATCTTCAAGGCAGGAAAAATATACCGCTTCTGTTATAAGGGTGCATACAGCCGAAAATATTATTTGCCTTGCTTTTGTTTGCCATTCTTTTTTTTCGTCCAGCAGTTTGCATAACAGCGAAAAAGCGTGATGCTTTGCAACAAGAAAACCTCTCATGGCAACTACTTTTGTAGGAATATGCAGCAGGTTGTTGTATTTAGAAAATGCCAAAAGGGAGTCTGCGAGATTTTCTTTGTCCCTTATAATCCCTTTAAGAAATTGGGTGTTTCTGACTGATGGATAAGAAAACACTGCTTTGCCCAAAGCCTGTAAATTGTTAAAAATATCCCTGACCATTTCATGTTCATCAGAGTTGTTTTTTTCAAGCCACGATTCAACTTCATTAACCAACTGATTTTCAGTATCAGTCAGACCGATTAATGTATTTTCCGTACCAATGATCTTCATACTATTAATATACCATATAAATCCTAATTTTTCAACAATAATATTTGGCTGTTTCTGCAGCATCTATTGCATTAAATCTGCCAAAATTATAATATGACTTTGATGAGAACAGCTACACCTCGCATGATTTTAATTTTTTGCCTTTTATCAGTTTTGCTGCCCCTAATGTTTTCCTGCTCAAGGACAGAGCCAAAGATCAGTTTTGGTTTTATTGCCCTGACCTATTTTCAGGAAAGAGACAGATTTGTTGAGCGTTATTCATTTTTTATTATTCCGGAAGATGAAGACGGGCAGGAAAACCTGGAAGATCTGTACCTGTACCACGACAGGGAACAGCTTCGCTGGCATTTAAAAAGCAGTGATTGGGTAAAATTTTCAAGGGGCGGGAAAGACTGGATCGGTTCCAGAAGCATTTCAATTCAGGAAGGCGAAGCTTTGCCCCGCGGAAACTTTAGGGCAGTTCTTGTAAATAAGGGCGGTGAAAAATCTGAAAGAATATTTACTTTTGACGGGCCCGAAGAACCCCGTTTCCCGTTTCCAAGCCTGGAAATAAGCGCAGGGCGTTATACCGTTCAATCTGCATATCCGTCTAACCATCTGCTTTTCTATAATGACAGGGGAGAAATATTAAACACTGTCAAACTTAACTCGCTAGAAAACCAATTAAGCAATTTAAATTATCACTCAAATTCGCGAAGCGCCGCTTTATGGGCGGATGATCCAGAGCGTTTTACTTCTGTTCTTACCAATGCAGCGCCATTACATTAATCAAAGTGTTAAAAGTTTTGTCCTAAGAGCCGGCCGTTTTACAACAGCCCAACGCCGTTCTTACGATGATTTTTCCGGTCAGTTTATAATCCCTTTTGAAAATGCTTTTATGGATTTTAAAAAAATTTTTAACAATGATAATCCTGTTGTTGCAGAAATAGGTTTTGGTATGGGAACTGCAACGGCAAAAATTGCACAGGAAAATTCTCATATTAACTATCTTGGAATTGAAGTTCACAAGCCGGGAATTGGCAGGCTGTTATGGGAAATAACGCATCGTTCACTTTTAAATATCAGGATAATCGAATATGATGCCGCAGAAGTATTTAACATGATGATTCCTCCCTGTTCGCTTGACGGAGTTCATCTTTTTTTTCCGGATCCCTGGCCCAAGAAAAAGCATCATAAAAGACGGCTTGTAAAAAAGCCTTTTACGGAAATAATTGCGGAAAAACTAAAAACAGACGCTTATCTTTATATGGCGACAGACTGGGAAGACTATGCCGAATGGGCTCTTAATGAATTGCAGTTAACGGATGGCCTTGTCAATATGTATGACAGGTTTTCACCGCAGCAAGCATGGCGCCCCTGCACCGAATTTGAAAAAAAAGGGCTTGAAAAAAAACATATTATCAATGAATTATATTTTAGGAAGGCATAATGGACAAAAAACGCATAGAAACGCTTGAAAAGCTGATTCTTCAGTACCAAAAGTCTTATTACTCTGGCGAAGAGGAAATTTCTGACGGGGAATTTGATCTTCTTTGGGACGAGCTTAAAAAGCTTGCCCCCGAAAGCCCTGTAATCAGGGGGATTGGCAGCGAGGCAGGCGTTGACGGTTTCCCTAAGGTAAAACATATAATTCCCATGGGCAGCCAGGAAAAAGCCGCCGGCCCGCAGGAATTTCGCGCATGGGCTAAAAAACTAAACCTTCCGGGGTTTTTGGTTCAGTACAAGTTGGACGGGGCAAGCCTTGAATTGCAGTATATCGGGGGGAATTTAACCCATGCCGTTACCCGAGGAGACGGAGTTACAGGCGATGACATTACATCTAATGCACGGCGCATGGCCCATGTAAAAGATGCCCTTGGTTTGCCTTTTTCGGGAGGGGTGCGTGGAGAAGTGGTAATGACACGAAAGGTATGGCAGGACAAGTATTCCCAAAAGGCAAACTGCCGTAATGCAGCTAACGGAATAATGCGCCGCAAAGACGGATCAGGCTGCGAAGACCTTTTGTTTATAGCTTATGATGCAACGGAAAACAGCGATGATAATTTTTTTACAGATGAATATAAAAAAGTACAATGGCTAGAAAAACGGGGATTTAAAATTGCCGAAACAAAAATACTTGAAAGTACAGAAGATGTGATTGAATACAGAGAAGAAATTGCAGAAAAAAGAGACGCCCTTCCTTATGACATTGACGGCCTTGTCGTAAAAGATATTGTTACAGACATGAACGACCTTCGCAGGGCAAGGCCGGAAAAACAAATTGCCTTTAAGTTTGAACTGGAAACCGCTTTCAGCATTTTAAAAAGCATTGAATGGAGCGAATCCGGGGCCACGTATACGCCCATCGGCATTATCGAACCTGTCCGGCTTGCCGGAACTACCGTGCAGAGGGCAAACCTTAATAACCCTGGTCTAATACGGGCTATGGGCTTAAAAATAGGGTCTGTAGTTTCTGTCGTAAAGCGAGGTGAAATAATTCCAAAAATTGAAGGCTTGGCTCCGCCGGGGGCGCTGCCTTTGGAATTGCCCGCAGAGGAAGAAATTGTTTTTCCGGAAAAATGCTCTGTATGCGGGACCCTCCTTGTTGATGCACAAACCCGCTTGTTTTGCCCAAATGCCGCCTGCCCCAAACGCCTCCTTCACCGGCTTGAAAAATGGGTTTCTGTTTTAAACATTCGCGAGCTTGGTGAAAAACTGATAGGGCAGCTTTTTGAAAAAGAGCGTGTACGCAAAATTGCCGATCTTTATACCCTTAGCGCGGATGAACTTGCCTTATTTGACCGCATGGGGAATCTTTCGGCGGCAAAAGTTATCCGCCACATACAAACCCCCAGGGAACTTTCCCTTGCGGTTTTTATAGCGGGCTTTGATTTGGACGGCATAGCCGAAACAACAGTGGAAAAAATAACCGCAGCAGGATTTAACACCTTGGAAAAAATCCGCAGCGCCTCAGTTGAAGGACTTGCAGATGTTTACGGGTTGGGAGAAATTACCGCAAAGACAATTGCCGACGGCCTTAAAGAAACAGCCTCAGAAATGGATGCTGTGCTGTCATCAGGTTTTATAAAACTGGCCCAGCCTTTGCCGCAAGGGAAGATGCCCCTAAGCGGTTTGTCTTTTTGCTTTACCGGCGAACTAGTTTCAATGAAACGAAGTCAAGCGGAAGAAAAAGTTAAGGCTCTTGGAGCTGCGACAAAAACATCAGTGGTAAAGGGCCTTTCTTATCTGGTTACAAACGACCCGCAGTCAGGTTCATCGAAAAACAAGAAGGCCCGGGAACTTGGAATCAGTATTATCAGCGAAAAAGAATTTCTTGCAATGATCCTGCCGGAACAGTCTGAACTCTTTACGGTATAACAAAACCAAGCCCAAAGTACAGGCTTACGCCGGCAGACATATATGGAATTGCATGGCTGCGGGCAGTTAAGGTTTCCCTTAGATCGGTTTCCATTTTACCTCTCTCGAATCTAATAAAATCCCATTCTACGCTTACACCGAATTTTAAATAGAAAATTCCGTTATCGAGAGGGGAAAAATTAATTGAGGCATCCAACAGCAGCCCTATGTCAAATGCTTCGTAATAATAATTTTTGCTACTAAATAAAAGACTATCTCTTTCAAAATAAAGGGAAAAAACAGGGCCAAAGGTAATAGGTATTCTTATTTTTTCAGATAATTTAAATCTATACGATGGGGCAAGCAGCAGGCTAAGGCTTGTTGCTGACATACTTAAAGAATCCATCTCGTTATCACCTCTATATTCCTGACCTGAAAAAAAAGTTTCAAGCAATATCCCGGAGGCAAAGCCCCAAGATTTTTCGTTTGGATAATGTTTAAAATTAACGGCTAAAGGCCACAAATTAGTGCTTCGGTAGTAAGCTTCGCCTCTGAAACTTTCTTCCAGCCGTTGGTACCCTATTAAATTAAAGTCTATAAGGCTTTCTCCAAAAGAATAAACCGAAAAACCCGTAAACAGCATTAAAGCAATTAAAAATTTCTTGTATGTTTTCATATTAACTCCAATAATATTTTATAAATTATTTCATGATAAAACCTATTCCGAAATACAGGGTTATGCCGGCAGACATATAAGGAACTACACTGCTGCGGGCAGATACAAAATGCCTGAATTCGGTGTTCATTTGCCCCCTTTCCGACCTAAAGAAATCCCACTCGACGCTTAAACCGGCTCTAAAATACAGAATATCGAGCTTGACGAAAGGGGTAAAAATAACAGAGGCATCTACAAGCACCCCTATGTCAAATGCTTCGTAATTGGCATTAACATAATCATCATAATAATCATAATAACCAGAATTATCTTCAAAATAAAGGGAAAAAACAGGGCCAAATGTAAGGGGTATTCTTAATTTTTCAGATAATTTAAATTTATACGATGGGGCAAGCAGCAAGCCAAGTCTTGTTCCAGGATATCTTATTTTACCTACATCTATCGTGCCGCTAAATTCCTGGCCTGATATAAGAAAATCAACTAGTAAACTGGCACCAAAGCCCCATGATGATTCATTTGGGTAATGTTTAAAAGAAAAAGCTATTGGATACCCATTCGTGCTCCGGCTGTATGCAGCCTTTAAATAACTTTCTTCCAGCCTATGGTATCCAACGTAAGTCAGGTCCATAAAGGTCTCGCCAAAAGAATAAACCGAAAAACCCGTAAACAGCATTAAAGCAATTAAAAATATTTTATATGTTTTCATACTATTAATATACACCAATATTTTAAAAATTCAAGTTTTTTTTTCATGTTTTTACAAATCTTTTGGGCGATTATCCTTTACCCGCACGGCCTTGCCTTCGGGAACTGGGAGGCTGCCGCCTTCAAGAAGTTCTACTTTTGGGCTTATAGAGATGGAAACTTGCAGGGTTTTAATTATTTTTTCTTTAAGGGCTAAAAGTGGCCGTGTATCATCAATAAAAATATCCTGGCTTACCTCTGTTTTTACGGTCAAACGGTCAAGAGCCCCTTCTTTTTCTACAATAATAAGGTAATTGTTACCGATTTCTTTCATGCCCATGATAACTTCTTCGATTTGGCTGGGGAAAACATTCACGCCGTTAATTATTAGCATATCATCGCTGCGCCCTGTAATTCGGCGAAGACGGCGGTGGGTTCTTCCGCAGGGGCAGGGCTCGGTATAAAAGCTGGTCAGGTCGCGGGTGCGGTAACGGAGTATCGGAGTTGCCTCCCGGCAAAGAATTGTCAGAACAAGCTCTCCTGTTTCGCCTTCGTTTACGGGCAGAAGGGTTTCCGGGTCAACAATTTCTGCAATATAGCCGTCTTCCCAAATATGCATTCCGTCCTTGCATTGACATTCAAACGCGCAGCCAGGGCCGTTCATTTCCGAAAGGCCGTAAGAATTGTAAACATCAATTTCAAGGAGCCTTTCGATGCGCTTCCTTGTGTCTTCCGAATACGGCTCTGCTCCTGCAAAGGCCTTTTTTAGCAAAAGTTTGTCCCTTAAAATTCCTTCTTCTGCCATTTTGGTTTGAAGATGCAAAAGAAAGTTTGGCGTTGAATGAAGCACAGTTGTGCCATAGTCCTGCATCATTTTAAACTGCCTTGCAGTATTGCCCGCCCCGGCAGGTATCACCATCATACCGACTTCTTCCCCGCCCTGGTGCAGGCCAAGTCCTCCCGTAAAAAGCCCGTAGCTTATCATGTTCTGAAACACATCTTTTTTTGTGCAGCCTGTCCCGTAAATGCAGCGCGCCATATAGCCCGCCCAGCGTTTAATATCATCTTTGCTAAAGTAAATTGTTGTAGGAATTCCCGTGGTGCCGCTTGAGGCATGAAGGCGGACAACATCTTCTTTTGGTATGCTTAAAAAACCATAAGGAAAGCCATCGCGAAGGTCGTCCTTTTTAGTAAAAGGAATCCGCTGAAGGTCTTTAAGCGAAACAATGTCTTCGGGGCTTTTTATGCCTGCCTTTCCAAGCCGTTCCCTGTAAAAATCCGTGCGCAGGGCATATTCGATTTCTGTTTTTAATTTTTTTAACTGAAGCGCCTCAAGTTCCTGCCTGGGCATTTTTTCAATTTCAGGATTCCAATATTGATAATTCATTTTGATTTATCCCTGCCTGCTTTAAGGGCCTTTTCGTTTGCTGTTAATACCGCTTCGCCTTTTTTTTCAAATACGCTTTTTACGGTTTTTTCCAGCGTTTCCATTTTTACAGGCAAATACGGAGATGCTGCCCCGACCATTACAGTATTTACAGCGCGTGCAAGGCCTGCTTCTTTTGCAATAGAGGCCGCTTCGATTAAACGCCACGAGGGAAAGCATTTTATTAAATCAAGAATTTCCTGCATTTGCGGATAATTGCTTATATTGATTAAAGGATCGGCAGAACTTATTAAAATGCCGGAGGGGGCAAGCCATGACGCATAACGGAGGCTTTCAAGAGGTTCCATCGAGAGGATTATATCCGCTGCGCCTTTTGGAACCAAGTCCGAGGCAATTTTTTCGCTGGAAATTCGCAGGTGGGCAAGCACTGCCCCTCCTCGCTGAGCCATGCCGTGTACTTCCGACTGGCGCACATTAAAACCTTCGTCTACCGCAGATTTGGCGATAATGGCGGCAACCGAGAGAACCCCCTGGCCGCCGACTCCCGCAAGAATTACATCACATTTCATTTTTTTTGCTTTCTCCTTCTAGATGTTTCTATACATTCCCTTTTGAAAATTACTACAGAAAGCCCTTTATGTTCTATTTCGGCCTTAAGCTTTGCCGTATTTTCTTCGGTAAATTGTTTTTTTGCCTCCAGTTCAAGAATATGTTCCGGTTTAACGCCGCAGCCGATAATTAAAGCCTTAAGTTTTTCAGACGGGAGCATGGTTGGCTGGCAGCCGGTCATTGCGACAGTGGAATTGTCAAGGATGATCAGCGTCATTGGAGTATCAGATGCAACAGCGTCAATCAAGCCTGTTACGCCTGAATGTATAAAAGTCGAATCTCCTATGACGGCAATGCTGTATTTAAGGCCGGCATCCGCCGCGCCTTTTGCCATACCTACAGATGCCCCCATGCAGACAATGCTTTCGGGAACTTCGTAGGGCGGGGCAGTCCCAAGCGAATAACAGCCTATGTCAGAATTGACCCCGACATCGGGATGGCCGGGCCGGCTGTCGATTAAGGCTATAGCGTTTTTAATCGTTTCATAGCTGTCTATGTGGGGGCAGCCCTGGCAGAGCTGCGGCGGCCTTGAGGGAAGCGCCTGCGAATTTAAATTCCCTGAAATAAGGGCGGCAGCGAGCGCAGGCAAACCAAGCGCTCTGCGGACATTATCCGGGTCAAGTTCCCCTGCCCGCGGGATAAAAACTTCTTCGCTTAACCTTCCAAGGATTTGCTTGCTCTGCGGTAAAATGCCCCTTAGTTTTTCTTCGATGAAAGGCTGGCCTTCTTCTATAACCAGAATTTTTTCAGAGGAGGCGCAAAGTTTACGGATTGATTCTTCGGGCAGGGGGTAAGCGGCTATATGCAGCCTTGACGGGGCTTTTCCGTTTTGTTTTTCGGTTAAATCGGCAATGTTTTCTTCGTAGTAGTTTCCGCCCAGCCCCGATGTAATTACAGCAAAATCGCTTTTGTTATCGCTTATTTCAAGTTTATTTGCATGATGCGCCTGCGACCACGCCTGTATGTCTTTTTGTTTTTCGATTAACAGGGAATAATTCTTGCGGGCAAAAGCCGGCAGCAGCAGCCACCTGTTTTTTTCGCTTGTTTTGGAAACAGGCAGTTGAGGCTCTTCCTTTGCGGCAATAATCGAAGAGCGCGCATGGGAAAGCCTGGTGGCAAGGCGCAGCAAAACCGGAACTTGGTATTTTTCCGATACTTCAAAAGCCTCCCGCGTCATATCGTAGGCTTCCTGCTGGCTGCGGGGCTCAAGGCAGGGAATCATTGCAAAAGCTGAATAAAACCGCGAGTCCTGTTCATTTTGGGAACTGTGCATTCCGGGATCATCGGCAACGGCAATTACAAGACCGCCTTTAATGCCCAAAAGGGCGGCGTTTATTAAAGGGTCGGCTGCTACATTAAGCCCGACGTGCTTTGAGGTAACAAGCGATCTTCTCCCTGCAAATGATACGCCAAGAGCCGCCTCCAGAGCGGTTTTTTCGTTGGAACACCAGCGAGCCACGGGGCCGCCTTTTTCGTATTCTAAAATCAGATATTCCATTATTTCTGTAGAAGGCGTGCCAGGGTAACCGTAAGCGGCGCTTATGCCGGCATGAAGGGCCCCAAGCGATACGGCCTCGTCACCCAGCAATGTTAATTGTTCTTTGTTCATAGCAAGAGTATACTAAATTTTGCTTTGCTGCGTCAATGCCAGCACTGCGGCGGCGATGCAGGCGGTTTCTGTGCGAAGGGAGCGGGTTCCCAGGGACAGGCGTAAAAAACCGGCAGATTCAAGCAAGCTTCTTTCGTTATCCGACCAGCCTCTTTCGCTGCCGACCGCAATTACAAGGGAATGTCCCTCGCATTTAATTTCTGCAAGGGCGCCGTTTGGCCTGACATTATCCGCTGCGGCAAGAATGGCCGGTTGCGGGCTTTTTTCCCAGGGTTTTCTTTCAAGCCATTCCTTTAGGCTGTAAAAAACGGCCAGTTCTGGCAGGGACGTGTCCCTTGATTGAGACGCCCCTTCGATAAGGGCTGTACGCGCTCCGCCGTCATTCAAAAGATTGGTTTTTCGGTAACTTTTTTCGCCAAGCTCCGTGCCGAACAGGTCGATGGCGCTGATGCCTAAACTGGAAAGGTCTCTTAGGATACGCCTTATTTGAATAGGGCGGGAAAATCCGACTGCCATACGCACAGGCAGCCTTTGAAGCGGGGGTTGCATTAAATCCAGCGAGAAGTTTATAGAGCCGTCATGGTTTATCTTTTCGATTTTGCCTTTGCCGCTCATGCCGCCGATAATGCCTGCTTCAAATTCAGAGCCTTCTTTTTTTCGTAAAATTTTTATCAAATGGACAGCACGTGCGTCATTTTTTGGCAAAAGGCCGTTTTTTTCATGTTCTTCAAAAAGAATTAAATTCACAGTGTTTTAAGAACATAGTTTCATCAGGTTTAAAAAACCGTTTAATTTTTCGAAATACTTTGTCATCAGAGTAAGCAAGGGCTCTTTTGAATAAAGGTTTAACTCGCGCCAATTTACAACCATTTCGGGGTGTTTTTTTTGTATATCATCAATTAAATTGTTAAGATGCTTATGTATAATAGCCCCATGATGAGATGCATTAACGAGAAGTTCCTGTGCCGCTTCATTTGCATTTTCAATTATGCTGTTTATATAACGCACCTGCGTACGGTCCCTTTCCGAGCGGACGATGGCAGCTTTTAACCTGGCTCCGTCAGCCCCTTCATCAGAGAGCGTTTCATCCAAAGATAAAATAGGTTCAGACATTTCTGTTAATTGGTGAAAGGCTTCAGACATTTCCTTGGAAAACGAAACATTTTTCCACTGACCGCGGATTAACAAAATATCACAAAGTTCATGCAATTCTCCCTCGATATAATTCTTTAGAAAAGCGTGCAGGCAGTTTAATCCCTCTGCATAAGAAAAAAAGGAAAATCCGCGTTTTTTAAAATAGTCGCCTTTAATAGAATTGTAATTTTCGAGCTTTTCTTCATAATCGTTATCAAAGATTTCTTTAACAAGAGAATTTATTTCCTTGCCTTTTTCATTGTTTTTAATGCTGGCAATACAATCATTGGCTTTGGATACTCTGGTTTCCAGCCAGGCCTCTGCAATGCGTTCTTCAGGAATTCGGGTATTGTTTATCCAAATTGGATTTTTACTGCCCAATTGAATAATCAATTCTAAAATATTTGAATTAAGCACATCTTTAAGCCCTATAATCATTTGAATAAACTGGGTTTCACCTATCAGTTCTTTTCCGGCACAGGTTTTTAACAGATTTAACAAGGTTTTCCAATCACTTTCAGCAGTTATACCCCCTGAAACAGCGAGGAATTCCCCGATGTCTTTTACCGCCAGGGATGCTTTTATAGAAGAGAATTTTGGTTCGGTAAAAAAAGGCCCCTCTGTAAAATTTGCATCGAATTTTTTTATTAAGGCCGGATAATCAAAATTTACAAGGTGAAAAAAAAGCATAATAAGGTCGTAACTTTCATTAATGCCGTTTATTCTGTTGCTGTCAAACTTGCTGCTAAGATTTTCAATTCCTTTTCGCACCTGCCCTATTAATTCATCGGGAGGGGTTGTATTGTAACGTTCATCGATATCCAGAGGGTTAAGTTTTTTAACAATTTCCATTATGTTATCATCCATATAGCTTTCCAGCACCATCTGCCTTAGACGGGTTATATTGGCCGTGTCCTTCATGAATATCCTGATTGGCAATATCAACTTGTAAAGCGAATAAAAAAACTGCCCCAGAGACATATCTGCTTCATCGGTTTTTGGTTTGTAAAATTTTGAGTATTTATTGTTTACAAGGTCCTTATACCTTTGCTGTAAAACCACTTCTTTATCCGACATTTTATTTGTATTATCGCCGGCAAAAAAGGAAATAACTTTGTCAACAATATCTTCCGCCATATTAAACTCCTATCTGAATATTAATCTGAATATTAATATATAATAAAAAAAAGTTCAAGCGTATTTCCCTTTACTTGCTTTATGCACAATTAAATAACGGCAGAAAAATATGCTAGGTAATGCTTTAGTGGAGCAGAAGAAGCCCTGCTTAGGACCTACGGCTGCCCCAAGTTTAAACAGCCGTCGAGTCCGTAGCAGGGCTTCTTCTGTCCTGCAATAAATATTTAAAAGCATATTTTTCTGTTATTTGTATTAAATTCAGCATAAAATAAGTAAAATTTTCCTTGCAGACTGGTATTTGATGGCTTATAATTAATAGTAACAAGAATTTAATGGAGGCTATTAAATGAGCTTATCGGTAACGGACATTGCTAAAGCGCTTAAATTGGACGTACGGGTTATTGAAAGACTGGCAAAGTATCTATACCCTAATAAAATACTTTTGACACGGGACGAGGCTCTTGTGCTTAGGGATTATTATTATAAATTTGACGGGGGGCCTGCGGGCATAGAAGTCGGTCCATACAACGAATGGATGAAACTGGAACGTATAAAAGCCCTGACAAAGGCCAGGCTGGAAGTAATCGAGGAAAAGCAGAGTTCCTGCGTTTCCAAACTTAATACTCTAAACGGGGTATTTCCGTCTTCCAACGAGACTCTTCCCTCAAAAATAACGCCGAGGGGGCACGAAACACCGGGACTTTTGAAATTCCCTATTACAAAGGCAGTTTCAAATCCGGCTCCCAAGCGGGCTGCAGGGCTTTTTTCTAAAAGAAACGGTTCCTGACACCTTTTCTATGACAAAATAACTACAAATTCTCCATACCCATTGACACAATTCATATTATTATATATTTTAAACTCAATATATTTCAATTAAGGGGTTTCTTATGAAAATCGCAATTAATGGTTTCGGCCGAATAGGCCGTTTAGTATTCCAGGCTCTTGTAGAACAGGGGTTGTTGGGAAAAGACAAAATTGATGTGGTAGCGGTCGTGGATCTTTCCACCGATGCAAAGTATTTTGCCTACCAGCTCAAATATGATTCAGTTCATGGCCGCATGAAAGCCGAAATAGGCACTGCAGGCGATGATGTTTTGTCGGTCAACGGCCATCAGATTAAATGTCTGTCTGGCAAAGGGCTTGGTCCGGATCAGCTTCCCTGGAAGGAAATGGGTGTCGATTACGTTCTTGAATGTACAGGCATTTACAACACCGAAAAAGCTTACGGGCATATTTCGGCAGGGGCAAAAAAAGTTATCCTTTCCGCTCCCGGCAAATCAGGCGATGATACTAAGCCTATCAAGACTATTGTCATGGGCGTAAACGAAGGCGAATATGACGGGTCAAAGCATAATGTAATATCCAATGCTTCCTGCACCACCAACTGTCTGGCTCCTGTGGTTCATGTATTAATTAAAGAAGGTATCGGCGTTGAAACCGGCCTAATGACAACAATCCATGCCTACACTGCAACACAAAAAACCGTAGACGGCGTTTCCCAAAAAGACTGGCGAGGCGGGCGTGCGGCAGCCATCAATATAATTCCTTCCACAACAGGCGCTGCAAAGGCCGTTGGCGAAGTGCTTCCTGTTACCAAAGGCAAACTGACCGGCATGAGCTTCCGCGTTCCTACGCCGACCGGCTCCGTGGTAGACCTGACTTTCCGCACGGAAAAAGAAACATCAATTCAGGAAATAGATGCTGCAATGAAAAAAGCCTCGGAAACATACCTCAAGGGAATTTTGGAGTACTGCAAAGATGAAATCGTCTCCTCGGACATCGTTCACGATCCGCATACTTCAATTTATGACAGCCTTGCAACTCTCCAGAACAACCTTCCCGGCGAAAAACGTTTCTTCAAGGTAGTTTCTTGGTATGACAATGAATGGGGTTACTCAGGAAAAGTGGTAGATTTACTGCGTTATATTGACAGCAAAAAATAGGGAGCAACCTATGATTAAAACTATAAAATCCCTAGACCTTAAAGGAAAACGGGTAATAATGCGCGTTGACTTTAATGTGCCTATGAAAGACGGAGTTGTGCAGGACGACACCCGCATTATGGCGGCCCTGCCCAGCATTCAATATATACTTGACCAAGGGGCAAAGTCCCTGACCCTTATGTCCCATCTGGGCGATCCGTCCAAGGACATGAAAAAGGCAAAGGAAAAGGCCGAAAAATCCGGTGCATCTTTTGACGAGGATGCCTACATCAAGGGCAAGCACCGCATGGCACCGGTTGCAGCCTATCTGGAAACAAAACTTGGCAAACCCGTTATTTTTGCCGGCGAAGACGGCTGCTACGGCAAAAAAGCTTTCATCGAAGGCAAGCCGGACGGCTCGGTAATAATGCTGGAAAACACCCGTTTCCACAAGGAAGAAACCGCAAAAGAAGCCGCCGACCTTGACAAACTTGCTAAGGAACTTGCAAGTTACGGCGATGTTTTTGTAAATGACGCATTCGGAACAGCCCATAGGGATCATGCTTCAACCGCGTCAATTGCAAAGTTTGCGCCGGTTTCGGCAGCAGGTTTCCTCATGGAAAAAGAAGTCAATTACCTTGAGCCTATTGTTACCAGCCCTCAAAAACCGTTGGTTGCAATTATCGGCGGCGCAAAGGTATCTTCAAAAATTGCCGTGCTGGAAAGCCTTTTAAAGAACGCTTCCGCGTTGGTTATAGGCGGCGGCATGGCGTATACCTTTTTGAAGGCACAGGGCTACGGCATTGGAAAATCCCTTGTCGAGGATGATCAGCTTGACACTGCTAAAAAAATTCTTGAAGCGGCAAAAAGCCAGGGAGCCGAAATTGTGCTGCCTGTGGATCATCTTGGCGCAACAAGTTTTGATCCAAACGCTGTTCCCATCCCCGTTGACGGAATTGACCTTCCGGAAAACCTGCTAGGCTTGGATGTAGGGCCAAAGACACTGGAAAAATACAAGGAAGTAATTGCAAAAGCTAAAACCATTGTATGGAACGGCCCTGTCGGCGTATTTGAATTTGACGCATTTGCAAAAGGCACGGAAGAAGTGGCAAAACTTGTTGCAAATGCAACAGGTTCAGGCAGCATAACCGTAGTAGGCGGGGGCGACTCTGTAGCGGCAGTAAACAAATTCGGCCTTGCAGACAAAATGAGCCATGTCAGTACGGGCGGCGGCGCCTCCCTTGAACTGCTTGAAGGCAGAAAACTGCCCGGCATTGAAGTCTGTAGAGTATAGGAGATTACTATGAGCAGACATTATTACATAGCAGGAAATTGGAAAATGCATATGACAAGGGCAGAGGCGGCAGAGCTTGCTTCGGCCCTGGTCTCTCAGCTTAAAGACGGAAAGCACAAATACCTTGTTGCCCCTTCCTTTACCGCCCTGGAAACAGTGTCGGCGATTGTAGAAGGCACAAATATAAGGCTTGGAGCGCAGAACTGCGCGCCGGAAGAACAAGGCGCCCATACGGGTGAAGTCTCCATACTGCAGCTTAAAGACATTGGCGTAAAGACCGTAATTTTAGGCCACAGTGAACGCCGCCATAGCTACAAAGAAGACGATGTTTTAATCAACAAAAAAGTAAAACTGGCTCTTAAGCATGGTTTTGAGGTAATTTTATGCGTTGGAGAACTGCTGGAAGAACGGGAAGCGGGAAAAGCCGAGGAAGTGTGCGAAACCCAAACCGTAAAAGGGCTTGAGGGCGTAAGCGCGGCAGAACTTTCAAACATAGTCATTGCTTATGAACCCGTTTGGGCAATAGGCACGGGAAAAACCGCCACTCCGGAAGATGCTGATGCAATACATTCATTTATCCGAAAAGTTATCGGCAGGCTGTATAGCGATGAAGAAGCGCAGAAAATTATTATCCAGTACGGAGGCTCTGTAAAAGCCGAAAATGCCGCTCAGTTAATGGCAAAAGAAAACATTGACGGGGCATTGGTCGGCGGAGCATCGCTTAAAACCGAAACATTTATCCCTATAGCAAAATTTAATTAAAAATTTGCGAAAATTATAACAATGTACTATAATATTAGCAGGAGGGGAATAGGCAAAGAAAATCGATAGGGGATGTTTATGCGTACAAACAAGGATCCGTATCTGGAAATGGAAGATGAAGACCAGAAAACCAGGAAAAAATGGTTGGTATTTTCGCTTATTACCGCAATTTTTTTAATATGTATAGCGCTTTTGTTTTTTGAATGTGAGACTTTAAAAACTTACCTTAGTTTTTCAAGAGACGGAAGGACGGATGTTTCAAGAATCCCTGCTGATGTTTCTGATTTTTCGGTTGTTTTTATTGAAGGTGAAGCCACCCTGTTTTGGGCGGATTCAGACGATCCGTATCTTGATCATATAGAAATCTCTTGGGATCCTGAGGGAAAAACCCCTTTAAGAATACCTAAAGGGTCGGAAAAATTTGTAATTCCTAATTTAAAAGAGGGTGAAATATATAATTTTACCGTTTTGGCAGTTGATCAATGGGGGAATAAATCAGATGGAAAAAGCGGCGGTTCCGGGAAGGCTCATTACATTAAAGTTTCTCCGGCTGAAGAATTATTGAGAGACTTTGGATTAGACCGCCTTATTTTATCAATAAAGGGCACTCCGGTTGCGGGGCAGGCTACATTAAGCTGGACAAACCTTGATCCATCTGAATATGAGTATATCGAAATAACTTATGAACCGGGCGATGGGAAAGTTATCCGGGTTCCAAAAGGTGTCGAAAGCAAAACCCTTATAAATTTAACAAATGGAATCGAGCATACTTTCCGTGCTGCAGCTGTTGATGCAAACGGCAGGCGGAAAGCGGTAAAGAATATAGGCTTGTTTATTCCCGACCATGCTACATCCCCTGAATCTGTTTTTGCAAACCCGACATTCGGTCAATTGACCCTTCTCTGGGATGACCCGGCTTATTCAAATTTCAGCCATACTGAAATTTTCTATACCCCTGAAAGCGGCGATCCTGTTATTATACCAAAAGGCGGGCAAACTGCAATTTTTACAGATTTGAGCGACAGCATTAATTACGAATTAACTGTATACGGGGTAGATGATACAGGGCGTTACAGACCGATAACAGGCGTCAATTTACGCAAGCCTACAGAACAATCATTTGATGATGAAGCATTCATTATAAAAGGCAATCCGGTTGATGGCAATATTCAGCTTAACTGGAGAGACCCTGATATGGCAGGGCTTAGGCATATTGAAATAATTTACGGCATAGACGGCGAACCAGGTTCGGAAAGGTCAGTTATTGTTGACAAAGGAAAAGGTGAAAATTTATTCCGTAATCTGGATGATGGTAAGGAATATTCTTTTAGGCTTTTTGGCGTTGATACGGATGGTACCAGACGGCCTATCAGAGGCGCAAGCCAAGTGCCGGTGAAGGTTCCTGAATTAACGGTCCTTAGGGGAAGGCCGACAAACGGGCGTTTATCCCTTGTTTGGAATGATCCAAGGGACATTAACCTTGACCGTGTTGAAATTGTCTATACCCCTGGCGGAGAAAGCCCCACTCGTATTTCGAGAGGATTGCAAAACCAAACATTTACAGGCCTCAATAACAATAGAGAATACATAGTAACAATTTATGCGGTAGACAGAGACGGAGACAAGCATCCCGTACCCTCCGCAAGATTTGTAACCCCAAGAGTTACCACAACAACAGT
>Ga0099364_10003089_pt1 | contig 26117 bp, 21 predicted proteins | sample TergutTh196P3_FD_73070 | JGI IMG/M metagenome (GOLD analysis project Ga0099364, IMG submission 73070) | Microcerotermes parvus P3 segment gut microbial communities from Pointe-Noire, Republic of the Congo - Th196 P3 | ecosystem: Host-associated > Arthropoda: Insects > Digestive system > Gut ...
GAAGCTCGCCAAGCTATCAGTGGCAGGTAAATGCTTCGCCGGTGGGCGGCGCAACCAATTCGACCTTCGTTTATGTACCCGATAACGGCGATAGCATTAGCTGCGAAATGACCTCAAACGCCGCCTGTGCCACTCCGAATCCGGTTACATCTAACAGCATAGTTATGACGATGACGCCATTAGTGCTGCCGGGGATAACGCTAACGGGAGTGCCGGATTAGGGTATTCAGTAAATAAAATTCAAATCCCAACAAATTCATTTTGAAGATGTTGGGATTTTTTATGTTTTTGTGCATTACTCCAAAAGTACGGTTTACCGGCCAAAATCGGGGTAATTGTTTTTTGTCGTTTTTTCAGTCCAGTCAGAATTTTCGAACATAATACTTTTTTGGAATAATTTTTCTCTTGGAGAATTGAATATATGAATCCATCCTGTGGAGGGTACAGGAAATATTTTAGAGGCAATTCTCAGGGGGATATATTTCTATTTCCTGAATATCCCTAAGCGAAAAGGTTTAATTTACTTCTTTCCCTATCATTCGCCAAAGCTCATGAGCAAGGGCTATGCTAAAGATGACGGATCCGGTGTAGATGAAGAGGTAGTGGGGGCCGGTAATGTCGTACAAGTTGGCATTGGCCGATATGTCGGGATACAGCAATATTATGATAAAAGCTACTCCATTGTTGACCGCGTGCATGAAAATACATGGCCACAGCGATTTCGTCCGCCAATAAACCCAACCTATGGCAAAACCCAGAAAAAAGGCCGGAATAGCCTGCCAGGGATTAAGATGTAGCACGGCAAATATCAGCGACGACCAGGCAATAGCCTTATAAGGGGGTGTTTGATTGGTTAGTAATCCTTTTAAAATAACCCCGCGGCACAACCATTCCTCGGCAAGAGGAGCCGCAATCACTGCTAGAATAAGAGTGGGGAGGTTAGCGGTAAAGGCTAAAGCAAAAATATTCTCCATACATTCAGGCATAGGTATCCACATATACAAGGGTTCAATAGAAATGGATAACAGGGGCATGAAAAACAGCAGCAGGAGATAGAGCGAAAATGTTGTTTTTATGTTTTGTGTTGCAGGCGCTTCTGCCTGTTCTTGCCACTTTTCTAATTGAATGACAACTACGCCCATTAAAATAAAAGCAAATACATAAGCAAAGAGGTTTGTCCATGGTTGGGCTTCCTGACCGAAAATGATTGATAGTATGCCACTCGCAATACCAGACATCAACATACAGGCTAATATTAAGCCTAAAAGCATCCACGATTGGGATAGATTGGGATTATAGCTGAATAAACGTTTCATCATTTTATTATTTTGCACAAAGCTATAAATTTTCTATCTTTGTACAAAATCCTGCATGTAATTATACTAATATGATAAATTGGACTAAAATAAAATCAAAAATTCCGCGTTTTTTACGGAATAAATATGTGCTCACACTCTTGCTTTTTGGAGTGTGGATAACCATATTCGATAATAATAGCATCATCAGCTGGGTGCAAAACAGAATGCGGCTTGCCAAGATAGAGACAGAACAACAAAACTATCGGCAGTTGTTGAATGCAACCTCTACTGCTATTGAGGATTTGACAAACAATAATGACAGCCTTGAAAAATTTGCCCGTGAAAACTTTGGCTTTCACAAGGACGATGAAGAGGTGTTTATTGTAGAAGATTAAATTTGACTTACAATTTCCGCTTGATTTCCACGATTTCGTAGGCTTCAATAATGTCGCCTACCTTGATGTCGTTGAAGTTGTCGATATTCAGGCCGCAGTCGTAGCCGTTAGACACTTCTTTTACATCATCTTTAAACCGCTTGAGCGAGCCGAGCGAGCCGGTATATACCACAATGCCGTCGCGAATAACGCGTATTTTTGCATGACGGGTAATCTTTCCTTCTTTCACCATACAGCCGGCTACCGTTCCCACTTTGGTAATTTTGAAGGTTTCGCGCACCTCAACCGTTGAAGTAATTTCCTCTTTTTGTACGGGCGCTAACATACCTTCAATACCGTCTCTCACTTCGTTAATAGCGTCGTAAATGATAGAATAAAGGCGGATTTCAATTTCTTCCTGCTCGGCTAACCTGCGCGCATTAGCGCTCGGCCGTACCTGAAAACCAATAATGATAGCATTGGAAGCGGCAGCCAACAATACATCAGATTCGGAAATGGCGCCTACCGCTTTATGTATGACATTCACGTGTACTTCTTCGGTTGACAGTTTCAGCAGGGAGTCGGCCAAGGCTTCGATAGAGCCGTCAACATCGCCTTTGACAATAACGTTCAGTTCTTTGAAATTACCAATTGCTATGCGGCGTCCGATTTCTTCCAAAGTGATATGTTTTTTGGCCTTGATGCCTTGCATGCGCAGTAATTGTTCGCGTTTGTTGGCAATTTCTTTGGCTTCTTTTTCATCGTCCATTACGTTGAAGGTTTCGCCGGCGGCAGGAGCGCCGTTCAACCCCAATACTAATACGGGCGTAGAGGGGCCTGCCTCGGTAATGCGTTGCCCGCGCTCGTTGAACATAGCTTTCACTTTACCGAAGTGATTACCACTCAGTAAGAGGTCGCCGATATGCAGGGTGCCGTTTTGTACGAGAATGGTAGCCACGTAGCCGCGTCCCTTATCCAACGATGACTCAATAACAGAGCCCATAGCATTTCTATCGGGATTAGCTTTTAGCTCGAGCATTTCGGCTTCGAGCAACACTTTTTCGAGCAGCTTGTCTATGTTCGTACCATGTTTGGCATCTACTTCCTGACATTGGTATTTGCCGCCCCAGTCTTCCACCAAATAATTCATATTGGCTAATTGTTCCCTGATTTTTTCGGGATTTGCACTGTTCTTATCAATTTTACTGATGGCAAACACCATAGGAACATTGGCCGCCACAGCGTGGTTGATAGCCTCTATGGTTTGAGGCATCACGGCATCGTCGGCTGCGATGATGATAATAGCTACGTCGGTGATTTTGGCTCCGCGGGCGCGCATAGCGGTAAAGGCTTCGTGGCCGGGCGTATCAAGGAAGGTAATGCGGCGGTCGTCTGAAAGTTCCACACTGTAGGCCCCGATATGTTGTGTAATGCCGCCGGCTTCACCCGCAATCACGTTTGATTTACGAATGTAGTCCAGTAATGAAGTTTTACCGTGGTCAACGTGTCCCATTACCGTAATAATCGGCGGGCGGTACTGTAAATCTTCCGGCGCATCTGCATCAGCAGGAATGGCGTCCTGAATATCGGCGGTTACAAATTCTACGGTGAAACCAAATTCTTCGGCAACGACCACTAAGGCCTCGGCATCTAAACGTTGATTGATAGACACCATCAAGCCAAGGTTCATACAGGCTTCTATAACTTTAATAACGGGAACGTCCATCATGTTGGCCAATTCGTTTACGGTAACAAATTCGGTCAGTTGAAGTATGCTGCTTTGCTGTTCGTGCATTTCCTGTTCTTCGGATAAACGCTGGCTTACCAAGTCGCGTTTCTCGCGGCGGTATTTGGAACTCTTGGTTTTTCCCTTGCCTTCGGTCATGCGGGCGTAGGTCTCTTTAATTTGACGCTGTACGGCATCTTCGTCCACCTCTTTGTGTATGGGTTTAAAACGTCCCTTATCTTTTTTCTTTCCGCCCTTATCCGACTGTTGTTTTTGTTTTTCGTGCTGCACATCGACACGTTGTTTAGCGTCTTTTTTGATGCGCTCGCGTTTCTTTTTATTTCTTTCGGCGCGGCTTTCCGGCTGTGGTTTTTTCTTCTCAAACTGAGCAAGGTCTATCTTTTGGCCTTCTACAATCTTTGGGCCGCTAAGTTTCTCTATGCGGGTGGCAATATGTTCAATTACTTTCGGCGGCTCAGTAGTCGGTTCTACGGGTTCGGAAGCTTCCGTTTTTCCAACTACGAGGTCTTTTTTCGCAGTTGCCGGTTTCCCTTGCTTAGGCGCTTCTTGCTGTTTTTTCGGCTTTGGTTTTTCTTTTTGCTTCTTCTTGTCTTTTTTACTTTTCTTGTCCGGACGGGTTTTGGTATTGAGCGAATCAAGATCGATTTTATCTACAATCTTTACGCCTACTACTTCTTCTTCCGGTTTTTTTGTTTGTTTTTGTTCTTTTTTCGGCGCTTCTTCCGGAACTGTTTCTACATCTGTTACAGGCTTTTCCTCTTTATCTTCTTTCGGTTGAGATTGAGCAGGTTTTTCCTTTGGCGTTTCTACAGGTTCAGTCTCTTTTTTCTTCTTTTCTGTTTCAGGCTTTTCAACCGACTTGATAGTCGGACGCTCCACCAAGGTAGTTTTAATAAAAATTTCTTTTTCTTCGTCCTCTTCTTTTTTCTTTTCCTTGAGGTCGTCAATAGAAATGGTTTCCTGTTTTTCCTTAACCTTAAGGCTTACCTTTTTAGATTCTTCTTTCAACGTTAACTCTTTGCCAAATTCTTTCAGCGCAAGATTGTATTCCTCCGTTGTAATTTTAGCGTTAGGAGAGGCTTCGACTTCAAAGCCTTTCTTCTTCAGAAATTCAACAAGCGTATTAACCGCGATGTTAAATTCCTTGACAACCTTACTTATTCTGATAGTTTCGCTCATTATCTGTTATATGTTAACGTTACTCTGCTGCTTCTTCAAATTCGGCTTTTAATACTTTCAATACTTCATTTACTGTTTCTTCTTCCAGGTCGGCGCGTTTCATTAATTCGGCAGGGGCAATGGAAAGTACGCTCTTGGCTGTATCGCAGCCTATAGCTTTGAGGGCATCAATGATCCATTTTTCAATTTCATCGCTGAACTCGTCTAAACGCACATCTTCTTCTTCCTCGTCAATTTCACGATATACGTCAATTTCATAACCTACCAACTGGCCTGCTAATTTAATATTCAAACCACCTTTGCCGATGGCTGCCGACACCTCGGCAGGTTTCAGGAATACCCCGATGCGCTTAGTATCGTCATGAATTTTTATAGACGATATTTTAGCAGGGCTTAATGCGCGTTGCACCAATAACTGTGTGTTGCTTGTCCAGTTAATAATATCAATATTTTCGTTACGTAATTCACGCACGATACCGTGAATACGCGAGCCTTTCACACCAACGCAGGCGCCTACGGGGTCAATACGGTCATCGTAAGACTCAACGGCTACTTTAGCACGTTCGCCGGGCTGACGCACAATCCTCTTTATGGTAATTAAACCGTCGAAAATTTCGGGCACTTCCTGTTCAAATAAGCGCTCAAGGAAAGTGTTGGCAGTTCGCGATAAGATGATAACCGGCGCGCTATTTTTCATTTCTACCTTGGCTACCACTGCACGCAGCGTATCGCCTTTACGGAAGAAGTCCGTAGGAATTTGTTCGCTTTTCGGCAAGAGTAATTCATTCCCTTCATCGTCGAGCACCAGCACTTCTTTTTTCCATGCCTGATACACTTCTCCGACAATAATTTCTCCTACGCGTTCTTTATATTTGCTGAACAAATTGGCTTTTTCGATGTCCATAATACGGCCTGCCAGATTTTGGCGCAGGGCAAGAATACCGCGGCGGCCAAAGCTTTCGAGTTTCACTTCTTCCGACACTTCTTCGCCTACTTCATAGTCCTCGTCAATCTTCTTTGCATCGGCCAAAGAAATTTCGGACTGAGGGTCTTTGACACTCTCCACCACCATGCGGTTATGCCATATTTCGAAATCGCCCTTATCGATATTGATAATGATATTAAAATTGTCGGCGCTGCCGTACATTCTGGTAAGCAGGTTGCAGAATACATCTTCCAATACGCTCATCATTGTTGGGCGGTCGATATTTTTTAATTCTTTAAATTCGGCAAAAGTGCTTACTAAATTTAAACCTTCCATTTGTTTGTTAATTAAAAATTAATTACGGGTTTCGTTGATTTTATTTCGTTCATTTGATATGTCGCTGTTTCGGTTATCGGTTTTTTGCGCTTGGCGCCCTCTTCTTTCTTCAGAACAATATAGCTGATGCTTAGGCTTTCGGCATCGGCGGCAGTGAGCGTTGCTTTTAATTTTTTCCCATTCTTAAATACAATCTCAACCTCCTTGCCGATGTACTTCAGGTATTGTTGCAGCACCTGAAAGGGCAAATCCAAGCCTGCCGATGAGACGGTCAGTTCAAAATCCTCCACATCGCGGTCAAGGCCGCTTTCTATAGCTCTGCTGATAGCCGTACAGTGGTCTAAATCAACCCCTTTAGGGCTGTCGACCAAGACTTCAATGCAATTATCCGCACTTACTTTTATGCCTACTAAAAATAAGTCGGTTCTGGCAATGCTTTTTTCTACAAGACTTTGAATATCAGCTTTTTTTATCATATTTTTGATATTAAATAAGGGGACTTTCAAGCCCCCTTAACCACATAAGAACGAGTGCAAAGGTAGTGATATTTTTCGGATTTGCAAATTTTTTTGGAAAAAGAAAAAAGGATATTAGTAAATTTGTATAGATCTTAGTCCGTTCTGCTTTGCCTTTAACAGTTTGAGAGAATAGCTCATCATTTCAACCATCTTCAACAATTCTACTCTGTGTAATCAAACCCTGTCCTCCTACTTTCTTCCAAACACACAAACCTAACCAATAAAACAACGGAGCGGTGAGCAAGCCGGCGACAACGTCTATCAAATAATGCGCTTTGATATACACGGTTGAGGCTATCAACAAGACAGACAAGGGGAGGAAATAAGAACAGAGTTTACGTTCTTTCCGGACATATAATATTATCAGGCAAATAATCGTAACTCCTACGTGGGAGCTGGGGAAGGCGCCGGTAGGTTTTTCGCCCATTTCCTGCAAAATACGTAAAAAGGCGCGGAAGGGCCATGAATAAGGAAGCGCTTCTTCGGGGGTAGTTATATGATATTGCGGCCCTATCACCGGTATCAGAATAAAAAGTACATAGTAAGACATAAACGCGAAGAGGAGCATAAAAGCCGCATGCGCTCCCTTAGCCGCTTCTTTGTAATAAAGATAGAATACCGTAACGTTGATAATCACATAAAACGAAATATAAGTGAAATTCATTAATTCGCTGAACCAAACCCAAGGTATCGCGCTGCTAAATTCTAAGCTGGGCTGGCAGCAGAAGAGGAGGCCGTCTATCTTCATGAAAAAGCTGTCTAAGTTAGCAAACAGGCAGCTATTTATATGATAAGTTTCAGGATACCAATGAAGGATAAGCGCAGCCGGCATCACCTGACGAATGAGCGCCATGAACTTTGTCAGGGGCATCAAATTAAACAGCAGTATAGCCGTTACTACTAAGAGGCGGATACCCAATAAAGACAGCATGATTTGTTTATCTACCGCTCCTGGCCATACTAACATGTATAAAGCCGTCGCCACCACATAAAACAAAGTCAACCCTTCGATAGGGAAGATTTTTTTTAACCTCCAAGCCATTTTTAAATATTTTCCTTAATAAAACAACGGGTACGGAATAACAGTTCCTTCTCGTAATTATCCCATATACCTACAGCATTAGTGTTGGTTTCCAACTGCGAGGAAGAAATAGCTATTTTTACATTATTTTTTATGTACGATTTATTCATTGCTACATAATAAAGCGAATGAACACCCTTATTTTGCCAGTCGGGGTGTACGCCGTTAAAGTATAGGTCTATTTCCGAATAATTACGTAAGGCCCTCAAAATATGAATAAATCCGAAGGGGAAAAGTTTCCCTTTAGCTTTTTGGAAAGCCTTGGAAAGCGTGGGCAGACTTAAGCCGAAACCCACCAGATTGTCGTTCTCATCAATGATGACGCAGGCCAACTTCGGTTGAACAAAGGGCAGGTATGATTTGATGTAATAATCAATTTGAGCAGGCGACATTTTGACAAAACCGTAAATTCCGCCTCCGTCGAAAGCGTCGTTGATGGTATGAAACAGCTTGTGGGCGTATGGCAAAAGCTCTTTGCGCTTTTCAGGTATATATACTCGTAGTTTATATTTCTCGGCAATCAGTTTATTAATGCGTTCTACTTTTTCGGGCACCTGTTGCGAAGCATTAAAGCGGTATTGCAGCCAATCAACCGCTTTTTTGTAGCCGTGCTTTTCGAGGTGTTCCGGATAATAAGGATAATTATAAGCGCTGATAATAGGAGGTATGTTTTCAAATCCTTCCACAACCACTCCGTGCAAATCAAAGTCGGTAAACCCCAGCGGGCCATGTGCGCCGTCCATATCTTTATTCTTACCCCAATCTTCCACAGCCTTTAATAAAGCGCCCGACACTTCTTCATCATCAATAAAATCAAGCCAGCCGAAACGGGTCAGTTTGTTGTTGTATTTTTCGTTGGCGCGATGATTGATAATTGCCGCTACACGGCCTGCTAATTTGCCGTTTTTATAAGCTAAAAAATAAGCGGCCTCGCAGGCCTCAAAAGACGGATTGGTTTTTGGGCTTAGGGTTTTCTTTTCATCTGCAATTAAAGGCGGAACCCATTGCGAATGCCCCTTATAAAGCTCAAAGGGAAATTTAATGAACTGCATTAGTTCTTTGGTTGTTTTAACCTCTTTGATGCTTATCATAGTATAAATATTTTATTTAATAATTTCCAACCGACGGCCGATCTCTTGCATTTTTTCCATCGCCGTTTCTAATTGCGGCCGCGTGTGTGTAGCCATGAGCGAGAAGCGAATTAATGTTGATTCGTTCCTCACTGCAGGCGACACTACGGGATTCACAAACAATCCTTCTTCCCAAGCCATTTTTGTAAAGAGGAACGTTTTCATGTTGTCGCGGATCATCAAAGGAATAATAGGCGAGCAGGTATGCCCTATATCAAAGCCCAAGTTGCGGAGACTTTCCAAGCAAAAATGGGTATTATCCCATAAACGTTCGATACGTTCGGGTTCGCTAAGTATGATGTCAAGCGCAGCCAGAGCGCTGGCTGTAGCAGCCGGAGTAATACTGGCGCTAAAAATCAACGAGCGGGAATTATGTTTGATATAATTAATAGTGTCGCTGTCGGAAGCCAAAAAACCGCCGATAGAAGCCAGTGATTTACTGAAAGTTCCCATAATAATGTCCACCTTATCGGTAAGGCCGAAATGGGACGAAGCGCCGCGGCCTCCCTTTCCGATCACTCCCAAAGAGTGGGCATCGTCCACCATTATATTAGCCTTGTATTGTTCGGCCAATCGCACTATTTCAGGCAGGTTGATAATATCGCCCTCCATACTAAAAATACCGTCAACCACTATAAGTTTTACCCTGTCGGGTTCGCATTGTTTCAGTATTTTCTCCAACGAATGCATATTGTTATGCTTGAATTTCAGTGTCTTAGCAAAAGACAAGCGGGCGCCTTCAATGATAGAGGCATGGTCGAGTTCGTCAAGAATAACATAATCATTTCGGGAAGTAACGGTAGGAATAGCACCGAGGTTCGATTGAAATCCGGTACTATACACCAAGGCTTCGTCCTTGCCTACAAATTCGGCTAAGCGGTTTTCCAGTTCAATATGTATGTCTAATGTACCGTTAAGGAAACGGGAGCCGGCGCAGCCCGAACCATATTTTTTCACAGCATTGATAGCCGCTTCCTTTACTTTGGGGTGGTTGGTCAGGCCTAAATAACTATTAGAGCCAAACATGAGTACCTTCTTACCGTTCATAATCACCTCAGCATCTTGCTCCGATTCTATGGCGCGGTAGTATGGATACACACCGGCTTGCTGCACTTTCTGGGGTTCACGATACGATTTAAAGCGCTCACGCATAAGGTTAGTGTTAGCTTCTGTCATCAATTTTCATATTAAAATAACAAACAAAGATAAACAAAATTTTAAAAAACAAGCGCTTTAGTGCTATTTTTTATAAGTAAAAACTTATTAAGCTACAGGAACAGAATAAATTACGATCTCCGTATCCATTGTCCACCCGGGCTACATGAGGCCAGAACTTGTTATCGGCTATCCATGACAAGGGGTAAGCTGCCTGTGTACGAGGATATTGATGCTTCCACTCATCGCTGGTAACCTCCAAGGCGGTATGGGGCGCCATTTTTAACGGATTATCCTCAGCATCAAGCTGTCCCAACTTAATCGCCTCACATTCCTGCTTAATGGCAATCATGGCCTGGATAAAGCGGTCAAGCTCTGCCAGCGGCTCGCTTTCGGTAGGCTCAACCATCAGGGTGTCGGGCACAGGGAAAGAAAGGGTCGGCGCATGAAAGCCAAAATCCATTAAACGTTTGGCAATATCCGTAGCATCAACGCCGTATTCTTTTTTGAAACTGCGTACATCAATAATACATTCGTGGGCAACACGGCCTGTTTCGCCGGTATAAAGCGTGTTATAATATGGGCGCAATTTAGCCGATAAGTAATTGGCGTTCAAGATGGCTATTTCGGTGGCTTTCTTAAGCCCTTCGGCGCCCAATAACTTAATGTAAGCATAGGTGATAAGCAGCGGCACAACATTTCCGTAAGGAGCTGCCGCCACAGCATGAACGCCTTTGTCGCCGCCGACTTTCACCACAGGGTGCGAGGGCAGGAAAGGGCTCAGGTGCTTGGCTACTGCAATGGGTCCGGCGCCGGGACCGCCGCCGCCATGAGGCACGGCAAAGGTCTTATGCAGGTTTAGGTGGCATACGTCGGCGCCAATAACACCCGGATTGGTCAGGCCTACCTGCGCATTCATATTCGCACCGTCCATATAAACCTGTCCGCCGTTTTCATGAATGATTTGGTGAATGTCGCAAATTCGGCTTTCGAAGACTCCATGGGTCGATGGGTAGGTAATCATGAGGCACGACAGTTTTTCTTTATGCAAAACGGCTTTTGCACGTAAATCTTCTATATCAATATTGCCCTTGTCGTCGCAGTTCACTAACACAATGTCCATGCCGGCCATACTTGCGCTGGCTGGGTTAGTGCCGTGTGCCGAGGTGGGAATCAGCACCACATTGCGATGAGCATTGCCGTTAGCAATATGATAAGCCCGAATCACCATTAGCCCCGCATATTCACCTGCGGCGCCCGAATTGGGCTGTAGCGATACGGCGTCGAAACCGGTAATTACCGCCAAATCGTGTTCCATCTCCTTAATCAATTCGTTATACCCTTCCGTTTGGTCGGCGGGAGCATAAGGGTGTACATTGCCGAACTCCGGCCAACTCAAAGGCAACATTTCTACGGCTGCATTCAGTTTCATGGTGCAGGAACCTAAGGAAATCATGGAATGGGCTAAAGAAATATCGCGGCGTTCCAGCTTTTTAATATAACGCATCATTTCCGTTTCGGAACGATTTACCTGAAACACTTTTTCTGTTAAAATAGCTGTTTCGCGCGGCAGACCGAGGTTTTTCAGCACGTCGCCGCAAGAGCATTCTTTTTGGACGCCGAAAATATCCATCACCGCCAGGGCTTCTTCACAAACGGTAACCTCATCAAAACTGATGCGCACGCTATTCTCGGAAGGATAGTAAAAATTAATACCTTTGGCCAAAGCTTTAACGCGAATGGCTTCGGCGTCTATTCCTGTTATTTCTATAGTATCGAAAAAATGCTCAGCGCTTAATTGATAACCTGCAGCCTTCAGTTTTTCGGCTATGACCGTTGTTACTTTATGAACATGGTCTGCTATTTGTTTCAGTCCTTCCGCGCCGTGATATACGGCATACATGCCGGCCATGGTAGCCATCAGAGCCTGCGCCGTGCAGATATTAGAGCTTGCTTTTTCGCGTTTGATATGCTGTTCGCGCGTTTGCAGCGCCATGCGCAGTGCGGTATTGCCGAGGCGGTCAACGGATACGCCGATGATGCGGCCGGGTATATTGCGTTTGTATTCGTCTTTGGTGGAGAAGTAGGCAGCCGAAGGTCCGCCGAAGCCCATGGGAATGCCGAAGCGTTGCGTACTGCCCACAGCCACGTCGGCGCCCCAAGCGGCAGGCTCTTTCAGCAGTACTAAGGAAAGAATATCGCACACGGCGGTAACCAAGGCCTGATGTTCATGAGCCGTTGCGCAGAAACGGCTATAATCGCACACTGCGCCATTGGCGGCAGGATATTGCACGATGGCGCCGAAACATTTTTCATCGAAAGCATAAGTTGCAAAATCGCCTTGAACAATTTCGATGCCCAGTGGGGCCGAACGGCTTATCAAAACATCTAAGGTTTGCGGGAAAATATTATTATCGACAAAAAGAATATTCTTGCCTGCCTTTACAGCTTCACGCGAGCGCAGGTCGAACATCATTTTCATGGCTTCGGCGGCGGCGGTAGCCTCGTCAAGCAGCGAACAATTGGCTATATTAAACCCTGTAAGGCTCGTTACCATGGTTTGGAAATTCAGCAAAGCCTCTAAACGGCCTTGCGATATTTCGGCTTGGTAGGGCGTATAAGATGTGTACCACGCGGGATTTTCAAAGATATTGCGCAATACTACAGGCAGGGTAGCCGTGCCATACCAGCCCATTCCGATGAAAGAGCGGAAGTTTTTATTCTTGGCGGCAATATTTCTTATTTTTTTAAGGTATTCATATTCGCTCATCGGAGCGTCAAGCGTCAAAGGCGCTTGCAGGCGAATATCCGCAGGTACGGTTTGGTTAATAAGCTCATCTAATGAAGCTGCGCCAAGCGCTTTTAACATTTCTTCGACATCGCAGTCGCGCGGGCCATTGTGGCGTTGTACAAATTGATTAGTCATAAGTTTAGTTGAAAGTTTGTAAAGTTTATAAAGTTGAAAGTAGTTAAATGTAGTTATAGTAGTTAATGTTGAATTAATATCGTTTGCTGCTGCACTATTTCATTCCCTTGCAACAGAAGCAATGAATACAGTCCGTTGGGTACATTGCTGACGTTAATGTCGAAATTGTCAGCGGAATTAGGCCCCTTGCTTTAAAATAGACATATAAGACCAAAGACTTGAAAATGTCCCTGCTCTTGCTATCTTTGTTCCTTACTCAAAACTTATGCAGATAATCTATCAATGCATAAATCATCACTCATAAATCCTAAATAATAGCTATTATTGCGGATACCCTACAGTTTGCGCAACAACTATTATTTGTTTTTCGGGCAAATTCAAGGCTTTTGACAAGGCCTCACGGTTGACCATACCGCGCACTACGGTAGCCAAGCCTTCCGAAGCACAGAACAGGTATATGTTTTGAGAAATATATCCTGCATCAATGTAGCAAAATTCCTTATTGCCCTGTTTTTCCGTATCGGCTACAATCACAATATTCAGCGGAGCCGCAGCTACAAATTCCTGTTGGCCGGGAAGCGAGCGCAAATCCTCCGTAGTTTTTTGCACTAAAATATTATTTTTTGCATCATGCCAATAAGCGCCGGTTGGCAAGACAACATAAATTTCCAGTTCTTGACGGTTCATGGCTGTCGGAGCTGTGCGTTTATCGCTGCGATTGAAGCCATTAGCAGCCCAAAGCAGGTTGGAAAGGGTTTGTGCGTCTAACTCTTTGGAAGAGAACGCTCTCTGTGTTTGACGCTGGCTAAGCGCCTGCATTAGAGGAAGTCCGCCATCAGTTTGCGGAGCGGGCAATGTGATGTCTTGTGCATAAATTTCCGAAGAAATCAGTAAACATGCAGTAATCAATACCATAATCTTTTTCATAGATAAAAGTTTTTAACATTAAACTACAAATATAAGCAAAAACTTTAAACAATCCATAAAAAATGCCTATTATTGCATTTCCTTAATTTAAGTCACCTATGTATAATTAACTAATAAAATTATGGCAAATTTAGGCACTCTAAAGAAAGAACTGCACAGACGGCGCGCAAAAGCCGAACAAGGCGGCGGCCAACAAGCTATTGCTAAACAAATAGCCATGGGCAAGCTCCCCGCACGCGAGCGCATCAACCAATTATTAGACGATGGTTCGTTCCATGAATACGATTTGTTCATTGAGCACGATGCCCGTGAATTCGGTATGGACAGCAAAGAAATGCCCGGCGATGGAGTAATCATTGCTACCGGCACCATTCACGGCCGATCGGTGGCAATTTTCGCACAAGATTTTACGGTAGCCGGCGGCTCTTTGGGCTCAATGCACGCCCGTAAGATTACAAAAATAATGGACTATGCGCTGCGTATGCGCATTCCATTAATCGGTATTAACGATTCGGGAGGAGCCCGCATTCAGGAAGGCGTAAATTCCTTGGCCGGCTATGGGGAAATTTTCTTCCGTAACACCTTGAACAGTGGGGTTATACCTCAGATTTCCGTTATCCTCGGACCCTGCGCCGGCGGTGCGGTTTATTCCCCCGCTCTTACAGACTATGTATTTGTAGTAGAAAATATTTCAAAAATGTTTATCACCGGACCGGAGGTAATTAAATCGGTATTAGGGGAGGAAATCTCGATGGAAGAACTCGGCGGCGCCCGCGTTCACAGCGAAATTACCGGTAATGCACATTTCTATGCCCTTACCGAACAAGAATGTTTTGAGCAAATCAAAAAATTGTTGTCATACATTCCCTGGAACAACAATACCAACAGCTTAATTCAAACCGAAACCAAAGAACCCAACAAAAAGTGCAATATTGAAAGGATTGTGCCTGTTGACCCTACCAAGCCGTATGATGTACGCGACGTTATCCGCGCTATAACCGACGGTTCCGATTTTTTTGAAGTACAGGAAAAGTGGGCGGCAAACATCGTAACAGGCTATGGCCGTATGGGCGGACGCACTGTCGGTTTTGTGGCTAATCAACCCATGGCGCTGGCCGGTGTACTTGATTGCGATTCATCTGATAAAGCAGCGCGTTTCATTCGCTTCTGCGATAGTTTCAATATTCCGATAGTAACCTTGGAAGACTTGCCGGGCTATCTTCCGGGAGTTGATCAGGAACATGCCGGAGTTATACGCCATGGCGCCAAATTGTTGTATGCCTACAGCGAAGCAACGGTTCCTCGCATCACTGTTATTCTTCGCAAGGCTTACGGCGGAGGTTACATTGCAATGAATTCGCGTCATTTGCGCGCCGACTTTGTATTTGCCTGGCCAATGGCTGAAATCGCGGTAATGGGTCCTGATGGCGCTGCCAATATTATCTTTCGTAAAGAAATTATGGAAGCGCCCGACCCGGTGGCTATGCGTAAACAAAAGGTAGTCGAATACAAGGAAAAATTTGCTAACCCTTATGTAGCGGCGGCCAAAGGATATATCGACGCCGTAATTGAACCTAAGGACACCCGCAAATTTATCCTGCACGCTATTAATATATCGAAGGATAAAAACGTAAGCCGACCGAACAAAAAACATGGTGTTCCACCATTCTAAATCGCTGTTATTATGGAAAATGTATCTAAACAAATTATTCGTGTTTTTGAAGCAGGCCGTAACTACGAAACGACTTATACTAAAAAATACGAAAAACGTATTCCCTGGGTACGTCCCAATCCCGAAGAAATTAAATCGTTCATACCGGGAACAGTGGAAAAAATCATGGTAAAGATCGGTGAGCAAGTGACCGCCGGGCAGGAAATCATGATTTACGTAGCGATGAAGATGCACAACATTATTCGCGCACCATTTGCCGGAACGGTAACGGCCATTCTTGTGGAAACAGGCAGCAAACTGCCGCGCGGAACGATAATGATGGTCATACGTCAAGATGAAACTACCGCTTCAACAAAGACGAAAAAGAAAAGTGTCAGGAAAAGAATTGTGAGCCAAGGACGGAAAATAATTGCAGGAAAGCGGAAGAAAAAGACTGAAAATAAAAGGTAGTTATGAGTAGTTAGCGTATTTTTTACGCTAAGACATTCCGTAAATTATCATTCGTTGATTGGCTCGGTGAGCGGCTGCCCGCCGTCAATGCGGAAGCGGATATAGGTGATAGGCAATCCCTGTTTCAGAAATAATTGTTCGTAGTGCGTTTTGATGGATAAGAGTTCATCGGCACGCTCCGAGCCGTAAATGTCGGCGTTCGCTTCCACTAATTCCAATTGATTATGTAGAATAGATGTTTTGGTATATTCGTGCAGCAGTTGGCTGTCGGTCTTCAGATGCACAAGGCCGCGCGCTTGCAGGAAATGCCGATAGCGGGAAAGAAAAAGCGTTGAAGTAAGCCGCTTGCGCGCATTCTTTGGCTGAGGGTCGGGGAAGGTAATCCAAATTTCGCTGACCTCGCCTGCTGCAAAAAAGGACTCAATACAATCAATGCGAGTACGGATAAAGGCTACATTAGCCATTTCTTCCATAGTTGCTGTTTTGGCGCCGCGCCACAGTCGCGCTCCTTTTATATCAATGCCGATAAAATTTTTTTCAGGATACTTACGCGCCAAAGCTATGGAGTATTCGCCTTTGCCGCAGCCTAATTCCAATACTATAGGATTATTGTTATGAAAGAAATCCTGCCGCCAGTTTCCTTTTAAATGAAAATCTCTCCGGAATATAGTGTCAAAAGCCGGCTGATGCAAGAGTGTAAATGTTTCGTTTTCTTTAAATCGTTGAAGTTTGCCTTTACTGCTCATTCCTTACTCTTTCATTTTTTCTAATCTCAGACCGATAGCGCCTATCCCTTGTAAGGTGTCGGCGCGCATGCCGTGCTGTATGCTGAAGCTATAGTCGCCTTGTTGCGGAAAACGTACGCGCGAACGGTAAAGCAGGCGATGGTCAATCCAATATCTTCCTGTCTTCCCTAACCATTTTCCGCGTTCGCCGGCTAATTCGTACTCTATGGTATCGCGTAAGCAAGCGCCATCGGGAGCTGTTGCAGTAATAAAAAAGAAGATATTTCGGTAAGCATAGTCTTCGGTATTGCGAAGATTAATAATTAAGCGGTAATAATCGGTTATGCTGTCGGGCGGCGCGGGTATGCTGATTTGTACCAAAGCCTCTTTTGACCAAGCGCTGTTCGGAATAGTTACAATCTCTTCAAATGCGGCAGGATTCCGACAGGATAGCAATAAAAATGCACAGAGAGCGCAAGACAGAAGATAGCTAAGTCTTTGCATCGTTGCTCCTTTTAGGGTTGTTATTATGCTTATGCTCTCCCCGATACTCGTGGCGGCGGTGATGATGGTTTCCTTTACGATGGTTTTTAGGGTTATGCCGTTTTGGCTTTTTCTCATTTTTGTCGAAACGGGTAATGCTGTCTTCACCGGCCGAACTGATAAAATCGGTAGTAGTAGCGGAGAGCACAGTATTTTCATCTGCTAAATCATCAGGTTTTTTACCCTGTCGGTTGAGTTCAATAATTTCCTTTACCCGATCTATCGATACTGCAGTCAGATTCACCGGCAGTTGAGGGTCGGAACTAAACCACATCAATCGTTTCAGAACATCTGTTTTTTGCCAGAAAAATGTTCCGTCAAGGGTTTCGAGTGGATTTTTTATTTCAGGAAAATCTTTTTGAGCATCGACATATACCGCTACCTCATAGTTAAGGCAACATTTGAGTTTACTGCATTGGCCGGCTAACTTCTGCGGATTAAGCGACAGTTCCTGCACGCGGGCAGAACCGGTGTTGACCGACATAAATTCGGACATCCATTGGGCGCAGCAAAGCTCGCGGCCGCAAACCCCGATACCCCCTATAAGACCGGCTTCCTGCCGTGCACCGATTTGCCGCATTTCAATTCTTATGCGAAATTCTTCGGCAAAAACCTTAATTAACTCGCGAAAGTCAACCCGCTCGTCGGCAATATAATAGAAAATAGCCTTAGTGCCATCGCCCTGAAACTCCACATCGCCTATCTTCATATCCAACTTAAGTTCAGCGGCAATTTGCCGACTTCTAATCATTATACCATGCTCGCGGGCAATCACTTCCTGCCACTTGTCAATATCCGCCGGTTTGGCTTTGCGGTATATTTTCTTGAACTCATAGTCGGGTTTTATCCGACTGTGCCTGATTTGTAATTCTACCAGAGGACCACTGCAGCTGACAATACCAATGTCGTGCCCGGTAGCGGCTTCTACGGCAATAATATCGCCCTTTTCCAATTGCAAGCCATTCACATTACGGTAAAAACCTTTATGGGTATTCTTAAAACGCACTTCAAAAAGATCATACACCTTATTAGTCGGTAAATCGCCGAGCCAGTTAAAAACATGTAATTTACAGCAACCGTCTTTGGGCGTATAAGTATATTCTTTTTGTGCGTTTTGCTTTGCGGTATATCCTCTATGGCAGTTTATTATTCTATTTTCGGCCATGTTTCTCAATTTAATATAAAAAAAAATAACCCACAAAGATATACAAAAATTTGCTAAAATCGGTTTTTTATATTATATTTGTTGACGAAATTGGATAAAAGTGACAACTATAGCTATTGTTATATTGAATTGGAACGGACGGAATTTCTTGGAAAAGTTCCTTGCTCCGTTAGTAGCACGCACTGCTTGTGAAGGAGTGTCGTTTGTGCTGATAGACAATGGCTCTACCGATGATTCCTGCACCTTTGTCAGCGAAAATTATCCGAAAGTGCAAGTTATACATTTGGATAAAAATTATGGCTACACGGGAGGGTATAATATTGGTTTACAACAAGTAAAGGCCGATTATTATGTTTTATTGAATTCCGATGTGGAAGTTTCGGACGGTTGGTTGAATCCTCTGGTAGCTCTGATGGATAGCGAGGAGAGGGTAGGGGTATGTATGCCTAAAATAAAGGACTATAATGCTCCGCAATCCTTTGAATATGCGGGGGCTGCCGGCGGGTTTATTGATCGTTTCGGCTTTCCTTTTTGCCGCGGACGCATTCTTTCCTGCATAGAAGAAGACCGACAGCAGTACGACAACCGACAGGAGGTTTTTTGGGCTACCGGCGCTTGCATGATGGTGCGGGCGCAACTTTTTCACGAGTTAGGAGGTTTCGACGAACATTTTTTTGCCCACATGGAAGAAATTGATTTTTGCTGGCGGGTACAGATTGCCGGCCACAAGGTAGTATGCGAGCCGACCTCGGTTGTTTATCACGTTGGCGGCGGCACCTTGCCGAACAATAATCCGCACAAACTGTATTACAACTACCGAAACAGCTTGTACCTGCTTTATAAAAACCTGCCGCGCTCGAAACGGTTTTTCACCTTTCTGGTTCGGATAATCTTAGACTGTTTATCGGCCATAGTCTATTTGTTCAGCGGAAAATTTTCTTTCTTTTCGGCGGTCTGCCGCGCCCACTTTCGCTTTTGGCGAACTAAGCGTAATTTGCGTAAGACGCCTCGCCCCGCCTCAGCCATGGTTATGTCGGGATTTTATCGGCGCAGCATTGTCTGGGATTTCTTTATTAAAGGTAGGGGGAAATTGCGGTTTACGGAACTGAGGTTTAAGGTTTAAATTCAAAATTAAAAAAATGTTATAACTTTGCATGTAAATATCTCCTAAAACCAAACCGTATGAAAATTTTGTATTTATACAAAAACTCACTTGATGGCAACATTCCTGCGTATATTGCTGCGTTGCACGCAAGCAGGAAGCGACAGTGCGGTTGGAAAAGGAAAAGATGAAAAAATTATATGCAATATGGCAGATTTGATAAAACTTAGTTGGATAATGAAAAATGTTTTGAGCAGATACAAGATTTCACCGTTAGCGGATAGTTTGCCAAGTTTGTGTAGCCGTGTTTGCTACGCTCGCACTGCTACGCAAAACCCGCGCAAGATAATGGCGTTAGCCATTTTCTTGCCTTTGCCAACCCACTGCTTTAAGCAAAATTTTATATATTTTTGCAACAATGAAAAATCAGGAATAATAGATATTGACAGACATGAAAATATTAGATAATCAATAAAATAAACATTTATGGCGAAAATACCAACTTATAAATTAAAGGAAGTTTTTACACCAACGCTACCAGCATTTCATACTTATGTGGAACGTGAGGGTATAAACTACAAGTTAGACAGTGCATTGGAAATACCTGGAAATCAAGTTATTCTATATGGGAGTACGGGTGTAGGTAAAACGACACTTCTATCTAATAAAATTAAATCAGGTAAAATAAAATGTATCATTACTCGCTGTGACGGTAGCAATACATTAAATGATATTATATTAGATGCTTTTAATGAACTTAATATTTTCTATACGGAATCTTTTGAAAAATCCAGTTCAGGTAAAATCGGTGGTTCATTAGGCGCAGATTATTTTGTATTTAAAGCCTCACTTAGTGCTAAAAAAGAAGGAACTTCAAAATCAATTATCAAAAGAGCAGTTGAATTGCCAATAAAACCACGTATTTTAGCGAAATATATGGGAGAAGCTAAGTGTTGTTGGGTTATTGAAGATTTTCATAAAATAAATAAGGAAGAAAAAAAACAAATGGCTCAAATTATGAAAATTTTCATGGATTCTTCAGTTGACTATCCTGATTTAAAGATAATTGCAACTGGAGCGGTTAATAAGGCGAGAGATGTTGTTCACTTAGATAATGAAATGAGATATCGAGTTTCGGAAATTGAAGTGCCTTTAATGACTCGTAGAGAGTTAAAAGGTATTTTAGATAAGGGACAAGAATTACTTAGAATAGAAATTCCTAATGAAGTAGCAGAACAAATCGTTTATTATTCAGGTGGGCTACCAATAGTAATTCATAATCTAGCATATCATTTATGCAAAGAAAGCAAGATTCTTGATACTTGTATGTCAAAAGAGTATTTCAAAATTCCTGCTAACATTTTCTATAAAGCGATGCAAGAGGCTTTTTCACATAATTCAGATTCCTTTAAATCAAAATTTGAACGTGCAACAAAAACCATTGATACGAAAATAAAAACCACTGAGATTTTAAACGCTTTATTAGATTTATTAGAAAAAGAAGATAGTGCCTCTATTCCTGATATTCAGGAATCATTGAAAAAAACAGGAAAATATTATGAGATAAATAATTTGAAAAGCATATTAAACGAACTATGCTCTGACAAAAGAGACAAAATTTTAAGTTTCAATAAAGAATATGCGACATATTATTTTTCAGATCCTTATATGAAAGCATATTGTTTATACTCCTTAGGAAAGTCGAGCAAGAAGCATGGATTAAATCAAAGTGAAGCAATAAAATTAATACGAGAGGCTTTTATTCTATTGAGCAAACGACAAGCACTTCCTGTTTCTAATGACGAACTTGTTGACTATGTATGTAAGAATTACCCTGATCTTACCTTAGAGGAAATAAAGGAGTATGTTAAACTTTTTAGGGAGAAATCTGCAAGAAAGCAAGAATGGGACGGAACAGAGGGAGAGAGATTAATCTGATGAAAGACGCCTGCGTGCAACGTGCGGCTTGGCGTAATGGCGGCAGTAACCCCGCGGAAACGGCAGTGCAAACTTGAAACTTTGTACCCCGCAAGGGGTGTAGTGGGAGCCGCCACTACGCCAAGCCGCTGGGACGTTAGCAGCAATCCCCCTACTGTAAAAACAGTTGAGTTTTTGAGCTAACGAACTTGGATACGTAATGACCTGATAATAAATAACTAATTTTGACGTTAGTCAGAATGCGGGCGAGACGCGGTAGTAGTGCGAGGCGAGCGACCGAAATAGCCGACAACAGTAATAAAAGCGAAAAAAGTATAAAAAAAAGTATAAAAAGAAAAGTAACAATGAAGATTTATCTTAAAAGTGTCGTCAGGCAATTGCAAAGATTTAGTGCAAGTCTCGACAAAACTTCAATTTTGATTGAAAAACCTTGGGCAATGATTGACGAGGAGTTCGAAATGCAAAAACTTATATTTCGAAAAAATAAAGAGTTAGTATTATCAAAAAATGGACAAGTGCAAATGGGGAAATGGGATTATTTTCCAGAAGCAAAGTCTTTGTTGATAGATAGAGGCGCAGACAAAATACTTTGTAACGAGGCTTTCATTGATAGCGGTGTTATGATTTTACGTCTTGACGGAACAGACAATCGTTTTTTTATGCTTGCAAATGAAAATATAGTTCCTGACCTCGATGCAAATAAATATTTGAAGAAACTGCGATATCAGCGACTGAATATCAAAGAAAAAATGCTTGTTGACGGTAAAATTTTAGAAATACAAAGAGAAGAAAAATGGCAACTCCCAAAAGTTGGAAACCCTGTTACGATAGATGCAGAACTCATAGAAGATGGTATGTATCAATTATCCGAACGAGAATATTTTGAGATAAAAAAAAGTGTGATTTATAAAATATTAACCGAGACTAAATACACAAATCCTGATGGTTTTGACATATTTGTTCAACAGCAGGACAATTATGCCATAAGTAGAGGTGATTATGTTTATATGTTTGATGAACAAGTTGACAACGCTGTCATTAATTTTAGCAAAGCAAAAAACCTGATTGTGAGAGATGGTAGCGTTGATAGGCTTGAATACAAAAATACAATGTTAAGGTGGGTCAGCGAAAATTTATTCGAAGTAGTTATTTTGGGTTTTCTCCTTGTATTTTTTTTAATAATCATATTATTTGTATTATAATGGCGATGAGCAAAGAGAAGCACTGCCTACAACGAGCGGAATTCTATGTTCATTTCCAAATAAAAGCGATTAAAGTTTCAATATTTTTTTAAGCTACAGATTTATCTGTCTGATTTTCATGATCAACCTGACCCGCCCGAACCTTTGTGCCCCCGTCTGCGCCAAGCCGCTCGGACGTTTACGGCATTGGAGTCGCTGGCATTGGACGGTAACAATCTCACAGGCACCATTCCCGACGATTTGGGCGACCTGCCCAAACTATCCGAACTCTGGTTGGCGCAAAACCAATTGACAGGTACGGTTCCCAACTCATTATTACATAATGTGCATTGGAGCGTATGGAAAGATGACGTGTGTCCGCAACAAGGCGTCGGTTTCAGTAATTGTTCCGAAAGTCCGACGCCAAGTAATATCATGAAAATCAAAAAGTCAGCTATTGCCGAGCAAGTGAAAGAAAAATACAGGAAGAAATAGCGTCCGACTCTATTCTTCCGGCAACATCACTACCTCAATGGCGTTCTTCTGTTTCAAAATTTCTTTAGCGAGGTCTTGAATAGCCTTGGCATCAGTTTTTGAAAAGGCGTCTAACCAAGTATTGTGCGTATCTTTTCCAGTGGAATAGTAGCTAAACAGCACGCCGACCCAATAGATATTCTCTTTTTGGTTTTGCTCAAATTGAGATTTTAGATTGCCTTCCGTCTTTTGAAAATCTTCGGACAAGGGTCCGTTTTCTGCAATTTTCTTCAACTCGTCGTGCGCTACCTCTACCAATTCCTCCATCATTTTCGGATCGGTGTCGAAGGCAATTGTTAGGTTGAAACGCTCTTTCGGAAAGTTGGATATAGTGCCGCGAACAGAAGCTCCGTAAGTTCCTCCGCGTTTCTCGCGAATTTCTTCGGTATAACGTAAACGAAGAATACGTGCCAGATAATTCATGGCCATATTATTTTCCGAGGTGTTGGCTAATTCGCCTGTGTAAACAATATTAACGCTGGCCTTTTCTACTTTCATCGCACGTGTGAAATGCCGTTTTACCTCGCCTTTAATTGGGTATTTATTTAGATCTTTAAAGCTTTCCTTCTTATTTCCGGTAAGGCTGCCTATATATTTTTCGATTAAGGGTTTTGCAGTTTTTACATCGATATTTCCAAGGAATATAAAGGTAAATGCGCCCGGATTAGCGAAACGCTGTTTATATATTTCCTGCATTTTGGCTAAGTTGAACTTGTCTAAATCCTCTTCCTTCATAGGCTTTGAGCGGGGATTATAATTATTCAGCAAATTGACCAACGTGTCCCTTAGCGCATTGGCAGGATCTGCCGATTGATTTTTTAAGAAGTTTCTTGAACGTCCTATAACGATGTCGAAATCGTTTTGATCAAAGCGGGGCGCCGTAAAATAAAGGTGTACTAACTGCAGCATTGTTTCAAAATCCTTGGGCGAGCAAGTTCCGTTAATACCCTGGTTGAGTTCTGAGAGGGCAGGCGATGCATTTACTTTTTTACCGGTCAGCATTTTGTTCAGGGTCGTACGGTCAAACTCGCCAACGCCGGAGTTGTCAACTACTGCCATAATATTTCTGGTAGCTTCCCATTCGGCGGTTGGGAGTATGGAAAATCCGCCGAAGCTGAAACCATTGAGCGTAATTTCATCTTGTTTAAAAGGTGTCTGTTTAATCACAACCTTTGCGCCATTACTTAAGGTCCATTCTATTGCGTCCATAGCGGCATTGGTAGTTTCCTTACTTACTTTTCCGGCTTTAATGGCTTTAGTAATAAGCGGTTTATCCGTATCCGCATCTTCATAGGGCGAAAGTTGTTTTTTACCAACGCCGTACATTACAATGCCAAGAATTTCGTCGTTAGGCATACTCACATCGGCTTTATCGGGGCCGGCAGCATAGATAACCGTATTCGGGCCGAACACAATCATCTTTTTGATAATATCGTTAAGTTCTTCTACCTGAATATCGGGGTTGAATTTTTTTGCAAGATTCAGCGATTGCTCTTCGCTCATGATCGTGGCATTGTCCTGAAAATTACGATAAGCGAAGCGATTGTAATCGGTATGTTTTTTACTGTTGCGCTCGGCGTAGTTACTTTCGTAGCGTTGCATCAGATTAGCTTTTGCGCGCTCCAGTTCACTTGGCGTAAAACCAAAACGCCGTGCCTGTTCAACAATGGTCAGCGCCTCGTCGAAACCGACTTCCAATTCATTGTTTTTAGCGCTTACGGTTAAAGAAAAAGCGTCTCTATCGCCGGCAAGGTTACGAATACTTGCAAATGCGTTAAGGAATTTTGTAGTCGGGCGTTGCTGCGCTTCGCTCAAACGGGCGCTCAACATGGCCGAGATGTAACCGTTCGCCAAATCGTAGCGCACGGCTTCTTCGGAATTACGATTGGTTTTGTTGAACTTGGCAGGGAATTTAACGAACAGTTGCACATTGCTTTGCGTCAATTCAGGATCCTTGTAAACGTTGATAATGGGCTCAACATTATCCGATACATTAAACTCAGTTTTAGTTTTCATGTTGTCGGGATTTTTCAAAGTGCCGAACAGGTTTTTCACCTTGTTTTCCATCATATTTATATCGAAATCGCCGACAACAACAACAGCCTGAAGGTTTGGTCTATACCAATCATGGTAAAAGTCTAAAATATCTTTTTGCGTAAAATTATTAATGATAGAGGTGTCGCCAATTACAGTTCGGGTGGCGTAAGGCGTTCCCGGATAAAGTGTTTTCGCCATCTCGGCATAGCTGCGCCGCATGGCGGAACGTCCGGTGCGCCATTCTTCGCGGATAACGCCGCGTTCAGCATCAAGTTCTTCCTGTTCGCAGAGGATATGTCCGCTCCAATCGTGCAAAATGAGCAGGCAGGTATCAATAACGCCTTCCCGACTGATAGGCACATCGGTAAGCATATATTGCGTAAGTTGTTGACTGGTAGAAGCGTTGATGTTAGCGCCGAACGCACAACCGATAGACTGCATGTATTCCAGCATAGTTTTATCGGGGAAATTCTTCAATCCGTTGAAAGCCATGTGTTCGAGGAAGTGCGCTAATCCGTTTTGGTTGTGGCTTTCGTGCAAGGCTCCGATGTCGTGAGCAATCCAGAAACAGGCCTTGCCTTCGGGTTTGGCATTTTTACGGATATAGTATTTCATGCCGTTTGACAAGGTTCCCACGCGCCATGCAGGGTCAACAGGTGCAGGTGTTTGGGCGTTTGCATTCAGGCCTAAGAGGCAAATGGCAAACAGTAATGTTGCAATGATTAAATTTTTTTTCATAGCGTTTTTTTCTTAATTTATTCCGTAAAGATACAAAAAAACTTTAAAGTTCAATGTTTAATAATGCATCAATTTATGATTAGACAATGCTATTTACTGTTTCGGAAGAAAGACATAAAGAGCAATATGATTTATAAATTTTTGATTATTAAATATTTAACCAGAAAATTGTTTAACGAAAAATTAAAAATCTGTAACACTTTCTTAGGACTCGTCGGCATTTAGCCGGAAAGGTTTAATCCTGCGTAGCGCTATCGCCGTAAAAATTTCTTTAAATCCAATTTAATTTTTTCCATTTTAAACCAAACAAACACATAGCCGACGAGCAGCAGGGCGTGTAGGCTCCACTTTAACCACAGGGGCGTAACGTCCATCCATTCGCTCAGTAAAAACAGCAAGAGGCCAAGGCTTGTGTAGGTCCAAATCTTCGGCCAGT
>Ga0099364_10003090_pt1 | contig 26116 bp, 18 predicted proteins | sample TergutTh196P3_FD_73070 | JGI IMG/M metagenome (GOLD analysis project Ga0099364, IMG submission 73070) | Microcerotermes parvus P3 segment gut microbial communities from Pointe-Noire, Republic of the Congo - Th196 P3 | ecosystem: Host-associated > Arthropoda: Insects > Digestive system > Gut ...
GGGACATAGATGTAGAGCATGATCTGCACGCTGTTCGCGCCGTCCAGCATAAAGGACTCTTCGAGCGATTCGGGTATGGTCCGCAAAAAAGTGCGGAATATAATCATATTGTAGAACCCGAACAGCCCCGGGAATATGTAGACGAAGAAGCTGTTGATGAGCTTTAGCTCCCTGTACAGTATAAATGTAGGGATGAGGCCGCCCGATATGAACATCGGTATGATGAGCATCGTCGTGAATATGCCGCGCCCCGGCAGCGTGCGCTTTGACAGGGCGTATGCGGCGGAGTATGTGACGATCAGGCTGAGCGCCGTGCCGCACAGCACGCGCGAGACCGACACCGCGAATGCGTTGGTGAACAGTTCGTTGCCCAGCACCATCTCGTAGTTTTCGATGGAGAGGACCCTGGGGAACACGGTTATGCCGCCCATCGCCGTGTCGCTGGCCTTGTTGATCGAAATGACGAACTGGTTGACATAGGGGTACAAAAAGATGACGCACAGCAATGACATCAGCGTCATGTTGAACACATTGAAGATGTGCTCAGGGACTGTCATCCTGCGCCCGCTGTAAGACTTGCGCGCTCGCGGGCTTTGCGCGCGCGGGCCGTGCGCGCCCGCGCTGCTGCGATTCATTTTTGATTCGGACGATAGCTGCGCCATTTTATTGCCTCCCGCCGGATGCCGATGCGTATGCGTATGCGTATGCGTATGCGTATGTATATGTGAATGCGTGTGTGTATGTGTATGTATATGCGTATGCCCGCGCTTTATCTAGCCGCGTCTTGCTGCATCTCACCGCGCCGCACCTCGCTGCGCCGCCCACCGCTTGGGTGTCACCAGACGCCGATGCCGCTCAGTTTTTGCGTGATCCTGTTGACCGTGAACATTACCATGAACGACACGACGCCCTGCGTGAGGCCGAACGCCGTCGCGAGCGAGAACCGGCCCTGCTGCAGGCCGTATTTGTATGTGATTGTGTTGATGACCTCGGACGATTCTTGCGTGTATAGGTTCTGCAGGCCGATAATCTGCTCGAAGTTGGCGTTCAAAATGCCCCCTGCCTGCAGGATGAACAGTATCACGATGGTCGGGAGGATGGATGGCAGGGTGATGTATATGGCCTGCTTGAAGCGCCCGCACCCGTCGACCACCGCCGCCTCGTACATCTGCGCGTCGACCCCCGCGATAGCCGCGAGGTAGATGATGGTGCCCCACCCGATCTCTTTGTATACATGCGACCAGAACATCAGGCCCGTAAAGTATTCGGACATCATCAGGATATTGATCCGCGCCGCGTCGGGGCCGAGCATGCCAAGGCGTATGTCGTTGAACGGGCCATACAGCTCAAAGAACGAATAGAACAGCGAAACAATGGCTATCCACGAGAGGAAATGCGGCAGATAGCTGATGGTCTGCACGACGCGCTTGAATATCATTTTGCGCAGCTCGTTGAGCATCAGCGCGAACACTATGGTCAGCGGGAACGCGAAGAACAGTTTGAGCGCGCTGTAGAACACCGTGTTGACCACGGCGCGCCGGAGCGGCTCGATGGTCACCATGCTCGCGAAATGCTTGCCGCCGACAAACGGGCTACCGAACACGCCGTCGACAACGTTAAAGTCCTGGAAGGCCATAACAATGCCCGCCATAGGCACATAGCAAAATATTATGGTCCAAACCAAGGAAAAACTCAGTAGCACATACAGCAGAGCGTGCCGCTTTATCCTGACCGACAGCTTGGCTTTTTGCGAATTGCCGCCTCCGCCTTTGCCGCCGCTACCGCTGTCTTCGTCATGGTAGCCGTACACAACTGGATTGGTACTCACATGACCACCTCATGTCCGCTGATTTGTTGATTAATACTAATTATTTTTTGCGGCGCAGCCGCCCCCTCAAATATGAGTTGAGCTCCTTGAACGCCGACCGCGTGTTCATGCTGTCCATCGTTTCTATGAATGCCTTCAACATATCGTCGTCCATGCCCTTGTTGCGCGCGAGGTCCGCAGCCCTGGATTTGACGATGTAACGCACAATCGCGTCCACATTGAACCTGTCCGCCAGCATGCCTTTTACGACGCTGCTCCTGGCCGCAAATTGAATGAGTTCCTTGTTCATTATTTGATAGGAAAAATTATCGTTTTTGTCCGTATACTGCGCGACGAACTCCTTATACTCCACAGATGCGATCACGTCAATATCGCTTTTAGCGTCGTCCGTCTCCTGCTCCGCCGGCGTTTCGTCGCAGTGGTTGTCGGCGTACACCTTGGTGATTTTGCCTTTCAGTTTGAACGGCAGCCCCTTTGTCAGCGCCATGGCCTCGCCGATGACCTCCGGCGTGAACACGCCGCCGTCCACCTGGCCAAATGGGACGCACGCGCCGTCGCGTTTGTTTATGGTAAACACCGCCCGGTCGTCCGGGGTCAATATAGTAAGCCCGGCCCCGCCGGAACCGAGCTTCTGTTTGTATGCCAATCCGCCTATCAATGTCGTTCGCACCGCTTCTGTCCTAATCAATGTTATCTCCTTCCGGCGCTTCCGCCGCCTAAATTACGCAGCTACAGTTTGTCTGCCATAAAACCGCCATGTAATTCTGATCGTCATGTAACCATGCTTAATAATATTCTACATACTATCATCGTTGTTATCTAACATCAAGTGATATTCACCATATGGTGTCGCGCCATTTTTCTGGTATACTGAGATTATGATAGAACGAAATCTTGTGAATTTGAAATTTTGAAATAATATTTTATCGAAGGTATTCGTATGTTTTGTCCTTTTTGTAGAAATGAACTAGCTGCCGGGACGACGTTTTGCGTCTCTTGCGGCAAAAAGATGCCGGAGCGGATTGCACAGCCGGAGCAGCAGGGGCAAACGGCGCCGGGGCAGGTGGTGGCGGGGCAGACGCCAGGGCAGCAGGGGCAGCCAGGGCAATCGACGCAGCAGGGGTATGCAACGCAGCAGGTGCCGGGGCAGGCGCAGCCGGAGCAGCAAGCGCCGGGGCAGCAGGCGTCGGGGCAGGCGGTAGCGGGGCAGCAAGCGCCGGGGCAGCAGGGGCAGCCACAACAAATCCCGACACAGCCGGGGCAACAGGCGCAACCGGGGCAACAGGCGCAAAATGTTCGGGCGGTGCGGAAGCCGGGCAATGCGAAAAAAAAGCCTGGTATGTTGGTAGTCGCCATTTCGGTAGCGGTGACAGTCCTGCTTGTCGTCGGCGCGCTCGCAGCGGCGTGGTATGGCGGCTTACTGGACAACATACTATACAGAAACGCGCAAATATCATCCAACTCTGTGGGCGCAGACGAAAAAAAGACGTCGGATGATGAGGAAGATAATGTGGATGAAGAGGATGAGTCGATAGAATCGGCTGATTCGAAAACAGATACGACGATGGATATGGAATCCAATGCTGAAGACGATGATGCCGAAAGCGCCGATGGTTCCACCGACGATGCAGACGACGATACTGACGCTGTCACCGATGCTACATATGATGCTGATGCCGCTACTGATGCTACCGGAAACGCTGGCGACGATGCCGGCGACGCCGCCACGACGTCTGCGGCGGTCACAACGGCAGATGCGCCTACTGTTTCAGCCACTACCGCTGCCGTCACTGCAGCCGCTACCACCGCCGCCTCCGGTTCCGCAACCACCGCGCAGGCTTCTACAACACGGCCCTCCGCCGCAACTACTAAAATTATTATAACCACAACGGGCTCTGCAGCCGCCAATAGCACAGACGGCGCACAAGCCACAACGACGACAGCCAGTGCATCCGTAACGAATACAGTCCCTGATGATGATGCGGTTGCAAGGGCCCAGTATGCCGAAAAACTGCTCGATTTCATGAGGGGCTCTGTCGGAAAAACCACAGCCGTCCAATATGATTTGGACGGCGACGGCGTCGATGAGCTTATTGCGTTCGACGAGGGCGTGCAGGACGGCGATCATTGGGCGGCTGTATCCGAAGGCGCGGCGATAACGGTCTTTAGCGGGAAACCCGGTGAAATAGTATCGTCGAGCGTCGAGCCGCTATTTTCATTCAGAACCTATAACTTATACATATCAAATAATAACGACATTGTGATCGTGGATTATGATCATGGGACGTTCTACCAAATATACCGCTATAGGAACGGCTCGCTTTCGCTGGAGGCGTCGTTCGAAGACGGCTCATATGGGGGCGATCCCGAATCATATTACTATTCCATCAATGATATAGAATGTAGCCTGATGCAGTTGTCAGGGGCGCTGTTAAACTATGGCATTAAAAACGAAATAAATGCAGATGGGTATCTGGTTGTTTTGGATTACAACGTTGCCAAAATAATCAGTTACGGCGACATGTCGCTGCACCAAAATAACGAACTCCTTACGGTTGGCGCGGCCGCGTCGGTCAACGTGCCAACAACCGCGCCAGCAACTACTACCGGGGTGGCGATATCGCCTGCCACCGCGCCAACAAATGCGCCTACTGCAGCAACGACAACAGCAACGACAACAGTACCGACACATGCGCCGACAGCACCGTCCTTTTCAACTGATTTTATTCCGGCTGGAACGCAGCTCGACCACTCCGAAATCGGCGCCGAGGTTGCGCGCATACGGGCTATCTGGCAGGCCGACTCGGACGCCATATCTTTGGGCGAGTTTACATCGCGCGCTGTAGAAAGCGGCGTGACCGCGCATTATGACGCTAACGGGCGCCTCAAAAAAATAGTCATTATAAAAAATACATATGGCATTGAATTTTCGAGGACATACCAGTTCAGCAGTGGGAGCCTGATATTCGCCTACATCGAGGGCGACGCCTCGCACCGGTTGTATTTTTATAACGATTTGCTGTTCCGTTGGCGGTACACGCCCGATATTGCGGACCCCAACACATGGACAGACTATGACAAGGAATGGAACTCAACCAGTTATATCAGTTGGAACAATTTTGCCATAGACGAAGCGTATATGCTGTATAACCGCTATCGTTAGACGCGCCATACGAATACATGGGCAACCGCTGGGGCGCACGGCATGCGGCGCGATGAAGACATCGCGCCCTACGAATACATAGAGCAACCACTGGGGATGCCCTGCGTGCGGCGCGATGAAGACATCGCGCCCTACGAAGAACATATATGCACCTGTAGGGCGCGACGCCCCGGCAACGTAGTTGACGTTTGGCGCGCCGGGGGCGGCCGCAAGAGCCGCCCCGCCCCGCCCGTTCTTACTGATTTAATACACCCACTTCTCGCTGTGGGCGAATTGGGGGTGGTATGACGGCGCCCTTGCTACGGCGGGCGGCTTTAACAGGCTCCAGTACAGCTCCACCAGCTCCTTTTCATGGTCGAACCGCACGGCGCTTTTCTTATCAAACACCATCACGCCCCTGCTGTCCGTGTTGTACACCGGCCATTTTTCCGGCAGGCCGGCGTGGTTGGGATCGCCGGTGCGCGCAAAATTCAGCCACGCGCCCCCCATCTCGTTTTCCAGCTTCTCCATCACGCCTTCCATATGGCAGACGGGAACTTTGTCGGCATTTAAGAACGCGAACGGTATATCGGAGCAGTGCCACGCGCCCTTGCCGCCCAAATAGTCGAACTCCAACGCGAACAGGTACAAATAGAGCGGCGTACCGGCGATAGATTCATCGTGCTTGCGCTCGGCGTATTTCAATAAGTTATACCTGTATCTGTTATCGAAATCGAGCAGCAACAACTCGTTCTTGTCGGGGTAGGCCTTTTTGAACAGCTCAATCAACCTGCCCACGTCCCGGTCCGCGTCCTGGCTCCCGCCGTAAGCCTGCTCGATCAACGCCCTCCGCTTGTCCGCCGGATAGTCGTCCCTATCCGGCATGGGCGGCGTCGAGCCCGCTTCCGCTATCACCGAGCCCACCAAAAGCGGCGTTTTCTTCGCGTACTCCGTGAACGCGTGGAACGGCGGCGCCCCCATGAACCACCCGTTCTTCACGGGAGTCCAGTCGTTGGCGATGCCGTCCTGCTCCGCCAGCTTGGCTTGCGCCCTGGCGTACGCCCTCACGAGCACGGGGTACGGCGCGCGCTCCAGCTTCTCAAAATCGGCGTCCGTCAGTCCGAGTTCCCCCAGCGTGAGGCTTATCAATTTTTTGTGGTGCGCGGACGAGATCGGGTTCCAGTTGGCCGTCCCGCTCTGTATGATCGCCTTGTGGAACAGGCCCGCCGCCGCCGGGGTCTGCATCAGTGTGGTCGTCTTGCGGCCGCCGCCCGACTGCCCGAATATGGTGACGTTGCCGGGGTCCCCGCCAAACCCCTCGATGTTGCCCTGCACCCATTCCAGCGCCGCAACCAGGTCCGCGATGCCCGCGTTAACGGAGTTCTCGTATTTAGCGCCGTATGCGGACATGTCCAAATGGCCGAGGATGTTCAGCCTGTGGTTCAACGTGACGAATACGACGCCCCCGCGCCGGGCCATGTTGTCGCCGTCGTACGCCACATGCTCGATGGACGAGCCGGCATTGAACGTGCCGCCGTGTATCCATACCATGACGGGCATCTTCGCGTCCTTGCCCAGGCTGTTCGTCCATATGTTGAGATACTGGCAATGCTCGTCTTCCGGCCAAAACCGGTGGGGGATCATCACCTCGCCCCCGGGCTGCTGCACGCTCATCAGCGGGCACACATACCCAAAGCTCACGGCGTCCCTCACGCCGTCCCACGGCGCCACCGGCCTCGGCGCCTGGAAGCGCCCGGCGTCGGCGTATTTTATGCCGTGGAACGTATAGACGCCGTCCAGCAGGTAGCCTCGGAGCTTGCCGCCCGTCGTTTGCACGACCGGCGCGTCGACTGTATGCAGAAACTGTTTTGCCATGATCGTTCGACCTCGCTTCCTGTTATGTGATTTTTATAGTTATCATTTTAATAGTTATCATTTAAATAATTATCATTTTGATAGTTATCATATTGATAGGTATCATTTTTAATAATCATCATTTTGATATTAATTATATGGTTAATTATATCAATTTACATCGTTAATGATCGGCTGTACATTTATTTACTAAATGACTATAATACAAAAGTAATACAATTTTATTTATCGAAGGTTCAATGAAAGGAGCTATTTGTATAATGAAACGTAAATTGACGGCAATGCTATTGATGATTGCTATGTTGTGTTCGATTATGCCGTTTTCCGTAACGGCATCGCCGGGCGCAGCAGCCGCAGCAATCGTAGCGGGTGCGAGATCCGCTGCCCCTGTTGACACTGGGGTCAAGCTGTCCTGGGATGCGGTTGACGGCGCGGCGGGCTATACCCTCAGCCGTTCCAAAGGGGCATCGACCGAGCCAATAATTACGGATGGCCCGATAACGGCTACAAGTTACGTCGATGTCGAGGTCGACGCGAACACCGAATACACATATAGCTGCATCCCGGTGATGGCTGACGGTAGCTCGTCCGGCGACGATTTAGCCACAGTGTCGGTCACTACGGGCGCATCCATCCTCGGCGGCGAAATATCCGAAATGGTGGAGCTGGGCATAGCAAAGGGCGTCATACTCATGAAAGTGGACGACCCGGACATGTCCGTCAACGGCGCAACGAGGGAGATCGATCCTGGGCGCGGCACGGCGCCAATAATCGTGAGCAGCAGGACGCTGGTTCCGATACGGGCAATCATCGAGGCCATGGGTGGAACCGTCGGCTGGGAGGACGCGACGCAGAAGATAACGTTGAACGCGAGCGGCCATAACGTCGAGATGTGGCTGGACAAAACGGAGTTGATCGTCGACGGTGCGACCAAAACAATGGACGTCGCGCCAACGGCGATTAACGATAGGACGATGGTCCCGGTGCGCTTCGCCGCAGAAAACGTGGGCTGCGCGGTGGGCTGGATCGAGGCCACCAGCGAGATTGTCATCGTGTATTATGAAGGCGGGACGCCTCCGGGCCTGACGCCTGGTCCTGGTCCGGCCCCCACCCCAACCCCCGCACCCGGCCCCGGCCCCGGTCCTGCCCCTGATCCCACCCCCACTCCCGCCCCCGCGACGCCGGGCGGCGGCCTGGGCAACGGCCCGGTGATTAAGACCACCTACAGCATGGCGGAGCTCACCGGCATAATAGCGTCGGTGGAAGCGCTGCTCCGCGACGAGCCGACGGGCGGCAGGGTCATCCCCGACTCAGAGCTGTACGCACTGCTCGACCAGTACCGCAAGCACGACGGCAGCGGGGATGTATGGTATAACAAGGATATGAACGGCCTTTTTGAAAAGTCGGGCGGAAGATGGTTCGCTACAAGCGCGGACCTGAGCGAAAGATGGTCAAAGTCCGAGGAAAGCAGGAGCGACACCCTCTTTTTAAAAGACAATTATTCACCCGAATTGGAAGGCACAGTGGACGGCAGGATTTATAACGAGGATGCCAATTACTATTATTCATACTGGTGGACCCATGGCGACAGTACCGGGACAGTATCTAAATATGACAAAAGACCCGATTCTGATTATATTCCGGGCGGCACGTTCGATATTGAAGTTACGCGCTATGACGACGCGGTGATCGATGGGCAGGAATGCATAGTGTATAGCTATAATTACGAAACTGGGTACGATTCAAATTACACTACATATTACTGGTTCTCCAAGTCGAAGGGCCATGACATCCTTATGGAAACGTTCTATTCGGGGGATAACAGTATACATGCGAATTTTACGTACATAGAAACTATGGTCGGCGAGGACAGGAGCAAGTTCGACACGACCAGGCAAGGCGTTTCTGTGTGGGAGGAAGTAAGCAGCGGTGCTTAATTTATAAATCGCAGGGACGGTAGGGACAGCCTCCGCAGTCGACCGTAATTGTAGGGACGGTCGCCCCGACCGTCCGATACAGTAGGAAAGCCTCCGCAGTCAACCGTAATCGTAGGGACGGTCGCCCCGACCGTCCGATACGGTAATACCTATATCGCATATATCGTATAAATACGCCGCCCGGCAGCCAATATCCGCCGGGCGGTTTTTTTGTTGTCAATCGCAATAAACGTGGTAAACCATGGTTAATTATGGTTAACCATGGTTCATCTTATTAGACATAGTTAATTATGGTTAATCATGGTTCAACTTGTTAGACATGGTTCATTTTATTAAACATGATTCATTTTGTTAAACATGGTTCATCTTGGCAAATTATGATTGATTAAAATATTGCATATGAATATTAATGTAGGACGCGTTGTCCTCAACGCGCCGCAGCAAGGCACGACCACATGTATTATTACGCGTACTATTTATACCTGTTGACATATGGTAGTTAGCAAGATCCGTCACGTATAGCCGCCGATTTTGGCCTATATATATGTAGGAGGTGAGGCTGGTGGATGTCGAAAACCCGATATTTCACTCGCTGGAGCTGATTGAGAGCCGCATATTTGAAAAACTGACCGTCGCGAACATCGCAGGGGCGGTCTACTTCTCTAAATACCACTATTCGCGCCTGTTCCGCGAAGTCGTCGGGGACAGCGTGATGGAGTATGTGACGAAACGGAAGCTGACACTTGCCGGCAGGAAGCTTCTTGAAACCGGCGCTTCAGTACTCGACGTCGCGCTGGATTACGGGTACGAATCACGCGAGGTTTTTACCCGTAGTTTCAAAACATATATGGGCGTGTCCCCCACGGAGTACCGCAAATACGGCCTTGCAGCCATCTCACAACATATCGTAAAGGAGAAATGCTCTGTGCAATATTCAAAGACCACGGATGAGATAATCAGGGAAATTAACGATTTTATCGCAAAAACAAAATCACTGGCCGAAGATGTCAGAAAGTTCGAATCGGATGATTATGTAAAATTCCCCAATTTAAAAGAATACGTAGACAGCATTGCGGATGAAACCGACTCATATGCCGACAGGGCCAAAACGGTATTGGACCGGGTAGCGTCGATTGCTCGGCGCCCCGACGAAATCACCGGTCGGTTCAGCATTCTAAAGGCGCTGGAAGATATTGCGTTTGACTTAAATGTCATGGCGCTGCATTTTTACGTCAATCTTGTCGGGCGCATGGACAAAGAAAAAAAGTCATATCTACCCCTGGCCGAACGGTATCGGGAGCTCGCAAGGAGCGCCGGTATGAAGGCGGGCAAGGTGGCGGAGTTCCTCGGCGAGCTGGCGTCGCTCATCATCGGCGACATGCGAAAGGGCGCGGAGGAAAAAATCCGGGCGGTTATAAAAGACGGCAGCGCGGCCAACGAAGCGATCAAAGATTATGCGTACTATATAAAAGGCGAGCTCGCTGTGCTGGTCGGCAAGCTGGCATCCATGCCCATTGAAAAAGTCACGGTGTCGATGCTGGAAGATTGCATGTTCAAACTGAGGATAATAATGCTCGCAGCTAAGGTCGACATGATGCGGCGGCCCGATTCCAAGCCGATGTTTGAGGGCATGAATGTTTTCCGGGACAGCCTTGCCGACGCAATAGAATTTTGCCAAACAATTATTGGGCCGGACATCGCCGCCGACTCTGTCGCTACAGACTCTGCCGCTGTAGACTCTACCCCCGATGACTCTGCACCTGCCGATACCACCGCAGTCGCTGCCGATGCCGTTGCGGACGTTGCTGATGTTGCTGCGACAGATGCAGCCGTAGGGCGCAGCGCGCGCAAGCGTTTATCCGATATCGCATACCAGTGTAATATTTTACGCTTCTATACAAAAGGCGAAGTTGAAAAAATGGGCGCCCTGCTGGAGACGGGCGGTATTTTAGATGATGTGCAAAAGGGCGCGTTCAAGGCTATAGATAAAGAGATAGATGAGACTATCCGATATGCGTATGCAGCGACCGATGCATCGGTATATAGGAAAACTGCCGATATGGTGTTGAAAATAGCTGCCGACATGGACGCGGAGGCGGAAAAACTCGACAAGCACGGCGGCGCTATAAAGATACTGGCCGCCGAGTTCCGTAACTTGGGCGAACACGTTGCGGGGCTGGTTGATAATAATTGACGCCGAAAGAAGCGGCGGGGGCAAGCCCCCGCCGCGTCCCCGCCGCCTCCTATACTCTACAGTACTATTTTTTCGCCTGTCAGGCCTACATAGGCGCCGTTGCTGGCTTCGCGCGTACCTGGGTACGTTATGAGCCACTTGTTGCAGGCAAGCAGCATTTTGTCCTCAACGTTTTTGGCAGTGATTTCCGGTTTTTTGGTATTCGTGCCCTTGGGCAGCACGACGATGACGCGGAAGCCGTCGCAGCCGGGGGCGTTGCACGGCGCATAGTGCAGCGTGGTCGCGTACAACTCCACCGCGACGCCCGCCGGCAGGAGGAACGCCTCCGCCTTTGTCGTGTCCAGCTTATTATCGATGATGTCCTGCTGGCGCGCCAGAATCAACACGGTATCGTCCGCCGTTATATTGACCTCGCTGTCGCGGTGGTACTCGAAACTCGTGAGCGCGTTATTGCTGCCGTTGCAATAGCCGACCTGTATCGGCATCCCGCCGTAGAAGTTCGTCCCCAGCTCGCGGCTCACGTCCAGGGCCTCCAGTTGCTCGTCGCCCGGCCTGTACATGACCCGGTCTTCGGGCTTGGGGGTTATTTCAACGAGCAGGTCGAGGAGCGGCTTCCAATCGTAACCGTCGACTATTTTGCCGTATGCGGCAAACGCGGGGTCGGTGATGGACAGTATTTTCATGTGTCGTAACCCTCCGTTTTATTAGTATAAAGGTAATTGTAAAAGACGCAGGCGAACACTGTTCGCCCTTGCATATCGCTGTATCAGCAGTTGTCTATCGCCGCCTCCATGACCGCTATCGGGCCGAACATGCCGGGCCTGAGCGGCTCGGGGCGCGGTGGGCGCGACTTGATTGTGTATACCCCGGGATTTTCCTGCGAGTTCTCCTCTATCGCCGAGACGATTTCCACCGTATGCAGCGCCAGCTCCGACCCGGAACGGGGCGGGCGGCCCCGGCGCAAGGCGTACGCCATATCCACGACAGCGATGCCGCGCCAACTGTTGCGGCAGGGCTCGTTCTTACCGCTCTTTGCGGGGATGGACGGATCCGTGTCGCCGAACGCGTGCGAAAAGGGCATGACGAACGGGCCCTTATTGCCTATGCGCGTTAGGACGACGTCGAGCCCGTAACCGCCAAAGCAGTTGGGGTCCGGAACGGACAGCGTACCCTTCGTACCCCAAATCTCGACGCGCGGGATCTCCGGCCCGAAGCCGTCGGCGGTCAGGAACAGGCTGCCGTACACTCCGCTCTCAAACTCGAGTGAAGCCATCATGACGCTGGCGCCGCCGCCTATGTCGATTTTTTGGCCGTACTGCGGGTTCGTTACATTGTCAAATGTATGCCCGCCAAACACACTGGCGAAGCCGGCAGCGCGTTTTACGGGGCCCAGCAGCGATACGATGGCATTGATATAATAGCCGCCCATGTCGTATGTGATGGTCGAACCCTTGCTGCCGAGCGGGTACCTTAGCTCGGTGGAGGCGATGGCGTTCATGCCGTAGCCCCGGAAGCACCAGGCCTGCACACCGATAGGCTCGCCAATCCATCCGTCGTCTATCAGCTTGCGCGCCGTCTGGTAGGCCGCGCCCATATATATGTCCGGCGCGCACCCGAACAGCAGGCCCTTGGATTTGGCGAGCTCGGCCAGCTCAAATGTCTCGTCGTACGCGCCGCCGGCCGACTTTTCGGAGTACACGCTTTTGCCGGACTCCAGGATCATCTTTGAGACTTTCACGTGGTTCCAAATCTCGGTGGTGTTGAGGACGATTTCTATCTCCGGGTCGTCCAAGATTTCCTGTGTCGTCATCTGCCGGATACCGAACAGCTCCGCCCGGGCTTTGCTCTTCTCCTCGACGAGGTCGGAGCAGCCGACGAGATCGATGATATTAAAGCCCTTGGATAGCGTGTTTAAATAGGTGTAACTGATATTGCCCGCGCCAACCAGCGCGACTTTAACAGGTTTTAGCCCCATATACAAAACTCCTTATATTTTATATGGCCATCCTTTATACGCCGTATGCGCGCAGGTTTTTTACGCTCAGCGCAATCGCTTCGTACGGCGGCTTTTGGGTGAGGTCCTGTTCGACGCCGCACCATTCTATGCCCTGCGCTGCGCATTCTGCGATGATGCCGGGCCAATTCAGGTTGCCCTCGCCGACCTCTTTGAACTGTTTGTGCGTGCCTTCGAGGAACACGTGGTCGGAATACGGGTCAATCCCGTAATCCTTGAAATGCACGATATATATGCGTCCGCGCAGCCGCTTCAGCCATGTGATGACATGGCCGCCGCCCGCTTGTATCCAGTGCGTATCGGGCTCGAACATGACATGCCGCGCGTCGGTGCCGTCGACAATCTGTTCCAAGATGGTCTTGCCGTTAATTTTTGTAAAGTCGACTGCGTGGTTGTGGTAGCTCAAATGGATGCCGGCTTCGGCGAGCGCCTTGCCGGCGCGGCCCAGGTTGGCGATGAACCGCCCCAGCTCATAGGGATTGCCGAGCACGATATTCGGCATGTTGGAGACCATGACGTTTTTCGCCCCGAGCGCGCGGCATTCCTCGATCGTGGCCGAAAAATCCTCCCCCTCCAGCGCCGGGTAGCGGAGCCCCGCCGCTGACACGACCGCAAGGCCAATCTCATCCATATATTCTTTGTATTCGCTTTGGGCAAAGCCGGGCGGCGTGCCCATTTCAATGCCCTCGTAGCCGGCTTTTTTGACGCGCCGCAACATGGTCTTTATGCCCTCTTTGATCGCCGGTGACGGCGGCGCCGACGCCGGCTGGTAGCCGGGGCCGCCGCGGTAGTCCCTGAGCGCGATGGGCGCCAGTGCAATTTTCATCGTATCTGCCTCCTTTTGGCGGATGGGCGTGCAGGTGAGCGCGGCGCTTAACGTATCGCACTTCGCATATCGTACATCGCGTATCACACTTCGCGCTTCGCGTATCGTGCCTCGCATATCGCGCATCTCGCGCCGCACCTCGTGCATAGCACCTCATGCCTCGCACCTCTCGCGTCACACGAAACGCGTCGCACCTCGCGCATCGCGCGTCGCGCCCTCGCTCCCGCCCATACGGTATTTGTTGGTTTACTTGACGCCTATGCTGCGCATGTAGTCTATGCTGATTTTTAAGCACTCGAACTCGTCCAGCACGGTCCGGTCCTGCTCGACGCAGTACCACTCCACGCCCGCTTTTACGCACGCCGCCACGATGGGCGGCCAGTTGATGTTGCCCTGGCCAATCTCGGCAAAGCGCTTGTACACCTGGCCCATGCCGCCGTCTTCGGCCTTCCAGTCTATGGCGAGGTCCTTGAAGTGGACTATCGGTATGCGCCCGCTGACTTTTTCGATCCACTGAACCGGATCGCAGCCCGCCGCCGACATCCAGAACGTATCGAGCTCGAACACGACCATGTCCGGGTCCGTCTCCTCGATCAGTATCGCCATCCCGGCCTTGCCGCCCAACTGCGGGAAGTTGCGGAACTCCTGCGAGTGGTTGTGGTACTGCAGCCTGATGCCCGTGCCCTTGAAGGGCTTTGCCAGCTCGTTGAGCCTCTTGGCATATGTTTTGAAGCCCTCGACCGAATGCAGCATTTCGTTCGGCACGGACGGGGCGCCTACGATTTTGACGCCGTACATTTCCGCCCTCTTCATCACCTCGTCGGGCTTGGACAGGTCTCCGTACGTGTCGGCGACCTTCAAGCCGTATTTTTTCAGCAGGGCGATGTCCTCCTCCGGGCTCATGACGCGGCCGCCGAGTCCGGACTCGGAGCCGTCGTAGCCCATTGCGGCCAGCTTTTTGTACGTTTCCTCCACATGCTCGGCGGTATAAACGCGGTAGCGAGTAGTGTAACCCTGTACTCCGATAGGCATAGCATATTCTCCTTATAAATTTATTTGCCCTATTAGTGCAGTCCGCATGACTTGAGCGTGGCGTATGACATGGCCGCGCAGTCGAACGGGTCTTCGCCGTACGTGAAATCCTGTTCCACGATAAACGCCTTTACCCCGATGCCGAGCGCCGTTTCGACGATTTCGGGCCAGGGCAGGTTGCCGTCGCCTATTTGGGCGAACTGCTTGTCTGTGTCGCCGATGCCCGTGTTGTAGTTGGCCGGGGCGACGCGGTAGTCCTTGACATGCAGGTAGTTCAAGCGGCCCTCGCAGCGCTTGATCCAAGCCAGGACGTCGCCGCCGCCCGCCTGCACCCAATGCGTGTCGAGCATAAAATGCACGGCCGCAGGGTCGAAGCCGTCGAACAACAACTCCATGCCGACTTTGCCGTTCGGGAAGCGCCTAAATTCCTGGGCGTGGTTGTGGTACCCCAGACACACGCCGTCCTTGGCCAGCACGCGCCCCGCCGCATTGATCCGCTCGATGGCCTTCATGTACCCGTCGTAGTCTTCGCGGTACTCTGTTGGCATCGTGCCTATCATGATCTCGTCGCAGTCGAACAGCCGGCAATATTCGACATATTTTTCCGGTTCCTTCTCTACGGATTCGAACCCGCCGGCGAGGCAGCAAAACTCCATGCCGAGATCGTCGATGAGCTTTTTGTGCTCGGCGGGCGGAATGTCGGACACCATGCCGCCCTGAATCGACCTGTAGCCGATATCGCGCAGTTTTTTCAGCTTGTCGGCGTAAGGGAGCGGCGAGAACCGCAATCCGTAGAGGATAATTGAAAGGTTGCTGTGTTTGTTGGGCATAATGACATCTCTCCTGTTCTTTTATTTCGGGGATATCCTTGCTCCGGCGATGCTGTTGGCGGCTATGGGGAAGGTTATCTCCCTTCCGTTTATTGACGCGTCCCCAATGACGTTACCACACAAATCCACCAGCTCGGCCTTTTTGACGTCGAAAGGCGCGTTGATGGTCACACTGTCGGCTCTGCCGCAGGTCTCGTACACGCGCACCAGCAGCGCGCCGCAGTCGTCCAAGCCGACGGATGAGAGAACCGTGCTCACGGCCTTTAGCCCAAGCAGCGCCCCGGACGGCGGCAGCTCGCCCTTGTGGCAGCCTGTGCTTAAATAGTTCATCGGGCGGCAGAACTCGGCAGCTACTTCCTGCAGGGCCTTTGGGCACGATGCGTCGACCGCGACCCACATATTCGCTTTATGTACGCCGATTTCCGGATATGGATCGGGCCGGGCCGACGAGTTGATGAGCGTCAGGCTCAACGTGTCGTCATAGCCGCGATAGCCGTATTTGCAATCGCTCACCAGCGCGACCGCCCGTCCGCTGCCGTCATAGCCGCCGCTATTGCCACTGCCGCTACCACCGCTGCTGCCGCTGCTGCCGACACCGCCTCCATCGCCGCTACCGTACACCGCTGCGGCGTACTGGAGCCCGGACACATCATTCATAAGGGACGGCCTGCGTATAGCACCGGCAGCCACATCCGTCTGGTACGCCTCGGGGCTGTCCGCGAGGGGCAGCGAGTAGATCAGCACCGGCACATTTTTGTCGTCCGTCGCGTATTCGTGCCAGTTGACGTCGAAAGTATACGACAAAGCCCTGGCGTCCCGGTCCAAGGCAACGGTGGTGACGATTTTGGAGGACATTATCTCCTGCTCCATCACAAAACCGTTACGCAACCCACCTGCCGGCATGGGCGCGAGGCTGAGCGTTTTTTTCACTGGCTCGCTGCCAAGCAGGCGACCCAGCCGCCACGCGCTATTTGACCTGCGTTCGGCGTTGACGTACACAAGGCGCCCGCCGCCCGACCCGTATTTAATCCGCTCCTTGCCCGTTTTCTTGTCGATGAGCGAGAGCAGCGCGCCGTCCTCAGAACTGAAATGGGCCTTCAGGTAGTCGTTTTCCAGCGTGATCGGCGGGTGTGTCGCTTCCGCCCTCGGGAACGGGCAGTAATAGAATGGGTACTGGGCTCCCAGCGCAGCCTCGCTCATCACCACGGTGACATAGCCCGTCGCCGGGACCGTGACCTCCACCAACAGCCTAAAATATTGGTGATCCCAGTATTTAACGTAATCCCTGTCGAGCAGTTGGAACGGTACGGCATTGCCCGCGTGGTCGGCGACCGCTATCCTCCGCAAATCGCCGATCCAGTCCCATACGGTGATTTCCACCGTGTCGGACCGTTCGTGGGCGGATGGGTTGAATATATTGTATATGCGGACTTTGCCCTTGCCTGCTTCGGGGCTGGGGACGCCGGAAAAATGCTCAATGCCGTAGCCGACGCCCGCGCCCTCCGACTGGGTGTCGGCGATGTCGGCGTCGACGACTATCATAGAGGTGTCTATCATGTTTGACAGCGCCCGCGTTGCGTTCTCACGCGACGTGTTGGCTACCGACATAGCGTCGGCATACAAGGCGACGGCATGCTCGCGCGACTCCTGTACGCATGAGCCCGTGAGGATGTCGTGGAAATGGGTGAAGAGCACATTTTGCCACGCCCTGCGCAGCTTGTCGCCGGGATAGGTGTAGCCGGCCACGAGCGAGCTTATGGCGTTGAAGCCCTCCGCGTCCAGCAGCGCGGCTTCGCTCTTGCGGTTGCCCATCTTGATCCTGCTCTGCGTCGTGTAGCAGCCCGTGGACACGAAGTTGATCTCCTTGTCGATCACCGGCACCTTGTCGCGCACGGTTTCAGCCTTTTTGAAAAACTCGCGGAACGTGCCGAATTTGATGGCCGGGAACACGGGCCACTGTTGCATCTCCAGGGCCCTCTCTATGTCCCTCCGGGTGGGGCCGCCGCCGTGGTCGCCCACGCCGTAGACGATGAGCCCCGTTTTGAGCCCGGCGCACCGCTCCGACAGGTCAATCAGCCCGGCGCCGATGTCGGGGACGATGGCGGAGTTGTACCAATATGGCTCGCAGTACATCAACAGCGTCTTGCCCGACGGAGCCTTCCAGTTGTACAGCACATGGCGCTCGTCGAGGCCGCGGCAATGGTAGTAGTATTTGACGTTACCGTAGCTGTCGATCTCCGGGATGTTGGCGGCGTGGCCGAAGGTATCCGGGGAAAAGTCCACTTCGAGCGCTTTGGGGTCAACCCCCCACACATCTTTCATATAGTCGCGTGTGTAGCGGATGTGCCGCAGCAGCGACTCCGTGTTCGGCATGTTTTTGTCGGTCTCGACCCACGCCGTCGCCGTGCACTCCCAGCGCCCCTCGCCGATACGCATTTTGATTTCGTCCATCATGCCGGGATCGTAGTCCTCTACAATCTTATATACCGAGGCCTGGGACTGGGAAAAGGTGAACTCCGGGTACTCCCGCATGAGCTGCAGCATGGTGCGGAAGGTGGACAGCGTCGCGGCGACCGTCTCCTGCAGGCCCCACATCCAGTTCATGTCGATGTGAGCGTGGGACGCCAGGATGATGTCGTACGCCTTGGCCGCCGACTGCATGGGCAGGATGGCCTTTTCCGCTTCCATGCAGGCCGTGCGGGTGAGCACGCCTTCGTCGTCGATGCTTTTTGCGAGGATGTCCAGCGCGCCGTTAATTTGGTCGTCAAATCCGCTGCCCGCCGAAGCCGACAGCCTGATGGCGAAATCCAACTGGCCGACTATCCTGCGGATGTCTTTGTTTGGCATGGTTATGCGGTGCAGGGCTTCCCTTGGCGCGCCAAATGTGTATTCCCAGGATGTCTTTTCACGGTTGCCGCCGATTTTAGTCTTGATGTCATAAAATCGTTGAGCCAACGTTTGCATAGGCATTCACCTCTCTATTTAATTTTGGTTATAAAGTTATAGTCATATTATATTAATTTTTTTAAAGTGTAAATACGGCAAAGCCGAGCAGCCGAGCAGCCGAGCAGCCGGGCATCCGGGCAGCCGGGCAGCCGGGCAAGCTGATCGGTGGCCGCCCCCTGCTTCTGGCATATCATAGCAGGGGTTCGATAGCTTATTGCGCTTTTATATCCAACATGCTATAAATTAATGTATATAGGAGAATGTTAGAGGCAATTTATTTTAGAGATAATTCATTTTAGAGGCAATAAAATTAACAACAATTTATTAATGAAAATTTTTTACTAAAATAAGGCACAGGCAAGGCAAAAACATTGTTATTCACGCGTGAAAGGCGGTACACGATGGAAAAGAGGATGCTGGGCAAGACCGGGTTTACCATCGCCCCCGTTATGTTCGGGGGGCTGGTCAACACCAACGAGAGCCAGGACGACGCAGACCGGTTTGTCTCGTACGCCGTCGGGCGCGGGGTCAACTATTTTGACGTCGCCCCCGCCTACGGGAACGCGGAAGAACGGCTCGGCGTCGCGCTGGCGCCATACCGCAAAGACGTATACCTTGCGTCAAAGACGATGAAGCGGGATGCCGCCGGCGCAAAGGAGGACCTACTCGCGTCGATGAAACGCCTGCGGACGGATTATTTTGACGTCTACCAACTGCACCATGTCCACACGGAATCGGATCTGGAAACGGTTTTTGGCAAGGGCGGGGCGATGGAGACGTTGCTTTGGGCGCAGAGGGAGGGCCTTGTGCGCAAACTGGGGATAACGGCGCACAGGGAGTGGTGCGCGCTTAAATGCCTCGATTTGTTCGATTTTGACACAGTCCTGTATACGATGTACTGGGTGCCCGGGGTGCTGCGGGGCCTCGGCGACAAGCTGGCTGCGGCGGCCAAAGAAAAGGGGCTCGGCTTCCTCTGCATGAAGGTGCTGACGCACAGGGACTGGGCGGAAGACGAAACAGCGCCCAGCAAGAGGCAGTGGTACAAGCCCATCGAGTTCGGTAGCCCGCTGGCGCTCGCCGCCATGAAATACAGCCTGTCCAAGGGCGCAGCGTCACTGGTCGGGCCCGGTTTCTTTGCAGCGCTGGTCTACATGCTCGATTACATAGATGAGGCTGTCGCAAACCCATTATCGCAAAACGATATGGAGCTGTTGAAAGCGGAGGCGGTTAAAGCCGCCGACTTGGAATTTAAAATTGAGGAAGTATAAACTGCCCGGATCCGGAGGTGCGTGATATGGATATACAAGCCCAGCGCCAATTGCTGTTTGATAAAGACGAAAGCAACGGGTACATCGAACGGGAAAGCGCAATTGATGAGTTTTTGAAGACCATGCCGCCGGAGGACCCGAGCGCAGCCGCATCTCGACGCCCGCTCGCAGGCCGATCGGAGCAGGTAAAGCTTATACGTACGACTCGCCGCCCCGCGCCGCCCGATCAGGCGGAACGCTATGTCGCAGCGCTCGAATACATGCTGGAGCGGCTTTCCACGCCGGTGGAACCCTTCGACGTGCTTGTAGGGCGCATGGTGGAGGGGCCGTTGCCGTACGAGCTGGAGGGTATACCGGCCGGGGGCAGGAGCCATGCTTTTAACCCGTTCCGCCCGAATTCGCGCAACGGCGGCCACATGAGCCTGGATTTCGGTGTTCTGCTGAAAAAGGGGCTGCGCGGCATAGCGGAGGACGCGATGGATACGGCGATTTCGGGCGCAGCGTCCGTCGGGGGCGCGGCAGGCGCAGCCGTCACCGCCCCGCAGCGGCAGTACGCGGCGCTGTTGCTGCGCGCTGCCGAGGCTATAGACAAATGGTCGCAGCGCTGGAGCGCGGCTGCAGCGGCTGCGGGCAACGAGCGCGCCGCGAAAGCGCTGGCCGTCGTGCCCGCCGGGCCGGCTTACGACTTCTTCAGCGCGGTGCAGAGCGTCTGGATGGTGGAGATGATCCTGTCCTGCGTGACCGGGGGGCGCGATTTCGCGTACTCGCGGCTCGACATGGCGCTGGCGCCGTATTTCGACGAGGCGGAAAGCGAAGAGGCGCTGGAGATCCTGACGTCGTTTTTCATGAAGAACAACGAGATCGGGGGACTCAGCTCCGAGCTCAACAACCCCATGCCGGTGCCCTGCGCCGCTACGAACATCTACCTGATGCTGGGCGGGCGCGGCGCGGATGGCGCGCTGCCGCTGAGCCTGCTTTTCCTCAAAGCGGCGAAGGCAGTGATGCTGCCGCAGCCGGTAGTGGCGCTCCGGCTCGAAAAGGACAGCCCCAGGCAATGGAAGCTGGCCTGTATGGACGCGGCCCAGTCCCTCAACGGCCAGGCGGCGCTGTACAACGACGACGTGCTGATACCGGGGCTCATCGACCTGGGCTACACAGAGGAGCAGGCGCTGCACTATACCATGTCGGGGTGCAACCGCGCCGAGTTCGTCGGCCACCAGAGCGCCGATTATTTCCACAACTGCGCCCAATGGTTACTGGATGCGTTCAACGACGAAAATGTGGACGACATGGACGACCTGCTGGAAGCGCTCGGGCGCGAGGCGCGCGCCGGGGCTGCGCAATGCGCCGGGAACGAGCGCGCGCCGGCTGACGGCGAGCTGCGCTTTTGCCTGGAATCGATGCTGCTCGACGGATGCATGGAAAAAGTGTGCGATTTGGAAAACGGCGGCCAGTCTATCGAAACCGTCGTGCACAACCTCGTCGGGCTCGGGACCGTAGCTGATTCGCTTGCGGCCATCGACGTGCTGGTATTTGGCGAACGGTCTATAACGCTCCCGCAATACCGCGAACTCGTCAAAGGGAACTACGCAGCCGATCCCGCGCTGCGCACACGGATCGCCCTGCGCCTGCCCAAATACGGCAACGACGACCAGGCGGCGGACAAATGGGCCGCCATTGCAGGGGAGATAATCGCAAAGGCCGTGCGCGGAATGCGCGGCGATAATATCATCCACATACCGAGTTTTTATTCGCTGTTTTACCATAAAAACATGGGCGAGCGGATGGGTGCAACGCCGGACGGGCGCATTGGCGGCGAGCCGCTAAACGAGAACCAGTCGCCCGGCTACGGGCGGGACACGGAGGGGATCACCGCGCTACTCCGGTCTGCGGCGTCGCTGCCGCAAAGGCTCTGCGGCGCAGGCGGCCTGAACATCCGCTTCGCCCGCAAGTTGGAAGACGTTCTGCTTTTGGGCTTGACGGAAACATATTTCGCAATGGGCGGCATAAATTTAGCGGTGAACATCGTCAGCCGCGAGACACTGGAGGACGCGCGCGCCAACCCGGAACATTACAGGGGGCTGATGGTGCGCGTCGTCGGCTACTCCGACGTCTATTTGAACCTGCCTGAATACCTCCAGTTGGAACTGCTTGCGCGTACAGAGATTGCTGCGAAATGAATGACGAATACGAAAAACCAGCCGACACTGTGTTAGGCGCTGTGCCCGACGTTATATCTGGCGCCGAATCAAGCGTTGAACACAACATTATGTCCGGCGCTGTGTCCGGCGCTGTGTCCGGCGCTGTGTCCGGTGCCGTGTCCAACGCCGCGTCCGACGTCGTGCCAGGCGCTGTGTCCGGCTATGTGTCCAACATACAACGCACCTCGGTATCGGATGGGCCTGGCATACGCACAACGGTGTTTTTGGCCGGTTGCCCATTGAACTGCCGCTGGTGCCACAACCCCGAGACGCGCGGCGCAAGGCGCCCGGACGCCACCGGTGTTTTACTGTTCTTCGCTAATCGCTGTACAGGCTGCGGCGCGTGCGTCCTGGCATGCCCAACCGGCGCCCAAACCATCGTTGAGGCGATCGCAGCAGGCGTGGACAGGGGCGTGGGTGTTGGCGATGGCAAGGGCGTGGACATGGGCATAGGCTACAGCTCACGCAGCCTGGACCGTGCGCGCTGCACAGCCTGCGGCGTATGCGCCCGTGCTTGCCCGGCGGACGCCCTCGAACTGCGCGGTTCGATAATGGGCGTGGACGATGTGATGGCCGTCGTCAGGCGCGACGCCCCCTTTTACGCAGCCACCGGCGGCGGGCTCACCATATCCGGAGGCGAGCCGTTGTTCCAATTCGACTTTACGCAGGCGCTCCTGACCGCCGCGCGCGCCGAGGGCATCCACACATGTCTTGACACATCCGGCTGGGGCGGTCGCGCTGCGGAGCTGATCGGACTGGCAGATCTATTTCTTTGGGACGTCAAAGAGACCGACGTCAGCCGCCACCTCGAATGGACAGGCGTGGAAATGGCGCCGACGCTCACCTCGCTCTGCGCCGTCGACGCCGCCGGTGGGGCTATACAGCTCCGTTGCCCGCTGATACCGGGCGTCAACGATCGCCCGGAGCATCTGCGCGCGGTAGGGGCGCTGGCGAACACATTAAAAAATATCGTTGGCATCGATTTAGTCGCCTATCATGACCTTGGCGTAGGTAAACAAGAGGCCATGGGCGAGGCGCCGGAACGCTTCGAACGCCTCTCCGACGAAGCCTGCGCCGCCCTGCTCGCCACACTCACAGAATCCACAAACGTCCCGGCGCGCTGGCATGTATAGGTAAAATTTCAAAGTCATGAAAGGATTTAATTAAATGAATATAAATACTTCAAGTGAAAGCGGCGCGGCTGCTGCGGCGAAGCGCACGATCGCAGCGGAAATATACAACACGGCGCACCTGACGGGGACCTTCACCTTGCGATCGGGCCAGGTATCGAGCGAGTACTTCGACAAGTACCTATTTGAGGCGGCGCCTGCTCTATTGGAAAAGATCGCGTCGCTTATGAAGCACAACATCCCACCGGAAACCGAAGTCCTCGCCGGCCTCGAAATGGGCGGAATCCCGATAGTTACCGCCCTGTCGCTGCAGACCGGCCTAAGCGCCGCATTCGTTCGAAAAGAAGCAAAAAAATACGGGACATGTAAAATGGCAGAAGGCGCCGAAGTACAAAGCAAACGGGCATGCATCGTCGAAGACGTGGTGACGACAGGCGGCGCCGTATTTGACGCCGTCCACGCGCTGCGCAAGCTCGGCGCCACTGTAGACACAGTTCTGTGCGTGATTCAACGAAACGACAACGCCACAGCTATAATGAAAGAACAAGGCCTGGCGCTGATCCCCGTGTTCACAATGAGCGAACTGCAAGAGTCCGTCGCACAAGGCTAAGATAATGCCACGCCAGTGCATTCCTTACCGTTAAATCCATGACATTTGATAATTTTGGCTGGCAAAGCGGATGGCACATGCGCTACTGTAAACCGGTGATGGTGACGGTTTGTGTTTCATGGGTTCAACTGCCTTGGTCGCCGAAGCTTTCGGCGACCGCGCGGGCGGACGCCAATGTTCTGCCGCCTTCGTATTGGGCGGGGACATCAAACGAAAAAATCGTCGAGTTTTTTGCTATAACGTGTTTATTACGTGATTAAAATCTTGGAGAGGTAAAATGGACTTAGCCGGAACAAGGCTTGATATAGCGAAATAACTGAACCGATGGGGCAAAAATGCACGTCGCTCCCGCCTGTAAACGCTGCATGGAAAGGGCGAGTCGGTAAGAAATACATCGTATGTGACGCTCACCCGAACGATTATATATTAAATTCCGGCGGTTTTTGTATGACTATCAAAGAATGTGAAAGCGAAAACGGTTTGCTCCTCTTTGATTATATGGGACCGTTTATGCGTCATTTATTGCCCGTTATAACCGCCGGTAATAACGAAACCGAAATGGTAATCAATGCCCCTCTCCAGGGCTCGCGGGAAAACTTCGCACCGTTTATATACGAAAAAGACGGAATTGAGCATTTATACGCCTTTGGGTATAACTTAATTGATACGTCATATTTGAAACCGCTTCAAACAGGACAAGTTATTTCTGAAAGAGGACGGCAAAATAAAGTATTTAGTTTAACAGGCGGGAGCAACTTAAATATAGATATATCAAACGGTGTGCGCGTTATCGTTTTTGATTCTGACTTAAAACAAAAATATGATAGCGCATCCGGGCAAAAAATCAATGAAACGTGCGACGGTTTTATATTGTTCGTCAATGAAGGTTCAATGGATGTTTCAGTTGAAGTCCGTCCAAAGTAGGGTTTTTCGCCACAAAGCAAAACGGAACCAATAAAAATTCCACGATGCCCGGGACACCGCCATCCCTCATAATATAAATACTCGTTTTCGTGGTTATTGCGCCAGCCTACGCGACAAAATAAATCTACACTACTATATAGTAACAGAGACGTCTCACTTAACTCTTAAAATAGGTAGGTGACAATTTTTCATGTTGCGAGTTAGCAAGCGTATATTAACAATCGGTCCTTGGATTTTGTTCTTAACTGTGTTCAATATTTGCTTTTTCGTTAAGGTTTAGTGGTTTGGATTCCTTAACAATATCTTTAACAAGTTTTTCAAAATCAATATATAAACTCGGCATATCAAGCTTTCTTCTTCGTGCAATAATTATAGGTTCGAGACGTTTATAAAAATCCACTGTTCTTCTTCCGATTATCCTAATATATGTATGTAAATCATATACTCCTATATTGATCCCAACGGCCAGTCTTTCCATTAAAGATAAATATTTAAATACTGCAGCTTGTAATACAACATTATCGTTGTATCTAGGATCATCTACATTAATAACTTGATCATTAGGAAATATTCGGTTAATCTCTCTGGCTGCTATTGTTCTCTCCTCAAGAACTGTATGCGTAAACTCAATAGTTGATTGTTTCTTTCTACGTTCATGGTCGGCTATTGTACTCTTTTTTAGCAAATCATTACTGATCTGCATATTTTTTAGTTGCATAATTGCTACTACAATGCCAATAACAATGGTAGCGTTGCTTAATATGGTTGATACAATAACTATTGTGTCTAACATATTACATCACCCCACATAACAAAATATAAATTTTTTAACATTGTAAATTGTTGCCAGCTTACTCAGAAAAGAATTCTACCCAAACCATAATGCCCAAAGCTGTTACCCACCACATGATTGTAACATGGAGATGTGTATAAAGCTACCATAATATTCAAGCCCCAAAGCGGAAGTATACAGCCACCGAGGGGCTTTTCACATAGATAAACCAAAATACAAAAAGCAAAGGATCATATCTACTATGAACGAGTAAAACACCGCCGCCGTATCTGCCAAGGAGACATTTGTTTAAGGAACCCTATTGTATGTTGCCGTTTCTTTTTCATAAAGCCTCAACTGATAGCGGCTAAATTTTCTATCAATCGGTAAATATCATAGTTGAAGGTAGCCTAAGGCGCCCTCAAAACCGACCTTGAATGCCACTGATAGCGCCCTAGCTGCTGGCGCTTTTGTAGTGCTTCAGGCCGAGGCGCCAGAACCACAGCGCGAATACCGTGAACGCCGCGACGATGCAGAGCGCGTGGGCCAGGCCCGGCGCTGTCAGCGTGTTCGTAAGCAACTGCGTG
>Ga0099364_10003091_pt1 | contig 26114 bp, 25 predicted proteins | sample TergutTh196P3_FD_73070 | JGI IMG/M metagenome (GOLD analysis project Ga0099364, IMG submission 73070) | Microcerotermes parvus P3 segment gut microbial communities from Pointe-Noire, Republic of the Congo - Th196 P3 | ecosystem: Host-associated > Arthropoda: Insects > Digestive system > Gut ...
GATGAAGGTTCCGAAGAAGATTCGCCAGGGCAAACCTTTGATGATGGACAAGGCATATGGAGGGTGATTCGTGTCGTGCGACGGCGAAAAGTTGTGGCATGATTCCGGTGGAGCCTCCGAAGAGCAACCGCAAGGAGCCGTGGGAGTAGGACAAGGAGTTGTACAAAGGCAGGAATGTTGTGGATCGTAACTTCCGCAATATCAAGCAGTTCCGTCGTGTATTTATAAGGCATGACAAGTTGGATGAAACTTATAATGCTTTTATTGCCTTCACAAATATCGTCATCTTTATGAGAAATTAGTGTCAACATGCTCTAGCAATGCACCACTTCGACACGTGGGGTTACTCCGTTTCTTAATAGGCGTGCCGCTCCCATCTTGAGCGGTTTCTGTTGCCGGACTCGGCTAACTTTACAGCACGCAAACCCAAAAAGGACAACACGATGCCGACACTTAAACGAACCTTGTTTGAAACCATTCTGCCTGATGATATTCTACGATTAGCCAAGAGCGGTGAAGAACGATTGACTGAAAAGTTGACGAAAAAGTATCCTCAATCCGCAGAACTCTACGATTGTATTTTACAGTCGTCGAGGAATAATTTCGGCTATGACGAACTTATCGAACAAGTTTACCAAATGCTTGCAGCATTTGGAATGGACAATCAGCAAGCAAAGTTAAGCGACATGCTCGACTTTAAGCAGTTGATTCAAGAACATGCCACAACCATTCAATCGTTTGCTCATCTCAAACTGGAAGTAGTTAATGAAACAGATGACTCGTTCAAAGAGACAATGAGTTCCTTGTTCTGCAATCTTGCTGGGCTTACGCAAACGAAGCTGTCATTGGTAACGTTCGCAAAAGCAATGCACTTTTTATTGCCGAATCTTTTCATGCCGATTGACCACAAGTACACGCTTCAGTTTTTTTACACTGACCCTCCATATAAAAAGAAGGAATACGTGCGATACTATATGATAGACACGCTTGAAAAACAAAAGCAGTGTTTTCTTCAAGTGTTCGAGCAGTTTCGGCAATTCGCTCAGAAAAATCATGCTCTACTGACAGCACAAGTTGATAAAACTTCACGCTGGAATCGTAACATACCAAAAGTGATCGATAACATCATCATTGCTCACGTTTCGGAGAACATGGAGTAGTTAACAGTAGCCGCTGTTCGCACGTTGACTTTTATTTTAACCGCGTGATAGTGAGAATGATTCGCTTTGTACGCACTTTAACCCGCATTTTGGAGAACTTAACATGACAAACAGCATATTTGATCGTTTTTCGAGCACGGATACCGCATCCGTTCAACGCAAGCAGCGCAAGCAAAAGCAGGGGCGAATCCTGCGCATTGAAGAATTGGAGAATCGCGAACTGTTATCGGCAACACTGTGGGAAACAGGGTTGCCGATGCCGTCTTCATCGTCGAGTCCTCCGCATCTGCGTTGGCTTCAGTGCCAGTGCTAGAAGCTCCGATAGGATTGACGGTCGTTAAGAATACATCGTCGTCTATCCGTGCCGCCACTCAGTATGCACCACCAACACTGACTGATTTATCGGTGAGTATAGAGACGGTAGGGACACACCGTCCTGCGGACCGTACTGCCGTGGTAACTTGGAGTGCCGCGCAGCCCCACATTGCTATTAGCTACGAAGTGCAGTACAGGGAGTAAGGTGCCGATACTTGGAGTAGTTGTTCGGCTCGAAGGACTACAGCATCGATACTTCTTGCTTTTAATACTACCTACGAGTTTCGAGTACAGACTATGACGTGGGTCAGTAGTCCATTCGATCTGCACTACTCAGAGTGGTCAGACAGTATCTGGGTTACTACACCGACGACACCTGCCCCATCGACGACAGTTACGCAGAGTCGGGGCGGTTCAGTCGTAGTAGTAGGCAGTACACTTGAGATTCAAGGAATTAACGGCAATGACTGGATCGAGATACAGCAGACGACTACTGACCTGCGTTTTACGCTGACAGATCTCAATGCAAACACACGATATGCAATTCGCGTGCAAGAAGTCGCTACTATCGATGGCAGAGATATTTTATCACGCATCGCACAACTGACAGCTCGCACGTTGCGATTGGTGTAGTCATAAATCATATCAACAGAGTCGAATTTGACTCCAAGCAAAAATCATTTTCGACTTTTGATACGACAATTAGCAATATCAATGAGAGAAATTAAGCACTCTCATTGACAACGCTTAAAACATTCATAGACATCTTGTCTATCAAACATATCATCGTTGCACGACATGAATTCAATCCTGTTGTCTAAAATCAAAAATGTAGTATCGTAACTATAGAATTGTCAACGCACTGCGTTTGCACTGCAAATGCCTTATAGGGGCAAGACGGCAACGGGGATACTATATTTGAATGATAGGAGTACAACGATGAGAAAAAAGATTTTGATGATTGGCAATACCGATGGACTGCCGGGCGTGTTAGTCGATATTGATGACTACTATGCGTTCTTTGCTTACCTCAATCCGAATCGTTGGTAGAACAATCTACTACTACCACACTCTTGCTTTGAAGTCTTTCGGCACTTCTACTATTTCAACACCTTCGCCGGATTGAACGATAGTGTATAAGCCATTCTCATGAGCAAAGTCAACTACTTTATCTTCAACGACAGCACCGGCAACAGCACCGATGTAACGCGTTGTATCGCCCCATCTTGCATCAGCATAGGTGCGATACTTGTCGATGCGTTCTATATGCTGGCGGACATCGGCAACGTCAAGTGTTGTTTTGACTTCGGTAAGAATAGAAATATCGCCATTGTGCAAGATCAAATCTATCTCGCCTTTGATGCCGAGCTTCGACAGGCGAAAGCTGTGATTGCGAGTATAATCATCGACTTCGTAGCCGAGTGCTTGAAACTTGTCAAGTATTCTTCCGCCGAGCATGTTTTCGACGATCTCGCCAATGCGAGAGCCAAGGGCAGAGATTTTCTTGTCTGTTTCTTTCATTCGTCGGTCTGTTTCTTGCCTCATCTTGTCGTACTCGGCATCTCGCTCTTGCATCTCTTGTCTAAACGCGGCACTTTGATTTTTCATCAATCGGTCAAACTCCGCACCTTGCTCTTTGAGCGAACGGGTGAACTCTCGGCTGTTCTCTCGAATCAATTCGAGGACACTCTCATAAGTAAGCTGCTGTTCTGACATAGCTCGACTCCTTCTTTAATCTTCTTCGTATATTCTATCATAATTGAGGGATTCGTAAACGAGCAAATTGCAAAGTCTCGAATTGCGTTTTGCTCGCGTGCGAAAGAATAGCGAAAATAGCGATTTTGCACCAAAAAAGGAGTTAAAATGCCAAAACAAAAACGGCGAGATTCCCTGCCAAAACTTCGGCGGAAAGAAGCCTATAATCGCTTCCGAATTACCCTTTTAGAGGGCGCCCTGACCGCACAGGTACAAAAAAAGGGCCGGGACAAAATGATCAAGGCAAAGACTTTATGCCGTGGTATGATTAAGTACCGTGCTATGATTAACCGCTACGCCAACACGCCTCACTTGTTCTCACTCTTCAAATTCAATTTGCCGATTGCCGCCCTTGCCTTTGTGCCGTTCCGCCGATTTAACCACCGCCTCGGTGAGCGGCAAATTCATTTTTGCACCGTCAAGTATCTCTTGTATTGCAATAATCTGCAACTTTGATATTTTTTTGGGCAATCGCAAGCCGGGTATGTCTTCTACATAACCCGATGTCGCCGCTTCTTGTTGCATCGACTTTGTCGGTGGTTGCAAGGTAATGAATACCCCTGCCGATGCTTTTTCCCGTTCCATGACTGCTTGCAAGTCCCGAATGTCTTTCACCGAAACATTTCCCGACTTCACCGAAAGCAATGCTGTCCCGCCGACGATGTAAGCAATGCCGTCAATTCCCTTGTCCGCTCCCTTCTTTTCATTGATCTTTGCCTGATTGTCCGTGTAGGTCAGAATTGCCCATTTTTCAAACTCTTTGCGAAGACGATCATCTTTTTTATTTGCTAATGCAGTTGCTGATTCGAGGTCTTTCGGCATGCCGGAGAGTTGAATTTGTTGTTCAATATCGTTGCCGTACCGGTCTTTCAGACGCTTGAGTATCAGCGAAACTGCATTATAAGTAATATCAATGCCGATCCATTTTCGGTTGAGCGAATGGGCGGCATCGAGCGTCGTCCCGCAACCGCAGAAAGCGTCTAATACCATGTCCCCTTCGTTGGAAGAGGCTTTGATGATGCGTTCGAGTAGTGCCAGCGGTTTTTGGGTGTTGTAGCCGAGGCGTTCTTTCGATGCATGCTGTAAGCAGGGAATACTCCAAACATTATCGAGAGTTTTATCTTCTTTGATATGATAGATCAGATTCCCATCTACGTCTCTGGCGTTTTTCATCACGCCATCGACTTTTTTTCTTGCCAGTTGTTTGACTGGTTCCGGGCGCATTTCTTTGAGTTGATAGTAAGTGAAAGGAGCGTCAATATCTTTGACATAAAACAAAATTGTATCGTTTGCTTTCGGAAACATTTTTTTTCTACTGTCATGCATTTTGTTATAATAATGCCAGATAATTTCGTTACGAAAATCACCTCCTCTTGCACAAAAAACGGCATCCAAAATAATTTTCAAATAATGTGAGGCGGTGGAATCACAATGGAGATAGAAACTGCCTGTTGGTTTAAGAACCCGCCAGATTTCTTGGACACGCACCGCCATATTTACTAAATAGGCAAGCATTTTTCCCTTGCTGAGAATTTTTTCAAAGCCAAGAATCGTATCAGCCAACTGCCGAGTGTAGCGTTGATCTCTGCGGAGCATGTCGAGTTGCAACTCTGCCGACACTCCCCAATCCCAAGTATCGACGAACGCCTGCGACTGTGCAATGTCATCCTTGCCGATGTTATTGTAAATCTGATTATAGTTTCGATTGCTGTTAAACGGCGGGTCGACATAACACAAATCAACGGTCTCGTCGCCGATATGCTGTTGCAAAACCTCCAGATTGTCGCCGTAGAAAAGTTGATTCATAGTTGTTGCTTCGCGGCCTGAAGCCATGTGTGATTCTACCTGATTTTTTGGTCAAGGCAAGAGCCGTTTTCCGCGACCCATCGGAGCAAGATTCCAGCACCTCCGATGGAGTAGGGACGCAATCTTTGATTATTACTTGCACGGCGAAATCTTTGCCGAAAGAATCGCACAAATCGCCACATGGAGGCTTAGCGTTTTCCCCATACTCCGCCTTGACAGGGGGGGGATTGTTTTCGGGAACAAAATGTTGTAGAATCACCCACGACGTGAAGAAACCTATATTCGGAACGCACCGCTCCTCTTCTTGAGCGGTCTTGTTGCTATTTGTTATTTTCCCCCTAACCAATGTAAGATTTTCATGAAAACAAGATTAACACTATCTACAATCGTGCTCATCGGTATGAGTGTTGTAACCGCGGAGAGCCTTCAGGCACAACAGGGAGGGTTCCGTGATGCGTGGAGAGCCTTTAGAGGGCAACCCGTTCAGCAACAAATTTCTCCAGAGCTTCAGGTCATAAATAATCAACTCATCAGAGCCGATAACGACGCGGCAGTAGCACGCATGGAGGTAGAGGTGATCACCCGTCAAAACGAAGCTAATCACTTGCGTGCATTGGGAACTGCAGCGGCAAACGCCAGAGCGGAAGAAATGGAGATGGAGATACAAGATAAACTAGCCAGTGTAGAAGTGCGTCGGAATCAACTCCGAGACACTCCCAGGGCACGCCTCAATTTTGTAATACTTGGCAGAGCTGCGTTGGAAGACATCAGGAAAAGTTACGCTGACGAAAATAGTAAGAATCTGGCTGATCGCCGAGTCGAAGTTGATAGAATACATCGCAGAGAGCAAGAACTGGTGGAAGCACGAAGTAACCTTAGTCGTTGGGTCGATACTGCCGAGAGATTCGGTGTGATTACGACGGACGAAGATGGGGTGGAGACCTTGCGAGATCCAAACACAACGGTCAGAGACCGTGAAGGAAGAACAATGAGGGCAGGCGACATTCTCCATAATATGGAGATTTTTCTAGATCGAATCAGAGCGTTAGAAGCGCAGATTGAGGCGCATAAAGAAAATTTGAAAGCACTCGAAGATCGTGGACGTTTTATTCGAACCGAACTGAACGATTTAGAGAGGCGTCGAATCGCTACAACCCGTCTTATAGAACAGTTGCGTTTTGAGGTAGAACGGTTTGAAACAAGAGAGAGAGCAGGTTTAGATCGGGGCATAACACTAAAGGAATTTAACGAAGTCATTGATAAGGCAGAAGAAGCAATTGTCGCAACTCACGGGCAATCTACGCTGCCACAGAGGGGCGAAGAAGGAGTCATTGGCATCCCGTCGCTACGACCTGGTGTTAACGAGTTCAGGCAAGCTTTGGAACACTAAACACTAATTTCACATCCCCAAGTTCAGAAAAGTCCGTTATTGCGCTGCGGTTATTTCGTTTTTTGCATCACGGCAAGCAAAAGTAGAATGAAACGCAGTGTGGTGGCGGGACACAACTGCGATTTCGTGTAACATTTTTCACTCACACTTTTTAATCATGTACTTTTTCACCCATATTTCAATGCATTTTTTGTTTCGTGTCCTGCTTGTCGTTATAATCGGCAGTTTTCTGGTAGGCGATGTTGCCGCTCAACTTTTGAGACGCAACCAGCCACAGCGTGCTCCGGCACAACGAGCACCGGCACAGGAAAACTCATCTCAAAGTATGCAGCCGTCTGCACCAAGTACGCAGTTGCCAGTTGCCAATGTATCCAGGCAGTTGCCGAATACGCCGTTGTACAGAAGCCTTCTTACTGAGAGGCATGCACTTCAAGAAAGTATTGAAAGTGCTATTTTTTGGTATAGAAATGCGCGTTTGGAGGTGCATGAACGAACTTTAGAGATTGAAAGGCACTTGGGCGATAGACGTTACGATACTGCTACCAGAATAGAATTCGAGAACGCCTTCACCAGAGAAGAAAACTTAACACAACGGCAAGCTTCAGGGATTTCGCCAGAATTGGCTATTGCATATTCCTACTGGAAGGAAAATTTACACCCGTATGAATTGCATCTGGAGCAAATTTCAGAAGATATTGACAAATACGCAAGGTCTGGGGTATTGGAAAGGTTGTTTTCTGAAATACAAACTATTGAAAACAGCCTTCAACGACTCTCTTTTGACGAAAACCATCAAGAACGTCTCTCTACCCTGATAGCTGAATCGCGGGTGGCAAGGGCTGGCTTGGATTCCGGCAATACCATCAGATTTAGCACTTTCGTTGAGCGAGTCGAAGTTCTACCGGACGATTTGTCCGATGAGGGGTATATTGAACCTTAAAAGCATTTGTCAGCCATCAAGTATTAACAGAGACTGGAATCTAATCACGCCGACCGAGAAAAACAAAATGAACACAACAAAAAACATCACGCCGTTTATTGGCCTTTTCGCACTAGCCTTCTGTTTTAACGAGGTTGCGCTTAGTCAACAACCTTCCTCCAACGATCTAAGGCAACAAATTAGACCAGCCGCCGATATTTTGTCGGAATGGCACAGAGCACAAAACGAGACCATCGACGAGGCAAGACGACAAATCGTGGCAAATCAAGAACGAATAAGGAATTCGCAGGTTCAGAGAGAGGCGGAAATGCGGGCTAATCAAGCGGAAATAGCCCGTTTGGATGCACTGAGCAAAGTGGAATTTTTCCAAGCATTTTTGAATGATTGCCTCCGAGGCGACTTTCTGCGTGACTCCCGATTGCGTAGCGAGGCACAAGTCCTCCAGACGGAGACAACCCGACTGCTTGAGGGGCGGGGAGATGCCAGGCAGATAGATAGTAGCCGCGAAAACCTAGAACGTCACCTACAAGGCGTCCTTGATCGCCAGGAAGCATCGGATAGTCGCCAATCGGCATTGGACAATGTGCGGAGATTTCAAACGGAATTAGATAGCGAGGTAAGAAGGCTACAAGATGTCCGATTACGTCAAGAGGCTCAAGGTATCCAGAATGAGATAAGGCGACTGCTTGGTAGCCAGGCTGATGCCAACCAGATTGAGGATAGCCTTACAGTCCACCAGCGAAGCCTGCAAAGTATCCGAAGTCGCCAACAAACGCTAGACCGTGAAGCGGCAGCCCGCCAAGCGGAACGAGACCGCCAAGCGGCTGAAGCGGCTCGACAAAGAGAATTAGAACGGCAGGCCCACGAAGCGTGGTTGAGAACTCCAGAGGGGCGAGCATATGCAGAACGACGTGCAAGAGAGGCGGCAGAACGAAAAAGGCAGGAAGAAATAAGGCGACGGCAACTGCAACAAAATCTATTTAATACAATCAATAGGATTCTCTAGAGCAGTCGAAGGCAGGGAAGTCGAGGGCAAATTTGTCCCTTAAACTAACGAGACCGATTTGGTCAAGGCATGCCGGTCAAGCTTTCGCAGATTTTTGTTGGCGAGCCGACATAACCAGCGTGGGCAAACTCTTTCCCCTTGTATTCCCGGCTATTTCCGATACAATCCAGGAATGGTGGGGTACACGGGCGGTTTTCCGGTAAAACGCTACTTCCCGCTGGTTTTCGGAGGATTGCCGAGACGAAGTGAGTGCAGTTTCCGGGCATCACATTTTTACAGAATCATATAGAAAATCGGCTACCAGTTCCACGCCGAATTTCGATAAACCCAGAGAAACAGCGTTAACGAAAGTTTCTATATGGCAAGGCTTGGCAAAGCCCTCTATTCGTTAAAGTGCCGGAGAATAAAGCGACTCTTGTTGCTTTGTCACCGGATTTCATCTTCCCTAACCTCAATGGTCATGCAGAGTGTTCCGCCGGTACAGACTACCAACCGCTCATTCGCGGCAATCGAACCACTGATGTTCCTTCTGTCCGGTAATGCTACTTGCGAAAGTAGAATTATTGCGAGTCATCCCGAGTGACACTGCAGAATGTTGAGACTCACTCAAACGCGTGTCTTTCAGTTTTCCTGTTCATTTTTCACTTTTTTCCCGACTGGCTCGCCATTCGATAATCGACTTAATGACCAGCGTAACCAATGCAAGGATGGCAAGAATCGTTGCCAACGAAAATGCCGATACCGCATCGAACGACGCATACAAAGATTCAATCTGCAACGGCAAGGTCATCGTCGAACTAATGTGGCCCGATACCACACTGACCGCTCCAAACTCCCCCATCGCCCTGGCATTGCACAAAATGACGCCGTAAAGCAAGCCCCATTTTATATTCGGCAACGTTACCAACCAAAAAATGCTCCATCCGCCCGCTCCCAATGCAACGGCCGCCTCCTCCTCGCTCGTTCCCTGCTCTTCCATCAAAGGAATCAATTCCCGAGCGACAAATGGAATCGTTACGAAAACCGTCGCCAAGATAATACCCGGCGGGGCGAAGATAATTTGCAAACCATGGTCAATCAACCAACTGCCCAAAGTCGAATTCCGTCCGAATGCAAGCACTAACACCAAGCCGGCAATAACCGGCGATACCGCAAAGGGAACGTCGATGATTGTAATCAGCAGATTTCGGCCCCAAAATTTGAACTTCGTGATGCACCAGGCGGCAATCACGCCGAAGATGACATTAATCGGGACGGCAACCAGAGCGCAGATAATGGTCAATTTGATTGCCGACCAGGCGTATTCATCATTGAAACTGGCAAAGTAGAGCGATGCCCCTTTTTGGAAGGCTTCGGCAAAAATCAATACCAGCGGAAGGACGAGAAACAAAAAGATGAACGATAACGAGATGGTAATCAGCGTTATGGGAACAATTTTCTCTCTCCAGTCTTGGGTCGTGTTTTGCATTGTGTTGTGCATATTATACCACACAATGGCATCCTGGCCACGAGCAGGGGCGTTCGCATTTCTGGTATAATGACCGCGTCTGCACCGCACAGGGTGCGGCGGCTAACGATTCGCTGCCCATGGATTTCACCAGTTCCGACTCGGTTCGCAGTGCGAACCCATTAAAATACCTGCAAGAAGTTACCTTCCACGAACCGCTTCCCCTCGAACTCGGCGGAACCCTGCCCGAACTCCGTATCGCCTACGAAACCTACGGCAAACTTAATGCCAAAAAAGACAATGCCATCCTCGTTTGCCACGCACTCTCCGGCGACTCGCACGTCGCCTCACACGATGCCGACGATGACCACGGCTGGTGGGAAATTATGGTCGGCCCCGACAAACCCATTGATACCGACCTCTTTTTTGTCATCTCCGCCAACTGCATCGGCGGATGCCGCGGTTCAACCGGTCCCAATGACCTCAATCCGCAAACCGGAAAACGATACGGGATCGACTTTCCCGAAATCACCATCGGCGATATTGTCGAAGCACAATGCAGATTGATCGACCATTTCGGCATCGGCAGACTGCTCGCCGTCGTCGGCGGCTCCCTCGGCGGAATCAATGCCATCGAATGGGCAAGACGCTTTCCCGACCGACTCCTTGCCGCGGTTCCCATCGCCACCGGGCCGTATCTGACCAGCCAAGCGCTGGCCTTCGACATCGTCGCCCGAAATGCAATCCATAGCGATCCCAACTTTCACGATGGGCAATATCACGAACACGGCGTCATTCCCGCCGACGGATTGGCCATCGCCCGAATGCTCGGGCATATCACATATCTGTCACGGGAATCCATGATGAAAAAGTTCGATGCAACGCGAAACCAAGGCCGAAATATCGACAGCAAATTTGAAACCAAGTTTTCCGTCGGTTCCTACTTGGCCCACCAAGGCGATAAATTCGTCGAACGGTTCGATGCCAACAGTTATATCACGATTTCGATGGCGATTGACAATTTTGATTTGGGTAATACACGGGCCGACATCAAAAGGGCCCTGAAAAAGACGATGTGCCGATGGTTGATTTTGAGTTTTTCGTCCGATTGGCTTTTTCCGCCGTTTTTATCGCAAAAAATCGCGGAAGCGTTGATTGCGTTGGACAAAAGGGTCAATTACTGCAATGTGCCGAGCGATTGCGGACATGATGCGTTTTTGCTGGAAAACGATTTTCATCTTTACGGCGAGATGATACGGGCATTTTTGCGAAGCGTCGCGTTTGAGCAAAAGTCGGGCGGTTCGCCGCCGTTTTCGCGGCCCGACCGCTTGGATTACGGCCAGATTCTCGACCTCATTCCGCCGGGGGCTTCGGTGCTCGACCTCGGCTGCGGGAAAGGGGGATTGCTTGCCCGGCTGCGACAACGGCCTGCGTCGAATGGGGCCGGCAATCAGGTGCTCGGCCTGGAAATTAAGGAGCATTATGTTTTGCAGGCGATGCAACGGGGAATTGATGTCGTGCAGGCCGACCTGAATGAGGGTTTGCAGGCATTTGAGGAAAACCAGTTTGATTTCGTGATATTGTCAAAGACATTGCAATCGATTCAGGACGTGGAGTTTGTGCTTGACGAAATGCTCCGTGTTGGAACGCGATGTATCGTAAGTTTTCCGAATTTGGGATACCATGAACATCGGCGTCGTTTGATGGAAGAGGGTCGTGCTCCGCAGTTTTACCACATATCGGAGGGCGAGGTTGAGGTGTTTGATTGGCACAACACATCGGATGTGCGTTTTTTGACGTTGGTCGACTTTGAGGATTTTTGCAAGAAAAAGTCGATACGGATCCACATATCGATTCCATTGGACACGCGGAATCAGGTACAGGTTTTGGAGGACCCGAATGCAAATGCGGATGTCGTGATTATGGTATTGAGTGCGGGATAGGTGCACGAGCCATCTTGTAAAAGACTGCCACGTCGCTATCATGTCGATTATCACCTCGCTCTCCCCCTGCGCCGCCATGATTCTACCCGCAGCCTCCATCGTTGCTCTGTTATTCGTGCTTTCCTGTTCCTTCAGCGGAATCGAAGGCCTTGCGGCACACGGCAACCTGCCCGCATTACTGTGCGTACTGATTATGACGGCATGTTTCGTCCGTTTTTTAGGACTCCTTTTCGGGCCCCAATTCGGACTCCAAACACTTTGGACAGGCCTGCAAGCAATTTTACACCGTCCCAAAGAACCGCAACCCGATGTTGCAAACTACTTTCGGTATCTCGCCCTTGCGGTATTCGCCGTCGGCGTAATCTCACCGCTGCTTCTCGTTCCCGGTATATTTTTCGCATCTCTTATCGGCCTTCCTGATGCGGGCTATCCCGACATAGGCCATCGGCTGTTGATGCTGGCAATCCTCATTTTTCTCTATTCCGGTTGGCTTGCTCTGCTCTTTTTTATGCCGATTGCGTTTCGATATTCCGGCGGCGAATCCGATCCCAAGTTTCGGCAATACCTTATCGCATCGGCACTATTGGGCATCGTGTCGCTTTTGGCTATTATCGTAGGAACTTGCAAGGTGAAACAAGTGCCGATGGGAGAAGTTTTTCAAGAAGTTGCCGGTGCAGTAAATATTTGGAATTTGCACTCTTTATTGTTGGACTTTCCGAGTGTCATAGTGGTACTGGCAACGATTGGAGCCTGCCGTTTGGGAATGGGAAAAGTGAAAAATCAGCATGATTGGATACCGATCTGTATTTTCATTGGTATTCTGTGGACATTGCATGAAATGACATTGATACAGTTGGACGAGATTAGGGAGATATTTGTTTCTGGCGTGATTGTTTCTTTGCTCACGACGCTTTATGCTTGTATATTTGCACTTGCCGCTTTTGCGAGGATTTTTTGGATTGCGATCTTTACGGTACTCACGCTCATGTTTGGAGCGATGACTTTGATGATTGTACTGCTGCTTCTGTTGTGGTTATAAAGAATGCAATGTTTGCGGTGTGGGTCCGGCGGAAGCCGGAATCCAACGAAACCGCCATCACACGCGATCTGGATTCCGGCTTGCGCCGGAATGACGATTTTTTGTCCAAAGCAACGCGGGATACGCTCTATGCCCTAAAAAATATACATCTCCTTATGCAGGCTCGGCCTGCCGTTCGGATCGTCCAAAATGTCGAACTCCGGCGTCGCATCATTATCTATCTCAAACCAATTTTTGTCGAACGTTATACTCCGACCCTCGTCCGCCGCAATGTTCGTTACCAATGTAATTACAGAGTCCGCCAAAGCAACTTTCGGATGACACCGCGGCTGCAATGACTCGTCCCGTACGCGAGGATTGACCCGAATACACCAAGCCCAATGCTGTAATTGCTCGTCGTATCCCCGACTGACTTCGGCAGTTCCGCCGCCCACGGCTTGCTGGCCAGGACCACTATCCTGCGTGTCCAACATCGCCGCCTCCGCAGCCCGAGCCTCCACCCGACTGCCCGATCCGCCCGTTCGGAACAGTTCCGAAGACGTCTCCGATGTCAACATCAACGTCCCTTCCGTACCGTAAACCATTTCGCCGTATCCGCCAAATCCGTTGCCGTTAATCGTCGAATACTGCATACAGATTTTGCGTTTTCGGCCTGCCGCTGTGCTTTCATCGTAATCAGGTGCAGGATACTCAATCAGCGTCGTGACGTGGTCGCTGACCTCGCGGTCGAGTGCAAAAATGTTTCGGTTTGCCGAAACGTGTGCTTTGAGCGGAATGACCTTTTCGCCACGGGGCAGATTGCTTCCGATTTTATCGAGATAATAATCCTGGTTGGCCGTCAGGAAAATCGCGGCGGCATCAATTTGGTGCGAGCCGAGTTCAACCATCAAACCGCCGCCGGTTCGACGCCATAACCTCCAGCGAAGCAGTTCTTCGGGCGACGGACGCTCGAATGTCCGTTCGCCGCTGCCGAACGTCGCTTCTTCGTAGCCGTATTCCTCGGCGGATTGGAGAGCGATGTCAAGATATTTTCCGCCGGTCATCAAAATATAATCGTCGATTTGGGCTTGCTTGAGGGCGACTTTTTTCGCCCATTCTTCGATGGCGAGCCCCCGGGCGTTATTCAGTTCGCGGGTCCAGGAACGGAGTTCATTATTCAACCGCTGGGCCTGCGGATCGCCGGGTTTGATGGCTTCGGGCATCGGCATCTGCCAACTATCGCCGCCGGGCGCATTGTTTCGGTGCCATTGCGCCCGGATGTAATGAATGTCGCCGATGAGCCCGCGACGGATTTGATCGACGGCCTCTTGATAAAGGATATTATAATGCCGTTGGTGCCCGGTCGCGAGATGTTTTTGGAATTGCTTGGCGGCTCGGGACATTTCTTTACATTCCGCAACGCTGTGTGCCATCAATTTTTCGGTCAAAACGTGCAGGCCTTGTTTCATGGCATAGACGGCGGCGACGGCGTGGAGATGCAACGGCAGGCCAATGATAATCGCTTCGATTCCGTCGCGTTTTGCATTTTGGATGAGTTCGCGGAAATCGTCATAGACTTTGACGTGTTTTCGGGCTTGTTGGATGGTATTCCAACCATAGACGGAGAGTAGGCCTTGCCGTGCTTTGAGGGCGGCGGGCGAAGAGTCATCGCCGTGAAATGCTCGGTGAATGTTATAGGGGCGAATATCGGCGATGGATTTGACTTCAATATATCGGGGATTGATCGCGCCCATCAGGACTTGTCCCTGGTCTCCGGTTCCGATGACGCCGACGCGGAGCGGGTTGCCGTGGGTGAGTCGATGTCCGGCATAGAAGCCGGTAACGGCAACGGCGGGCACGGCAGCGGCGAGGACACCGCCTTTGAGGAAGGAGCGTCGGGAGCAGCCGCAGAGGGATGAATCGGGCCGAACGATTTTGGAGTCAGTGGAATTGGAATCTGTCATTGTTTTATGCCGAAAAAACTGATCAAGGAAACAGGTCGAGTGGTATCGGAGCCATTCTACACGAAACTATCGCCGTTGGCAAGACACGCCGAGAGCAAATGCAAGTGCCAAATGAGGGAAGGTAGGCAGCCGACCGCCGGGCGGGTGCGTCGGCGGCAGCCGACTGGGAGGCCGAAAAACAGCAACAAGCGTATAGGCCTAATGTGCGGAGTACCGCAGTTGCCGCCCGGCGCCCGGCGGTCGGCAACCTACCTATTGTGCGACGCGGCTTGCTAATTCGAGGGTCTCGGGAATCTTTCCTGCCGTTCACCGCGTTGTCCGCCTTGGCGACCCTGCGATTCCGGCAATGGCTGCCCAGGCCGCCAAGAACCCGCACCCGGTGCTGTCTCTGCACCCCGACCGCCCTCGCCGCGTTGCTGTTGACCACGCTGCGGAGGTTGACCCGGTGCCGGAAGGCCCAATCGCTCACGAAGTGCCGGTGCTTCCGCAGTCAAACGCTCCGCAGTCGCCCTTTGATCCGGTGTTAAAATCGCCGTGATTTGGTCGGCATACTTTTTGTTTCTCGCTTCGGCTTCCGTTCGCAATCGGTTCCTATCCGCCTGACTCATATTGCGGAAATCCATCGCTTCTATGGCGGTTCGGTTTTCGGCATTTCGGGCATCGACGATTCCGCGAACTTGCTCTCTTTGTGCATCTGTCAAACCGACGACTTCGAGCGATCGGGCATCGAGTATCGGCGATTCCAAGCCGCCTTGCAACTGGAACATGGCTTCACGGGCTTTGCCTTGCTGTTGCGGAGTCAGCACACGATTGATTTGGGCCTGAACGGCATCGGCGGCTTGTTCTCTCTGCTGCATCATATCTTGCGGAGGGGCGCCGGGCGTCGGCTGGAAGTTTTGCATAGTTTCCCTGATGACGCGGGGCAATTCTTCCCTTTGTGCCGGTGTCAACTCGAGAAATGCGGCGAGTTCCTGATTTTGCAAAAGGGCACGCAAAAGGTCACCGAAACCGCCCATTCCCATTCCGGGTCCCATTCCGCCGCCCATCATCCCCATAGGGCCGGGGCCGCCCATCATACCGCGTCCTTGTCCGGGACCGCCGCCGGGTTGTGCCAGGGCATTAAGTGACATAGCCAAGACGGCAACGACGGCGAGGCAAGAAATGTGTTTGAAAGTGTTCTTTTTCATAGTGCTGATCTCCTTTCATTGGGTTAATTTTGGAAGTCTCTAGTCTATGTAACGCCGACCTGTTTGTCAAGTTCCGAACATTTTTGGCTTTCGCACGAGCCGGGGGGGCGAGCGCAAAGAGCCGGGGGCGTGAGCCCCCGGGTTATGCGATATTGATTTGTTCGATAGACTCACCCGAGGACTCACGCCCCCCATTCCTGCGTTTGTTTTCCCTGTACAATAACCTCTATGGAGTCGCATGACCGTTACACCGAAATCGCTCGGCTGGCCGGAGGATTGGCACACGAAATTAAAAATCCTCTTTCAACAATCCGATTGAACATCGAACTGCTTGCCGAAGACCTCGAAGAAATCGACTCGCCCCAAGTCCGACGCTCCATCCGAAAAATTGATGTCGTCAAACGAGAATGCCGACGCCTGGAAGAACTACTCAACGATTTTCTCAGTTTCGCCAGCGCACATCATCTTGAACTCTTGCCGAGCGATGCCAATCTTGCGATTCGGGAAGTCATCGAACTGTTTCGCCCTCAAGCCGCCGAGTCGCGGATCGAAGTGATTGAATACTTGGCCAGCGATTTGCCGTCGGTTTTGCTGGATCGCCGGTCATTTCATCGGGCATTATTCAATTTGGTATTGAATGCTCAACAAGCGATGCCGGACGGCGGGGAATTGGTGCTCCGCACGCGAAGCGGTGGAAGCGAAATTGCGATTGATCTGATAGATACGGGCATCGGAATGGAGACGGACACGTTGGAGCATTTGTTTGAGGCTTTTTTTTCCACCAAGAAGGGCGGCAGCGGTTTGGGGCTGGCGATGGTTCGCAAGATTATAGAAGCCCATAATGGCCGTATTGCGGTTTTGAGCGAACCCAATTACGGCACGCAGTTTACGATCATTTTGCCGTCTTTACCAAGATTGGAAGAGTGCGTCTAACCTGTAAATTCGTCCAAAGTGTGCAAAAAATGTTGCCCCACGTATAGTTGCCCGTGTAAAGTTGCCCATGTAAGGGGCAGTCGACCTGGACAGACCGATTGTCCCAGCATCCCTTCTCTGGTACAATGAAGCCGCGAGGCAAATATGTCAAATACTCTGGAAATCGGATACTATCCCGGCTGTGCATTGCACGGTTCATCCACTGATTACGAAGCGTCCGTTCAGGCTTGCATGAAAAAGTTGCAGGTCGAACTCAAGGAACTCGACGATTGGATTTGCTGCGGTGCGACGGCTGCGCATAATATCAACAAAAAGTTGGCCGCGGCACTGCCCGCCCGAAACCTTGCGATCGCCCAACGCGATGGCATCAGCGAAATCCTCGCGCCCTGTCCGTTGTGCTCGATGGCCCTGCTTCAAATCCGAAACCGCCTTCGCGAGTCCGAAGCATTACGGCAAGAAATGTCCGACATCGTGGAATCTCCGCTCAACGGTCAGATCGATGTGCTCAATCTCATTCAAATTTTCCAAAAAATCGGCATCGAAACCCTCGTTGCGGCGGCGGTTAAGAAATTAGAGGGTTATAAACCGGCGTGTTATTACGGCTGTCTTTTGGTGCGTCCGCCGAAAGACTTGCATTTCGACGACTGCGAACATCCGAGTTCGATGGAAACCCTGTTGCAAGCACTCGGTGCGGAGCCTGTTGATTGGAATTACAAGGTCGAATGTTGCGGAGCGGGCTTAACGCTTGCGGACGATTCGGTCGTCATCGACTTGACGGGCAAGGTGCTCCGCAATGCCAAAAAGCACGGAGCGAATTGCATGGTCGTCGCATGTCCGATGTGCCATGTCAATCTCGATATGAAACAGCCGGCGATTGAGAAAAAACTCGGTGAAAAGTTGGGCTTGCCGGTGTATTATTTATCCGATTTGGTCGGCATCGCTTTGGGGATTTCCGAGCAGGAACTCCGAATTGATAAGCATTTTGTCGCTGCCGGTTAAAATTGCCGGTCAAAAAAGGGGGAAAAAGCAATGACGTTGTACCGTTTTGTTATCCTGCATCACCAAACGACGATGGATGCCCATTGGGACGTGATGCTGGAGTCGGACATCGGCCTCGCAACCTGGTCGATTACGCCGCAGTGTACGTCGGGCTCTTCCTTTACCTGTCAGGCAATGCCGTTATCGCCACACCGCAAGCATTATCTCGATTACGAGGGCGAAATTTCCGGCAATCGAGGGACCGTCCGCCGAATTGATGCCGGAACGTATGAGCAACTTTCGCCGAAAATGTTCAAATTATACGGAACGCATTTTGTCGGAACGCTGACCCTACAAAACGGCCGCATGACGTTTGCGAGAAGGGAATAGATGGGTTCGGAAACTGTCATTCCGGCGCAAGCTGGAACCCAGCGGAACCGCCATCACAGGCGATGCCTGGATTCCGGCTTTCGCCGGAACGACGGGATTGGAAACATCGTTTTTGGCCAGTTTGCCGTCCAAAATCCTATAACTCCTTCCACGGCGGGTCGTTCGGCAAATACCGATTAAACTCGTCCAGCAATGTCTGCTGATACGTCCCTGAAAACGTTCCCGAAAAGAACTTGTCCAATCCTTCCGCGTACAAACGCTGCCAACTTTGCTCCTCCGCGCCCGGATTGATCGGGAAAAATAATGCTCCCGCCGCCGTTGCCGCACTGTGGTCGCCCGGTGCATCGCCAATCATCAACATCCTGTTTTCCGCATAATTCCCCATCCGCTGGGCATTTTGCAGCGACTCCTTCTTCGTTCCGACCTCCTGGCCGCAAATTGCCGCAACATATTCGATGATGTTTTGCTCTTCCCATTCACGCACCAACGCTTCCTGCGGCGTTGCCGACACGACCAACACATCTGCTTTGCCCTTCATTTTTTCCAGCGATTCCCGAACGAAAGGGAACGGTGGAACGCCTTTGTCAACGATGAAATCGACCGATTTATTGATCGCCAGCGACCATTCCAGGGTTTGCTGCAAGGCGGGGTCGGGATTTTTCTTTATTTCTTCCATCAGAGCGGCATTGCCGAGTTTGGTTTCTCGGGCGACCCAGTCGATGAGCGATTGGGGAATGTCGATTTCGACACCGCGTTGTTTGACTTCGGGTCGTCGGCTGAGCCGTTGGAGCATTTCGATGAGGGCGGGAAAGCGGTTGATCCCCCGGCTTTTGGAATACAGATTGACGAATTCGAATGCTTCGCGGGCATATTTGCTGACGCCTTGCAGGTTCCAGTATTTAATGGTATTTGGAGCGAAACATTCTTTATGTTTCAGTTCCATGGTATCGAAAGCACAGCCATCGGAATCGATACCGATGAGAAAATCGTGTTGCGGTGAGTAATCCAGATTCATCGAAAAGTGCGAAATGTAAGCAATACTCTGGACCGGATTTTAGCCGTTGGCGGTGTTTTCGTCAACGGGTTTCATCCTCCAGGCCGGATTGGAAACCGTCATTCCGGCGCAGGCCGGAATCCAGGCATTGCGTGTGATGCCGATTCCTCTGGGTCCCGGCTTTCGCCGGAATGACGATTTTCAGGGTTTACAAACAAGTCTAAACTCCTAATACCGCATTCAATTTTTCGAGTGCGGTCTTCGCGACGAGCAGCGGATCATTCGTCGCCCAATAGTCTTGATTGAAGACCTCAAACGACAAACTGCCTGCGTAGCCGATGTCGCGGAGCGTTTGGAAAATTTCCGCAAGCGGAGCAATTCCATCGCCGCAATACACCCGATGCCGATCCTCGAGTTGTTCCCGCCGCGGCTCCGCCGGATAATCATTGACATGAAACATCACAATTTTGCGTCCATTAACCAGCGAAAGCCCCTCAAACGGACTGCCGCCCCGAAACATATGATACACATCGAGTAACAGGCCTGATTTGGAATGCTCCGTCCAAGCCGCAATCGCCAACGCATCGGCCAGCGAATAAAGCGTGCGGACGGCTCCCCAAATTTCAAGAATCGGATACACGCCGGTTTCATCGCCGATTTCCAAAATCGTCCGGTAGCGGTCGCCAAGCGTCCGCATATCCTCGATCCGAACGTCCGTGATGCCGGACGGCGTTGCGGCAATGCTGGTCGTTCCCAGTTGCACGGCCCAATCCATTTGGCGTTTCATTTGCTCGATTCCGCGTGCGCGTCGGTTATCATCATCGACGGCCCATTGGAAAAACGTAACAAGGCCTTCGACGAGCAGGCCGTGGTCGTCGATTCGTTTGCGGATGTCGGCCAGATTGCCTCCTCGTTCGATAAATTGCCGGATTCGATCTTCCCAGGGTTCGATGCCGTTGTAACCGGCTTTGGCGGCAATGTCGATTTCATCTTCGAGGGACAGATTGAACCCACGCAGGGTTCCGAAATTGAGGCAGGTGCGAAAGGGGGTGCGTTTTGGTTGTTCGGCGGCGGCATACACAGGGCTCGCGGCGTAAGCCAGGGCCGCACCGCTTGCCAGCAGCAGGTCGCGTCGGGAAAGGTTGGGCATCGTGTGGGAGAATCGGTGTGAGCGTGCGGCCATTGTACATCATTCGCCGTTGGAATCCAAGAATGCAAGTGAATTGGCCAGGAAGTGCGAGGTTTCCGGGTGTTTTCCGCCCCGTTTACGGTGTAGTAAGATCGCTTGCACCTTTGCGATTCAAACTTTGCTATAATGAAGGGTGCCTTTCTTTGACGCCCTGCCAACAATGCGCACACTGATTGTTATCCTTGCATTATCTTTTGCAGCATCCCTCACAGCACAAGAGCGGAATTACCAGGCCATGGAAACTTCGTTTGTGCTTCACGGCAAAGTGCTCCTTTTCAAAGCCGAGAAAAATCCCGACGGCACCTGGAATGACACCTACAGGGACGGCGAAGGCAATCCTCTTGCCGAATGGGAACGCCACTTCATGAAAGGTCATGACAGATTAACTGCTCTCACGCACGATTCAACATTCCTTACCAGCATCGCAGGCGAAGCAATGCCGTCGCTCTTTTTAGTTACAGGTGCCGGTCCCTTTCCAGGCTTCGGCGAAAACCCCGAATTTCGCGAATACACAGGGATCACGCTGGAACAGGTCCGAAATATGAGATTAGCGGCGTGGGACTTGGTTGATTTTCCGCCCGACGAAATGGTAGACATCTACGTGCGTGCTGGTATGACCGAAGATGCGGAAGAATTGGCAGCACTCGGCGAAGAGAAAATCGCCTTGTTCCAAGAGTTGTCCCAAAAAAGCGGCGAAACGCTGCTGGCAGAACTCTCGCCGGAACAAATCCAAAAACTCTGGGAATTGGAATGGCAAATGCCGGGCAGTTCCGCAACAACCAATAACGAAGATGTCTCCATCGGATTTGGACGCTACAACGCTTTGGATTTGAGCGAGGAACAGAAAAAGCGTTTGGAAACATTGAAAAAGGATTTCTTGCAAGCAGCACCGGAAATGAACAAATTATCGGGCAGGGAGCAGGCTCAAAAACTCATCGAACTGGTGAAGGCGACCCGGTCAAAATTGACGGAAATGCTGACCGACGCACAGAGGGCAAAACTGGATGAACTTCAGAAAAACGAGCCGAAGTTTTTAACGCAGCCGCCGCCGGAAAAGAAGGAGGACGAATGGGTTCCTGGCCCTAATTCGTGGCAGCCGGGCGATCCGCTTCCGCCGGGAGTGCTTCCACCACCGCCGCCCGTCGGACGATTTCCGAGAATGTAGATGAGACAAACATTGCGTTGCGATGCTGATAAGGCAATACGGCAAAAGCATCACTCAATCGGCCTGATCGTCGTCTTGAACAAATCGCCGTCCTCCGCAAGTTTCGTTTCACTGCCGAAAACCGTGATGTTATTCTGCTCCATACCCCCTCGAAACATCGATGCAAAACCACGCAAGTCCTCCAACGTCGTCGATAATACCTCGTCCCGCTCCCGCTGAACGTCTTCCTGCGTGATGCCCGATAACAACATACCAACCACCCGACCGCCCTTCTCGCTCGGCGTCATCGGCTTGTCTAAAGAGCCGATCGTCGCAATCAATGCCTTCGTCAAGTCCTCTTCGGATAACTCCAAACTCTCCAAATGCTCCGCGACGCCTGCATAAACATCAACCGTTCGCCGTAAATGCGGATCACGAAACGACCAAAGCGAAAACACGCCGTTTATATCCGTCGAAACGCCCCCGCCATACGCACCGCCCTGCACCCTGATATTATTCCAAAGGTATCCCATCCGCAAAATGTGCGTCAAAACCAACAATTTCCCCGTGTGCTCAAAGCCCAAATCGCGGAAATTCGCCGATTTTACGACATACTGCACCCGAGATGGAATCACGACGGCTTCGTTCGCCCGTTCCAGCGTCGGCCCGCCGCCCGGCGTCGCACTGGGCACGACGGCTAACTTGGGAAACTTCGCCTCAAAATCTTTTATTACCGGCTTAATTTCCGCAAACTCTTCCTGCGGAAGCGTTACGAAAATCCGGCCATTGTCCACGGAAAACAACATTCCGGCATAATCCGCCAACGTTTTCGCGAACGCTTCTCCCCGTTCGTCAAAATTGCGTTCCAAGTCAACGAGAAATTTGTAATGTTCAATCCCGCTGGCCTCTTCGCGGTAACGGTCGCGAGGCGAAAAATACGATGCCGACCGGACTTGAGCAAAACGGTGTCCCGACGACATCAACGATTGCTCCAAACCGCTCCGGTATTCCTGCACAATCTCCTTGAGTCGGGCAAGGTCATCAAACTTCGTCCGCGTCAAAATTTCGTGGACCAGTTCCAACCCCTTTTCGAGTTTCGGCAGCGTCGTTTTGACGCGAGCCGTAAAATGCAAATTGAAGTTCCCCGATTCCCTGTAAATCGACGAGACCGACAGGCCCGTCCCGATGCCGCCGGTGTGCAGGTCAATCTCGCTGCTTAAATCGGCAAATGTATAATTTTCCGTGTCCAGCCGGCCTAACACATTCGCAAAGTACGCGAGCATTGCCGGGTCTTGCTGCCAAGGTTTCAACTCAAACATTACCGTCATGTACACGATCTTGTTCGTATCGACATCAATGTTGACGATCGGCATCAGCGACTGGACTGCGCGGAACGGTATTTCTTCGGCCTTTCTATCGACATCGGACAGTTCCAACTGCGGGATTTTCGCGACGTCCGCGGGATCATCCGGCGTTGATTGACGCAAAAGCAAGGCTTCTTTTTGCCGTTTGATCTCCTCGAGTTGCTCCGGCGTGAGCGATGCCTTGATTTCTGCAAGTTCCGCCGCAATGCGTTCCGCATTTTCCCGTTCGAGTCCTTGACGCGGCTTGAGCATCACGAAACCCCGTGAGGGATTGTCCAGCAAGTATTTCTGGATTAAATTCTCGAAAAAATTGTTGTCAATTTCTGCCCGAATGTTGGACAAAATCCCCTCAAACCTCAGATGGCTCAACGGATCGCCGACTGGATTATCGAGATAGGGCCAAGTTTCCAGTATCTGCATTTTGAGAACGAGTCCCTTCGGCAGGCCGGAAACCTGAAATTCGCGAAGGATAAACTCGGTTCGATTGATGGCTCCCTCGATGATTCGCCGGTCGATTCCTTCGGCAACGAGCCGTTTGAGCGTCGTTTCGAGCACTTCGCGGAACAGTTTTTCCTTGTCAGGATCGGAATTATGAACGGTGATAATGAAGCAGGGCTGCAAAATGGAACTATCGAATGCCGCATCGACATCAAGTCCAATCCCGGCATCCATCAGGGCTCGGCGGAGCGGGCCCGCTTCGCTGTTGACGAGTATGTACGTCAGCAAATCCAACCCGTAAGCGCGTTCGGCATCTTCCAAATCCGTCGGCAAAAGATACGCCATTGTCAAAAATGTTTTCCCGTCGGTCGATTCATCGGGATCAACCGAGTATTCCGCAACGACCTCCTTCGGCTGGGCAAACGGCGGCTGCGGGATGGATTCGATGTTAATTTCCAGTCGATCAAAACGCGATAAAAACTCATCGTGCAACAGGGCGAGATGCTCTTCGATGTTGCCGTCGCCATAGAGATAAATCAGCGAATTGGAAGGATGGTAAAATTGCTGATGAAAGGCAACGAATTGCTCCTGGGTGAGGTTGGGAATGTCATCAGGATTGCCGCCGGAGTCATGCACGTAGGTCGAATCGGGATACATTGCTTGCTGGATTGTCCGATACAACACGCTTTGCGGCGAAGAGTAGACGCCTTTCATTTCGTTGTAGACGATGCCGTTGTAGGTGAGATTACCATCGGGGTCGATTTCGTAATGCCAACCTTCCTGCATCAGGATTTCGGGCACGGTGCGGACGTTGGGAAAGAAGACGGCATCGAGATAGACGGTCATCAAGTTGCGAAAATCTTTATCATTTCGGCTGGCGACGGGATACATAGTCCGGTCATCGGCGGTAAAGGCGTTGAGAAAAGTTTGGAGCGACCCTTTGAGGAGATCGACGAAGGGTTCTTTGGTCGGAAATCGTTCGCTGCCGGCGAGTACGGAATGTTCCATAATATGGGAGATTCCGGTGCAATCGGTTGGCGGCGTGCGGAAGGTGATGCAGAAAACTTTGTTATCATCTTCGTTTGCGAGGTAGAGCAGGGGGGCTCCTGATTGTTTATGGACGAACATATAGGCAACGGATTTAATTTCGTCGACGGATTGTGTCCATTGGAGTTGCCAGTGTTCGTGTTGTGGGGGTTGGTTCATAGTATTTGGGAGTGCTTGGACGCAGGCAAGCAGAAGGCAAAGGGTAATGCAGAATGAAATCCGTTTCATAGCGTTTGGTATCGCAGACAAATGAAAGGAACATTGTACCGGAAAAGCCGGGAAATGATAGAGCAGGGGATGGAGCCAGGAGAGCAACTGCAAGTTCCAAATTAGGGGAAAGGTAGGCAGCCGACCGCCGGGCGGGTGCGTCGGCGACAGCCGGAATGACATTTTTTGCCCAGTTGGGCGAGTTTTTGTTCACCGCTTGCACATCACGTTCGGCGTTTGTTTCCATACCAAACCAACTGCATTCGGGGACAGTATGCGTATCCCTTCGCAGTGCAAAAAGGTTCGATCCAAGTGGCTTTTTGATGCATGATTTCAGCATCAATCGCTTGCGGCATCAGCAAAACTCTACTCGGCATAACGCCTGGTATGTGAGTCAAGTATTCCTCGACTTCGCCCAAATCCTCTTTGCGGTCAATCACGAATTTGAGTTGATAATTGTACCGCGATACGAGTTGCCGAACAATTTCCGGCTGCCAACGCATTCGGAGATGTTCCTGTATGATCGACTGCTCGGCATCAATCGGCACCGTATTGTGCAACTTGGGACTGATCGACATCAGATCGCAAATGACCGACCGAAAGATGATACCGGATGTTTCAATCGTTATTTGGCAATCCAATTTTTTGAGCAGTTGGGTGAGTTCGACGATTTCCGGCGAGTGCATCGGCTCGCCGCCCGTCAAAACGACATGCGGAGTGTCAAAAAGCATTATTCGGCCTGCAATTTCATCGAGCGTCAGGTCGGCACGCGGTGCCTGTTCTTTGCTGTTGAATCTGGTGTATGCCGTATCGCAAAACCTGCAATGCAACGGGCAACCGAAGAACCGAACAAACACGCAGGGCTGGCCCGTCCAAATCCCTTCGCCTTGCCTCGATTGGAAAATCTCTAATACTTGCATGGAGTTGTGTCTATTAGACTTGTTCGGAAACTGTCATCCCGGCGAAAGCCATTTCACGCCTAAAACGCCGTTACATGCCTAAAAATACGGCACCAAACAGAATCTCTATTTGGTTGTCCAATCCCTATTTTACTCCATTTTGCCGTCCGTAACAGTCGGTGTTGGGGATTTTGGTCGCCCAATTTGCCCGCAGCCTCCGCAATGTCCGCATCCTCCAAGACAAAGTAATGTTTTTCCATCACTTTGTCCAAATGGCCTATCCAAAGGCTTTCCTTCTTCGAACCAAACTTACGTTCGACCTCGTTGCTACGGCTCTGTCGGGAACAATCGTCCCATTTTTCCGATAGTAAACCAGTATTTCCACCAAGTCTTTAAAGCCTTCGACGGTCTTGCGACGGTACGTCCGGCTGTTCAAATAGATGGTGTGGCGGCGGCGATTTTCGCACCATTGGATATTGCGGTATTGGTTTTGATGGGCGACAATCTTGCCGGATCGTCGGTCAACTGTGAGTGTTGCCATATTATTATTCTCCTTTCCTTCGGCAACCCACGCAATTTACACTGACGATAGTACCCTAT
>Ga0099364_10003092_pt1 | contig 26106 bp, 23 predicted proteins | sample TergutTh196P3_FD_73070 | JGI IMG/M metagenome (GOLD analysis project Ga0099364, IMG submission 73070) | Microcerotermes parvus P3 segment gut microbial communities from Pointe-Noire, Republic of the Congo - Th196 P3 | ecosystem: Host-associated > Arthropoda: Insects > Digestive system > Gut ...
TTTTGAAAACAAGACAAAAACATTTGACGATAGCAAGTTCCTTTTCGATTTAGGCGAACTGAGCCAACAGTCCCTTGACAATAGCATTACCGCGCTTGATATTTCCCGCAGGGCGTACGAAAGCGCCGTGCGGACTTTTGACGTGGCTGTGACAAATCAGCAAAACTTGATTGACCGTGTAAACAACGATGTGGAAACCTCCCGCAGAAATTACGAAAGCATGCGCATAAACGCGGAACAAGAGGTCGATAATGCCAGGCGTATGTATGAAAGTGCCCTTGCGTCCTCTTCCACGGAAGCTGCAAGAATCAACTTGGAAAGGCTTCAAAAGCAGCTCCGTGACGCTACGATAACAGCCCCGGTTTCCGGCACTGTCACAAAAATATACGCGAAGGAGGGCAACCCCGGCAACGGGCTGCTTTTCATTATCGAGGATCTGCAGTCGTTGGAAATATCCACAAAGGTCAAGGAATATGATGTTGCAAACGTGCAGACCGGAATGCCTGTGATAATCAGAAGCGATGCAACCGGCGAACGTGACATTCAAGGCACGGTGAAATTTATTGCCCCCACCTCTGAAAAAACCGGTGTGGGAACGACCGTTGCCGCCAATGTGGTGGAATATGAAACCATAGTGATAGTCGATGAGCCTGAATCTGGCTTGAAAATAGGCATGAATACCCGCATGAGCATTGTGCTCGACGCAAAAGAAGACGTTTTCAGCGTCCCCTATGACGCGGTCATCGAGGGCGAAGGAGGCTCTTTCAGCCTGTTTGTGGTAGACGAGGTAGTTTTGGACGATCAGGTACGCAATGTGGCGCGTTTAATCCCGGTCAACGTTGGGTTGGAAACTGACTTCGCTGTGGAAGTTTCAGGTGATGAAATCTTTGAGGGGAGGCTCATTGTCTCCGTCCCGTTCTCAGTCACCGAAGGCGCAGAGGTGAAAATCAATTGACGGAAAACATCGGACAATCGGCGAATGACGGCACGGTCATCAAGATGACCGGGCTGATCAAACGTTTCTACGTAGGCAAGCCCAATGAGCTTCAGATACTAAACAGCATTGACCTGACCATCCGCAGCGGCGAATTTGTTTCCATCGTCGGCGTGTCGGGTTCCGGAAAAACGACGCTGATGAACCTCATCGGCGCGCTCGACCGCCCAACTGAGGGCGAATACTATCTGGATGGGTACAATATCGGGAAAATGAACGACAACTCATTGTCCGAGATCCGCAATCGCAAAATAGGCTTTGTCTTTCAAACGTTTAACCTTGTCCCGCGCAACACAGCGTTGAAAAATGTGGAATTGCCCATGCAATACGCAGGCCAGCCCAGGAGCAAACGCATTGCGCGCGCAAAGGAGCTGCTGGAACTTGTCGAGATGGGCGACCGCATGCACCATATGCCCAACGAGTTGTCCGGCGGCCAAAAACAAAGGGTTGGAATTGCGCGTGCGATGGCTAACAACCCCTCGATAATCCTGGCCGACGAACCTACCGGCGCGCTGGACAGCAAAACAGGCCGCATGGTCATGGATTTGTTTCACAGGCTTCACAGGGATGAAGGCAGGACAATTATTCTTATCACTCACAATCAGGAGCTTGCCGAGGAGACGGAGCGCGTACTGACCATTTCTGACGGGCGGATCGTGGACGAGAGGATAGTCCGTGAGCAGGAAAGGACGGTGTAGGGCCTTATGCGGGAAAACATCGCGCTGGCGCTGGCCGGCCTGAAAGCCAATAAAATGCGCGCCTTCCTGACCATGCTTGGCATCATCATAGGGATCGCGTCCGTCATCGCCATTATTTGCGTGGGCGACTCGCTGACCTCATACATGACCGATACGATGAACACGATGGGCGCCGGCAACATCATCGTCTTTGTAAGTGAGCGCGGGCAAAGCATCATGGGCATGTCAATGGAGGCATCCATGCCCGCAATACCTGCCGACGACGATTTGATCACCGATGAACAGCTCGAAGTTTTTCAGGCTCGATTCGGCGACCGTTTAAAAGCTGTTAGCATCAGCAACGGAATGGGCAACGGCCGCGTCCAGGACGGGCGCAGGTACGCCAATGTCAGCATTAGCGGCGTAAACGAAGGGTACGCTCTCGCCAACGATATTAAGATGGTCTCCGGGCGTTTTTTGACCGACCGCGACAGCAGGGGCGTTAAAAATGTCGCCGTCGTGTCCGACTTTCTTGTGGAGGCCATGTTCCCCGCAGGGACCGACCCACTGGGCATGGAAATCAAAGCCTATCGTCAGGGCGAGTTTAAGACATATGCGATAGTGGGAGTGTACCGGTATGTCCCCTCCCCGTTTTCAGGCTTCGGCTCACGCGAAGCCCGCAACACCAGAACCGACATGTATATCCCCATTGGAGTGGCTTTGCAAGACGCTACCAGTCAAAACCATCAGATGTTCACCGCCATAGCCGCGCCTGACGAGGATGCCGAAAAGCTGACGCAGGACATCAGGAGCTATTGGAGACAGATCTATGAGCGCAATACCAAGTGGAACGTCGATGTCATAAACATGGAAAGCATGATCAGCACGATGGGCGACATGATGGGAACCCTTAGCACGGCAGTCGCTATTATAGCGGCCATATCCCTTATCGTCGGCGGCATCGGCGTAATGAACATAATGCTTGTGTCCGTCACGGAGCGCACTCGCGAGATCGGCACGCGCAAGGCTCTCGGGGCAAGGAATTCCCAGATTCGCATGCAATTCATAGTCGAGGCCATCATCATATGCCTAATAGGCGGAATAATCGGCATCATACTTGGGCTGACCATGGGAAATGTGGGCGCATCGATTTTGGGCTTCCCAATGTCCATCGCTCCCGGCGTGATCATGCTGTGCGTTATGTTCAGCATGCTTGTGGGCGTTTTCTTTGGGTCATATCCGGCCAGCAAAGCCGCCAAGCTCGACCCTATCGAAGCCCTCAGATACGAATAGGAGGAAACATAAATGAAAAAGATTATTAGCTGCCTTATAATCCTTGCCATCTGCGCCGCGCTGATGCCTGTGGCGTATGCGTCTCCCCCGCCGCGCCCGGTCACTGTTGATTACGATGATCTGACCAAAATGATAGTAGCCGGCAATGCGGCCTATCAAAAAGAATTGCAGGAAATACAAAAACTTGAATATACCTATGATGACCTGTCGCAGCAGCGATGGGACTTATATATGGATATGGATGCCCTGCCCCACGCGCCGGAAACTGAAGCATCAAGAAAGAAGCTCGAAGATGCCGCCGACACCGTGAGCGCTAATATGCGGATAATCCGCAATCGTATCAACGATCAGAAAAAAGCGCTTGACAACAGGGCGGCATTGCACGCCTACCCTGCGCAAAGAATGTATATGGGCCATTTTATACTAATGATCGATTCGCAGCTCGCCGCGCACGAACTGGAAAGGCTGGAACGGGAGCTCGCCAACTGCCGATTGAAGCTGTCCCGCGGGCTGAGCACGCAGACGGAAGTCAAAAACGCCGAAAAGAACGTGGACAATCAAAAAGACGCGATAAAAGCAGTCCGTGATGCAATCGACGACAATTTGACCGCTCTGGCAAGGTACTTAGGGCTGACGTCGCAAATCAGGCTTGCGGATATGCCTCAAGTCGATTTGGACCGGATCGTCGGACGAAATTTGAAAACCGATCAAGCTGACTACATCGCTGCTGCCTCCTCCACAGCCGAGAAAGTGTTGCAAGGCGCGCGGGATTCTTTTGAATTGAACAACACCCCGCTCAACCGTTATAATCGCGACATCGCCCTGGCGGATTTTGAAAAGGCAAAAAGGGATGCCGAAGCGGACTTTCCTAAGGTCTATGAGAATCTGCTCAATGCTTATGAAGATTATATGGAGTCCACACTGGTGATTGACGCGCAGGAAGACTACGACCTGGCCGAAATGCAGTTTGAACGCGGATTGATTTCCAGAAACATGCTGCTAAACGTCGAGCAAATGCTTGAAGTTACGAAATCCCGCTATGAGCAGCAGCGCATTCAACTATGCCTTCTTTTCAGGGAGTACGAATTCAATTTAATTAAGCCTTAGCATTATTATTTCCATACACGTTTTACTCAATATTATCAACTTTCTTCATAAGTTGCGATGAAAAAGCACATGCTTATTTCATCGCAACTCACGTTTTTTTACACATTTTTCCCTTGCGCCGCAAGGCTTGACAGCGGTTCACGCTTGTGCAAAAATGGAGTTGCACGGTGGTGATGCTTGTTGCGTAAATTAGCGACGATGGCTTTTTCCTTTGCGGCGGCAATTCTTATTTCGCATTATTTGCTGCCGTATAATTGGCTTCTCCTTTGCTGCGCGATCGCCGCCGCCGTTTCTCTGGCTGGCCTGTTGTTTCGCGGACATGCCCGCTTGCGGATCATGATAGCGCTATTGTCAATGTCCGCAGGTTTTCTTTGGAGTTGGTCATATACCTCATTATTTGTCCTGCCTGTGGAGGGCTTGCATGCGGAAACGGTTGCCGTAAAAGCGGTGGTCAAGGATTACCCGTCCGAGACCGCGCGCGGATACCGCGTTGACGGCGTCATCAGGCAAAACGGCGGCCCGTCAATTGGGGCGCGGCTATATTACTATCGTCAGGCGGATATTCAGCCGGGCGACATAATAGAATTTACGGCGCGGTTTCTGCGTACCGACGGCATGGAGGACGGCGGGCGGATCGACGCTTTGAGTTCGCGCGGGGCATTTATCGCAGGCTATGTCTCCGGCGATATTGCTGTCACGGGCGCTGAGGGCCGCCTCCGTTATTTTCCGCAAAGGCTGGCCGAAACCGTAGCGGGCATGATTGACAGATTGTATGGCGACGACGCGGCTCCATTCATGAAAGCCTTGCTTGTCGGCAAGCGCGATGATCTCAACGGCGATGCCGCGCTCACCACGGCGCTGTCGGCGTCGGGCATCTCTCACGTCGTCGCCATATCCGGCATGCATGTCACCTTTCTGATGGGGTTCCTCGCAGCAATACTAAAGAACAAACGGCTTTTCGCATTTATTGGCATACCCGTGCTGTTTTTGTTCATGTCCATGACAGGCTTCACGCCCTCTGTGACACGAGCAGGAATAATGCAAGTTTTTCTCATATGCGCGCCTATCTTCCGGCGCGAAAGCGACAGCCTGACTTCACTATCCGCATCGCTTTTTGTTCTGCTTGCCGGCAACCCCTACTCCTGCGCTTCGGTTGGATTGCAGCTTTCTTTTGCCGCGACGCTTGGGATAATTCTTTTCACCGCCAGGATCGATGCCGCCGTCACGGACGGCTTGCGCGAAAACAAGCGGTGCGGGAATAAGACGCTGAAAGCCGCTGCCGCCTTCATTGCGACTAGCCTCGCCACCACTATCGGCGCCCTGATATTCACGGTTCCGCTCACTGCGATCCATTTCGGCGTGGTGTCGCTCGTCGCCCCCCTCACGAATTTGCTGACTATTTGGGCTGTGTCCCTTGCGTTCCCATTGGGGCTTGCCTCTTGCCTGCTTGGTTTTGTTTTCTTTCCCGCAGGCTCGGTTGTCGCCTTTCCTGTCGCTTTTGCCGCACGGTACATAATGCTCATTGCCCGTGTGCTGGCAGGCATTCCTTTTTCAGCCATATACTCTTCCAATATCCACATCATCTTCTGGCTAGCGTACGTCTACATTCTCTTCATCACGCTTCCCCTTCTCCATGCGCGCGCTCGCCAATACTTATATCCGTGTTGTTTCGCCGTTGTGACGCTATGCGCCATACTCATCCTCTCCCCTTTTCTGTCCTTTTCGACCGGCGCCTCAGTCACCGTGCTGGACGTCGGGCAGGGTCAAAGCGTCGTGCTGAACTCCGGAGAGCACACGGCGGTGGTGGACTGCGGCAGCTCCAGCGGTGAAAACGCAGGCTTTATAACGCATGAATTTCTGTCAAACACCGGCAGGAGCGTCATCGACCTTCTTGTCCTCACGCATTTCCACGCCGACCATGTCAATGGCGTCGAATACCTTTTGAGCAGGATACACGTATCCACCCTTGCCATACCGGACCCCGAAGGTTCATTTCTTGCGGACGACATTATTCAGCTTGCAAGGAGGCGTGGAACTGATATAATATATGTCACGGAGACGCAGCGCGTATCTCTTGGCGATATGGAAATCCTCCTGTACCCGCCGATGGGGTCCGAAGGCGAGAACGAGCGCGCCGTCTGCATTCTCAGCCTTGGCGACATCAGCGCGCTGATAACCGGGGATATGGACGCGGCCGGCGAGAGGGCCCTGTTGCGTTTCGCCGCGATCCCGAACGTAGACCTGCTGGTCGTCGGGCATCATGGCTCAAGATTCTCAACCTCGGAGGAATTGCTTATCGCCGCCACGCCGGGCATTGCCGTCATTTCTTCCGGCCGCAACAACTACGGCCACCCCGCCGCCGAGACGCTGGAACGCCTCGAATCATCCTCCATCACGGTCTTCCGCACGGACCAAATGGGACATGTGACGGTGCGCGGCAGCGTAAACTAAAAAATTCACAATTCACAGTGAGGGTGTTGCTTCAATATGAAAAAAGATAATACTAAAGCTGACGACGGCTATGCAAGATTCTCAACGTCCGTCAAATCAGGCCAGTTTGAAAAACTATATATTTTTCACGGCGAGGAGCGATATCTGCTCGACCACAGCATCGCGGAGCTCCGCCGGAAACTCTGCCCCGACGGGCTGGGCGGTTTCAATTACAGGCGTTTTGAGGGCAGGGATCTGCGGATTGACGAAATAGACGACGCGATAAACACATTTCCGGTATTCGCGGAAAGAACGCTCATCGAGGTGCATGACTTCGATATTTTCAAGAACAAAAAAAAGTCCGCGCCGGAAGACGGGGAGGACGAGGAATCGCCCAAAAAGCCTTCTGCGGCAAAGAACGCGAAAAGTGACGAAAGCAAAGAAAAGCAACGGCTGGCCGAGATGTTTTCTGACTTGCCCGACTACGTCTGCCTTGTTTTCATTTACACCACCATACCGTACAATCCTGACGGCAGACAGAAAACGGATAAAGCGATTCTTGAATTCGCCCACGTCGTCGAATTCAGCCTTCAGGAACAGGCTAAGCTGACAAACTGGATCCGCCGCCGCTTTGAAGCTGCGGGGAAACACATCTCCGTGCCTGATTCCGAGTACCTCGCGCTGATAACCGACGGCCATATGGCCTCACTTGTGGGCGAAGTGGAAAAAGTTGCGGCGTTCTCCGACGGCGATGCCATATCCCGCGCCGATATTGACGCAGTCGTCACTCCCGTGATTAACGCATTCGCATACAAACTAACTGACGCGATATTGACGCAAAAGCACAAAGAAGCCCTGCAAATACTTGACGACCTTTTGCTCCTGCGGGAACCCGCCCAAAAAATCCTTTACAGCATTTCGTTGAAAATGCGCCAGTTCCTCGCTGCCCGCGTATGCATAGAAAATAAAGTGGATAGGGCCGAGCTGATGAAAATGTGCGGCATCAGATACGATTTTCAGGCAAAGATACTCTTTGATACCGCGCGGAAGACCACGCTTTCAAAATGCCGCGAAGCGGTGCTGCTGTGCGCGCAAGCCGCGTTCGACCTCAACAGCGCCCCCGAACCGGAAGCCAGGCTGGTCGAATTGGTCACGCGACTGGCATACAATTCACAATCGTCTTGAAATATTGAGTTCTTCCAAGGAGGAAAATCTTGAAGCAAATAAGAGAGGTCATCGTCGTCGAAGGCCGATATGATAAAAACACGGTAGCGCAAGCCGTTTCCGGCACGATCATTGAGACGTCCGGTTTCAGGGTTTTCTCAGACAAAGAAAAAATCGCGCTATTGCGCAGGCTCGCGGAGAAGCGCGGTCTAATAATTCTGACAGACAGCGACAAAGCCGGCTTTTTCATTCGAGGCAGGCTCCGAGGGATGCTTGAGGGCCTGAATGTCAAGCACGCATACATCCCTGACGTATTAGGCCGCGAAAAAAGAAAAGCATCACCGTCGAACGAAGGCAAAATCGGCGTTGAAGGAATGACCGGGGAGGTCATTGTCGCGGCTCTCGAGCGCGCCGGCGCGACCTTTGAGCATGACGGCGCGAAACTTGAGCGCGGCGATCCCATTACGAAAACAGACATGTTCTCAGCCGGCCTTTCCGGGTGCGCCTCAAGCGCGCAAAAGCGCGAAAAATTGCTTAAATGCCTTGACTTGCCAACCCGCATGTCCGCCAATGCCCTTTTAGGCGTCCTGAACATCCTGTACGGGTCCCGCGATGAGTTTTTCAATTTTTTATATACAACATTTGGTGATATGTGATAGAATGGCTCTATGAATTATAGATAGCTTAAACTTCACTGTACACTGTACACTGTACACTGCTTCAACGGAGGTCATAACCATGAAATGTCCTTTTTGCGGTTTTTCGGAAAGCAAAGTCATTGATTCGCGCCCTGCTGAGGAAGGGTCTACCATTCGGCGCCGCCGGGAATGCCTTTCCTGCCAAAAGCGTTTCACGACATATGAAATTATGGAGCATCTGCCCCTGATAGTCGTTAAGAAAGACGGGAGCCGGCAGACTTTCGACAAACAGAAGTTAATAAACGGCATGCTTCGCGCATGCGAAAAGAGGCCGGTGCCGATTGCCGAGCTTCAGGCCGTTGCCGACGCCGTTGAGCTGGAGCTTCTTAACTCCCTTGAGCGTGAAATACGGACGTCGGATGTCGGCGAGATGATCATGGAACAGCTAAAAACCCTCGACGAGGTCGCGTACGTCCGTTTTGCGTCAGTCTATCGCCAATTCCGCGATATCAACACTTTTATGGACGAATTGAATAAACTGCTGAAAGAAGAATGAAAATGGCTATACACGAAGAATGCGGGATCATTGGCATATACGATGCCGGAGGCGATTGCGCCAGGAACGTATACTACGGTTTATACGCCCTGCAGCATCGCGGCGAGGAGGACTGCGGAATAGCGACCAACAACGATTTGGAACTGTCATGCCACAAAGGTTCCGGGCTCGTTGGCGATGTTTTTTCCGAACAGATACTCTCCGAGCTCGGCGGAACAATGGCAATCGGGCATGTCCGCTATGCAATGGCAGGCAAAGCGCGGTTTGAAAACGCGCAGCCGCTTACACTGAAATATATAAAAGGCTCTCTCGCCGTGGCGCACAACGGGAGCCTGATAAACAGCGCCGAACTCAAACGCGAGTATGAGTACAAAGGCGCCGTTTTCCACACAACTACCGACTCGGAAATCATCGCCTACATAATCGCCCAAGCCCGCCTGCGATGCGGCAGCATCGAGGATGCCGTCTGTCAAGCCATGAAGCAGTTGAAAGGCGCGTCTTCGCTTGTCGTCATGTCCTCGCGCAAGCTCATTGCCGCGCGCGACCCGTGGGGTTTCCGCCCTCTGTGCATCTGTCAAAAAGGCGATTCGATAATCTTTGCGTCCGAGACATGCGCCCTCGACAGCATTGAGGCGACCTTCGTCCGCGACGTCGAACCCGGGGAAGTCGTATGGATATATGACGGAAAACTGCACAGCAACCGCGAAAACTGCACAGGCAAGTCTAACCTGTGCATATTCGAGCACCTCTACTTCGCCCGTCCTGACAGCATTCTCGACGGCCAGAGCGTGTACGACGCGCGAATCCTTGCGGGACGCTATCTTGCCCGAGAGCATCCCATTGACGGCGATGTCGTGATAGGCGTGCCTGACACGGGGCTCGTCGCGGCAAAGGGCTTTTCCCTTGAAACCGGCATCCCGTATAATGACGGCTTCATCAAGAATCGATACATCGGGCGCACATTTATCAAACCCGAACAATCCAGCCGCGAGGAGGCGGTCAAAATCAAGCTCAACCCCCTGCGCGCGACCATCAACGGAAAAAAAGTCATTATGGTCGACGATTCAATCGTCCGAGGCACCACCACGTCCTCAATAATAAAGCTGCTGCGCGGCGACGGAGCCAAAGAAGTGCATGTGCTCATTTCATCCCCTAAGTTCATATCCCCTTGTTACTTCGGGACCGATATCCCGTCTAAAGAGTTTCTCATCGCCTGCCATCACACGACGGAGGAGATGCGGGAAATCATCGGCGCCGACAGCTTGGGCTTCCTCAGCCTGGACAATCTTTCAAAAATAACCCCCAATTCAAAATGCGGCTTCTGCGACGCATGCTTCACTGAAAAATACCCTGTGTCCTAATCTATATCCTCGACGACTGTGTCCGGAGGGGTGTCCAGCGTCTGCGGTTTATGGAAAATGCTCTTAAACAGCTTGAATGCCTGTGAAAAATAAAACCCGTCGCATATCCGTTCGTCCATCGCAACGCTGTAGTCTATATATTTGCGCTCCACGAAACTGCCGTCGGGCATGGCTTCGACGGCTTTTCTTTTTGCTCCGAACGAGATGAAAACCGGCATGATCCCGAAATTATACAAATGATGATAAATCGTGGGCAACCCGACCGAGCCCAGATCGGTGATGATCATCGAGCCATGAAAAGGGCTTGCGTCAATGAGCGATTTGGGCATCTTTCCGAAATAGTCCAGAAAACCCAGAAAAAATACGCAGAATTTCAGCAACAGGCGCGGAAGTTTCATCAGCATTCTTGCGGCGTCATCCGTGCCGGTGTCCTCCCCTGCCCTCTTAACTTTATCTATTTCCGCCTTTAGTTTCAAATAAACATCGTATATCGTATCCCGGGGATCGAAAACCACTTTTATGCTGGTCTCCTCCGCTTCCGTTTTCATCTCCTTTTTTATCGTCATGACAAATACGATGTCGTTCGCCGAGAAAACCCTCTGGCCGGCTACGAACCTGTTGACGGCGGGATACTGAGCGACGATCCTGATATACGCCGCGATAAATATATGCAAAAGCCCCATGCCCGGATATCCTTCATTCCTCTTGCCCCTGATATACTTTTCAGCCTCAGTGATTTCAATGGATTCGGACATGAGATTAGTCGCGTCGTTTTTTGCCTTCATGATAAAAGGCATCAATGCGTTATATGATGGCAGCGTCCGCAGCCGCCTTCCGTCCTTCCTGTCCCCGAACCTTCTTTTTCTTTTTTCAGCCATGCCGTATCACCCTTATGTCATAAGTTGCTAACAGAGTTTGCTCTTTAATCATCAATAATATAATGCATCAAAAAGTATTTTTCAACAACAAATACCGGCAAAAAATAATCCAAATAAAGAAATTTATAAATTATGCTTGAAATATTGGTGAAAACTGTGTATCTTAATCTAGGAAACTTCAAAATTACTCGACTTTTTCAACAAGGAGGGGTGTTTAGTGTCCATTGAGGCCATAAAAAGCATCAGCGACGCGGAGGAAGCCGCGCGTGGGGCGAAGCTTCAGGCGCAGCAGAAAGCGCGCGAATCCGTGGAAGAGGCTGAAAGGGCAGGAAAAGAATCCCGCGCGTCGATGATTGCCCGCGCCGAGTCCGAGATTGCCGAACTCAAACGTAAGGCGGACCAAAAAGCTGAGGAGATGGCAGTTGAGCTTGCGTCATCGACGGCCAACCGCCAAGCGACCGTGCGCGCGCGCGCAGAAAGCCGCTTGGACAGGGCCGCGCAGCTCATTGTCGAAAGGATAGTGAACGTCTGATGGCAATTGTAAAGATGAAAAAGCTCAGGCTTCTTGTCTCTCGCACAGATAGGGAGGCCGTACTGCGCGAACTGCTCCTCCTCGGCTGCGTCGAGGTTTCCGAACCGGACGAGATGCTTGAAGACTCTGAGATTGCCGCACTCACGGAGCGCGAAAAAGCGGATTTGGACCGTTATCGCGATGAACGCGCTACGCTTGCGCGCGGCTTGCATGTTCTGATGCAATACGTTCCGATGAAGGCCGGCTTGTTCGCCCAAAAGCCGGAAGTGACGGACGAGCTGCTGCTTGACGAAAGCGATTCGCTTATGTGCCTGAATCTTGCGAAAACGCTTGACTCGCTGGATGACAATATCCGCAGGATCGTAACTGACGAAAACAACGAAAGAAACCTCATTGAATCGCTTACACCGTGGAAGGGCCTGGATTTGCCGCTGAACAGCGCAGGCACCGGAAAATGCGCCGTCATTCTGGGTTCCGTCGCATCGACGTTTGATTTTGAAGCGCTTAAGGATGACCTCTATTCCGCCGCCGGCGAATCGGAGGCTTTTCTTGTTTCTTCAGACAAAGACTTGCACTACCTCTGTGTCATATGCCTGAAAGATAAACAACAGGCCGTTTCGGAAGTCCTTCGCCGATACAGTTTTTCGGCCACTTCCCTCAAGATCATACAAGGCTCCGCGGCGGAAAACATCAAAGCCGCCGAAGGCCGTTTGAAAGGCTTTGCGGAGAAGAAAGCTGAAATTGCCGCTCAAATAGCCGCCGCAGCGGAATACAGGGATACACTGCATCTGTGCTATGACCACACCGGGACGAAAATCGCCAGGGCGGAAGCGGCGGAAAAGCTGCTCGGGACGCAGTATTCCCTCGCGCTTTCCGGCTGGGCGACAGCCCCGTCTGAGCCGCAATTGAACGTGATACTTTCTAAATACGCTTGCGCTTGGGAGCTTTCAGATCCCTCGCCCGAAGAATATGGCGACGTTCCCGTCTTGCTGAAAAACAATCCGGTGACCCGCCCGCTGTCGATGGTCACCGAAATGTACAGCCTTCCAGCCTACGGCAGCATAGATCCGAACCCGCCCATGATGCCGTTTTTCGTCCTGTTCTATGGCCTTATGATGGCGGATATGGGCTACGGGCTCATTATGGCAATAGCGGCGTTTCTCGTAAAACGCAAAAAGCCAACCGGCGGCATGAGGAACTTTTTCGACCTACTCCTGCTGTGCGGGATTTCCACATTCATAATAGGTGCGCTGACCGGCGGCTTTTTCGGAGACGCGCCACAGCAGATAGCCGCCCTTTTCGGAGCGACCTTCAGCATGCCGTACACTCCTCTGATCGATCCGCTTGAAGACACGGTGATGGTTCTAATAGGGGCTTTTGCCCTGGGCGCCGTACATATCCTATTCGGCATGGCGATCAGTTTTTACAAACAGGTCAGGGACGGGCATCCCCTGGATGCCATATTCGATATAGGTTCATGGTGGATCCTTTTCGCCGGCATCGCCTTTGGGGCGCTTGGGATTACCTGGTGGGTCGCGCTCGTTGGCGTGGCGATGATCGTGCTTACAGGAGGGCGCTCAAGCAAGAACATATTCGGCAAAATAGGCGGCGGATTGGGCAAGCTATATGATATAACCGCGTATTTCGGCGACATACTCTCCTACTCGCGCGTAATGGCGCTTATGCTTGCCGGAGGCGTAATAGCTCAAGTCTTCAACACCTTGGGCGCGCTTACCGGAAACATAGTGACATTTTTGATAATATTCGTAGCGGGGCACGCCCTAAACTTCGGCCTTAACCTGCTCGGCTGCTACGTCCATGACATGCGCTTGCAATGCCTTGAATTCTTCGGCAAGTTTTACGAGGACGGCGGGCGGCCGTTTAATCCGCTCAGCATTAAAACGAAATACAATAATGTCGTCAACAAATAAGGAGGAGAAAAAACAATGTTTGAAATCATCGAAATGTACGGAGGCATGGCTTTAGGTCTCTTAGGCGCCGCACTTGCCGTTGTTCTTGCCGGTATCGGCAGCGCAAGGGGGACAGGCATGACCGGAGAGGCGGGCGCCGGCTTGTTGTGCGAGGACCCAAGCAAATTCGGCAAGGTAATGATCCTGCAGGTCATTCCCGGCACTCAGGGCATATACGGCTTCGTCGTCGGCTTCCTGACGCTCCTGTTTATGGGCGTCCTGGACCAAACCGCCGTCAACCTGACGCTGACTGAAGGCTTCCGGTATTTCACTGCTTGCCTGCCGATAGCCTTTGGCGGCATGATATCGGCAATAGCGCAGGGGCGCGTCGCCGTCACCGCGATCAATATTCTATCTAAGAAGCCCGACGATTGGGCAAAAGGCATGATCCTTTGCATCACGGTCGAATTCTACGCGATCCTTTCCCTTCTTGTGTCCCTCTTCATGCTCCTCTTCATGCCTTAACTTCATGTGGTTGGTGGTAACATGAATGGAATTGAAAAAATCCTAGCGCATATAAAAACTGAATCAGACGCCGAGCGCGAAGCCATAGAACGCTCCGCCGCTCAGGAGTGCGAACGCATCCGCGCTGAATCGAAAAAAGCGGAGCAGGATGAATACATGAACCTGATCGGCGCAGGCGCTAAGGACGCGGAAAGAAGGCTCGAGAGGCTGAACAGCCTTGCCGTGCTGGAATCGAAAAAACACGTCCTTATGACTCAACAGGAGATGGTTGCGGAAGCTTTTGAGCATGCCTCGAAAAAAATCCGTGAGCTCCCCGAACGCGAGTATGTCATGTTTCTCGCGGCACAAGCATGCGGCGCGTCGCTGACCGGCGAAGAGGCCATAATCCTGTCCCCTTCCGATCGTGAGCGCTTTGGCAGCGTAGTCCTTGATGCGTCAAATTCGGCGCTTCGCGAGGCCGGCAGGACCGCTTCGCTTACGCTGTCGGAAAAGACCGCCGATATTCGCGGCGGCCTGATCCTGTCGGGCGGCGATATTGAGGTCAACTGCAGTATTGACGCCCTTATTGAGGAGCATAGGAATGAACTGTCGCCTCAGGTCGCTTCCGTTTTGTTTGATTGATTGATTGGAGAAAACAATGAAAGATACAGATTTTCTGTTTCTGACGTCAATGCTCCGTGCGAGAGAAACCGCGATGCTCTCCGAAGGGAAAATAGACCGGATGATTGACGCGCCCTCATTCGATGACGCCGCCAAGATGCTGATCGATTGCGGCTATCGCGACATGTCCGGAAAGAAACAGGTTCAAATTGAGGACTTGCTTCAAGAGCGTCGTTCCGATGTTTTTTACGAACTCTCAAACTTCGAGTACGCGGTCGACGCCCTCGATTTATTCCGGCTGAAGTATGATTACCACAACGTAAAAGTGCTCGTCAAAGCGGCGGGGGCTGTCTCAAGCTCCTCTGATTTGCTCTCTGATTCCGGGCGGATCGGCGCGAAAGACTTGACCGAAGCGTTCGTATCAGGGAACAGGGGCGATCTCCCTCCCCCGCTTGCGTCGGTCATGGAATCCGCCGCGGGCGTGCTTTCGCGCACGGGAAATCCTCAGCTTTCGGACATTGAAATCGATAAGGCATATTTCGGCGAATTGTCGTCCCTTGCCGAAAGGCTCGGCGATGACTTCATAACCGGCTATGTCCGTCTGATGATCGACAGCGCGAATCTGCGGATAACGGTCCGTGCCTCGCGCATCGGGCGCGACGAGGGGTTCCTCTCGGCCACATTGATCCCCGGCGGCAACGTAAGTCTCGGCAAGATCGCATCCTCTTACAACGATAACCCACTGGCGGCATTTACCGCTGACTCTTTGGCACAGGCGGTACGCCTCGGCGCCGACGCCATTTCCGGCGGGGCGCAGACACAGTTCGAATTAGCCTGCGACAATGCTATTTTGCATTATGTCACAAATACGATGTTCATCAGCTTCGGCCCCGCTCCCGTCATCGCCTTTCTTGCGAAACTGGAATGGGAGATTACGGCCGTCAGGATGATACTCGCGGGCAAACTCACCGGCATTTCGCCGAGCGTCATACGGGAAAGGTTGCGTGAATGCCATGTATAAAATAGCCGTTATAGGCGGGATTGACACAGTTATCGGGTTCAAAGCGCTTGGTCTGGACACATTTCCGGTTTCCGACATTGCCGAGGCGAAGAACGTCTTGGCGAAAATCACTTTGCCCGATGAGCAGTACGCGGTGATTTACATCGAAGAGAGCCTGTCAAAAGATCTCTCAAATGAAATCGCGCGTTTCACATCCAAGGTTACGCCGGCGATCATACTCATCCCCGGGCGCGACGGATCGCAGGGCCTGAGCCTTAATGCCCTCCACGACGCCGTAATACGCGCAATAGGAACGGATATACTTGCCTAATCCCTAATCGTACCAGAAAGGATTGATGATATTCATATGAGCGGTAAAATAGTTAAAGTTGCCGGTCCGCTTGTCGTTGCCGACGGGCTTAGCGATGCGAACATTGCAGACGTCGTCCGCGTCGGCAGCCAGCATCTTATTGGAGAGATCCTGACAATGGTCGGCGATTCCGCGTCGATACAGGTCTACGAAGAGACAAGCGGCTTGGGGCCTGGGTCGGAAGTCTATACTACCGGAGTTCCTCTCTCCGTCGAACTCGGACCTGGCCTTTTGGAAAATATTTATGACGGCATCCAACGCCCGTTGAGCGAGATACGCAAGCTCACCGGCCCGACGATAGCGCGCGGCGTCGAAGTCCCCGCTCTCGACAGGGCGCGCGAATGGGAGTTCACGGCCACGGCCTCCGTCGGCGACGAGGTCATCGGCGGGAGCATCATCGGCACGGTGAACGAGACGACTGCGGTGGTACACAGAATAATGATTCCGCCGAACATGGCGGGCGTGATCGAGTCGATTGAATCCGGGACTTTTACCGTGGAACAAACGGTCTGCAAGATAAAAGCCCCCGACGGAAGCGTCCTTGACATTCCCATGATGCAGAACTGGCCCGTCCGCGTGGGCCGCCCATATAAAAAGAAATCGACCCCGGGCACCCCCCTCTCAACAGGGCAACGCATCATCGACACTTTATTCATGCTTGCCAAAGGCGGCACCGCCGCTGTCCCGGGACCCTTCGGAAGCGGCAAGACGGTCGTGCAGCACCAACTGGCAAAGTTTGCCGACGTCGATATCGTCATATTCATCGGCTGCGGCGAACGCGGCAACGAAATGACGGACGTTCTAATGGAGTTCCCCGAGCTTCTTGACCCCCGCTCCGGAGAACCTTTGATGAAACGCACCGTCCTCATCGCAAACACATCCGACATGCCCGTTGCCGCGCGCGAAGCGTCGATTTACACGGGAATAACGATAGCTGAATATTTCAGGGACATGGGCTATGACGTCGCCGTTATAGCGGACTCGACATCCCGTTGGGCGGAGGCCCTACGCGAGATGTCCGGGCGCCTTGAGGAGATGCCCGGCGAAGAAGGCTACCCGGCATATCTCTCTTCCCGTCTTGCGCAATTCTATGAGCGCGCCGGCACGGTCGAGTGCCTGGGCGACGATGAAAGGCGCGGCTCTCTGACCGCCATCGGAGCGGTCTCCCCGCCCGGCGGGGACACCTCGGAACCGGTCTCGCAAGCTACGATGCGCATAGTCAAGGTCTTCTGGGGGCTCGACGCGTCGCTAGCCTACGCGCGCCACTTCCCCGCCATCAACTGGCTGACAAGCTACTCGCTTTATCTTGATACGCTGAAACCTTGGTTTGACGCAAACTTCGGGGCAGACTTCCTTGTTAACCGCGCAAAGACTATGGCCCTGCTTCAGGAAGAAGCCGAGCTTCAGGAAATAGTCAAACTTGTCGGTCAGGATTCTCTCTCAGCCCCGGACCGCCTGACGCTGGAGACCGCGAAAATGATCCGCGAGGACTTCCTGCAGCAGGACGCTTTCGGCGATGTTGACAGCTATACCCCATACGATAAGCAGGCGACCCTTCTTTCACTGATACTGTATTACAACGAGCTGTGCAAAGACGCGCTGACAAAGGGGCTGGAAAACGTGCAGCCGTTATTCGATATCCCTGTCCGCGAACAGATAGGGCGCGCAAAATCTGTCCCGACATCTGAGTATGTAGAAAAATTCCGCTTGATCGCTAAAGATATGGAAACCCAAATCGAAGCGGTCGCAAAAGGAGGCGACGAGGCATGATAAGGGAATACCGAACTATCCAGGAAATCGTCAGCCCGCTGATGGTAATAAATAATGTAGAAGGCGTCACGTACGACGAGCTTGCGGAGCTTGAGCTTCCGAACGGAGAAATCCGGCGCTGCAAAGTCCTTGAGGTCGACGGAGACAAGGCGGTCGTGCAATTGTTCGAGAGCGCGGTCGGCATAAACCTCTCGGCGTCAAAAGTCCGCTTTCTTGGCCGTCCGCTTGAACTGGCAGTCTCCGGCGATATGCTCGGGCGCGTGTTCAGCGGCATGGGCAAACCGATCGACAACGGGCCGGAGGTCCTTGCCGAATCGCACAACGATATTAACGGGCTACCGATGAACCCCGTTTCGCGCGACTATCCGAACGAGTTCATCCAAACCGGCGTATCTTCGATTGACGGCCTTAACACGCTCGTCCGAGGCCAAAAATTGCCCATCTTTTCAGGATCGGGACTGCCGCATGCGCAACTTGCCGCCCAAATAGCGCGTCAGGCAAGGGTCCTCGGCAATGAAACCGATAATTTCGCCGTCGTATTTGCCGCAATCGGTATAACGTTTGAAGAGGCCGAATACTTCGTTCAGGAGTTCAACCGCACAGGCGCAATCGACCGTTCGGTCATATTCACCAATCTGGCGGACGATCCGGCCGTTGAACGCATCGCCACGCCCCGCATGGCTCTGACCGCCGCGGAATACCTGGCCTTTGAGAAGGATATGCATGTTCTCGTCATTCTCACGGACATAACGAACTACGCCGAAGCCCTGCGCGAAATTTCGGCGGCGCGTAAAGAAGTCCCCGGGCGCCGGGGATACCCGGGTTATCTGTACACCGACCTTGCGACCATGTATGAGCGCGCCGGAAGACGTATCGGGAAAGACGGTTCGATCACCATGATTCCAATCCTGACGATGCCGGAAGACGACAAAACTCACCCCATTCCTGACTTGACGGGCTACATTACGGAAGGGCAGATCATCCTTTCCCGCGACCTTCACAGGAAAGGCATAATGCCCCCAATCGACGTCCTGCCCTCCCTGTCGCGGCTAAAGGATAAAGGCATCGGCGCGGGCAAGACACGCGAGGACCACGCCAACACCATGAACCAGCTATTCGCCGCATACTCGCGCGGAAAAGAAGCTAAGGAGCTTATGGTCATACTTGGCGAAAGCGCTCTGACGGCTGACGATCTGCAGTTTGCCAAATTCTCAGACGAATTTGAGGCCCGCTATGTATCGCAAGGCTACGAGGACAACCGCTCGATCATAGACACTTTGACCATCGGATGGGAGCTGCTTTCGATCCTTCCGAGGGCGGAACTGAAACGCGTCAAACCTGAGCTGATAGATAAATACATGCCTAAATAAGAGGTGAACATTTATGGCCCAAAAGACTATATCGCCGACCCGTATGGAGCTGACGCGGCTTAAAACGCGCGTCAGGACGGCCATTCGCGGGCATAAACTTCTGAAAGACAAGCGCGACGAGCTCATGCGCCAGTTCCTTGAAATCGTCCGCCGCAATCGTGAGCTGAGGATGCGCGTCGACGAGGGGCTTTCGGAGGCCAACCGTTCGCTTGCGGTCGCTTCCGCCATAATGTCCCCCGAGATGCTTGAGCAATCGCTGCTTTACCCGCGTCAAAGGGTGGAGCTCGGCATGACATTCCAAAACATTATGTCGGTCAATGTGCCCGTTTATGACTTTAAAACCGAGCTTGAGGACGCGTCATCGATTTTTCCATACGGCTTAGCGCAGACCTCGGGTGAATTGGACGATGCCCTTTCCGCCCTTGCGGCTGTATTCCGCGATATGCTGGAACTCGCGCAAATTGAAAAGACCATGCAGCTTCTTGCGGACGAAATCGAGCGCACCCGGCGCCGCGTCAATGCGTTGGAATACATTATGATTCCGGAGATGCAAACGAACATCAAGTACATATCGATGAAACTTGAGGAAAACGACCGTTCGACCAAAGTGCGGCTCATGAAAGTCAAAGACATGGTCCTTGAAGCGGCGGGATACGGAAAGAGCTAATGAGCTAAAATGAGCTAATATATAAAAACTCCCCCGGTTGCAGGTTTTACTGCTACGGGGGAGTTTTTTCATGGCAAACTATCTCAACAAGGCCAGTTTCTTATGCAAAATCGTCTTTGTCAGGCGGGCTTTCTCATCCGGCAGTGCGTCAAAGATGAACTCAAAACCATAGTCATACCTGCCGACCCTAGAACGCGCGAACTTCGATCTGCGGACGAGCTTCGCCGGGTATAGGAACCGGTCTTTGTCGCTGAAAGAAAAATCCAGCAAATAGTAAGGGTCATATTCCGAAGACAGGACGTTATTTGAAAGAATGCACATCCCTCCTGCGCTGACGTCAAAGCTCACATCCACCAATACCGGCTTGATTTCAGGTATCGTATAATTCGGCCCGGCAATCATCTCCTCCGGCAATCCGTAAACCCGCACATCGACGAGGATCTCATCCCGTTGATAAATGCGCCTGTTCAATGTATCAATTGCGGTGAGCTGTTCGACTATGACCAAATCGCTGCGCATTTTTCCCGCAGCTCGACCCGTGAATGTGTATATGTTCGGCCCTTTGGAAAAACTGATTTCCAGAGTGGCGCTCCTGCTGAGTTTGGTGTAGTTTTTATTCAGTTCCGCGCACTGCATGGTGAAAGATGTCTCTCTTATCAGATCATGCAAGTCATAAAACGCCGCTTCATACACCACCTCTTCAGAAGAATCCTGCCCGGCCACGACGGATACTTGAAGCGGCGTGCCGCGCTCAATCAGTCTCAATACCATATTCAGCGCCTCCCATATCTATAAAAGAACAAAAACTAAACTTGCCTGAACATGAATGCCCAACGCTTTTCGGCCTCAAACGTTTCAAGGCTTTCCACCCAAGCGCTGAAGTCAGCGTTGCGGAGCAATGTATCCGCAAGAAAATCGCAGTAACGTTCGCCGTGGCTCACGAAATATAACAGGTGATACCCTATCGACTCCGTTCTTATAATCTCGGTATCTCCGGCCCTTCTCTCCGGGTCGAAAAGCCATTCCTCGATTTCAGGGACCATTTTATTGTGGGCGGCATTTTTGGATATGTAATTATAATGCCCGCCGGTACTATCGGCCGTATAGCCGTCTTCGGTCACCTGTATGAAGGCTTCCTCCGTCCCTCCGGCTTCAATGAATGCGATTCTCGCCGTTTCAGCTTGTTCGAAAGCCGACAGTTCGGCGTCATACATTGCCACATGATATCCCGGGTCATCCTCCTCTTCGATGAACATCCCGGGGTATACTTCTTCAGGCAAAATGAGTATCTGGCGCATTTCCGTCATAAGGTATTCATTGTCGTCCCTTTCGACAAAGTACACGATAAGCGCTCCGGTTGAAGCCTCGAAAACGTCAATGTCATTGTATTGCCGGCCTTCCGACAGCATCCAATCCTTATACTCGCTGCCGAGCGCCGAACCCGGAAACGTCCTGGCGGTGGAATCGGGGCTGCCGTATTCCTCAAAGTTGTATGCCGCAGCTTCATATATGAAGTCGTCCTCAGTCTCGATGCGCGCCACTATCTGCCGCGCCCTTTCGTATGCCGCCGACAGCGCCTCTGCATTTGCCGCTTCATAATCCTCGCCGGTCTCAAAGTTTTCCATTGAGTCCATTGCAGGCTCTATCTGAAAAAATCTGAACGCAAAGCTGTCCAGGTCGTCTTTTTCTTCCGCGTATTTCGCGGCAAGCTCCTGGGCGGTGTATGTGAACGAATCATATATGCTTTCCCTGTACGCGCTCACCGTATACATGAACTCAAGCGTCTTGCGTATGCTGCTCTCGCTCATATTTCTCCCGATGTACGTCCGGATGAAAGTGTCGGTCGACATTCCGTACATCTCGGCATACGACGCATAAGCCGCCATTTCTTCGTCTATTGCCTCAATGGCCTCGGGGGGCAGCGTAAAACCTGCCGCCCTCGCGGCATGGTAGTACTTCGCGCTGTCGGCAATTTGGTCTATGGCATATTCCGTAAGGAATTCCGCCCAAGTCTCCCCTGTCTCGTAATTGTACGTCTGACTCGAATGCGATCTGTCGGAGGACGGCAAAAACGCGGCCGCGCTCGACTCGCCCAACCGCTCTTTTATGTATTGCTCATAATCGCTGAACGCTTTGCTATAAAAATAATCGAATTCCGCAGAAGAAAAATCTATCCCCGCTACGCTGATCGCAGGCAGCGATTGGCGGACGAACATTGAATTGAGGAATAGCGAAACGGATAGCGCCAACGCAAAGGCCACGATGACAACTATCGTAATAATCTTGATTTTTCTTCTTTCCCGCTGCTCTTTAAGGGTTTGTTCCTCCCGGCGCCTTGCTTTTTCGTTTTTCTTATCGAATGCTCCACTCATAAATCTGTCAATCCTTCGTACCAGTAGTAATATTTTTCGCGCTGTTCAACCTGAATGATTATACTTCATTTATCGCGTTCATGCAAGCAAAAGATTGTGTTTTATATGGCAAAAGATTGTGTTTTATATGGCAGTATGTTACAATTTGTGTATCTATTCAGGGTTGGCGAGGGGGTGTGGATATACTGACTGCGATTGTTACCGACGTTAAATATAGAATGTCACTTGCAATAATAAGAGACCTCGGCGAAGCGGGAATCCGCCTTATATCCTGCCACAAGGAATCGCAGGACCGCTCCCCGCCATTGGGCTTTTATTCAAAATACACGTCGGAGCGCCATATACTGCCAATGGACGGCTATGAGGACGCTCTGTTTAATTTGTGCAAAAGCAATTCAGAATCGGGGCGGCTCCCTGCCCTGCTCCCCGTCGGCGCGGCTACGCTCTCCTTGCTCTCAACGCCTGAGACGGCTCAGCGTTTTTCCGATGTCTGCGGACTGTGCATACCTAGCAAGGAACAATTAAACTTGCTCAACGACAAAGGCCGGGTATCGGAGCTTGCCGCCTCATTGGGCATTCCTGTCCCCTCTTCCTACAGCCCCGCCGACTTCGACACAACCGACTCGTTTTTTGCGCAAATCCCCCTCCCATGCGTGGTCAAACCGCGCTGGGGCGAAGGTCTGGGACTGACCGCCGCTTTGCGATATGTCATAGCGAAGACCCCGGAAGAACTCAAAAGAAGCTTCGAAACATTTACAAAACTCGCCGGCGAATACCCCCTGGTGCAGGAATACCTTCCCGGAGACGCGGGAGGCTGTTCGGTACTTGCACAAAACGGGACGATACTCAGGAAAATATGCCACAGGCGCGTTCGGGAATACCCGGTCTCAGGCGGCCCTTCAACATGCTGCGACTCAATAATCGCCCCGCAGCTTGAAGAATGGTGCGCCGGTCTTGCGGACGCCGTAGGCCTGAACGGATTGGCGATGTTTGAATTCAAGGGCGGCGCCGATGGCCAGCACAGGCTCCTTGAGGTCAACCCCCGCGTGTGGGGCAGCTATCCGCTCACGCGCATTACTAAGTCCGGTTTCTCACGCGCATGGTTTGCCGCTTCATGGAACGCGGGGAATCCCGATGCGCATGTTCCTCTCCCGCCTGAACCGGAATGCCGCTCTCGCAGGATGGTTTTCTTTCCCTCGGATATTGCGGCGGCAGGAGGGTACTTGCGCAGAGGAAAACCCGGCCTTGCCCTCGGCGCTGTCGCAGACTTTCTCCTCCCGGGAGTCAAAGACGGGCTCTTTGAATGGCGCGACATGCGCCCCGCCCTGCGTTACTTGCGTTCGCTATTTAAGCGTTAGATTAGGAGTTAGTTTGGAAATTATGCAAACATCCGATAGAACACACATGATGATCGATCTCCACGTCCACACCAAACTTTCCGGCGACGGACGCTCAACGAGGGAGAAACTTGCTGTGGCGGCGGCCTCGCGCGGACTGGACGCGATAGTCCTGACCGATCACGGAGACTGTGCGGTGTGCTCTCCTGAGCGGCTTGGAGATGTCTGGCTGCTGCCGGGATACGAATGCTCCACGGACGCAGGGCATATTCTGGGCCTATTTCTCGACAGGGTGCCGGATTTAGCGCGATTGCGCGCAAAAGGCCCGGTGCCTGCGGCGGAGGCTGTGGCGGCAATGCGCGAATGCGGCGGAGTGACCGTCCTCGCTCACCCTTTCAGCGGAAAAAAATACCGTGCGGAAGCCCCCGTGGACTGCATAGAAACCGTGAACGCGCGCGCCTGCTTCAAAAACCCAAATGCCAACATACAAGCGGAAAGACTGGCGATATCGCTCGGACTCCCCCAAACCGGCGGAAGCGACGCCCATTCCGCCTCAGAAGTCGGCAATGCCTATACCGTCATTGAAGCGCCTGACTGCTCCTTGCCCGCGTTGCGGGAGGCAGTGTTGAACGGTCGGTGCAGCGCCGTGTTTATAAAAAACACCCCGCGACGCAAAAAAGGGCTTTCCCAATTCCGCGACGCGCTGAACAGCCGAAAACCCAGACGGATATTCATGGGCATCGCATACATAGGTTACTGCATTATGTTAGACATTTTCTGTAGGGGTGGCAACCTGCCGCCCGCCACGGGTTCGGAAACCTAATTGTCTTTTCCATTTACTTTGGGTTAGGTGGTATAAATAACATGAGCATATACGCAAATTTAATGAAAACGGCGCGGTCGCTGAAACATAACATCACTTCAATGACAGCAAAACCTACCTACCTCTCCCCCGTCAGGAGGATCGGTCATGTCGCCACAAAACAACGCATATGCGCTATGACTTTTGACGACGGGCCATGCATGCTGCCGCCATCGGAGAAGCCCGGCGGCGACCCGCTGACGCTCGAACTTATCGGCGCATTGGAGAAATATGGCGCCTTCGGCACATTTGACGTAGTCGGGGACACCTCCATGAACTACCCTGACAAGCCGGGCCGCGACGGGACAGCCTCCTGGGGCGGCATCCGCTATGACCATTACCCCGATATTGACAAGGACAAATACGGAGGCGCTGCGCATGCCGGCGATTTGATACGCGCCATACTGAACGGCGGGCACGCCATAGCCAACCACGGCTGGGCGCACGTCCTCTTTGGCAAAAAATCGCTCGTATACGGGCGAAGGGCCTATTTCAAAGATATCGGAGCAGTCCTTGACGATCTCAGTTTGTTACACAATTATATAAAAGATAAGTTCGGATATGAAATCACTCTCGCCCGCCCTCCTCATTATGTGGACGCGATCCCGGACGGCTTCACAAGTTACGACGCCTATGCCAAAATGGGCTATGCATACATGGCGGCGGATTTCGACGGAGCGGGCTGGCTGCCGCTCTCCTCTTATAAAGAAGAAGTCGATGCAATGATACTGCCTATGGAACGTTTGCTCAAAGAGGATCCCGACGCGCTGTGCGGGCAGATAATATTTCACAAGGACGGATTCAACATGGCGAGGCGCACCCCCGTGGCGGACGGCCTGCCGCTGCAGCTGGAGCTGCTGTCCGGCTACGGCTACAAAGTGCTTACCGTGCCGGACTTGCTTGCGGCCTCCCCTTTTGCGGACGTTTTTGACGACGCCCCCGCCTGCTCCGACGCGCGCGCTCTCATGCAACGCGGTTTCTGCACCGCATATCGGGACAACACGCTGCGCCCGGACAAAATATACACGCTCGGCGAGTTTTATATGATGGCGCACGGGCGTGATGCCGCTCTGGAAAGGATTGAGGCGCGAAAACCCCCGTCGCGGCGCGAACATCCGTACTACAGCGCCGCCCGGCATGCAAATGCGGCGGATTCATCTGCGGTCGCCCTTGACAGGCCGCTCGACGCTCTTACGCTTGACATCTGGTGCAAAGAACACCACGGCGCCGCATCAGGTTTAACAGGCTCCGCCCTCCCCCGCTCCGAAGTCCTTGCGGCACTAGCAAGACAGGGGGACGGTTCTATTGTCTTGTAGCTGTTGTAAGCTGCTGAAATAAGCTTATAACGGGGATTTTGTGCAAATATAGAAAATAAATGCCGTAAATTTATGACAATATTCACAAGCAATTTTCCGAAGGTCTTATTGGTCATTTGCAAACCACAAAGCGTGTTGACTACTGTGCCGGATATTTCAATCTTCGTGGATGGAAAGCGGAAGGGGGCGATGGGGAATGAGAATCCGCGAAAGCATAGAAGAACTTCTAAGCGCACCCGAGGGCGAACACTATCAGTTCAAAGAATGGAAAACGAAAAACAATCTGCACGAAGCCGCCAAGATCTGCTGTGCGCTGGCCAACTGCGGAGGTGGCAAACTCGTCCTCGGAGTGTCCGATAAACGCCCGCGTAAGGTGG
>Ga0099364_10003093_pt1 | contig 26102 bp, 19 predicted proteins | sample TergutTh196P3_FD_73070 | JGI IMG/M metagenome (GOLD analysis project Ga0099364, IMG submission 73070) | Microcerotermes parvus P3 segment gut microbial communities from Pointe-Noire, Republic of the Congo - Th196 P3 | ecosystem: Host-associated > Arthropoda: Insects > Digestive system > Gut ...
GTTTAGAACTTGCATTTGATGAAAGAAGCCGTGCTGAATATATGTCATATCTTTTCCAAACCGAACATTACGAGATGGTTCTGAAATCGGGCGATATGGAGCGCGCTATGACAAAGGTCGCTTTGCAGATAGAGGAACCGCGGGTCGGACAAAGTTACCCAAATTATTACGCCGCGCAGTTAGCTTCGAAATTCGTCAGCGTGGTTCTTTGCGGGAGCGGCGGAGATGAACTCTTTGGCGGATATCCATGGAGATACCACCAAGTGCTTGAATGCCCGGATTTTGAAAGTTATATTGACGTTTATTACCGGTATTGGCAAAGACTGATCCCAAGTTACACGCTGGAGCGACTTTTTACGCCGGTGCAAAATAGCGTTTCCCACGTAGTGACAAGAGATATTATGCGCAGTGTTTTTCCAAAATCCCGTCGAGCTCCGGTGACAATGGAGGATTGTGTTAATAATTCATTGTATTTTGAGGCGAAAACATTTTTACACGGACTCCTCATTGTTGACGACAAATTGATGGCATCGCGCGGAATTGAAGGAAGGGCGCCTTTTCTTGACAATGACGTTGTCGATTTTGCCATGAGAATACCGGTGTCGCTGAAGGTCAAGGATTTAGGTTCTACAATAATTGATGAGAATGATACGACAGCAAAGAGTAATTTTAGAAAATCAAACAGCGGAAAGCATTTACTTCGCAATGTGATGAGCAAATACATACCGGATTCGGTTTCCAAAGCTGAAAAACAGGGCTTTTCGGCGCCGGACGCTTCGTGGTTCAAAGGGGATAGCATAGAATACGTCAAAAGAAAGCTTTGGGATGATAAATACCCAATATATGAGTATCTTGATAAGAAAACAGTCCATTCGGTTGTTGAAGAACACCTGCGCGGGGAACACAACAGGCGACTTTTTATCTGGTCGGTATTGAGCGTGGGGGAGTGGATGAGTGAAACCTTATAATGATGAATTGTACGGTGAGAAGACATCATGAGTAATAATAAATGTTTATTTTTGGGAAGTAAAGAAATAGGAGTTAAATGCCTTTCTGTTATTAAGAAAATATCTCCTGAGTCAGTTGTCGCATGCCTTACTATAGATGATAGAAACGACCCTCGCTCATGCTTAAACGAATTTATAAACTTCACAGCTTCAATTCCAATCCATGTTCTCAAACATCATTCTGAACTCTCGAATTTAGTTATTGCGTACCAGCCTGATTTAGTCTTTGTCTGTGGGTGGTATTGGGTTATACACAAAGAGTTATTATCTGTGCCTAAACATGGTTTCATAGGGTTTCACTTTTCTCTTTTACCAAAATACAGAGGAGGAGCTCCTGTTGTTTGGGCTATAATGAACGGGGAACAGGAAACTGGATTTTCGCTTTTTAGGTTTGAAGATGGAATTGATACTGGACCGATATTTGCCCAAGATAAAATTAGCATAAGCAGTGATGATTATATTAGTGAAGTGCTTTTGGATATAGAGAAGAAAGCGCTATCTTCATTAGAGAACAAATATGTTCAAATATTGAATGGAGAATTGTCGCCAAAATCACAAATTGGAATCCCTTCATACTGTGCCCAAAGATTACCATGCGATGGGAGAATTGACTTTACTTTGACACAACGTCAAGTATATAATTTCATAAGGGCTCAGAGTCACCCGTATCCGGGAGCATTTGTTTATATGAAAAACCAAAAACTCAAAATATGGAAAGCCGAGCTTGATGAGAGAACTTATTACTGCACCCCAGGTCAAATTGTTGCATTTGAAAATGATAATGCACTTGTTGGGTGTGGAGATAATAAAGTTATAGTTTTAACTGATGTGCAGATTGAAGGTAGCAATATCAGAACTACTCCAAAAGAAATTATCAAAACAATCAATACAAGGTTGTAAAAATTGCTATAACAGACTGTTAACATAATGAAAAAGATATAGGAGTTGATATAATGCTACTTGATCCAAACATAGATAAAGCTGGAATAAAAATTTGTTCACGTTGTATATACGATGAAAGAGTTGATGGCATAAGCTTTGACTCTGACGGCGTTTGTAATTATTGCCATCAGGTGGATACGCTGAAAGAACAATATGGAACCGGACAACCAAAAGGTGAATTATTATTCTCTGAAATAGTAGAGCAGATAAAGAAAGACGGTAAGAAAAAGCCATACGATTGCATAGTTGGAGTGAGCGGAGGCACAGATTCGTCATATATGTTGTATCTAGCAAAAGAAAGAGGGCTTCGCCCCTTGGCTGTAAACTACAACAACACATGGAATACAAAAGTAGCAGACGAAAACATTAAAAAAATGACAAAAGAGCTAAATGTTGAATTATATTCGTATCATGTCGAAGCAGAAGAAGCGGATGATATTTTTCGCTCATTTTTCCTTGCAGGGGTTCCTGAAATAGAAGGCGCAACTGATTTAGCTTTACCTGAAGTTCTTTATAGAGCTGCTGCGAAATATGGTATCAAATACACACTAGATGGACACTCATTTGAGACTGAAGGTATTAGTCCACTCGGAAAAAACTATTTTGACGGAAAGTATGTAAAATCCATACATTCAATGTATGGTACTGTTCGAATGAAAACATACCCGTTAATGACTTTTTCCAGATTTATGCGATGGACGCTTCTTGCAAAGATAAAAAGGATAAGACCTTACTGGTATATTCATTATACGAAGGAAAATGCGCAACAATTCCTAAAAGACAATTTTGGTTGGGAGTATTATGGCGGGCATCATTTAGAAAACAGGATGACGGAGTTTTTCCATAGCATCTATGCTCCTCAAAAATTTGGCGCTGACTTTCGGAACAACGCGCTTTCCGCTTTGGCAAGGATGGGAAAAATTTCACGTGAAGAAGCATGGGAAAGGTATAATACTCCGCCTCTCATAGAGGAAGGATTGCTTGACTATTTCAAAAAACGCATGAAACTTACGGACGAAGAGTATACTGCCAAAATGAACGAGCCTCCGAGATATTGGCGCGAATTTCCTACTTACAAAAGACGGTTTGAGTTGTTGCGACCTTTGTTTAAAGTGTTAGTAAAGAATAATCTTGTCCCAATGAGTTTTTATCTTAAATACTGTTTCTAATAAAGAGGTCAGGACAAACATGAAAAAACATAGAATTTTTATGGGGTTTATAGAAATTGCCGGGTATTATAATAACTTAAGAAAAGGTTTTAAAGAAATGGGAATCGACTGCCATTTTTTTGAAACTTTCCCTAATCCATTTTGTTACGATAAAGAAGAAAGATTATCTATTATTGAAAACATAGCTCGAAAAATAGCCGTTTTCAGAAAAAAACGATATGAAAACAAAGAATTCAAGGATGGAATTTTATACTTCCCCGAAAAATTTCTTCATCATTTAATTCTGTCAATGTACGTTGTATATTTGATATTTAAATATGATGTTTTCATTCTGTCGGGAGGCTATATACCCCAGAGAAAAATTTTTTTTCCATTACTGAAAATATTAAAAAAGAAAATTATATGCGTGTTCCATGGATCAGCTTCACGCCCTCCATATTTGAACGGATGCAATGTCCCCAATGATATTGAATTTTCAGTAAGTTATGTAGCAGATAAAACGACGCAGATTAAGCGTTTTATAGACGAAATCAACAAATATGCAGATGTCATAATAGATGCGCGAGTCACTTCTTTGTTTCATTCAAGAGATGTCATCGATTGGTTTTACGTAGGATGCCCCGCCCCAGTAGACGAATTTAAAATAAGCGATAATAGTGATACCGTTGAGAATAATGAAAATGTAAGAATACTGCATTGCCCTTCTCGCCCTATAGACAAGGGGACAGCAGAAATAGAAGAGGCTATAAATAATCTAATATCAAAAGGCTACTCCATAGATTTTATAAAAATTGTTGGACAGCCAAACTCTGTTGTAATGGAAGAGTTGTCTAAATGTGATTTTGCATTGAACGAGCTGTATAGCGATTGCCCCTCAGGCAGTTTTTTAGCCGAAGCCGCTTCGTGCAATAAGCTTTCGATCACTGGCAGCTATTATTCAACTCTTGTTGAAAAGGAAATTCCAGAAGAATGGGTAATTCCAAATCTTTTTGTCTTGCCGTCAGAAATTGAATCAGCTATTGAGCGAATGATTACAGATAAACAATTAAGGATTAAAACGGGGCGGGAAGCAAGGGAGTTTGTCATTCAGAATTGGAGTCCCACAGCGGTAGCAAAAAAGATGTTAAAAGTTATCGACGGAGATATTCCTTCAAATGCAATTTTCTCTCCATATAATCTTTTATATACGGGCGGATATGGAATGAAATCATCTTGGCGAAGACAAGTTGTTCGCAAATTAGTTGACGAATTCGGAGCGTCTGTTTTAAAACTTGATGACAAGCCAAAATTACGAGACGCGCTTTTAGCTGAAGCTTATGGAGAAGATGCGACCAGTGGAACCTCCTGATCACTAACACCGCTTTACGTTGCGCGTGAAGATTACGTCAGTATTGATTCCCATAGGTTGGGATAAAAGCAACTGTCCTATTTCAGCAGGCGCGTCAATTCTTATATCACTAATCATCTTCATTAACTTTGGAACATCCGAGAGGAAAATTGGACGTGTTGTACGAACGCTTGCGTTTATGAAATCGCCGCCGTGTACTAAAACATTTGAAGTAACAGTTCTCATTGGATTCTCCAACTCCTGTTTAACCCATGCGATTCCTTTTTCGCATTTATATCCTGATATGCCCGACTTGGAAACTTCAATTAGACATCCGTTGGGGCAAACAACGCATGTGTACTTTTCGTTTTGAGACATAACGTATTTCATATTCTTGTAAGATTCAATTGTAATCTCGGAGGGAACGCTTTTTACGCCTCTTATATACTCGGCGGCGCTGTGCCCGGCGCGCTCCGCCTCTGTTGAAACAGTGTCGACGAGATCGTGCACATGAAGCGCGTTGCCGCAGGCAAAAATTCCCGGAATTTTTGTCATGCAGATATCATCAACTATGGGTCCTCCTGTTGCCTCGTTAATAGGGATTCCGGCATCTCGTGAAAGCTCGTTTTCAGGTATAAGACCAACGGAAAGCAGGAGGGTATCGCAAGGGAAAAACCTCTCTGTCCCCTCAATAACGCAACGGTTACGATCGACTGATGACGCCCGGACTCCTTCAAGCCTTCCCATGCATATAATATCCGTAATAGTGGTATTGAGATAGAGCGGTATACCATAGTCGTCAAGGCACGCGCGTATATTGCGAGTAAGCCCGCTCGGATGCGGTAAAATCTCAAAAACCGCATCGACTTTCGCTCCTTCGAGCGTCATTCTGCGCGCCATTATGAGCCCGATGTCGCCGGAGCCCAATATACATACGCGCTTTCCTGGCATAATGTTTTGCATATTGATTAGATGTTGAGCAACTCCTGCCGTATATATGCCGGAAGGGCGATGCCCGGGGATTGACAATGCGCCGCGTGTACGTTCACGACATCCCATCGCTAATACTACTGCTTTAGCTGTTACTTCCTCAATACCGTTCTCTTCGCTGCTTAACTGTAATACTTTATCTTTTGAGAGGCGCGTCACCATGGTATTAAGTTTTACTTTTACATTAAAAGCTTTTGTTTTCTCAATGTAGCGCGCGGCATATTCAGGACCTGAAAGCGCCTCTTCAAAGACTTGTAGTCCGAATCCGTCGTGAATACACTGATTCAATATTCCTCCAAGTAATCTATCGCGTTCTATTAAAAGCACGTCATCAATTCCCGCGCTCTTTGCCGCCGATGCTGCCGCCAGCCCGGCAGAGCCTCCTCCAATTATGATCAGATCATGTTTTTTCATTTTGTGTAATTCCTGACTGAACCGCTGAACATTGGAGAAATATCGCTGCTTTGCATGTATTGTTTCGGATCATAGCCGTAATCGTCGCGAAGCATCCCAATTATTCGCGGAACGCAGAAACCACCCTGGCATCGCCCCATCATCGCGCGAGAGCGCAGTTTTATACCGGTAAGGGACGTTGTTCCAAGCGGGTTCTCAATAGCGTCGCGTATTTCTTTTTTTGTTATACCTTCGCAACGACAGAAAATCTCGCCATATTCGGGATACTCTTGGACGAGTTCTATCTTTTGTTCAGTTGGTAATGATGAGAAATATCCGGTAAACCCTGGTCGTTCTGCACGAAAATTTTCTTTCGGCGTCAATACAAGATATTTCTTAACCATATCCCGAATCATTTCTGCTATTGCGGGGGAGCTTGTCAAACCGGGACTCTCTATGCCTATCAGCTCAATGTATCCGTCTCCGCAATCTTTAATTTTAAAATCCAAGTTCCCTCCTATCTCGGGCGGCGTTAGTTTTGGTCGGTTGCCTGAAAAACTCCTTATGAAGTCGGAAAATTTAATTTCGGGGAGCAATCTTTCTGCTTCTTCTCTTAGAATACTCATTACCTTAGCTGTTGTACGATAGTCCTCTTTGTCTTCGTTCGGAATATAGGTAGCGCTTGGCCCTATCAAAATATTGCCGTCGACCGTAGGAGTAAGGTGTATTCCAAGTCCGGGGTCATTTGGACCAGGGACAGGGTATATCAGAGTTTTCAGCGCATTTGAAAGACGTTTGTCCAACACATAGTATTCGCCTCGGCAAGCCCAGATTTTTGGACTTTCCAGGCCAATCATCCTGCTTATTTCATCGCTATGCAGCCCGGCAGCATTAATTAGCACATTGCATATAAACTTTTTCCCATTCGAGGCTGTTATTTCATAAAAACCGTTTCTTTTGATTATTGACGCTACTTCTGAGTTGAAGTGATAGGCGGTTCCGTTTAAATGCGCATTTTCAGCTAAAGCAATAGTTAAAAGATATGGCGATATTATTCCACTCGTAGGCGTCCAAAGACCAAGTATCCCATTAATACCCGGCTGAATTTTCCTCATTTTTTCATTGTCCATAAGCTCCATTCCGGGTACGTTGTTGGCCTCGCCCTGTTCTTTTTGCCTGTATAAACCCGACAGGTCTGAACTATCCAATGCTACGGTCAATTTGCCTATACGATTTACCGGAACTTTTAGCTCGCTGCATAGATTATCCATCATCGCGTTACCCTTAACGTTAAGAGAAGCTCTTAACGTCCCGGGTTCGTAGTTGATACCCGAATGAATTACTCCGCTGTTTCGGCTGCTTGTCCCAAAAGCGACGTCAAGTTCTTTTTCTAAAACAGCGGTCTTCAAAGAAAATCGTGAAAGCTCGCGCGCGATTGAGTTGCCAATTACGCCTGCGCCTATTATGATGACTTCGTAAATATCCAATGTTTCACTATCTTTCATATGCCATTTGTATTATTTCAACGCTTTTTCTTGCTTCCTTCGCTGAGCAGGATGCCTCTTCCGTGCCGGAGAGGACATTGAGCGCATGGCGATAGAAAGGCAGGTGTCCAAAACCGTAGACCGAATTGGGCTGAGTATCAGCGACTTTCAATTCTTCATCCATTTCATGTTTTGAGTCGAATTCCCAATGATCTATTTTATTTAGGGCAACGCCTCCGACTTTGACAGTCCCTTTTTCTCCAAGAATAGTAAGACTACCTTCGTAGTTTTTAGGGTAGGTAAGTACAGTAGCGTTAATGTTTCCTATGGATCCGTTACGGAATTTTATAATCACAGAAATTGTGTCTTCCGCCTCTATTTGCATTTTTTGCGTGGATCTTTCGGATGAGACTTTTTCCACGCTCCCTCCGAACCATTGGACAAGGTCGACATAGTGGCTTGCTTGATTGGACAGGCAACCACCGTCAAACTCGTGGGTACCGCGCCATTTTGCGTCGTCATAATAGCTTTGGGGTCTTGTCCAGAGTATGTTTGCAAGTATCATGAAAACGCGCCCGAAACGTCCTGCCTCAAAAGCTCGGCGGAGAAGTTGAATACTTGGATTGAAACGATTTTGCTTAACTACAAGGTAATGAACCCCCGCTTTTTCCGCTGTCTCTATCGCGGTGTCGCATGCTTCCATAGAACATCCTTGCGGTTTTTCTGACAGTATGTTTATTCCTGCTTCGGCGGCTTCAATCGCTTGATAAGGATGCAAGCCGGAAGGAGTGCAAAGTGAGACCAGATCGCACCGGATTTCTTTTAACATTTTCTTATAATCTGTATATGCCATAGAGTTTGTTTTATGAGCTGCCTCTTCCGCTCGTTCTATTTTTATATCGCAGCAAGCGATTATTTCGGCAAGCGATTCGCTTTTAAGTATTTCAATGGCTTCAATATGATTTTTACTTATGCGACCGCAACCTACCAGAGCAATTTTATACATTTGTATCCCTTCTATATCCAAGATAAACTATTGATTTGCTTAAATTAATGATATCATAAATCCGATAATTCAAGTACATATTTTAAATTTTACGGCTATAACACTCTTGACAAAACTCGAAATATCGTCTATACCAAATACACATTTTGAATTAGTCAGGAGTTTTGATAATGTACATAAAACGCGCAATCGAAGATTCCGTGATGCGAATATCAAAAACTTTTCCCGTATTGTTGGTTACAGGTCCGCGACAGGTTGGAAAGACGACATTGCTTACGCGATTGGCGGATGAATCCCGAAGTTATGTAACGTTAGACGATCCGGATATCCGTAGTTTGGCAAGAAACGATCCGGCGCTCTTCATGCAACGTTTTACTCCGCCTGTATTAATTGATGAAATTCAATATGCCCCTCAGATTCTTCCCTATATTAAAATGAGCGTCGATAATTCTAGAAATAGAGGAGATTTTTGGTTAACTGGCTCTCAAGCATTCCACATGATGAAAAACATCAGTGAGTCTCTTGCGGGACGCGTTGGGATTGTCAACCTGTTAGGCTTATCCAATAGTGAAATAGAATCCTTACCCTCCGAACCTTTCACCACATCTCCCGAACGATTAATGTCCCGTTTAAAAATATCCCGGAAAATGGGATTAAACGCCATATACGAGCGAATATTCTGCGGCGCTTTTCCCGTTTTGCATATTGAAAATCCGCCTCTTTTGTCTGAGTTTTATCATTCCTATATTAACACTTACTTGCAAAGGGATATAAAGGATTTATCACAAGTAGCTGATGAGACGGCTTTTTTCAATTTCATGATTGTCGCTGCCGCGCGAACCGCTAAACCGGTAATCTATGAGGAATTGGCAAGGGATGTAGGAATTAGTCAGCCAACCGCAAAAAAATGGTTGTCAATTTTAGTTTCTTCAGGTCTTGTGGCGTTGGTTCAACCTTACCATAACAACGTGTTGAAGCGCGCTACAAAAATGCCGTTGCTTCATTTTCTTGATACAGGGCTTTGCGCTTATCTTCTCAAATGGGGCAATTATGAAACACTCGAGCGAGGCGCTATGTCGGGCGCGTTTTTTGAAAGCTGGGTATTCTCAGAAATCTACAAAAGCTATCTAAACGCTGGAAAGGAAGCGCCGGTTTATTACTACCGCGATAAAGAAAAACGTGAAATTGATTTGTTAATTTACGAAAATGGCGATTTATATCCCATTGAAATCAAGAAATCGGCATCTCCCGGTTTAGACGCAATAAAGCATTTTAAGGCGCTTAATCCTGTAACTGAACCAGCTCGATTTGGCGAGCTGGAACAATACAAAGTCGAAATCGGAAACGGCGCGGTAGTTTGTATGGCGAACGATTTATTACCAGTTGATAAAAAAAACTGGATAGTTCCGGCTTGGCTGATTTAACGATGCCTTCACAAGCCCGAAGGGCGTAGCGATCCAGCGTTTTTTAGGCATAAAACAAACGTAAAAGCATGGATTGCCGCGCCATCCATTGTTATTTACAACTTGTGTAAATTTGGCGTATTTTTTCCGTCAATGCCCAATACTTGAGATATAACATTTTTTGTATCAAAAACTAGCGAAGCGTTTTCGATTACCATACTATAATCAATTACCTTGCGATGCGCGGTAGTAACAATAACCGCGTCGCATTCACGCAAGAGCTGGGGCGTTAATTCTATCGAGCTATGTATTCCGTCTTTGCGTTTTACTGTTGGACAGTACGGGTCGTAATATGAAACTAAAGCGCCCTTTTTATTCAACGCATCCCAAACTTTAAGCGCCGGGGACTCACGGAGATCGTCAATTTCTTCTTTGTAAGCAACGCCTAAAATTAATATTTCACTGTTTTTCAACGCCTTACCTTTCTCGTTAAGTAGGTCCATAAGCCGTTCAACAACGTATTCCGGCATACCGTCGTTAATTTCGCCTGATAACTCGATAAGCCGCGTATGATAGTCAAACTCTCTTGCCTTATACGTTAAGTAAAACGGGTCAAGAGGGATACAATGACCTCCGACGCCGGGACCTGGATAAAACGGCACAAACCCGAAAGGTTTTGTTGATGCGGCTTTTATAACTTCCCAAACATTAATACCCATCCTATGGCAGAGGATCGCCATTTCATTAGCTAAGGCACAATTCACAATCCTGAAAGTGTTTTCCAGTATTTTGGTGGCTTCCGCTTCTTTTGGTGAAGAAACGACGCAAACGTCAGCATCCAGAACTATTTCATAGAGAGTCTTCGCTATTTCGGCACACGCGCTTGTACAACCGCCAACAACTTTTGGGGTGTTATGAGTATTGAACCTTTTGTTTCCCGGATCAACTCTTTCCGGGCTGAAAGCCAGATAAAAATCAATTCCTAAATTTAAACCGGAACTCTCTAATATCGGCGCCACAATTTCTTCTGTTGTGCCCGGATATGTTGTTGATTCAAGGACTACAAGCATATCCTTATGTAAACGTTTTGAAATTTCACGGGTAGAATTCTCAATATAAGATAAGTCTGGCTGTTTAAAACGGTTAAGGGGAGTAGGCACGCATATCGCAATAACATCGCATTCGCCGAGTCTGCTAAAATCAGCGGTCGCAGATAGTTTTCCAGAAGAAACCAATTCTTTAAGCTCTTCAGAAACAATATCTCCTATATAGTTTTCTCCTTTATTTACTTTTTCCGCCTTTTCCGCTTGAATATCGAACCCTAATACTTTGAATCCGGCTTTTGCTTTTTCCACGCTTAAAGGCAATCCCACGTATCCAAGACCAATAACTCCGATTTTAGCTTCTTTGTTCATAATTTTTTCCATCAATGTCATGTAAATCTTCCGCCTAACCTTCGTAGAATAATTGCGCTTCAATTAATTGATCTTCAGGGACATCGCGTAAAAACTTTGCGGGGGCGCCCATAACAATAACGCGCGGAGGAACATTTTTTGTGACTACCGATCCTGCTGCGACCAACGCGTCTTCGCCTATTTCCACTCCCGGCAGAAGCGCCGCTCCGACGCCTATTCGGGCGCCTTTTCTTAGAATTGGACCTTTAAAATGCTTTTTTCTTTCTTCTGTTCTTCCAAGGAAATTATCATTTGAAAATGCAACGCATGGCGCTATAAAACAATAATCTTCAATGGTACTCATTGCAGTGATATAAGCGTTGCTCTCTATTTTGCATTTTTTCCCAATCTGGACTTTATTCTCAACGGTTACTCCACGCCCTATTATTGTCCCTGTTCCAATTTCCACGTCCTCCCGAACTGTAGCAAGGTCTCCAAAAAAAGCCATGTCTGAAATAACCGCGCCCCTATATATAACGCAACCAGCGCCAATAGTTACTAAATTTCCTATAACAAGCGGAGGCATATTTTCTTTGTCTTCAGTGAGAGCGCTCATACTTGCTTTTGCCGGCTTTTTCCCCAGAATAGTTCCATCAAAAATCTTACAGTTATTTCCAATTTCAACGAAATCATGTATCACAACATTATGTCCAATTTCAACGCCATCGCCAATAATGACGTTATGCCCAATTATAACGCTCTCTGCTATTCTTGCATTTTTTGAAATACTATTTGACATTTAGTTAATCAGTTCCTTTGCTTGATTCTGATATTATTACATAACTAATCCAGTTTTTCGTTTATTTCTTTTTAAAGAACGCGCGAATAGTTTCAACGACTAATTCTTGTTCTTTTTGAGTCAACCCCGGGAATATCGGCAAAGCCAGAACGCTTTTCGTCAGTTGCTCACTCTTTGGTAAGTCTCCTGTTTTTCCGCCAAGGAATTCAAAACATTTTTGTAGATGTAGGGAAAGCGGATAATAAATTTTAGTTCCTATCCCATTTTCGCTGAGGAATTTATAAAGTTCATCCCTTGTTCCTTCCTGAGCGTTTATTCTTACAACGTATTGGTGGAATATATGAAAGTTTCCCGGAAATTCGATTGGGATTGATACCCTGTCAAGTAAACCCATGTTTCGAAAAAGCTCGTTGTAACTACTGGCTAAATCGCGCCTTTGTTTATTCCAGACTTCCATTTTTCTGAGCTTAATACGCAAAATCGCAGCCTGCAACGTATCAAGTCGGCTGTTTAATCCAACCTCTTCGTGGAAATATTGCTTTTTAGCTCCATGAACGCGTAATTTTCTCAGCCTTTCTCCAAATTCCGGCTTCTTTGTGAACATCATTCCGCCATCACCTGCGGCGCCAAGGTTTTTTGTCGGAAAGAAAGAAAATATTCCTATATCCCCAATTGTTCCGGCGAAGACTTTTTCTCCATTAAGTAGCCTATAACTACCAAGCGATTGTGCCGTGTCTTCAACGACTTTTATCCCTCGCGCGTCCAACTCGGGCATAATAGTTTCAAGCGGCGCCATTTGTCCAAACATATGCACAGGTAAAAACGCTTTCGTTCGAGGAGTCGTTTTTTTCAGGACCTCGTCCATATCAATATTGAATGTGTCTGATTGTACATCCGCGAAAACCGGTGTTGCGCCCATTCTCGTTATACAACTAACTGTTGCGAAAAAACTAAAAGGCGTTGTTATAATCTCGTCGCCTGGTTTAATATCAAGAGCCATAAGCGCAAGCACAAGCGCATCGGATCCTGAAGCGCAGCCTATTGCATATCCACCGCCCAAGAAAGACTCTATTTCATTCTCGAATTCGCGGACTTCTTTCCCTAGAATAAACTCTTGAGAATCCATGACTTCAGCAATTTTTAACAATGCTTCTTCTCTTATCTCTTTCCAGCTTCTGTTCAAATCTAATATTGGCAACATAGAAAAAAACTCCTTGCTTAGCTAAAATATATTTTACATTTAACTTTACATATCCAATAATACACTAAGATTTTGCTATTTTTCAATATTTTGCATGTTGCAATTGAAAGGTGGTAAGTGTAAGATTGCAATGTATTAATGCTATTATATTCCAATTGTAGTGTCATTATAATAAAAGGATTGACGAAAACATGAAAAATTATTTAGTAACCGGCGCGGCTGGATTCATAGGATTTCATATTTCAAAAGCGCTTCTGGAGCGCGGAGATGCGGTCACTGGATACGATAACCTGAACGAGTACTACGACGTTTCGTTAAAACATAAACGCCTTGATCTGCTAAAAGAGCATTCGCGCTTCAATTTCGTCAAGGGTGCGCTTGAAGATGTAAAACTCGTGTCCGAAACGATAGGACTAGGCTTTGATGCAATAATTCACTTAGCAGCACAGGCAGGCGTTAGGTATTCTCTTCTGCACCCCGAAACGTACATTTTTTCAAACCTTGTGGGGACTTTTAACATACTTGAATCAGCTAAGGCAAATAAAATTTCGCACCTTTTGTTTGCATCATCAAGTTCGGTGTATGGCGCAAACGAAAAAATGCCATTCTCCGTGGAAGACAAAACCGATTCTCCGATTACCCTCTATGCAGCGACGAAAAAATCTAACGAACTCATGGCGTACTCTTACAGTAATCTTTTTGGTTTACCAACAACAGGGCTAAGATTTTTTACCGTATATGGCCCGTTCGGCAGACCGGACATGGCGCTTTTCAAATTTACGAAAAATATAATGGAAGACAAACCGATTGAGATCTATAATAACGGCGATATATACCGCGATTTTACGTATATTGACGACATCGTAAAAGGTGTTGTGGAACTTTTGGAAAAGTCGAGCGCGCTTTCGACCAAACCGCCATTTGCCGTCTACAACATCGGCAACAATTCACCTGTAAAACTTTTGGATTTCGTGTCATGTATAGAAGACGTCTTAGGAAAAAAAGCGGAGATAATCTATAAGCCTATGCAGTTAGGAGACGTGTATAAAACTTATGCGGACATAGATAAGCTGATTGCGGATACGGGTTTTAAGCCGACAACAGAACTCAAAGTCGGGATTAGAAAGTTTGTGGAGTGGTATAGAGAATACTACAGAGCTGATTTTAATGAAAAGAATTTCGCGAAATGAGGCGAATCAAAAAGATAGCGTTCATTACTGGCAGTATGGAAGTCGGCGGAGCGGAAAGGGTTATTGCTACGCTTTCGAATGGGTTTGTAAACTGTGGCATCGAAGTTACTGTATTTTGCATAGGCAGAACGGCTTCTGGAGTGGCTTACGACTATGATCCCAGAGTAAAATTAATCGGAGTTCATACGGGTTCGCGCGGTTTTGTTATCAGAAAACTCAAACAGCTTTGGCGTTTACGCTGTCTAGTTAAGGAATTTAATCCCGATTCAATCATTGCCTTTCAGGAATATATTAACATTCAGACGATTATAGCGTGTTTTGGCTTGGGGATTCCTATTACTATATCAATAAGGGCAAATCCCGCTGTAGCAACAAATATCTATAAGCTCAGCACGCGATTATTATATAGATTTGCAGATTCCGCCGTATTTCAGACGATAGAGCAGCAGAATTTTTATACTTCGATCAAAAAACGCAGAGATGCCATCATATTAAACCCAGTTGACATTTCAAAAATTCTATCAACGAATTGTGAAAACAAAGGTAATCACATAATTGCTGTTGGACGCTTAACATCCGTAAAAAACTTTCCGCTATTATTGAGGGCTTTTCACCTTATTTCGAAAGATTTTCCCAATATTGAACTGATAATTTTGGGCGATGGAGAGCAAAGGGGTGAATTGGAGCGCCTTCGCGCGGAACTTGACCTCGAAAAGCGGGTATGCCTTGTAGGTGTGGCAGATAATGTTTTTGAAAAAGTCGCGAGCGCAAAAATGTTTGTAATGACGAGCATATGCGAAGGGCTTCCAAACGCGTTGATCGAAGCTATGTGCCTTGGCGTGCCTTGTATTTCAACACGCTTTATGGGGGGCGGCGCCCAAACACTTATACAGGATGGAGTAAATGGGCTGCTGGCGCCGAATAATGACTGCGAAGCGTTGGCTGAAGCTATGAGGCGTTTATTATCGGACGAAAAACTAGCTCAAGATATTGGTGAAAACGCTAAGGCTTTACGTCAAAAAGTCGATACGCATAGAATTGTGAATGAATGGCTTGATTTTCTTGAATGACGCGAATATTGATATGAAAAAGAGAGGTGATTAAGATTTTGATACGCATGTTGCACGTGTTCGGGCGGTTGAATCGCGGCGGGGCGGAAAGCCGAATGATGGATATTTACAGGAACATAGACCGAACGGTGATTCAGTTTGATTTTATCGTGCATACAGAAGAAACCTGTGACTATGAAGACGAAGCCAAAGAGTTGGGCGCAAGAATTTTCAGATTGCCGAGATTTACCGGAAGTAATTTTTTTGCGTACCGAAAGGCATGGCAAGCCTTTCTTGCGCAATGCGACGTATATAAAGCGATTTATATTCACGTCACTAATTTTGCGTTTGCGTTTTTGCCCTTAATAAAAAGCATTCCCATGCGTATAGCGCACGCGCATAGCTCGTCGGACGCTTCTGGCGCCAAAAGAATACTAGTAAGAGTTATGCGCCCGAATATTTTAAAACACTGCACACATTATTTTGCGGCATCGAAAAAAGCCGCTGATTTCGTTTTCGGTGTGAATATCCCTGACATCAAAATTATCCCCAACGCCATTGATGCCAAAGCATTCGCATTTGATCCTGAACTAAGGCGGCGTATGCGCGAGGAGCTTGGGCTTGGCGATAGTTACGTAGTAGGTCACGTGGGTCGACTATCCGTTGAAAAAAACCATACCTTTCTAATTGACGTTATGAAAACCCTACAAAGAGAGTGCCCTGAGACTGTCCTTTTGTTGGTTGGAGATGGTCCTCTACGTGAAACGCTTAAACGCCAAGCTACTGAAACAGGCGTTAATGTGCAGTTTTTGGGGTTACGCAAGGATGTGCCAGCTTTGATGCAAGCAATGGATGCGTTTACTTTGCCGTCGTTTTATGAAGGTATGCCAAGCGTTACGGTTGAGGCGCAAGCTGCGGGGCTGCCCTGTATAATCTCGGACAGAGTTACGAAGGAATGCGACTTAATCCCCTCATTAGTCACTTTTTTGCCAATTGAGCCAACCGAAGTAAACTTAAACAAATGGGCTAAAGCCATAGCAAAAGCCAGCGAATCCAAACGGGAAAATACATATAACCTGATAAAATCCGCCGGTTTTGACGCAAAAACGCAAGCTCTCTGGTACACGGATTTTTTACAAAAAGATTGAAGTAATGAATTATACGCAGATTTCCGAAAAAGAAATGACCTACATAATTTAAAACACAATTGACAAGTTCATTGAGGAGTTAAGGACATGCAGAAAACGATTTTTGTGGTGGACGATAACGATACAAACCTTTCTACAGCCAAGGAGGCGTTGAAAAAACAATACCGGGTGATAACCTTACCGTCGGCGAAGAAAATGTTTGCTCATATGGAAAAAGTCGTACCTGACCTAATATTGTTGGACATAGAAATGCCGGAAATTGACGGTTTTGAAACGTTGCATCTTTTGAAAGAGAATACTTCGCGTTCGGGTATTCCTGTCATATTCCTTACCAGCACGACTGACACAGCCATTGAGGCTCGCGGTTTTCAAATGGGGGTTATTGACTTTATCACGAAGCCATTTTCCGAACATGTGCTTTTAAATAGGATAAAAACTCATTTGGATATCGACGAGTTGATTCGCGAGCGCACAGCGCAGCTTCAAAGGTTACAAAACGGAATAGTGTTCGTCTTGTCGGATATGGTAGAAAACCGCGATAAAGGTACGGGCGGTCATGTAGAGCGCACTGCGTCATATTTGAAAATATTGGTAAAATCAATGATTGGCAGAGGCGTATACGTCGACGAGATCCCTAAAATGGATATTGATTTACTTGTTTCTTCCGCGCGTTTGCATGATATTGGGAAAATATCTATCTCGGACACTATTTTGAACAAACCCGGCAAACTGACCGACGAGGAATTTGCGATTATGAAGACTCACGCGGCGGAAGGCGAGCGGATTATCAACCAAATGATTTCCCGGACGGAAGATGTAGAGTTTTTGCTCAACGCCAAATTGTTTGCGGGATATCACCATGAGCGTTGGGACGGAAATGGTTATCCGCGCAAGTTGGCGGAAAAGGCTATCCCGTTTCAAGGGCGTATAATGGCGATTGTCGACGTATATGACGCCCTTGTTTCCGTACGTCCCTACAAGAAGTCGTTCACTCATGAAGAAGCAAATAAAATTATAATAGAAAGCGCAGGAAAGCAATTCGATCCCCGTATTGTAGAAGTATACAGCGAAGTTGAGGACCAATTTGAAAGAATAAGCCTAATGGGCATAACAAATTTGGATGTCGAAAAAACGAGTGCGCAGCAATGAATGAATTCATAATCACGAACACAAACAAAACTGATGAGCACATGAGGCTCATTCTCGACGCAAGCCCCAATATGACTATAATGTTTGACAGTAGCTTAAAGATTATTGACACTAACCCGGTAGCTCAGAAGTTTTTGGGATTTAATACCAAAGAGGAGCTACTTGCGGGATTTAGAGAGCGCGTGGAACAGTTTACACCGAAGTTCCAGTCTGATGGTCAACCTATTCAAACGCTTGACGAAAACCTTAACATGGCTGAAAAAAATGGCTACGCCAGTTTTGAAACGGAACTGCATTGGAACGGAAAACGCAACCTAAACGTAACGCTCAAAAAAATCCCATATGAGGACGACTTTGTCATTGTCGCCTACTTTTCAGACGTTACCCGCATCCGGGAGCGCGAGATAGAACTATTACGCGCGCGCGAGCAAAACGAACTTCAATTAACCATTTTGAGACTGGTGGTTCAAGCCACAAAAATTGGTTTGTTTGACATGGAAGTCGTGAAAGACGATCCGACTAACGCTGCAAACACCATCAAATGGTCGGATGAACTGAGGCATATGATAGGATTCACATCCGAAGAAGAGTTTCCAAGCGCGCTTAGCAGTTGGATCGAACGATTACACCCTGATGACAAAGTCAGAGCTACTAGCGCGTATCATAATCATATAGTTGATAGAACCGGAAAAACGCCTTATGACATAGAATTTCGTTTATTACACAAAAACGGTTATTACGCTTACTTTCACGCGTCAGGCGAGACAATTCGCGACGCTGAAGGCAACCCTCTTCACGTTGTGGGTTCGTTGATGGACATAACTGAAACAAAAAATATCCTGCTTGATAAAGAAAATCAGCGTGTGGCGGCGGAAGCTGCCAATCAGGCAAAAAGCGCGTTTCTAAGTACGATGAGTCACGAAATCCGCACGCCGATGAACGCAATTCTTGGTATTACCGAAATCCAACTACAAAATGAAACGCTTGACCAAAAAGTAAAGGAAGCGTTTGAAAAGATTTACGCATCAGGCGATCTACTGCTGGGTATTATCAACGATATTCTCGACCTGTCCAAAATTGAAGCGGGCAAAATGGAACTCGTCGTCTCAAACTATAATATTGAAAGTTTAATAAGCGATGTAGCGCAGCTTAACATGATGCGTATAGGGAGTAAACCGATAGAATTTGAGCTCTATGTGGACGAAAATATACCGTCGCATTTATGCGGCGATGAGTTACGCATAAAACAAGTTTTGAACAATTTGCTTTCGAATTCGTTTAAATACACGTCGAAAGGTACGGTCATGCTCTTGGTCTCCTCAGAGAAAAGCATTGACGTCAATGAGACGACAATTATTTTTATTGTAAGCGACACGGGACAGGGAATGACAAAGGAACAGGTAGTTAAGATATTCGAAGAGTATTCAAGATTTAACTTGAAAACAAACCGGACGACCGAGGGTACCGGGCTTGGAATGAGTATTGCAAGGAATCTGATTAGTTTAATGGATGGCGAGATTTTTGTAGAAAGCGAGCCGGGCAAGGGTTCTGTGTTTACAGTACGAATTCCGCAAAGGAAGGTTGACGCGGAAGTATTAGGCATAGAAATGGCTGAAAACCTGCAACTATTCCGCACAAGCAGCAGAGCGCAGATGAAAAGGATGCAAATAACGCGCGAACCTATGCCATATGGTAGCGTTATTGTTGTGGACGATGTGGAAGCGAACATATATGTCGCAAAGGGACTTATGGCGCCATATGGACTAAAAATCGATTCCGCTTATAGTGGATTTGAGGTTGTAGAAAGAATAAAAAATGGCTATGTATACGACATAGTGTTCATGGATCATATGATGCCAAAAATGGACGGTATGGAAGCGACGAAAATCATAAGAGGCATGGGATATAACCATCCGATTGTAGCGTTGACCGCCAATGCCGTGACCGGGCAGGCTGATATATTCCTCAGAAATGGTTTTGACGATTATATTTCCAAACCTATAGACTTACGTCAATTGAACGCGGTGTTGAATAAGCTTATACGCGATAAACAACCTCGCGAAGTCATTGAAGAAGCTAGACGACAGGCGGATTTACAAAAAAAACAGTCCGGCGACAACGTGCTGAAGACGGAAGTCGACAAAAAATTAATTGATATTTTTATACGGGACGCATCCAAATCTTTTGCGGTTATGGATGTAATATGTCAAAAGAACGGTGTATACAGCGATGAAGATATACGCTCGTATATTATCTATACGCATGGTATAAAATCCGCTCTTGCCAACATTGGACAGATGGACCTGTCCGGCGTTGCGCTTAAGCTTGAAATGTCGGGTAGGGAAGGAAATCATGAGATAATTGCAAACGAAACCCCGGTTTTTCTTGAAAAATTACGGGCTTTGGTTGATACACTCAAGCTTATGAATAAAGTTGGCGATGATGTAACTGACGAAGATCAGACATATTTACGCGAGAAACTACTTGCGCTTAAAGCGGCGTGTCAGGATTACGACGAACAAACAGCAGATGTAATCATGGCGGAATTAGACGAAAAAACATGGTCGCAACCAACTAAAGAGCTTTTAAATACTATCGCCGAGAATTTACTACATAGCGAATTTGACGAGGTTTTGCAAGTAATTGAAAAACTGAGTCTTTAACATAGAGTAAAGAATATACATCACCACTGAATTAGTTAGCACCAATCCAGACGGAAAACATTAAAAATTAAATTTACCCCACCTTTGCGCGCGCAGGGTAGGGGAATAAAAATCGTAAACTGATCTTAATTATTCTTTAGTGTTTCGAGTCTTTTAGTATGATACTCACAATTTCATCAAGGACTTGATCGGCGTCTTCTATACTGATCTGACACGTGCCGACTTTCTTATGCCCTCCGCCATTAAATTTTGACATGAGCAAACCAACATCTATCTTAGCGGTTTTATTTATTATGCTATAGCCAACTGAAAAAACTATGTTTTCCTTGTTTTTTCCATCTAAAATCCGGATAGAGATGCTCGTTTCAGGGTAAAGAGCGTATGGAACATGCCTGTTTCCAACAAACGTTTCTTCAATGTTGCGAAGATCTGTTATCAATATATCCTCAACCACGCGCGAATTATTAACTATCATGTTAAAAAATTCGCGTTCGTGCGATTTATATAAAGCTACCCGTTCCTGAATATCTTCCAGATCCATTATTTCTTCAATAGTCATATTCTGAAGATACTCTATCAGTTCATCCATAAGCTGATAATTTGCTATTCTGAAATTTCTATATCTGCCAAATCCTGTTCGCGGGTCCATAATAAAAGAAAGCATGACCCAACCTTGAGGAGAAACTATATCATCAATAGTGAAATCTGCTGAGTCGCATTTATCGGCATACGAAACCATTTCAGAAAAACGTCTGAGAGCGCCGTTGTCCCCCCCGTAGTAATTATAAATTACACGGGCGCAGCTTTTTTCTGGAAACAATGCACCTTTAAAACTCTTAATCTCATTTTGAATTCTGTTTTCTTCGCTTGTATGATGGTCAAACCACATTCCACAACCTTCTGCATATGGAACATTAACTAAGATGTCATTTTTTGTTACTTCAATTATACCTTCTTGAATATCTTTTGGATGAACAAACTTCCTGTCATCAATAAGACCCATATCCATTAAAAGCACTGCGCACATTAATCCGTCAAAATCCGAACGAGTCAAAAGCCTCATAGTTACCCCTCCGTTTTATTTAATGTTTAGCTAAATAATACCTTAATTCTATTTCAATCTTGCTTTACACGTGATATTATCGGGTTTTATTGAAATTACGGTTACTCTTTTTGTTTCCTCTTGCGTGAATTGATGAGGAATTTTATTTGAATAACGTTGCAATATTTCCCCAAGCACTTTTGATTTTTCTTCATGTTCTTCTATTATCGACGCTATTCCAAAAATCATCACGGAAGAGTAAAACATTCCATAACTGCATGGATTTTCAGACGTTACTAACTCAGTCTCCACGCTTACTTGAAAACAAACTTTTGGGTTTGTACGTATTATATCAAGTTTTCGCCCTTCGCTTGCACAATGAAGCCATATTTTGTTATCGCTCCAAACGTAATTCATTGGAACAACATAAGGCGCTCCATCATCGCACAATCCTAAATTGCCATAAATTGAATCTTTAAGTACTTTCTCAATAAATTGTTCATCTAATATTTCTCGGTCTTTTCTCCTCATTATTTTCTCCTTTGTTAATAATAATAATAATAATTTTATTACTTTGTTTACCTCTTTAGTACTATTATGACATGAACAACAAAAAGTGGCAATTTGCTAAAATATAATAGCGTGCCATCGGTACGCGGACATCCTACCCGCAAAATTTTTCAACGGGCGCTGACCCAAAGCGGGAGGCAAACGCTCCATATCGACGATACAAGGAAGATTATATAAGATTACAGAAGGTAAGAAGACATGGGAGGAAGAGATATAAACTTTATATGATAAGGATGGTGTCCTATGGCTACAAATTTATCTATTGATACCCAACTTTTGAACGACGCGCTGAAAATCAGCGGTCTTAAAACAAAGAAAGACACAGTAAATCTTGCTCTTGCGGAATTCATAAAAAAGCATAAAGCGGCGGATATTCTATCTCATTTTGGAACAGTTGTGTATGACGAGGATTATGATTACAAAAAAGCAAGGCAACGCAACGTATTATAAGGGTGTTGGTTATGTATAAGAAGATAATAATAATGAAATTAGTATTATTAGTTGTTTTGGTTATTTTTGTTGTTACGTTTGTTTCTGCTACAGGAATTTGCGCTTCGCCGATTCAGGAAGAGCAAACAAAGAAAGCAGATGGCGCAAACATAGCGGAAACTAGCAAAAATACGAAAAGTGCATCACCTGACAATTTTTCGGAAGAAAATATGGAAATAGCAGAGGATTCTTTATCAGATATGGAGATTATAGATAAATATGAACGTCTTCGACTATATAGTCTTTACGATATAATGAGCAAAAGGAGATTAAATGAGTATTTAGATCGTTTCCCGGAGATTAGTAAGACGCTTCAAATACCTTTATATACACTTGCTGAAGATTTTCCGCAAGACCATGTGAAAACGTTTAATGATTTCCTTATTTTTTGCGCCTCAGTAGTAGCGCCACATATAGTAGTAGCAGAGACTCATTTAGATGATAGGGGTTATTTGTATGGTAACGAGGCTTATACAAAAGCTATCTATGAACACCCGCTTGTAAAAATGCGACTTGAATTAAACAATCCCGTACGATATGAAGATTTTCTTGCTGCCGTGCTTTTATCACTATGCTGTAGCTTCAGAGAGCGATATTTCGAAAACCACGATGCGTTATGCGCTTATTATATTCGAATGTTTATGTCTCCAACCCGTAATTCTTTTTTTGAGGAAAACATTTTATTACCTCTGAGTCATGATTTAGCATATGGGAAATATAGGGGGTATCGCTTTAAGAATATTAATTTGCCACAGTTCATTCGAGAATTTGCCGACAATTGTTTCGATATAAGAATGGAGGTAGTAAGACGTGACTCAATGAGAGGTTATTTTGGCTTGACTTTCCCTCCTTATACATTAGTATTACCGGAAGAGTTTCATTTATTAAACTACTACGCGCAAACTTTTTTACTTATACTTAAGGAAGAATTGAACGAAGCTTACAAGGAATTGTATAGATATAAAACGCCTATAAACTCAAATGGCACAATACCGCCCAGACCATATTACTACTATAGCGACGACGATCGCTATCACTGGTTTGAATACTTGCATGCAGAACTGCGAAGCGCTGGGCATTCCGATTACGCGGACAGTATACTGGAGACTGAGATTGAGCATTATAGAGAACTGATTGTATGGCAGTTGCAATTACGCGCTTATCTCGTAGAAAAACTATTCGAATATGGAGATAGTTCCAACCTGTCAACGTTAACAGAGCTATTGACGTCGGAATACGAGTCATTGAAAAATGCCCCAATATTCCAAGCGATATTTAAAAACGCAATTGAAAAATTACGCGATATGGACGAAAAGGTACGAGCCAAATCTCTAAATGAAACGGGAGATATAGCTCTACCATGGATCGACAGAGAAGCAATTGACAGTAAACAAGGCATAGAAAGCAAAGTATTAGCTGTCCAACAAAATCCAATAACTTGGAAAATAGCCATAGAAGATATCGACGGCGAAACGAAAGAAGAAATGAAAAATTTGTATGAGAAGGTAATTTACTATATTCGTGTTTTGGCTGTTATAAGCGAGCGGCTTAATCAGGAAAGAGAACTTGCAACAATGGTTCAACTGCATTCAATTCTTGCAAGCAATACAAACGTAAACTGCACCCCAACAGGTATTTTTCACCCATATTTCAGCTACATAATTAATATAAATAGCAACGGAGAGAAAAAACAAACATTTGATTCACAAACAGCTATGTATCAACGCTTTTACCAGTATTATGAAAGCCAGCAGCGATTTCCAATGCGACTGCCACTGCATGAGATATATAGACTCTACGTTTTAAATGCTACTAACAAAGATATTGAAGATATTTCTGAAATTGTATTGATTCCACAGGTTATGTTAGATCTACGCAGATATGATCTTATTGTGAACGATTTTTGGGGTCACTACTCAAGAAGAAAGAATGGCGACATGTCAGTAGGCGAGATTATACTACCCTGGGTTGAAGTGCAGGATAAGTAGAGGACGCTCGATCAATGTTAATTTGTTAACGCTGGAGGAATGCGTCAACCATAAATTATAAGCCACAATCGTTACAAAACCAGAAGGCAAGGCGCTAACATTCTAACAGGAATCAATCAGCAAGGTCGATCGCCAACAGCAACAGCCTCGAAGGGGCGCGGCGCCTATAACCTCCGGCGCTGCCTGAGGCGGCAACGCCATCCATGGCGCTGAATCCCCGAAGGGGCGTTACAAAATTGGAGGTAAATTACATATACTGAGCCGCATTCATTGAGCAGGCTGGTTTACTTTAAGCGCGATTCATATATCCCTACAGTGATGATTCTTAAACCCTTCTTTCTAAATTATTGTATTTCAATAAACTTTTATAATATTTTTATTGATATAATATGCTTTGGATATTAATTGAGAATATTATCAATGGAACCAGAAGCATTTTCAGAAATACCGGCACATTTATTCTATGAATGAACGAATATTATTTTTTATATAAGGAGGTTAATTATGTGTAAAAAGACAATCAATAAGATCATAGTTGTTTGTGTTGTATTAGTTATTGCGTTCGTTTACGTTGCGGAAATATGTGCTTCGCCGATTCAGGAAGAGCATGAAAAAAAAACAGAGGGAGTAAACGATGAGAAAACGAGAAATGGAATTCAAGGTTCTTCGCCAGACATTGTTTCGGATAGAAAGATGGACTTAAGAGAGTTTCTTTCATATATTGGAGATATTGAAGTTATAAGTAAATCTGTAGATCCCGAACAACTATATCTTTTCCCGAAAATAGACAGTAGTATCTTATTGGATAGTTTTCTGGAGAGTATTAAAACACTTGAAATACCCTCATATACTCTTGCCGAAGATTTTCCAAAAGAGCATATAAAGACGTTTAATGATTTCCTTTTGTTTTACGCCTCAGTATTAACAAGGGGGCGCGAAGCGTATACAGGGGTTATTTATGAAAACCCGCTTGTTAAAATGCGACTTGAATTAAATAATCCCGTACGATATGAAGATTTTCTTGCCACTGTTATTATGTCTCTATGTTATCGCTCTCCATGGCTAGGTTTTAATAATTATGACACCTTAAGCGGCTACTATATTAGAATGCTTATGTATCCATCTCGTAATTCTTTTTTGGTGGAAAGCATTCTGGAACCTCTGAGTCATGATTTAGCTAATGGAAAATATAGAGGATATCGGTTTAAGAGCAATAATTTGCCAGAGTTTATCCGAGAATTTGCCGACAATTGTTACGTTAAAAGAATGGAGGTTCTTAATCGTGATGCAATTAGTGGAATGGTAGGTATACCTTATTTCCGTTATACTTTAGTATTACCAGAAGAATTCTATTTGCTAAATTACTACGCAGAAACTTTCTTGTTTGTATATAACGGGGAATTGAGCGAAGCTTATAGAATTTTATATAAGTATAACTTGCCTCGAACCCCATATAGCCCAATATTGCCTCAAGTAAGATATAATCCATTTGGGTATGGGGCAACTCGGTCATACGAATATCGACTCATACCGCCCAGATCATATTACTATTATAGCGACGACGACCGCTATCACTGGTTTGAGTATTTGCAGGCTGAACTGCGAAGCGCTGGACATTTCGATTACGCGGACAGTATTCTGGAGACTGAGATTGAACATTTCAGAGAACTGACTATCTGGCAGTTACAATTACGCGCGT
>Ga0099364_10003094_pt1 | contig 26100 bp, 10 predicted proteins | sample TergutTh196P3_FD_73070 | JGI IMG/M metagenome (GOLD analysis project Ga0099364, IMG submission 73070) | Microcerotermes parvus P3 segment gut microbial communities from Pointe-Noire, Republic of the Congo - Th196 P3 | ecosystem: Host-associated > Arthropoda: Insects > Digestive system > Gut ...
ATGTTTTTTATAAAATATTTTTCTAAAATATAATTCTGATAATTAAATATAATATAATTTTTTAAACAAACTTAATGATTTTTTTATGGAAAAGAAAAAAATGACACGGAGAATAGGACTTCTCCTTCTTTTCTTAATTATGGTGGGGATGACCCCCACGCTAAAAGCCGTAACGTATACGTGGAAAAGCGATGGCGATACGCCGACCCCAAATGCAAGAATGTATTTGGGAAATACCTCGGGAGAGGATTCTGTAACTGTAGCTTCTACAACATTAGGACCAGGCGATTTGCTTATAATAGACACTGCTGCAACATTAAATCTTTCTGGAGTGAGTACAGTAATATCGGGCTTTAATATTACTGTTAATGTAGCAATGGCTGGTAATTTATCTCTGCCTTCGACTACTACCACTCTCGGTGCTATTACTGTTAATGGTGTTGGTGGAGCCGCTAGTTTAACTCTGGCAGATGCTCTTGAAGTCGGTGCTATTAGTATAACCAGCGGAGGAACAACAGAAACTGCTGAGTTAGAGTTATCTGCAGCTACAGAAATAGCAGGTAATGTTAATATTACCAGAGGTGCAGGTGATGTAGATTTTGACGCTGCATTAGTTACAACAATAGATGGTAACCTTACTGTAACAGGTAGTGGAGCAGGTGCTGTAACGTTGGGACTTGCCGTCCTTGAATCTGTAAATGCTGTTAGTATTTCAGGTGGCACTCCTATTGTTGTTCTTTCAGCACCTATCGAAAGCGTAGGCAATATTACGTTAAGCGGTGAATCACACACTTTTACTTCAACTGCTACTCCTATAACTAAATTAGGTAACATTAATTTGTCAGATGGAGGAACAGCAACTTTTTCAAGTGTAACGTTCCCTGCTACTAAATTTAATGTAACATTAGCAGGGACAAGCACAGCAGTTACATTTTCAGCAGGAACGCCAAACATTGGAACATTAACTGTTCCTGCTGGTGCTACGGCAAACTTTCCCGAAGGTGCTTATGTAGATAACTTTGCACCTGCTGTTCTCGGCTTTATAGACGGGCAAACAATAACATCTTCTTTAGATGCAAATCTTAGCGATTTGCTAACTGCTACGCCACCGTTGACAAATGTAGACATACTGAAAGTTACAGGTGGAATAGTTACAATAGATGTTCCATTTACTGTCTATACTATTGAAGTTAGTGCTGGGGCAACAATTAGTGACCCAGAATCTAAACTAAAAGTTCTAAAATTAGACCTAACTAAAATGCAAGGAGCATATATAGGTCTATTATCTTATAGAGATGGAACAGATGGACGTGGCTGGTATTATGCAGGAACTACTTTAGGTGGTGCATCGGGCAGTTTAATAACCAGTAGTGTAATTAGTACTTCTATAGTTGTATCTACCGATTGCCCTGCCAGTGCTTTAGAAGGAGCAAATTTTACAGGCGTTGGTCCTAAAATTTACTTTGCAGGTAATGGACGACTAAATGTTCCTTCTTCTGTTGCTACATTAGGCGAAGTATTTGCTCAAGAAAGCGGCGAATATTTATTGCGTGCTAATGGCAAATTATCTATCGGTGCTGTAAGAGTTAATAACAAATCAAACCTTACATTAAACAACTCACAAGGAAGTAATCAAGCAGAAATTACTATTAGAAGTGGTTCTCCTTCTATTGTAGTTGATGATGCTACTTTTAATATTGATTCTACTTCTACAGTTATTGTAGATACAGTTGTTATTCAAAATGGTGCTGTATTAACTTATCGTTTAGGACATTACTTAAACAAAGCAACATTTAATAAAGCGATGTGTCTCGGTGGACTTACAACTGCTGCACCACCTATATTACCTGGAACTTTTAACTTTATAGGTTCAGGTAGAGCGGCAGGTTCTCCTTTATCTCCTCCTGCTTTAACATTTAAAGAAAATGTGGAAATGTCAGGAATCTATAATGGAACTGCTTTTGCTGCAGGTGATACTGCAGGAACTTTTATTGCTATAACAACAGCAATGTATATGGAATCTACACTCAACGATTTGGCAACAGGAACTCACCTTGAAGGCGGTATATTAGATTTACGTGGAACTGAAACACACTTTGGTGATACTGCTACATTTTTAAATATGCTTGCTAACAACATATTAACAGATGATAATACAAGTTTAATTTTCGGTGCTGCACAAACATCTTTCCCTGCTACTCCTACAACAGGTAGAAGATTATTTAGTTTGATATTTGATAGCACTTTAGCAGCAAATCAATTATATGGAAACATTTTTATTGCGGGCGATTTTATTGCTAATAAGACGGGCGATGTTATAAACATTGGAAATATTACTGTGGGACCAACAACTATTACCGTAATGGGTGAAGTTGATTTTGGAACAATAGCACACGCATTCGCATCTAATACTGCTAATCCTCTTTCGTTTATATTTAATGGTAAGATTACTAATTGGGGAGCAAGCAGTACTTGGAGTGCAAATGTTAATTTAACTATTGGCGGTAATTCAAGCGACACAGTTCCTTATTTAACCACTGATATGACACCATTAGGTGATTTAACTATTAATAGAGCAAATGCAATAGTTGTTCCTATAACTACTACACCTGCTACTACTATAACTAATTTAGTTGTTAATTCAGGTATGTTTAAAACATATAACGGATCGACTGATATTCCATTAACTGTATCTGGCAATACTACTATCGGAACAGGCGGTGTATTAGATTTATGTTTAGGGGCTACTGCTACTATAACTCATACTTTAGGAACAGTTGGCACAAGCACTATAACTAATAACGGTGCTATATTGTTCAGGGGAAATGAAACTCCAACATTATGCACACTTACTCTAAACGGAACGTATATTAATTCTACGGGAAGTATGACAGGAGATGTTAATTCTGTTTTAATGCTTATGGCTAAAGCGGAATTTAACTTGCCTGCAAGTTTGTCTGAATTAAATGAATTATTATATGATGTAGGAACAAACCAAGTTGTATTAGGTGGCGATTTAACAACAAACTTTTTAAGAAATACAAGCGGAACATTATTGCTCGCAGGTCGCACATTAAAAGTGTTAAATAGTTCAAAAACATTAGCACCTCTAGGATATATAAATGCAAATAACGGTTCTACGTTAGATATTAAGTGGGTTTCTGCTGGTGATTTAACTTTATCATTCTTGCTTAAGACAGATGAAACGGCTTCTCTTATTTTAAGGAATGGTGCTTATATTCCCGCCGTTGATACAATAGCAAATATAAAGAACTTAACTATAATTAATGATGGTGTTATTACTTCTTACACAAATGCCAATGCTTTAATAATACACGGAAATTTAAATATAGTTGGCGATACTTCTAGTGCGGCTACGGCTACTTCGTTTACTGGTAATGTATTTGAAATCACTTTATATGGTGATGCAACTGTAACACAAAGAGGAGCAGGCGAAGCAACAGCAAATTTAAATGGCTCTATAATAACAACTTATGGACAAATTAATATAAGTAGTTCAGAATCTGTTGTTTCCAACTATGTTTCAATTAATAATACAACAATACTTAATATAGTAGGAACTTCTAAACAATTCCAATTCCCTGCTACTAATGGCGATTCTTGGAGTTTAGGAAAATTAACACTAAATAGACCTGCAGGTGCAAGATTAAATAACAGATTATCAGGCGGGTCAGGAACACCTAGAAATAGAGTTACTTTTGGAAAAGCAGGAGAATTTCTAGCATTAGAAATAATACAAGGTATGCTTGATTTGAATGGTGCTAATATAACATTTTTAACTAAAGATCATTATATGTCAGAAACACCAAATGGCTTTGTAACAAATACAGGAACATCGTTTTTCCATACAGGTCTACCTCTCACAAGTGTTCCACCTGTATATACCCGTGGTGCAATTTATTCTGTTGAAGATGCATCAGAAGCACAAATAAAAAGTATTGGTGTGGATATTAAAGAAGGAACATATAACTCAACAGTGGCAGGTGCAGTTCGTAGGTATCCAAAAACTGTTACAATACCAGATGTAGGACGTTCAGTTAGAAGATATTATTATGTAGATGTTGTTGCTGATACGTTAACAACAATGTCTTTATCATACTTTAAAAAAGAAACAGTTGGACCAGAAGCATCAATGAAAGTGTATTTAGAAAGGTTAGATCCACTAACTGATCCTACAACAGACGCATTTTCAAATAGCGAACAACTAAAAGCAAATACACAAGTATTAGCGTCCAATGAAATAAACCCTGGAACAGTAATGACAAGTAAGTTTGAAGGTGGTTCTAGTTATGAAATAGAAGCAGGTGCTTTTCATCTTTCAGGCGGTTACTTATTTACATTTGCATCATTGCCAGGTGGCGGTGAAATGAAAATTTGGACTAATAACACAGGTGACGAACTTTGGCAAACCGCAGGCAACTGGGGACCAACAACAGGCGCTCCTGGACCATTAGACCAAGTAATTATAGCAAGAGGCACAGGTAATATTGGTGGCGTAAGCACAGCAAATGTTACTCCAAGTGTAATTCTTAATGGTTTAGGAACAGGTGGCGACATCTTTTTAGATGGCGATGATATTACATTATACGGCGGCGTTCCTTCCGCAACTAACCAATCAGTGTTGCAAGTAACAGGTAATATAAGCGTAGAAGGTGCAGCATCAATCAAAGGTATTGATGGCGCAAGAAGATTAGATTTGAATGTCGGTGACGGCGTTATACAAGGCGTTTCTACACAAATTTACGGACGTGCTGCTGATTCTGCAGGAATTGTAGGCGTTTGGTTTGATAATGTAAAAATTAATATGGCTTCTTTATCTCCTAATGATGGAATAAAAATATCAGGTAATATTGATTTAATTGCTAACTCTACTATTCAACAAGGTATAGGTAAGCAAATAGTTCTTGATGGCTTAAATGCAGGTGTTCAAAAAACATTTACAATGTCAAGAAGTAGTGCTGCAGTATTTGGTGATATAGTGTTAATGAATAGAGCAAATATGACCACAGAAGCAGATTTCCAATTAAAAGGTGCATTTATATTTACAGATGCCTTTAGCAGATGGATTTCTTCAGCGGGAACAATCGTTGCTAATGATAAAGAACAATTATTATGGGATAACAAATTTGGTGCAGAATTCGTAGTATTTAATATGGATATAGGTTATAGAGATACAACAACACCTACTCCTGTTACTACTGTAAGCGAGCCAATAGGAAATATAACATTTAGCGGCACATTAAATAAAATAGGAAATAGCACACTTGCTCCTTATAAAACAACTTATACTGTTGGTGCCCCTGGTGAATATGCAGTTATATTTGATAGCAAAACTCAAACAGAAATTATTAATGGTGCTGAAGGTGAATTATTATTCCATAATTTAGTAGTAAAAGCAGGCACAAAATTAAAAACAAGTTCAAGTTTTAATATCCAAAACTTCTTATATGTAGGCGACAATGCTGAAATGATTTGTGAAGGCGGAACGGTTACTTACGATGGTAAAGATGTAATGCAAATAGTAAATATATCTGACCTAACATTAGTTCATTATAATGTAAATGTATTAGGTAGATTAACAACTGCATCAAGTTGGAAGTTAGCAGGTGACTTAATTGTAGATACTAATTCAAGTGTAACAGAAAGTTACTTTAAACAAACTGCAGGAACAATTACTTCTATCAGCGAAGGACAGACAAAAAGATTAATTGATAATATGTCAACAGGTATTCCACAAATTACATTTAATAAGTTGTTAATCGGTGATAATTCTATATTAACCACAGGACCTGTTACAGGTGCTAATCCTAATAATACAAGTTTTGCAATTATGAACAGAGGTGCAAATGGCACAATGGCTTCAGGTATAGAAGTTGCTCCAACGGGCTATTTCAATCAACCAGCACAAGGCACAGTCCATTTCCAAACAGACGGCACCGTAGAAGGTGATAATTCTAAATGGATTATTAATAATAATGTTTCAAATAAAATGCAATTCGGTAATGTTTTCATAGAAGCCGGTTTTGCTAAAAACTATGTTAAAACAAATAGTAGTTTTGAGTTGCGTTCTAATAATAGTACTGCACTAAAAGGAAGCCAAGCACATCAATTTTTAGTTGCTGGTGGCGGTGCAAACTTTGAAGCAACAGGTGGAACAATTAGTTTTATAGCACCAACAGGCACTGCTATAATATCTGCTATTGCTCCTGCAAATGCACAATTTTCAAGTTTGCGTTCGGATAGTGCTGTTACATTACAAATCAACTCTGGTGATGAAATATGGGTTAGTGGTGATTTAATTGCCGATATGACTTCAAGTTTTGTTGCAGGTAATCCTCCTGCTACAGCAATAGTAGAAATGAATGGTAAGGATGCTCCACAATACTTAAGAGGAACTACAACTGAAACTCCTGCATTTACTTTCACAAGATTAAGAGTAAATAAAGGTGATGGACTTCCTTTTGATTATGTAGACAATCCTTATGTTGACCCTACAGGAATATTATATATGCAAAAAACCACATCAATTGTCGCTGGTGGTTCAAGTGATGTTAGTGAATTTATACTAAACAATGGTGTTCTTAATCTTGGAGTAGATACATTATTTGTTGCAGCAAATTATATTACAAGATATAATGGTGCTATTGATGGTGCTAAAGGAACATATGTTATTCAAGATGGACATCAGGATCCATATCTTGAGGATCCGTTCTTTATGGTTGGAAACAAGCCAACATTATATAATTTAGTTATGGATGCTCCTGCTCACCAATTAAGAAATAATTTAACAGTTAATGGCAACTTAACGCTAAAAACAGGCGTATTAACACTTGCTCCAGCAGGAATGTCCGATATTGTTGAACCTAAATTATTAACTTTATATGGTGATTTAATACAATTAAATACTGCAAGCACACTTGCTTCAGGAAGTTCTGATAATACACTTAATCGTTTGGTATTGAAAGGAAAAGGAACAGTGCAAGGCGGTTTAAGAAATGAATTGTTTGAGTATAGCGCTGGTCCTCCTCCTGTATATGATGTATTTAGCATAACAGTTCAAAGAGGTGAATCGCTTGGTGGTCTTCTTACTATGAAATCTGCTAATTTAACAATACAAACAGGTGTTAATACATTAGCGTTAAATGGTAATACTTTAATACTATCGGATGATAATTCTACTACAAATCCTTCGGGTATTACAATTATATCGGGTAGCATTACGGCTGACCCAGCTTCTACTGTAGATTTCCGAAATATAGATGTTATTCCTGCAAATATGTTCGCTAAAAGCGAAGCAGGAACAATTATTTTGGGTGACTTAATAACGCCTCATGAACCTGAAATACAACTTCGCGGAAATGTAACTATCAATACTAAATTAGAAATAAGACATCCTTCATCTACCGATAATATGAAAATAATTACAGGTGGAAACATCTTAACAATTGGACCAAGTGCAACAACAGATTTAAATTCAACACATTATGTTGTAGGTAATTTGCAAAAAACTGTTACTAACGTTGCTAAAGTTATATTTGAAGTAGGAACAGAAGAATATACTCCTGTTTATATGAGATATGCAACAATGGGTTCAAGCCAACAAGTTCTCGTTAATTCTAAACAAATAGACCCAACTGCAGGTCGCGGTGGTAATCCTGATAATTCTATAAATGTAGTATGGAATATCCAACCACAAGGTGAACCTGTTAGAGATAGTTTATTATTAGAGTTCGGTTTCCAAACCTTTGAATTATTAGGCGATGCTGCTGCTGGAACTACCCCTCCACAGAATGTAAGAACATTTGCTGCAAAATGGGATAACGGTGATTGGACTGACTATAGAAATACAATAGCAACATTAACATCCGAAGTAGGAGTATCAAACAAATTAAATGGTATTCTTAATAGATATGTTATTAGAAATAGTGAAGCATTAGAAGGCGATTGGGCGATATTTGTATCTAACTTAAATACTGACCAATCTAAATATGATGCTATAAGAACAGATAATAACAGATTAGTAATTAAAGAATTACCTACTCCAGTAGAAACAGGTAGGTCTTTCAGAATGGTTATCGGATTAGAAGATAGATATGGGCAACCTGCAGTATCTTCAGTAGAATTGCCTATTGAAATACTATTTGCTAATGGCGGACTTGAATTTGTTCCTGACCCAGTTCTTGCTACTTTCCCTGTAAATAGGTCAGAAATGAATATTCAATTGCAAGTAAAAGAGAATAGTTCACCAGTGGCACAAATAGAAGTTAGAGTAACAGGCGATTCTGCAGTTCGTTGGACTCCAGCAATATCTGATTACTTTGCTGTTATACCTGCTGCTCCGGCAGTTCAAGCATCCAATATTCAGTTCACAAGAATTACTTATACATCAGCAAAAGCAACTTGGGAAAATGGCGATGGAGAACGAGTATTAATAGTAGCAAAAGCAAAAAGTTTGCTTGAAGCAAATGAGTATCCATTGAATGGTGTAACATATATTCCTAATCAGGTATATGGTGCAGGTTCTAATATCGGAAATGCTGTCGTATTATACGATGGTCCTGGCACTGGCGATGGTTCTATGGAAATATATGGCTTATTGCCAAATACAGATTATTATGTATATGCCTTTGCATATAGTGGTGCAAAAGGTGCAGAAAGTTATAAAATAACTGCTGCAACAAGGAATCCAAATATGCTTTCTACATTAAAAGGTATTGATGATGACAATACACTTGGCGAAAACAACGAATATGTAACATCAGTAACCGTAGGAACAAATGCTTCTGTTGTAGGTATGATATATCCTTCGGCTGATGTAGATTGCTTTAACTTTATGGTTACAAGTGCTGCTCCAAATGTAAGAGTCCTATTAGTAGGAAATCAAGGTGGAGACGTTAAACAAAGTTTATTACCTGAAAACCTTACATTAGAACTATATGACTTTACAGGCAGAAGAATCAGACGTTCTACGCTGAATGCAAGAGCAAGTGAAGCATTAGTAGTAAATGATTTACCAGCAGGCACATATGTAGTCAAAGTTTTTGCTGAGGATCCTAATTTTGCTTCAGATAGAGAAGCAGATACATACAGATTATTGATTAACACATTTTCTAATGAAATATTTTCTGTAACCCCAGTATCAAGTATGGAATAAATAAGAGTAAACTGGGACTGGTATGTCCAGTCCCAGACCTTATAAGTTTTATATATTTTTTTTAATTAATATAAGGAAAATTTAAAAATGAATAAAAATCCAGTAAAAAACACAAAAACAAACGTATTAGGGCGCATACTCTTATTAGTAATTTCACTACTTATAGTTAGTGGAGACATCTTCGCCCAAGATTATCAGATGACAATAACGCCGAGACGTTTAGGTCATCAATTAGGTGCAGAAATATGGATCAAGACATTAGAATCTGGAGTTGCACCAATAAGTGATATAAGTGTTCATATCACTTATAATAGAGATTTCTTAGAAATCAGAACAGGTGATGGCAACCAGCCATCAACTAAAACAGATGCGGTATATAACAATCCTGATATGCCACCAACATCTACATCACCTGCATTACCATATTATGTAATAGAATCTGATATGAGTAATATAAACGGATACAGACCACTTGCTGCGTCTGTTGCTACAGGTGTATATGAAAATATAGCATCATTGCACGCAAGATTAGACCAGCCAACATCCGGCGGTATCTACCCTGATGACGAAGGGAGAGGAACTTTTATCGGAATGTTAAGGTTTACTATTAAAAACGGCGTTGTTTTAACAGATGCTTCTATGACAGGATTTGCATTCTATAACGGCGTATTAGGAACTTGCGAAGTATTAGACGGCAGTTATGATAGAAATAACGTGACCGATTTAGTAGAATTCGTTGAGCCAGAACCGTTCTGTGTGCGTGGTATTACAGTGCTAAATCCAACTGAATATCAAACAGTTAATCGCTATCCTGCTGTTCCTTACGCTTCTATGGGCGAAAACTATGGTTATCCAATTTACTTTGAAAGAAGTGGTTTGTTGGAGCCGGATATACTGAAAGGCGTTTATGGAACACCGAGATACGCTTATCAAATTTCTTACTCTCTAAATAATGGTATGACTTATTTAGAAACAGGTAGAGTAGCAGAAAGCAGAATGAAAAATGCTGCTATGAGTACTGATGCAGTGCGAAATTCAATCTATAGCGGAATGGTAGATTACTTTAGCAACACACTGGACTACTATATAACAACAGGTTCAGGTAAGGTTATTCCTACAGATGTTGCATCAGGTTTAGATTTAATAGACCAACCAGATGGACCAGGTATTGATACTTTGGGCTATGGTGGTGTATTAAGAGTTATTTGGAAAGCAGATGAAAACTTTTCTTATCGCTCCGAAGAAGCAAAAGTAAAAATTACAATGCTAAAAGATACTACGGGAACTAATGTGCCGTTAAATCAATTAGTTCGTCCTGCTTCTACCGAACCTACGCGTAGTGGTGAATCAGTTACACCTTTCGTATTAGGTAGAATATTCTTTGCTCAATTAAGTGGTCCTTGCCAATATTTAAGGTCGGAAAGAAACTTTTCTACGCCATCTTTCTATACAGTAGGTGCTTGGATTAACCTAAACAGAGATAATGGCGAAGGTTCTGAACCTGGCATCATTGCGACTTCATCGGGTTCTAAAGGTGATGCTGTCGGCGGCGGCTGGATGTTATACTTGCGAGATGGTATATATCCTGCATTTAGAGTTCGTGCAGACGAACCAATAGATGGTAACGATTGGTTAGCAGATATTGTTTCAAATCAACCTATATCGCTTTATGATTATGTTGTTGATGGCAGAGTTGTAATTACAGACGCTTTTTCAAGAAATTGGACTCACGTTGCAGCAACAGTTGCATCTAATGTAGTTACTTTATTTGTAGATGGTGAACAAGTAGCACAAGCAATAGTGCCTGGTGCAAGTTCAAGACCATTCAAATCACAACAACCTATCTGGGTCGGTGTAAATCCTGATAGAAACTTTGAACCAGATATAGATTTCTTATTTGCAGGACTTAAAGAAGTCCAAGTTTGGAAAACTGCATTAACTCAAGACCAATTAAGGCAATACATTTCAGGTATTCCTTCACCAACAAGAGCAACTGCAGATACAAATTATCCTGTCGGAACAGATAAAGAAGGTTTTGATAATGACCCAAAATATTCTTTAAGCATCTATGCAAACTTGCAAGGTATTATATCTGATATTGCAACAGAAGGACTCGTTCAAGATTATACAAATAACTTAAATTATTTTACATATTGTGACGATGCAAGTTCAAGTGTAAATAATGAAGTTATATTTAGACCTGATGGTTCACACATTAAACTTACTTCTCCGTCTTGCGGTGAAGGTGTTAGTAACTTAAAAGGCAGATTGTATGAAGTTCGTTGGACAGCATATGGTATCGGTAATTTATTTGCTTCAAAAACAGGTGAACCTGGTGACGTTACTATACAATTATCAAGAGATGGCGGACAAAATTGGTTTGATGCAATAGGACCTCAAAAGTATGATTCAGCAACTGGCGGAACATTTGCTGTTTCATTAGATAATGAAGAGGTAGAGTTAGCAAAAGCAATTTGGGAACCATATAATAACATTACTTTAACAAGTATTGCTAACGATATACAAGGTTTATTAGGTATTGAAAATAACTATCAAAAAATAGTTAGATTAAGAATTACAGGTAATGCAGACAGAGGTCAAGATGATATTTATGCTGAATCAGATGATTTCATCGTAGCACCACACTTTGCTTTAGTTAATACTCCAACTGCACAAATTACTATACCTGAAGGACAAGCACTTAATATTACTACACAAAATGCGTTTTTAGAAGCATGGATAAATCCGTATGATTTTCCAACTGAAGGCGTAGGAAATGGAACATTCCCTATAATAGTAAAGAAAGACCCTGAAACAGGTGATTTACATTATGCTTTAAGATTATTACCAACAGGACAATTGCAATTTGAATTTGCTAATTATGATTCTGCTTCTAATACAAGAGATTATAGAATAGCAGTAAGCGACCCTGACCCAAGGAAATGTCTATCAGCACCAAATTCTATAATATACGATTCTATTTGGTATCACGTTGGAGTATATTTAAATATACCTAATAATGGAACTCAATCTTCTATTACGTTCTTTATAGACGGTCTTCCACAAACAGAAATTGCAATTAGGAATCAACTCGGCGAAGGTATTGTTACTGATGCAAAAAACACATTCCCTACATATTTAGGTTATGAACCAAATAATGGTGGTGAAGGCGGAACATACTTTGATGGTGCTATGAAAGAATTCCGTTTTTGGAGAAATAATCCTGGTGGTGCAAGCCAATACAATACAGTAACAGTTAATGATATACCGACAAATGAACTTTATAACTTTATACAAGGTGCTTCTACTGTTAGAGCAAATGAGTTAATTCAAGTAGGAACTACAAATTATGCTCAAGGTTTAGTAGCGGCATATATAATGGATGGCGGTAGTTGGGTTAACAATGGAGCAGATGGAACTATATTAAGTTATCCTGATGATATAACATTAATGGCAAGAACCAACGCTTCGTGTGGCGATAGAAAATATGCTGCAACATATCCATACATAAAACTCGTAGAACCATATGCTAACCAAAAAGTTGGTAATGATGAAACAATTAGAGTAAGATGGGTCGGTTTTGACTACAACAGAAACGATTTAGTATCATTTACAGCGGGCTATGCTTCAAGAGGACACGCAGAAGGACATCGTGCAGATTTAGGTATCTCGGATGGTGCTGGTGGTGGTTCTTGGAACGATTTCTATCCAGCAGTTGCATCTATGTTTGAAAATACTTCATTTACAAACTCAATGTTATTGATTGAAAAAGTAAATCCATACGAGTTCCAAGGCACTAAATCTAAATCACAATATGCTGCGTTATTAGATATGTCTATAGCAAACTCTGATGTAAAAAATAACAAATCTTACGATGAACAAGGAAAAGTTCCATCAGTTCAAACTAATGGTAGATTACAACTATTTGCTCGTGCAAATATTAACTCACCAGACCCATTAGAATATGCTAATGGTGAAAATGGAAAAGATGGTTTAATTAAAACATTGATGTCAGAATCACCTGTATTCTCTATAACTCCTCCTTCTAACTTTACTGTTAGAGTATTACTTGAAGGTTATCATAAAGGATTAGATTCAGGTATAGTAGGTATATTAGGAACTGATTATGAAAGTAATGGTTTAAATATACGTTTGTATACTAATGAAGGTGGTATGCCTGGCAACTATGTGCCGAATTCAACAATATCTAATAAGAGTAGTTATTCAGCAGAAAGCAGAAATATTGCTAATAGAGGTAGAGATAAAAATAACTTTGCAAATGTTCCATTTACATTGGATGCAGTTATAGATGGTAACTATTTCGTTGTAGTTGATAACTTAAACTACCTATCAATGATGTCAGCATTTGCTGCTAATTTCAGATTTGCAGGTGATTTAGATACTACTTGGGCTGTTGAATCAGGTTGGGACTTCCAATCTTGGAACGGCGTAGAAGGAAATAGTATGACAGTTAATGATGATATTACTAATCCTATGGGAACAATGTCTACATATCAAATAGACGTTCCAACAGCAGATAGAAACTCTATATTAGGAACTTGGACTTTAACAGCATTAAACTTTACTGATGGTCAAGCAACAAGAAATCATTTATCGCCGAAAGCACTTCCAGCAATGGTTGGTGGTGATATTGTTAAAGATGGTGTTATTGATGTGTTAGATTATCAAGCAATAAGAGATAATGCAATGTCTTATAATCCTCGCTATAGTTTGCGTGGTTATGGAGAACCTGCAAATAATGTTGATAGAACTATTGTAGATTTCAATTTAGGTAAGGTATCAACACTTTACTCACTGCCGAATATATATGCTGATATATATCCAGAAACACCAGAAGGTGGATTAATTGGCGTTGATGATGTTGCTGATAGAAACTCTAAAATAGATATAATTAATACAGATGCTGCTGCAAAAAGAAATGCTAAAATACAAGAGACATTTGAAGCAGGTATTGATTACGTTGTCAAAGCAAGACCTTTTGTTAATGATAACTATGTAGATGTTCCTGTTTATATTCAAAATCTTGGTGATGTCTGGGCTATGGCGAACTCATCATTCCCTATTGAATATGACCCAACGGTGTTAAGTTTTAACGGATTAATACAAACACAAGGCGTATTATTTGCTAATAATAATGTAGCAGGTTATAATAGTTCTTATTATGCTCCGAGCCAATCAGCAATAGACCCTGTGCCTAATACATATTCTATTGAAATTAACTTTGATGCTGAACCTGCATTAAATAGACCAGGTATTAACGTGCCTAACAATGAAACATATTTAGGAACATTAAGGTTTAACTTATTGCGTAATGATGAAAGTATATTCTTCCGTTGGTCTAAATATGGTGGTGTGCTATCGGTTGATGGTAGAGACCTAAAAGGTGATGGAACGTTCGAAGAAATACCGCCTATTATCGTAAATAAGACAATTGAATTTGTAAGTCCTTATTGTGCTGAACTGCTTGATGGCGGCTCTACTACTACTATTAGTTGGAAAACGCCAATAATGAGCCGATTAGTTAATTTAGAATACTCCTCTGATAATGGCAATAATTGGACGCTAATTACTAAAAATAATCCTATTCAAATAACAACAGGAACGTTCCTCTGGACGACACCATTTATTAACTCTAATATCTGTGTTATAAGGATTGTAGATGCTGCAACAAGAGAAGAATTAGCGAAAAGTTGCATATTCAAAATTAATATCGCTCCATCAGAAATTACTCGCCCTTCGTCTGCTGATCCTACATATATTGCAGGTGCAAAAGAATATATTAAATGGATTTGCTACGAAGCGATAAATGTATATTTTGAGTTCTCCGAAAATGGAATTAATGGCTGGACTAAAGTTACTGATGTCGTAAATGCGTCTTTAACACAAACTTTATGGACGGTTGCAAATGCTAATACTTGTGGCGGTGTCATAAGGATGGTAAATGCCCAAACAGGCACTATTGTCGCTGTATCTGAACCATTTAAGGTAGGTGCTGGTAGCGTCAATATAACAAGTCCTAAAAAAGACGATAAGTTTAATAGTTCTAACCCTAACATTACTATTGATTGGACTTACAAACAAGTAAACGAATTTACATTAGAATACACTGCTGACGGCGGTGCAAATTGGAATGTTATTGCGAAAAATGTTAAAGCATCTGCGAGAAGATATAACTGGAAACCTACCGATGTGAAATCTACTAACGTGATAGTTCGTGCTATAAATACACAGAACGAATGCGTAGAATATGGTCGCACATCTATATTCTCAATCGGCTCGTTATCTGTAGAATCCGATGCCGAAGGTGCAATTGTGAGCATAACTCCTAATCCTGTAAATGACGAAGCAAATATCAAATTTGCGGTTGAAAAATCGGGCAACGCTACGATTGCTATATTTGATGTTCAAGGAAATAAAGTGCTTGACCTAATAAATAATGAATTTATTGAAATAGGCACCCATGAACTCGGATTTAATGTGAATAAACTCGCAAGCGGCGTATATGTTGTGAGAATGCAAATCGGTTCTGCAAATATTATCAAAGAATTTGTTGTTATTAAATAGCAGCCGATGAACCTTAATTTTAGGGCTATACCAGTGGTGTAGCCCTTTTTTTTATATATGTATAAAGTTTTAACTCTAATAGAGTTATTTTTACTCTATTAGAGTTAATTTAAGTCTATTAGAGTTAATTTTAGAGTATTAGAGTTAATTTTAGAGTATTAGAGTTAATTTTAGAGTATTAGAGTTAATTTAAGTCTATTAGAGTTATTTTTACTCTATTAGAGTTAATTTAAGTCTATTAGAGTTAATTTAAGAGTATTAGAGTTATTTTAAGTCTATTAGAGTTAATTTTAGAGTATTAGAGTTAATTTTAGAGTATTAGAGTTAATTTAAGAGGAATAACAAAAAATAAGCGTATTTTAAATGAAATTATTAAAAATATATGAAAATAAAAACAATTATTATCGTAATATTGCTAACCCTAAATGTAAATCAAATTGCAGCACAAACACGGCAAAAACAACCTAAAAATAAACCTAAAACACAACAACAAATCCAAAATGAAATACGTAATGCTAACAAAATATATCAGCAAGAATTAGACGACCTTAAAGAACAAATAGACCTTATAAGGCAGGATAGAAAAAGAATGCTTGACTCTGTGGATAATGTTAAAAAACAACTGCAAGATACACTCGATAGTATGAAAAAAGAAGTAAATAGGATGCAAAAATTGCAATATCTTATCTTGGAAGACCTTAAAAAGAATAGTAATAGAGATAGCGTGAAAAAGGTAAAAGATGGGGCGTTTAATAGAGTAAATAAGATGCCCGAGAAGGAATTTAGAGAAAAATTAAGGACAAATGTTCGGAAGTTGTGTGAGTGGGAAGTAAAGGCGCTAATGCTGCGGCGTTTGAATGAAATGCGAGCAGAAGTAAATAAACTTGATGGAAAATATTATGATACAGAAATAAAAGAGTATAGGTGTGCAGTTACTTCCGATATAGTTGATAAAAATGCGAAGCCGAGTGATAGGTTTCGTAAGTTAAATCCGTTGAAGTATGACGATGTTTTGGACCGCTGTGCTACTATTTTTGTTATAGCGAAGCAGCCGTATCCTTGGTGTTATCCTGAGAATGCGGAAGAGCGAAAAAGTAGGGGGTTAACTTGTGCTTATCCTGAACATAATTGGGTTTCTATTCCTTTTCCTTATGATATGTTTGATAAGGTAAAAACATCTTGGAGGAAGAGTATAAAAGATGGTGATATGAATCCGGACGTGTGTATGGCTGCAAAGCAGTTGTTTCTTGGCGAAGATTGGGCTGTTGGTGAAAATTCTATTGTTGACCGTGAAACTGTGGAAAAAGCATTGATTGATTGGAATAATAGTCCAGGTCATGCGAGAAATATGTATCTTAATAGGTATACTCATATAGGTTTTGGCTACGACCATAATTGTAGCCGAATGGTGCAGAATTTAGGGTATAAATTTTAGAAAAGGTGAATATGTTATGGGAATTCTATACCGCCTTTGCAAAAGGGGTTGCATCTTAATATTCTGTGTATTCCTTTCAAAATTCCGTGTAAAGCGCCGTATTTTTCTATTGCGAGCATCATATATTCAGAACAAGTCGGATAAAAGCGACAACTATTGGGGAGCATAGGTGAGATGATTTTTTTATATAATTTTATTGGATTTATGAATATTATTTTGTAATTGTGCTTCATTTGTAATTTTTTTTTTATTTGTGTGAATAGCGAGTGCTTTTGCTAATACTTTTTGGACAGCAGGCAGCACATCATTTAATGCAATATCATTTTTATGTTTTGGTGCAATTTGCCACGCAAAAACAATACTATCTATCATTCCAAGTTGTTTATTATTATGTTCTTTAACTAATGTTCTAAAACTTTCACGCAATAGCCGTTTTACTCTATTTCGGAGTATTGCCTTTTTTGCATTTCGTTTGCTTATAGTTACGCCATAATAAATCGGGTGTGTTTCTTTTTCTACAACATTATCATTAAACTTTACGGAACATAAGATATTGTATGTTTTTACTTTCATTCCTTCTTTAAACAACGTAGAAAAACTATTATATCCCTTAATTGGTTTACAATAAATAGTCATTTTATATTTAAAATTGTTTTTTATTACGGGGGCGAGCCCCCGTAATAATTTTATTCGTCACTAACGGTTAATTTATGTCTACCTTTAGCTCTGCGGCTTGCAAGAACTCTTCTTCCGTTCTTTGTAGCCATTCTTTGTCTAAAACCATGTTTATTGAGGCGTTTCCGTCTGCTTGGTTGGTAAGTTCTTTTCATTTTTTTTATAAAATTATTTAATCACAAAAATATATTTACAAAAATAAGGTTTTTTTATGAAAAAAGATAGCATATATAACGTCCTGCTGAATTTGTTTCGGCATCTCCTTATATGGCTAATATAAAATAATGCTAAAACTGAAATAATCTAATTGCAACGAAAAAATATATATTTATACAAATAAATAACCTGTTTTATAAAAATATTATGATAAAAAATAAAAAAGCAATAGTTTTAGTTAGTGGTGGAATGGATTCTTTGCTTACGCTTGCAATAGCAATAAAACAAGATGTAGAACCATATACACTGCACGTTAATTACGGGCAGAATACACAACAAAAAGAATTAAAAGCATATAAAAATATTAATAATTACTATAACATAGGTGCGGAACGTTCTTTGATTGTTGATATAGATTATTTGAAAAAGATTGGTGGTTCTACGCTGTTGGGAACAAGTTTTAATATAAAAAAAAATGATAAAATTCCTAATAGTTATGTTCCATTTAGGAATGCTAATATACTTTCTATTGCTGTTTCTTGGGCGGAAGTAATTGGTGCAAATTATATTTTTATAGGGGCAAGTGAAGTTGATTTTAGTGGTTATCCAGATTGCAGAAGAGAGTTCTTTGATGTGTTTGAAAAAACTATTGAACTTGGAACACGCCCCGACACAAAAATAAAAATACTAACGCCTTTAATCAGTATGACAAAAGAAGATATTGTTAGAAAAGGTGTAGAATTAGATATTCCGTTTGAACTTTCTTGGAGTTGTTATTATAATGAAGAATATGCCTGCGGTGAATGTCCATCTTGTAAATTAAGGATTAATGGTTTCAAAAAAGCAAAAGTTAATGACCCAATAAAATATAGTTCTATACTTTAAAATTAGTATGCAATTTGTAGTTTTACCAAATACTTTATGTATTTTTATATAAATTATTATATTAACATTTAATTAAATAAATATATGCAAAAAATAGTTTGTTTAATAGTAATTTTAATTTGTATAAATACTTTTTGTTTCGCAGAAGAAAAACAAGAAGAAAATAAAAAAGAAAAAGAATATTCTGTGGCTGTTCATTTGCATCCTGTTTCGTTTATTTTATCGCAAACTATTACTGACAGCGATATCAAATCATTAGCGTTGTATTCAACGATTGAAATACCTTATAGTTCATCATTCTCTTTTATAATTAGACCAAGTTTATATATTAGCGAAAGTGACTATCATAAAATGTCTCTGACTGCTATTAGTAGTAGCGGCACAAATGATTTTAGATTAGGCACTGATTTAGGTATTCGTTATTACGCAAATAACGATGGAAATAGTTTTTATGTATCAAGCACAGTTGGTTTATTTCGGACAACAGAAGAAAAATATAATACAGAATATCAAGAAATAACATCAAATAGCAAAAGTTTTTTTCAAGCAGATATAATGGTCTACTTGGGACATTCAACAATACTAAAGAAATTAAACATAAGCATATTTTTTGATGTAGGATTTGGTTTGGGGACAATGCCTTCATCTTTTATGTTTAGTAAAAAAGACCATGGTATTTTTGATATAAATTTCGGCGTAGGATATAGGTTTTAATGTATTCGAATGAGTTGGCTTAAACAAATTTACAAAAAAAAAACGTATTTTTGCAATATGATTAAAAGTAAAATTGTAAAAAAGGTTATGTTGGTATTTTGTTTTTTGCTTTCTGCAAATATAATTTCAGCAAACAAAATATTAATACAAATGGATTTATCCCAAACAAACCATCTTAAAGCATATGGAATAGTATATTGGTCTTTGGATAAAGGTGGTGAATGGGATTGGCTACTTAATTATCGTGGTGGTTCTTTTATGACAGATTTTTCTGACGATGTTGCTCGCGAGTGCCGTATTAGAGGCGTAGATTATCAAGTAGTGGCGGACTTTGATGCCGGAGATATTTATAAACAAGTCCAAGCCGAAGGCGTAAATATGGACGTAGTGCGTTTAGAAAAAGCACCAAAAATTGCTGTTTACGTTCCGCAAGAAAATCTGCCTTGGGACGATGCTGTTAGATTAGCATTAGAATATGCAGAAGTTAATTATGATGCTATTTGGGACGAGGAAGTTCTTTCAGATACGTTGAAAACTTATGACTGGCTGCATCTACACCACGAAGATTTTACAGGGCAATATGGCAAGTTTTATGCATCGCATTCGCATCATCAATGGTATATCCAACAAGTTGCTATTAATGAAAAAATGGCAGCAAAGATGGGCTTCAAAAAAGTGTCCGAAATGAAAAAAGCAGTAGTGAAAAAAATCCAAGAATATGTTGTTGATGGAGGTTTTTTATTTGCTATGTGCACAGCAACAGATACATATGATATTGCTCTTGCAGCAGAAAATACTGATATTTGTCATAGTATATTTGATGGCGACCCGCCCGAACACGATTGCAATGCAAAACTTAATTTTAAACATACTTTTGCGTTTGAAAACTTTAAAGTATATACGGACCCAATGGAACGTGCTTTTTCTGATATAAACGTAGAAAAAATGGCTTATCAAATGCAACCTGAAACAGATTATTTTACTTTGTTTGAGTTTTCGGCAAAATATGACCCTGTTCCGACAATGCTAACGCAAAACCACGTAAATGTTATAAAGGGCTTTATGGGACAAACTACTGCTTTTTATAAAGATAAAATTAAACCAAATGTTACAATTCTCGGCATAAAAGACGGAACAGATGAGGTGCGTTATATTCATTCAAATGTCGGCAGAGGTTCTTATTGTTGGTATGGCGGACACGACCCTGAGGATTATACTCATTTTTTAGGTGACCCGCCGACAGATTTAGATATGTATCGTTCTTCGCCAGGATATAGATTAATACTTAATAATATTCTATTTCCTGCTGCTAAAAAGAAAATGCAAAAGACATAATTAGTAATATGAAAAATATTTTTTAAAGAAATAATAAAATTATCCGAAAATAATATTATATTTAATGTTTTGTATAAAATGCAAATACATAAAATTAAATAAATATTATTATTTTAATCAATAATTGGAATTTAAAATGGCTGTATTCGACGACCCTGAAATGCAAGAAATCTTTGAAGGTTTTTTAGTTGAAGCAAACGAAATACTAGAAACAATCTCAACAGATTTAATAGAAATAGAAAAAACTCCCGATGACTTAGACCTACTTAATAAGTTGTTTAGAAGTTTTCATACTATAAAAGGCACTGCTTCTTTTATGGGTTTTACTGATGTATCAGGAATTACACATCACGCTGAAGATATTCTTAATAAATTAAGAAAAGATGAACTAAAAATAAATAAAGACATAATTGACGTCTTGTTAGAGACACAGGATTGGATTGTAATGCTTATAGATAAAGTCCAAAACCAAGATGATTCTCCTGTAGATTATACTGATACTATTGCTAAAATAGATATTCTTAAAACAGGAAAGTCGCTATCAGATAGCAATACAGCGTCACCGACAACTATAACAGAAAACATTATTGATACCAATACAACCGAGTCAGCACAAGGCGGAGAAAAAGCATTAGATAGTGTTTTATCTAATCCTGATTTAGTTGCTGGTTCAGATGCATGGAACGATGATGAACTAAAACTTATAGATGCTGCTTTTTTGGAAGTTAATTCCGATTTTTGGACTGATTTAGAAGAAAATACTGACACACAAACAGAAGAAATAGAAGAACATACAGAATCACCAATAGATGAAGTAGAAGAATATATAGAAGCAGAAGTAAAAATAGATGTTCCCGAAGAAGAACAAAAACCTATACCTGTTGCACCTGTGCCAACTACAAATGTTCCAACACCTACTAAAACGCCTGTTAAACAGACAGCAAAACAACCCGCCGCAGATACTACTATACGTGTAGATGTTAATAGAGTGGAAGCAATACTTGATTTGTCGGGCGAGTTAGTTTTAAATAGAAATCGTTTAACGCAAATATCAGGATATTTAGCATCCGATATAACTTTTGAGACGTTTAAAGAAGGTGTTAAGGACTTGCTTGAAACAGCAGAAAGTATTGATTCTATTACTTCGGAAATACAAGGTGCAGCAATGAAAATGCGTATGGTCCCTGTCGGAAAACTATACCAAAAAGCACCGCGAATTGTTCGTGACTTAAGCAAAGAATCTAATAAAAAAATCAATCTTATAGTTAAAGGTGAAGAAACTGAAATTGATAGAGGTATCATTGAAGAACTAACAGACCCATTAACTCATATGATTAGAAACTCCTGCGACCACGGAATTGAAACACCCGAAGTTAGATTGCAAAAAGGAAAGCCCGAAACAGGAACAATTATACTCGATGCCGAACAAGAAGGAAACAACATTGTCCTAAAAATTACTGATGATGGTGCAGGTATGGACCCAGAAAAATTAAAATCAAAAGCAATAGAAAAAGGTGTAATTACAACAGAACAAGCAGCACAAATGACTAATAAAGAAGCATATCAATTAATCTTTGCACCCGGTTTCAGCACTGCCGCAAAGGTTACATCTGTATCAGGTCGTGGCGTAGGAATGGATGTCGTAAAAACCAATATTGCTGCATTGAAGGGTTTTGTTGATATTGAAACGGAAATCGGTAAAGGCACTACTTTCTTTATTAAATTGCCTTTAACTCTTGCTATTATTCAGGGATTAATTGTTAATTGTGGCGGCGAAAAGTTTGCTATTCCGTTAAATTCTGTCTTAAATGTAGTTTCTGTGGATGTAGAAAATATTCATACTCTTAATCAGATTGAAGTAATTAGAATTAGAGAAGATGTTATTCCATTATTAAGATTAGATTACGCTCTTGATACACCAGAAAAGAAGGATGATATTTCTAAAAGTTATGTAGTTATTGTAGGCATTGGTTCGCAAAGCATTGGTATCATTGTTGATGATTTGCTTGGACAACAGGAAGTTGTAATCAAGTCATTAGGCGAGTATCTTGGCACTATTAAGGCGATTTCGGGCTCTACTATTATGGGTGATGGAAGCGTTATAATGATAGTAGATTGTGCTGTTTTAGTGCAAAGCGTCTACGAAACAAAGCATTTAGATAAGCAAAATCTAAAAACAATGGTAGATTCATAAAATAGAAAATAATATAAGTATATTTTGTTTTTATATGCCGTGATTACACGGCATTTTGTTTTTTTATAACTATTTAAAGCATTTGCGAAAAGCAAATGCAATTTTCACTCAACGGTTTACCATCTGTTATGCTGAAAATAAGATTCCTTGCAATAGCCAATAACTTGCGATTGCAATTCATTAAAATTGTTCACAATAACAAACAAAAACTATATTTTGTTTGTTAGTTTATTCTTTAATTTGATACACTGTAATTGCCGCATCAGGACAAATAATGCCGCAAGCAGCACATCCGACACAATTAGTAGCATCTTGTATTGCAAAAGTATATCCTTTTAAATTTAGTTTATCACCTAATGATATACATTTTTGCGGGCATGCAACAACACATACTCCACATCCTTTACACTTTTCTGTATCTATAACTATTTTACCTTTGGCTTTAGCCATAATAAATTACCTTATATTTTTTATAAAAAATCAAAATTAGTATGATATAATAATACAAAAATACGAAAAATATTTTAAAATTATTACATTTATTTTTTCTCCTGCCGCACTCATTTCATCACATTATACCCTTTTCTCTCTAAAAATTAACTATTTTTAAAGTATGAAAATATATAAGCAAAGCGAAGCAAAAGAAAATATTAAAAAACTCGTCAACTTTTTTGATGATAATAAAGATAATAATATTGACGAAACTATTATTAGAAGAGAGTTCGTAGACAAACTTTTTACCTACCTAAACTGGGATATACAAAACCAAAAACAAAATCCACTGAACGAAAAATATGTCTACGAAGAAGAACGAATTAGCATCGAAGGAACTATGAAAAGAACCGACTATACATTCTGCCATAACAACGGCGGAACTAATAATAGAGCGTTCTTCGTGGAAGCAAAAGCACCAAAAGTTAATATAGAAACAGAATTAGAACCCGCATTTCAGGTGCGTAGATATGGTTGGTCGGCGGGATTATATATTTCGGTGCTTACTAATTTTGAAAAACTTGCTATCTATAATACAAAAAATATAGAACCATCATCTACCGACAGAGCCGCTATTGGACGAGTGGAACTAATAAAATATACTGAATATGTAGATAAGTTTGAGCAATTGTGGAATCTTTTTGAGTTCAATAATGTCTTGGAAGGCAGTATTAAAGAGTATGCTAAAGAAAAAGGCATCATCTCTGACACATTTGCTAAAAGCGAAAAAACCGTTGATAATGCGTTCTTGGAGCAAATTGAAGAGTGGCGTAAAATGCTTGCTCGCGAAATAGTTTTGCGTTCTGCAAATAATTTTATGAATAGCGATAAAGAGAAAATTAATTTTGCTGTTCAAAAGATTATTGACCGCATTATTTTCTTGCGAATTATTGAGGATAGGGGACTGGAAGATTACGGAAATCTTAAAACGATTGCTAAAAGTTATAAATCGCTTTGCCAACTTTTTGAGTATGCTGATAGGAAATATAACTCGGGTTTGTTTCATTTTTCGCAGAATATTGAGCGTGGAATTCCTGATACAATTACGCAGAAATTGCATATTGTTGATGTTGTAATTCAGGATATAATTAGCAGTTTATATGGTGATAGCCCTTATATGTTTGATGTTATGCCTGCTTATATTTTGGGTTCGGTTTATGAAAGATTTCTCGGAAAAGAAATTGACCTCACGAATAAGAATATAAAAATTGATGACAAGCCCGCTGTTCGTAAGGCGGGCGGGGTTTATTATACGCCTGAATATATTGTTGATTACATTGTGCAAAATACGATTCCGAAGAAACAAAATATAAAAATACTTGATCCTGCTTGTGGTTCGGGTAGTTTTTTATTGGTTGCGTATCAGTATATTTTGGATATTTATCAGCGGAAGAGTCCGAATAAAAAATTAACTTTAAATGAGAGAAAGCAGATTTTATTGGAGCATATTTATGGTGTAGATATTGATGAGCAGGCGGTTGAGGTGACGAAGTTATCTTTGTTATTAAAGGTATTAGAGGGCATTTCTAAAGAGGAAATAGAAGCAACTAAACGCAAAAGTGAACACGCACTTCCTTCTCTTCATAATAACATAAAATGTGGAAATAGTTTGATTGACGATGTGGAAATTGCAGGTGAGAAGGCATTTGTGTGGGAAGAGGAGTTTGCGGGGGTGTTTTCTGTTGCTCCGTCAATATTTGCTAAAGCAAATAATAGAACCACCCCGTCATTTGCTGAAGCAAATGCCACCCCTCCACGGGAGGGGAACTGGGACAAAAGTTCCCCTCCTGTGGAGGGGAAGCAGTGCGAAAGCACTGCGGGGTGGTCTCAAACTGCGGGGTGCTCAAATGAAAGTAACTATAAAAGAGAGTTTCTAAAATATTCAGAATTGCCATATAATCCAAAATTAAAACAAAGAGCAAAAGAATTACGCAAAGCAAATAATCTTGCTGAAGCATTATTGTGGAATGAATTAAAAAACAAGAAATTCCATAAGTTAGATTTTGATAGACAAAAAATTATAGGTAATTATATAGTAGATTTTTTTAATGCTAATTATGGTGTAGTTATAGAGATTGATGGTTGCAGTCATAATAATAAAATGGAATATGATGAAGTGCGAGATGCTTATTTAGAAGGATTAGGTTTGATGGTTATTCATATATCAGATATGGATGTTAGAAAGAATATGGCTAATGTGTTGAAGTTTATAGAATCTAAGTTTACTGAGTTATTTGCTAAAGCAAATAATAGAACTTCCACAAATATAACCACCCCGAATATAACCACCTCAAATGGAACCACCCCGTCATTTGCTAAAGCAAATGCCACCCCTCCACAGGAGGCATTGGTGACTAAATACTTGTATTGAATTGCTTTCTGTGAAAAAACAATAATAATGTATTATCTAACATTTCTAATGTCTTGCTATAACGCTTGCTGCGCCTGTTAAAC
>Ga0099364_10003095_pt1 | contig 26096 bp, 27 predicted proteins | sample TergutTh196P3_FD_73070 | JGI IMG/M metagenome (GOLD analysis project Ga0099364, IMG submission 73070) | Microcerotermes parvus P3 segment gut microbial communities from Pointe-Noire, Republic of the Congo - Th196 P3 | ecosystem: Host-associated > Arthropoda: Insects > Digestive system > Gut ...
CGCCATGCCCTCCGGATTTGTATCCTCCACGGGTACGGCGTGATTGGTGCGGTGGTCGAGTAAACGGCTGGATACTTTACAACGGAAGAGCCGAGCCAGGTACCGTCGTGGCATGTTATAGCGAAGGACACTGCGGAATCGTGGACTACGACGGGGCATGGATTAATGGAGGTACAATGCATGTCAACCGTTTCCCTCACACTACGGTACTCCAATGGCTACTTTCATCGTTTAGCAAATGATTAGGAGGCGAAATTATGAAGCAGATTCTCGTGTTTTCACTGTTGTTTATGGGTTTCGTCGCTGTGGCAAAAACCATGTTTTTGGAAGAAGCCAAAGCTTTTCTGGAAGATGAAAAAAAGAGCGTTGGAGAGTCTGGAATGCCACCGAGGCGAACGCCGCAAGATCTGGCTTTCCACCGTTTTGTGGCGGAAGATTGGAAACGCGCATTGACCCTTCTAGAGAATGACGCGCCAGACCTCCGGAGACAAAACCTGATTGTTGTTGTGGCGGAAGTCCTTCCGGCACAAGACTATGTACAGTTTCTCAATGGGGTATGCGCCCTTGTCGAATCTGGAAAACTTCAAATGTCTGGCTGTTGTTTCCTGTGGGGAAGTTTTCTAAAGAACGGTTTTCTCGCTTATAATTACGACCAACCTGAAGTGGCTACGGTGATTGACCGGATAGAAGCAATCTACAAAGTCCATGAACCTGGAAAATTGGAAAGCTATTTTTCTGAGATCAAATCAGGGGAAACCAAAAAGTTTGTTATAAGAGATTGCACAAATTATGGCGAACCTATGCCGGAAACATATAAGTCTAATTCAACAGAGGCATACCGCAGGTTGATGAAGGAACACACGGAATTGCTGGCAGAGGAAGCAAAAAAAGCGAAAGGCAAGATAAAACCTGAGTCTGCCCCGAAAGAGCGCAAAACTGTCCGCATTGCCGAAGAGGACGGGTCTGTCCGCATTGCCCTCATAGACGATGATCCCCCCGAAGACGACCCTGTTGAAGATAACACCGTGCCATGGAAATTACCTTTCGTCATCGGTACTCTTGTCATCAGTAGTATCGTCGTCGCATGGTACTGTTTCCGGAAGAAAAAGAAATGTGAAAACTAATGTTCAAAGTCATGGAGAGAAGTAAAACGACGGTTTCCCGTTTGCGGATTATGCGCATACACATCCTGCTGTCACTGCTGGTGTTATCTGTGTGTGTGCCCTTATTGTGGGACAGGCTGATATGCCCGATGCCTGCATCTACGGGGAACATCGAGGTTGCCAGTGAGACTGGGCTGGCGATTGTTGCCGCCGCACGGAATCAAGTCGGCAAGACCCTAAAATATGACCCCGGTTATGTTCCGTTAGATTACCCGATGGGGGACATCCCCATCGAAAGGGGCGTCTGTACGGATGTGGTCATCCGCGCCCTGCGCGACGCGCTGGGGATGGATCTGCAACAGTTAGTGCATGAAGACATGAGCGTCGCCTTTGATGCCTATCCAAAAAAATGGAGACTCGAACGGCCAGACAGGAACATCGATCACCGCCGTGTGCCCAACCTGATGAAATACTTTGAGCGAAAGGGTTTTTCAATCCCCGTTTCAGACAAGCGGAGAGACTATCTCCCGGGCGACATTTTAACCAGCACAACATTCGGGAGATTCCCACACATCATGATTGTGAGCGACACAAAAACGAAACGGGGCGTTCCCCTCATCATTCATAATTCCAGCAGGGGTACGCGAGAAGAGGAAAAACCCATCCTTTCCTCCATCACAGGGCATTACCGTATCACTCAAAAGGGCAAGTAAGACACATATGAGAAAACGACAATGTGACAGCCCCGGCTCCTGCCTCGCCGACCCGTCCGACCCAGAGGATGGCGGTGACCCCGCCAACTGTGTCACCCTCTCCCTCACCGTCGGCGACCCCAGCTCCAGCCTCTCCGAACGCTGGGAGCTGCACTTCACCAACGACCAGACGGGCATCACGCGGCGCCACTGCGACCTCGGCTACGGCGCCCCCGACACCTCCGAGTACGCGTTTGTGAAAGGCAAGTCCTACACGTTCAGGCTCAAATGGACCGGCACCAACCGAAGCGAGCAGGACGGCCCCGACTACGACTGGCAGTGCCTCGTCAACCTCTCCGACACCCCCGGCCTCCGACAGGGCCTCTACGGCACGGGCCCGTTCATCGTCGAGGACCCTCACGGCCTCCTCACCGACCTCCACAACGGCAGCGACGTCAACGAGGCAGACGGCAAGACGTTTAAAATTTATGTGCCGAAAGCCGAGATTGAGATTGCCGATTACGACTCGGTACAATGGGAAGCCTTGCCCGAAGGGAAAGTCATCCTCTCGGACAAGGAGACGCGTATCAAGGTGACCATGCCATCCAACATTGCATCCAGCACTGCGGGATATTTCGATTTCATTGGAAACAGCCTGACCGTCAAGACTTTCGAGACTATGCCGTCAGGTGTACAGATTCCCATCTCAACGGCAAACACCACCTACAGCTTAAACGGCGACACGTTTGAGATACGCAAGACATTGAGCAGGACGGAGCTAAAGACCCTTGGGCTGTTGCCCTCGCAAGATGATGACGGCGTTTTTGAAAAGGCGTGGATGGATACGGGAAGCGACAACCCTACTGCTGACTCAAACTTGTCCGACGGATTGGCTTTCGATTCGCTCAGTGCCGTCTTACGAGGGCGAAGCACAAACTACGGAACTTTGGAAGATGACCCACCAAACAGCCCTTTGCATGTCTCCTTCTTCCAAGCGGCTGGCGTTGAGATTATCACTGTGGAGTGTAAGGGGAGCAAGAGCAAGCCTCGCCAACTAATGAATCAGGCGGATGTCTTCTATTATTCTGGGCATGGCAGCCATGCGTCAGGGGCATTAACTTATGGGAATCCAACACTCGTCCAGCCTTACTGGAGTCAGGATTTGAAAGTTGCGATTTTTGCGGGTTGCTCCGTCTTGGACATCAATGACTATAACAATAATTTTGGAGATAATGTTTCGCCCGGAACACTCTGGGAACCTTTAGGGCCGTCAGTGTTACTCGGGTACAATTACTATGCGCCAACCGATTTACAAAACTCTGCTCAGATTGTTTCAAGTTGGATTGCGAACAGAGGTTCGCAAGGGAATGTTAATGCGTGGATGGCTGCTAATGACAATCCGTCAGGAAGAAATGCTTGTGCTATCGAAAAGGACTCGCAATATACTTATTATCATAAGTATATGCGTGGCGTTTATCGGAAAAAAATCATTAAAAAGGAGAATTGGTGATGAAACGTATTTTGACTATTACTCTGTTTCCAGTGGCATTACTTGCCTCATGGGAAGACCATCAGGTTTTCGAGACCGCAATGGTTCATGCCCTTAGCAATAAGGCGGAACTGGTGTCCGCGACATTCACAAACCAGCTTGCGGAGTTTATCCCGGCAAGCACGAATGTGAATGACTGCGCAACTGCCACGTTGATTTTCTCCATTAGCACGATGGCGTTGTTTGAAGAAACGTTAGACAACGCAATGTATCTGCAAAACCGCAATCTCGCATCCAATGTTTTTTCCTTTGCGAGTTTAGAGACAAACAGTTGGCAGTGGTTATGCGCCAATCTGCTACTTATTTCAAGCGATACGCTGGACAACAAATATTTAACCGCACATAACACAGCAACGAACGTATTGCACATAATCGCACAACCTGGATATACCGAATCAACGAACCGTGTGCTAAAGGCAATACTCAAATATACATATGAGGCTCCTGACCTTACTCTCCAGCAGGCGTTTTCTACTTACGCTGGGCTATCGTTGGCAGTGCTTAAATATCCTGCTGAGGCGAGAGCATTTGTGGCAACCCACCCATTGAAATACCGTCAAATGGTTGAGGACATTCTGGCCGAAGAACCTTAACTGCATTGCGTGAAATCCGTTGCAACGCACTCAAAGTCAGGAGCATAAGAAATGATTTTTCGTTTTAAAATGAAGCGGGTGCACTTCTTGCTGGCGCTGCTGGCATTGTCCATGTGTGCCATTCCTTTTCGGGACAGGCTGATACGCCCCGTGGCGAGACTTGTTCGCCTCTCCAAGGGTATGCACAGCGTCAAGGGGAGGCTTGCGCAATATGGCGCAATTGTCCAAGCACGTTTGGCTTCAGACTTCGGGAGGGTGGGCTGTCCCTATCCGCCAGCGAGCCTGTTGCTGGTTGGGCTGAAAAAAGAGAAGCTGCTCGAAGTGTGGGTAAAGCCGGATGAGGGTGGGGGATACGTATTGCTTAAAGCCTATCCCATCCAAGGGCTCTGCGGCGGGCCGGGCCCGAAACTTGCCGAAGGGGACGGCCAAGTGCCGGAGGGGATTTATCGGATTGACTGGCTGAACCCGAACAGTGCTTTTCACCTCTCCATGCACATTGATTACCCGAACGCGTATGACAAGGCAAGGGCGGCCGAGGACGGCAGAGCGAACCTTGGTGGGGAAATCATGATTCACGGCGGCCATGCGTCGGCCGGATGCCTGGCGATGGGGGACGAGGCGGCGGAAGACCTTTTTGTGCTGGTGGCGGAAACGGGGCTCTCAAATGTCGAGGTCATCCTCAGCCCTGTTGACTTCCGGGTTCGGGATTTGACGGAGAAAACCAAACAGGGGCTTCCTGCTTGGACAGATGAGCTTTACCGTATAATACAAGGACGGCTTTTATGAGTAGGGGCAAATCCTACACCCTCAAGCTCCGGCACACCGGCACCAACCGCAGCTCTGACGACGGCCCTGACTTCGACTGGCAGCTCCTCGTCAACGGCTCCGCCGCCACCGGCCTCCGACAGGGACTCTACGGCACCGGCGCGCTCGTCATCGAGGACCCCGACGGCCTCCTCACCGACCTCACCCACGGGCACGACGGCAACCCCACCCTCGGCAAGACGGGCAAGATCACCGTGCCGAAGGTGTGGCTGGAGTTCGTCCACGCCGAGGGCGAGGACGAGGGCGAGGAGATGACGCACCTGCCCGTCTTCACGCCGCAGGACGGCATCGGGCAGGGCGAGCCGGTCTACGACTGCCCCGGCGTTGACCTCTCGTTCTTGGTTATAGCGTTGCCGGGGGGGGCCCGGGCTGTCAGCGGCGAGTGGCTCGGCCAGTACATCGGGATGTCCGAGACCGCGCCGGGGAGCAATGTGTTTGATGACGGCTGGAGAAGCCTCACGCTCCTGGAGCCGCTGCTAGACGACCCGAACGTGCAGGAACAGGTCTGTGCCGTGTTCTCATGCCCCTACTACGGTGTCACCAACGCCGTCTACCCCTGCACCGAGACCTCCGCCGGCAGCAACACCTTCGAGAACGACCTCTACGGGCTGGTGCTCGCCAAGGACACCCTGACGGGTACCGCGCAGCTCGACATCTCGACGATGTATTTCGCGGACAACGCGGAGCTCACCGAGACGGCCGCCGGGTCGGGTGTGTTCACAAACGAAAACTACTCTGTCTGGATACAGGAGGTTTTCATCTACCCCACCCTGAGGACCAACCTCGTGGTCTCCGACGGCGGGCTGCTCACCAACACCGTCTTCTCCGTGCGGGGGACGCAGCCCGGCGTGTACCGCAACTACAACGAGGCCATCCCCACCGACCTTGACCCGGAAGACCTCGCCGTACCCGACTTCGTGCCGTGGCGGCTGAAAATCGGGGGCATCAGTGATCCTGCCCTGATTTCGCAAGCCTGCGTCACCACGACGGTTGACAACGTGACCGTCACGTTCTCCCCTACTCGCGGCGGCGTGTTACTCTCTGACGAGAAGTTCATCCTTGTTCCTGACAGGACGTTGGAAGCTCCCGTGCCGCCAGAATATACGCCGCTGAAAATAGATGACACCGTAGTCCGTTGGCAAGATGAAGAGAACCCCGATGTGCGGTTTCAAACATGGCTTACGATGATGAATGCACCACTTACTACCGACAAGAACGCGCAACTTGGCGCACTCGTTCTACAGTCATTCAGATGGCGTGATCTCGCCTGGTTGCCGCTTGCCACCAAAAATCATATTATCAAGCCGCTTGAAGAGATGGGTTATGCGGTAACTCGTCGCTACAAGGCAACCAAATCGGAAACGCTTTCGAAAGACATCAAGGGCAAGCATATCTTGTATTCTATATCCCATGGTGCGACACTTGACAAAACCCCATACACTGCTTTTCAGTCGTTGAGATTCAAGGATGGCGATATTATGACATCCGACCTTTCGCCGCTCAACCTGAACTACAAGCTGGTCGTGATGGATGCCTGTTGTTCTGCGCAGACCTCAACGAATTCATCACAGCAGGCGAAGGATATGGTTGTTTTATTGCCTCATGCTCAGGCTTTCGTAAGTGCATTCGGTACAGAAGCCGCCTATATGGGCTGGTCATGGGAGATGGAGCCATACTCTGCCCAAGCATGGAGCAGTGAGTTCATCAATAACCTGAAGTTTGTTCCTGAAATAGGAAGAGGATGGACAGTGGCGGAGGCACACAAGATGTTTTTGGATTTCCATGCACCTGGTCAACCGAAAGCTTCGCCAGAAGCGAAGTTCATGAAAATTCACGGCAAAACTGAGACCGTTATCGAAACCCGTAAACCGAGGTAATTATGAAACGTTTTATTCGTATTGTGCTAAAAAGTACAGCAGTGATAGGATTACTTCTCTGTATGGCGGCAACATGGTTTTATTTCGAGGTTTGGATTCCGCACAGAACGATTGCTAATGTATTCCTGTGGGATCCTGATTATGGTTTTCAGGGTGAGATGCCACGGGAAAAAATCCGTAATGCAAGCCATAAGGTTCTACGGAATTGGTTCGTAGGCGACCATAGTGCATTTTTAGCGCTTGGGAAAGTTGGCAACAAGGACTCAATTCCCATTCTTATCCGTGCGTTAAAAAGGCAGAACGTGGAACGTCCCAATGAGAAAGGAACCAGTGGATTATGCTCAAATTGCATCGTTAGTCTTCGGAAGCTTACAGGGATGAATTTTCATGATGACCATGAACAATGGGAGAACTGGTGGCAACAAACGGGGCGTCACTTGCCTTTTGACGAGGAGAAAGGGACATTGGTGTTGCCGGAGAAAGCAGAATGAAAAACGTCAAAAAGATTTTAATCAGGTTCGGTTACGGCGTGATTGGTCTGTGCGCCCTTGGTGCCGTCGGCTGGTTTATGCCATTCCCGATTGAGGGTAACTGGGTGATACCGCCGTCATTACGTATTCCATGCGTTTCCCACACGGATTGCTACCGATTTATCCGTTTTGAAGACGGGAAAATCATGTCCATATCGGATCAAGATTTTCCGCCTATATTGTTCGGCACATATCAGAAAAAGGGATGGGGAAAATATGAAACTCGATCATTGGGTACGAACACGGTGTCTCCTGGAGTTGTCCACTCGACATATCTCCGTTTGACTCATTCGGAGAGAACCACTAAAGAGATGCCCGAGGGAACATATTCAGGTGGACTCTTTCGGGACTTCCGTGTATGGACTTGCCGAAAAGCAGTCAATCATCCATCAAACGAATGGATGCGCGTTTCGGGACATACCGTTTCAGACGAGAAAGCGTTGTATCGTGGAAACCCAAAAACAAAACATATCATTGAGCCCCGTAAACAGGATGCGAAATGAAAAGACCAAACGGAGGCAGCAGATGAGTCATACGAGGATTGAAGCTGACTCGCGAAGGCGAGAAATGGTGGAGAAATGGGAAAGGACTGTGAGATGGTTCTTGTTGTTTACTTGCTTTAACGTATTTTTGGCTTTGTATCTGTCGTTTATCATAGCCAATTGCAAAGTAGGCTTCCAAGATAAACCGTTGCCGTTATTGACTGAGTGGGTTTACCAATGTCTATGGTGGCCATGGGTCGGCGTGGTGGTTTGTATAGTCGGGATTGTACTGTCCCTGCGGAGAAAGTCTACGGACAATATGCCCTGGAGTCTATTGGTTATTATTCTGATGGTCGAGCTTGTAGTCATGTTTCTCTCTGTGGTGGCGTTTTGCCTTCCGTTAGTAGGGCTTGGGGTGTCCTGAAAAAGCAAAAGGAATCGAAATGAAAAATTTAACGATGTGTTATTTCATGTCACTTGCGGGTTTAAATACGGTTTTTGCACTGTGTCTGCCGCCACTGACAGCCTATTTTGAAGTTTACGCCAAAAGCATCTTCGACACGGCATTACCATCAGGGACGATATGGGCTTACCAATACTCGTGGTGGCCATGGGTCGGGGCAGCTATTTGTGTGGCAGGGGCTGTACTGTCCCAACGAGGAAAGGTCAAGGACAAAGCACTTCGTACCTTTCTGATTATCATCTTGTTTGTCGAACTTGGAATCATGTTTTTTTCAGTGGTGTCGTTTACAACCCTATTCTGTATACCTTCTACAGCTATAGGGGAGCAATAACAGAGAATACGAAATGAAAAGACTGACGACGTATTATTTTTTATTGCTTACGGGCTTTAATGTACTTTTCGCGTACTATCTGACGTTTGTAACAGCCAACTACAAAGTTGTTATTCAGGATGCCCTTGAGGGTCAAGCGTTACCACTATATACGGAATGGTTTTGCCAATACTTGTGGTGGCCATGGGTCGGCGTGGTGGTCGGCGTAATAGGGGTGGTACTCTCCCTAGTGGGAAAACCCAAGGACAATGTGCTGAAAACCCTGTTGATTGTTTTTCTGATTGCTGAGGTTTGGTTCATGTTTGCCACTGTGGTGGCGTTTCATTTTCCATGGTATAGATAAGCCTATGTAAAACATGAAAATCCATCCCAATCATTGAAACCCGGAAACAGGAGAAAGCAGAATGAAAAACGTCAAAAAGATTTTAATCAGGTTCGGTTACGGCGTGATTGGTCTGTGCGCCCTTGGTGCCGTCGGCTGGTTTATGCCATTCCCGATTGAGGGGAATTGGATCGGGGGGATGGTTCCCGGGTGCGGCTGTGAATACCACAGCTTCCTGCGTTTTGAGGACGGGAAACTGCTGAGCATGCCTGGGCATCATTTCCCTCTCGAATGGGTGGGCACGTATCAGAAAAAAGGCTGGGGACGATATGAGGTGGAATGGTTTAACTCCTCCTGGGCAGGGATTTTTTCGTTCAGGGACAACTCGCTTTTTGTCCGTTCGGCATTTCTTCGCGCGAGATGGGAGAATCTGCCTGAGGATGAACGCCCGCGGATGCACCGGCTCATACGAGACCCTTCCGTATTGGCTTGTCGAGCACTTGTCAACAATCCCGAAAATGATTGGGTGGCAAGTAAGCAAGGGATGAGTTATCGCGTTATGGGAACCCCGGAAGGGCGTTGGTTTTTAGGCAGGCATGTTTGGGCCTCTGCGCAAGACACAAAAGAAGACATGGTAAACAGGCTGAACGATTGCTTCCAATCCCTGCAAATTTACACGGCGGGTAACGAAGTGCCGTACTGCATCATTGATACGCTCGTTCAAAACGGTGTTGATTATTGTGTCCACCCCAACCAGCAATGGATTCTACCCGAATGGGCGAGTGACCCTTACCTGTCCATGTCCTCATACGAGAGGCCAAAGGAAATGAAAGTGGCCAATCCAATCTGGACAAACGGGAATTCCCTCATCATCATTAGAGCACCGCCGGATGAGGACCTTGAGGGAGACACGGAAACGTGTTTCTTTGCGGGGCACATGAGAACGTTCTGGCGTTTGAGGAGCATGATTGGGAATCGGGGATACACGAGGGAAGCCTTGAAAAACCATCTTTATCTCTATGCCGAAAACGGGGTCTTGCCCGAAGATGTGCGGCAACTGCTTGAGCCATTCGGGTTGAATTATCATGTGCTGGACGAGAAGATACTGTACCGGGGCAAACAGAAGAAGTAGCGCAGGACATGGATATTTTGAGAAGACAAGAGAAGGCCATGAAAACCGAACCCAATGAAGTGTGGATTGTATCGTGAAACCCCAAAAAACAAAAACCATCATTGAGACCAAGAAACAGGAGTGATGATGAAACGGATTCGGCGTATTATTGTGAAAAGCATAATGGTGATACTACTACTTCTTTGTGTGGCGGCAACGTGGTTTTACCTCGGAGTTTGGATTCCCAAAAAAACGATTTCAAATTCGGCCCAGTGGGGTTTGGGAAAAGAGCATGTTTCGGACGAAAAAATCCGCATTGCATGCCACAAGATTCTACGGAATTGGCTCGTAGGCGACCATGACGCATTTCTAATACTTGGGCATATTGGCAACAAAGATTCCATTCCCATTCTCATCCATGCATTAAAATGGCAGAACTGGCAACACAAGAAAGATATGGAAGCTGGTGAAGGGGTTGTATGCACGTATTCACATTGTAGAGAGAGCCTTGAGAAACTTACAGGAATGAATTATGGATATGATTATGGTACATGGAAGAATTGGTGGAAGCAAACGGGGCGTCACTTGCCTTTTGACGAGGAGAAAGGGCGGCTGACATTGGAGGGGACGAAATGAAAAGATTAAAGAAAATCGTGTTGTGGGGCATACTGTCACCTGTAGTTTTTGTGCTACTAGTCTTCGTATTCTTCCACATAGTCGAAGACACCCGTGGCAAATATGTGTGGAGGCAATACAAACGCGAATGCGCCGCGAGGGGCGAGAACATCGAGGACTGGCAATCCCTTGTCCCCCCGCCTGTCCCCGACGAGGATAACATCGCCATGGCACTCATTTTCCAAGACCTATTCGCATTAAAAAAGAGATTGGGTCTTCCGTATCTCCCGAAATCTGGTTCAAGCACGGTTTGGCAAACAGGCGAATACGAAAATCTGGATAAATGGCGTGTTGCCGTCAGCAACGACAACCTGCTTGCGGCACTGTCGGTTTACGATGACAACCTGCGCGAGGTCGAGGAAGCACTCAAACGTCCGTTCTTTCGTCTCGAAGAATGGAACGGTATGAGCATGAACAGCACCTCTGGACCACCAGCATTTTTTGCAGGCTACCCAATGTGTGTATTAGCGGAGTTTTATCGTTTACGAACAAGGGCAAAACTTGAGGCGGATCAATACAGCGACTCCCTTGAAGACATCAAGTTAGGATTCCACATTGCAAATATTGGGAAGGCAGACCCTACATGCGTTTCTGTACTGTACCGCATAGGATCGCTCAGCACGATGTTTCCCCCGTTGTGGATTGGCATCAATGAGCGTGTATGGAACGAACATCAGCTCCGTGAACTCCAAGAGATACTTGAACCCATCAACCTCGCTGACCATGCCGTGCGGGCTATCCAATTTGAGGGCCGTTATGCCCTCAGCCTCAGGCAGATGCCACACGTTTGGAGGGCTGGAGGACTCTGGATGGAAGACACGGATATCATAGGGGCGACGTGTCCTTTTATAGGCGAAATCACGCCTTTCCTTCTTTCCAGGGGTTCGATACTTCAAGAGCCAACGTTACCTCCTCTCGCAAAATTTATCTTTAGCATTGTGCCCAAAGGATGGTTCTATCAAAATGCGGTTCGTTATTCAAAAACGTGTGGTCAATTGCGCCCTGCGATCCATGCGGATAACCGATGGTTCGATGCTTCCCAAACGAAAGAGGCAGAGACCGCCATTAACGCCATTCTGGAAAGCGGAAATTCCCACGTTTACACCATAGCCGTAAAAGCGTTCAACCGTCCCTTTCCCAAGATGATAAAACGAGGTGCCAAAATCCAGTCAACCCTCCATCAGGCGATACTCGCGTGTGCCATCGAGCGTTACCGTCTGGAGCATGGGCACATACCCCGGCAACTGGATGAACTCGTGCCGGTGTTCCTTTCAAAAATCCCCAATGACCCCATTGACGGTCAACCCATGCGTTACAAGTTGGTCGGCGACAGCGATTACATCCTCTATTCCATCGGCTGGAACGAAACCGACGACAACGGCGAACTCGCATGGAAAGAAAAATACGGGCAACGACTTCAAATAGACATCAATAACGGCGACTGGATTTGGCGTTCCTGCCCAACGGAACTGGTGGCAACAAACGGGGCGTCACTTGCCTTTTGACGAGGAGAAAGGTCAGTTGGTGTTGCCGGAGAACGAAGAATGAAAACGTGGAAGAAAATTGGGCTTGGTTTGTCGGGCGGATTCTTGGGGTTATGCGTCTTGCTTGTCGGCGCACGGTTCCTTCCTTTCCCGATTGAGGGAAATTGGGCATTCTCAACCATGATGGCATCTGATGGTCACGTTTTCATCCGCTTTGAAAAGGGGAAGGTTCTGCTTATGTCGTCTGATGCAGATTATCAACCTTTTTTTCTGGGCACTTACCAGCGGAAAGGGTGGGGAAAATACGAAGCAAGTGACGAGAGTTTCCCGGGTGTTCTGCACTCTACTTTTCTTCTCATGACGAGGTCGGAAATTCAGAATGGCGGCACGTCTTGGGGACACATCTTCTATCGCGCCCCCTTTATACTGACTTGCCGAAAGATAGTCAATCATCCTTCAAATGAGTGGATGAGCCCTGTGCCCAGAACAAGGATGCGCATTACGGGAACCCCCGATGATCGAAGATTTATCACTATGGGCGTTGGGCTAAAAAAGGAGGATGTGGAAGAGTGGTTCGATCAAATATTGACTCCGCCGCTAATAATTTATACGGCGAGTAATGAAGTCCCGTCTTCTCTTATTGAAACCCTTGTTGAAAGCGGCATTGCCTCTACTGTCTATACGAATCAGGAGTGGATTGTGTCGGAAATGCGAAAGGAAAAACCGGGATGGAGCACCCAGACAAAGCGATCGTTCATGTTTAACTACAGCCTTACCATCGCACCTCCACAAGAAGAAAAATATGGCATAACAGGGAACATATTTTATCTTATGCATGAAGGCCCCCTTAGCCTCCATGACGTTGAAGCGAAGATTAAAACTAAGCAGCGGAATCGGGACTGCTGGGAAAAAGATGATGTTCATTTGTATGTTAAGGACGGTATCTTGTCCGAAGATGTGCGCGAACTGTTCGAGCAGTTTGACCTTGAATACACGGTGCTGGATGAAAGGGTGCTGTATCGTGGAAAGAGCAAAGACCCCTACGCCAAGAAAGGCGGTACACCATGAAAACGTGGATGTTTCTTGCGGGGTTTTTCGTGTCGGCGGGAACCGCCTTTGCCGAACAGATCAAGGAGGCGACGTTCCCCGAGATCTCCCGTTACTATGAGGGGATCGTTGACTCGCTCCTTTCGCCCGACAATCCGTTCCTTGACCGTTACAAGCCGTTGGCGTTTGACATCTGCTGGTCGCAACGGGCACTGTCCCGAGAGCAAATCCAAGAGCGGGGGTTGAGGAAGCTCCCTTTCCACTATTACCCGTCCGTCACCTTTGTTTGTGCGCAGTTTGATTTTCAGGTGGCGGACACTGACCCGCCCAAACTGATTCAGTTGAGCAACTGCCTGTTAAGCCGCTACCTGCGGACAAATGACATTCCGTATGTGACATCCCTGACGACCAACCAGGTCATCGCCCAGGCGGAAAAGTATTGCGACATAATCGGCTGCCCTCTGCCGGCCACGATGAACGTGCGCGAGGTTTCGTTTCACAAGGCGGAGAGAAATTGCTGGGTCGTCCGGTGGACTCCGACTATCAACGGCTTTCCTTTTGATGAATTCGTGAAACTATACAGTCAGCATGTGACCGTCCATTTCCATGAGCGGTACGGGTTTGTCTGGTATTCGAGCCTGTCTGATTGGCCGCCCCCCCAATCAACCGAAGTCAAAATCGCCAAAGAGGACGCCATTGCCAAGGCCGCCAAAGCCGTCCCGCTCATCCAGCGGACGCCATACTATCGGCAATGCCGTCTGCCGGGGTTTGTCGTCTCGGGCGTCCATCAGGCGGAACTGCTGATTGCCGCGCCCAACTGGCTGCTCAATCCCAAGCGCGCCATCTGGCTGCGCGACACCCCCCCCGACGAGACACGCCTGTGCTGGGTCATCACGTTCACCAGCCAGTACGCCAAGGAAACCGGCCCCGACGAGATACTGTTTGCCCCTGCGTTCATTGTCTACATAGATGCCGCCACGGGCGAGATCGTCGGCGCGAATTTCACATGAGGAGGCAATATGGCTGATAACGGGTTTGATTATCCTTTGGGAGCGTTTAGAGCGGCGGCGAGCACAATTACAGGCGTGATATTCCTTGTCATCTCGGCATGTGTGGTCGGCCAATCGTTGCAGGCGGTTATTTTCTGCTTTCTAGATAATCTAGGATATGGTTTTCCTTCCATCAGTTTCTCTGAAATTATGGAAGCGACTGTGGCGGGACTTTTTCTTCTGCCTTTCCTGGGTATTTTTAGTTTGTATGGGATCCCGCTGATTTTGCTACAGTTTGGATGCGTTATCCAGATTTTTCAAGAAGAAAAAGCATTGCGTAATTGGTTTATTCTCGCTTACTGTCAAGCACTTCTCGTGTATATTTTTATTGGGAAAAATGATCGTTTTGGCGGAATGAATCTTGCGAGTATTGCGATAACCCTGCTTGTCTTGGGCGGCATACATGGTTTTCTCGCATGGGCTATGAATAGACGGATAAAATCAGAGGGGCGGATTTTATATGAATACCTACCTCTTGACGAAGAGAAAGGGACGTTGGTACATCAGGAGAAAGAAGGATGAAAAGGTTGACGACGTATTATTTCTTGCTACTTGCGTGTTCTAATGTGTTTTTTGCACTACGGCTGTCATTAACGGCTACCGCCGATCGCTTAGCTGTCCTCAAACGTCTCTTCGGCGACGCGTTGCCGCGGTTGACGGAATGGTTTTTCCAATACCCGTGGTGGCCATGGATTGGCGTGGCAGTTTGTATTATCGGAACCGTGTTGTCCTTGTTGGGAAAGGTCAACGATAGCATACTGAAAAGACTGTTGATTGTTTTTCTAATGGTTGAACTAGTGGTTATGTTTCTCTTTATGACGGCATCACTTATGGTTCGGCATTAAAGCGATAGGTCGGTCTGGAAAACGGAAGGGAAAAAATGAAACGGTTGACAACGTATTATTTCTTGCTACTTGCGTGCTTTAATGTGTTTTTATCACTATGCCTGTCGTCAGTAACAGCCGAATACAGTGCTATTGGAGAGGAAGGTATCGAAAATCCGTCCTTGCCATTATTGCTTGAGTGGGCTTTTCAACGTCCGTGGTGGCCACGGATAGGCGTTGTGGTTTGTGTGCTTGGGGCTGTATTGTCCCTATTGGGGAAGCCACATGACAACGTGCTAAAAAACCTGCTGATGGTTGCGTTGGTTGCCGAGCTTTGGGGGATGTTTCTCTCTGCGGTGGCGTTTATATAGATGAGAACACGGAGGAGGTAAAATGAAACGGATTATGCGTATTATTGTAAAATGCTTAATGGTGATCGTGTTACTTCTCTGTATGGCGGCAACGTGGTTTTATTTTGAGGTTTGGATTCCGCACAGAACGATTGCTAATGTATTCCTGTGGGGAGAGTATTGACATATAGATAGTTTTATGATGCTGTGGTATTTTTTTTCAAGGAGGTGTCATGCCAGAATGCAAAAATTGCAAAGCTTCAAACGCTACAAAAAGCGGATTTGTACGAGGGAAACAGCGTTACCGGTGCCGCGAGTGCGGCTGCCACTTTGTCCGGGGCGATGCCCGAACCAACACTCAAATCGCCTCAAAAAAAGCGTTGTGCGTCCTCTTTTACTGCCTCGGCAAAACATCGTTCAACATGCTGGGACATCTCTTGGACATCTGGCCGTCGCAGGTTTACAGGTGGGTTTCCGCCGTCGGCGCAACCGCCCCGGACCCCGCCGTTTCCGGTGAGATCAAGGAGATGGAGTTCGACGAGATGTGGCACTTCCTCAAAAAAAAACGAGAAAACACTGGCTCATCAAGGCCTTGGACCGTGGCTCACGGCGAACCGTGGCCTGGGTGTTCGGTGACCGTGACACTGCAACGTTCCGGCGGCTTTATGAGAAAGTAAGGCATCTGGCGGACTGCCTGTTTTATTCGGACAAATGGGCGTCTTTTGCCGAGGTCCTCCCGCCAGAGCGTCATGTTGTTGGGAAAGCGCACACGGTCGCGATCGAACGGGACAACAGTAACACACGCCATCATTTGGCGCGTTTCACGCGCAGGACAAAAGTCGTTTCAAGGTCGGAGGAGATGGCGGAGCGAACAGTACGGCTTTGGTGTTGGCTCTCCAATCCTGAAGTCTTCTCTTTTTGGCAAAAACAAGCATTAGCTATCTATAAGTGAAAACTCTCGAATCGTCTTCTGGCAAATCTGCTGTTGCCACGCCGCCTAGGGACAGGCGTTCATCCGTTGAAACCTTCCTGTACAAATCATCAACATAAGCCTGAATTTTCCGTTTGATTTCCGATTGACTAAAAGGCTTTTCCTTTATTGCCGATAAGCATCCGAGCATTTCAATCCTCTCGTAATCATTGAAATCACCGCCGAACTTCATGAAATACTCGATCAACGAGAGCTGGGTGGCAACGCTACGGTTAGGCAATTCTTCTTCTGGACATAATCTGGGGGGTTGCCGAGTCGACATCACCCCGTGCTGCTCTTCCCCATATTCATGCTCGAGTTCCCGTCCGTGGAAGAGGAATTGCGTCAACGGGATAATTCGCACAAACTGCTCTCGCATGGCTGCCGCGTCTGGAAGTGCGCGAATTTCTGCCAGTAGTTTCCAGCATGCCTCAAACGCTCCTGGGGTGGTCTTCCGGTAAAACAGGATTGTGGCCATACGTTGCTCTTCTAGGACTTCCGCACGTTCCATTCTGTTTGATATCCAGCCCAATGTGTCGGGTTGTCCGCACAGCTGCTTCACGGATATCAGGTAGTCTGTACCTTCGAGCGAGAGGCATCGCTGAAACAGTTCCTCTTTAGTCGTTGCCGTTGCGGTGGCAGCAGAGGATAACAAGAGCATCAACGTAACGACACACAATGACACAAGGGTCAATATCCAGAACGTTTTCATTCTCTGCTCCTTTTTCATTCGTTTTCTTTTATCCCCTTGAGTCTTTCTATGGCCACGTTACGTACCCACTCGCTTTCGTCATTGTTTGCTGATTCCATGAGAACGGCTTGGTCAGTTAAATAATATATCGCCATTATACGCAGATACTCGTATTTGCCATTTTTTACGATTTCCGCAAAGACAGTTTGATTGTTGGTTCTTTTAGCAGCCGCAAAGGATATCCATTCACCCTCTGCGGCCTGTCCAAATCCTGTAGGAAGTGTATTCCAAATTAAGGATCGCAAGGCGCATTCTCGCACACCCCGGTCCCTATCATTTTTTGCGATCTCCACAAGAAATGCGTGGTCGGTGATTTTGGCGATTGCGGCTTGACGCACCACCGTTTCCTTGTCGTTTTTTGCAACTTTCATTAGAAGGACTTGGTCTGCGAGTTTTTCAATTGCTGCTTGCCGCATCAGCCAGTCCTTGTCGTTCTCTGCAATACCCGCAAGAACAGCTTGGTCAGCAAGTGAGGCAATTGCGGTTTGGCGCATCACATCGTCAATTGAAATAGTCCTCATGTTACCAATGGTTCTTTCCTGTTCTCGCCCCCCTTCGTCACCCTTTGCTATTTCCACGAGAAATGCTTGGTCAGTGATTTTGGCGATTGCGGCTTGACGTACCAACATGTCTTGGTCGCTTCTTGCAATTTTCGCAAGGACAGCTTGGTCGGTTAATCTTTCCACAGCCGAACGGCGCACCAAACCACTTGCATCATTTCTCGCAATCTCTGTAAGGAGTGCTTTGTCATGCAACTTGCGTACCACCGTGCCACGTACCTGCGGATCTTTGACGGTTGTTGACATTTCTGCAAGGGCAACTTGGTTTGTTAGCTTATCAATTGCCTGTGCGCGTATCTCCACCGTTTCCTTGTCATTTCGTGCAATTTCTTCAAGGGTTACGTGGTCTGTGAGTTTTGAAATTGCCATCCAACGCACATCAGGGTTCTTGTTCCTTTTTATGATTTCCAGAAGAGATGCTTGGTCATGGAGCCTGACGGCCTTCATGAGGTACTCATGCGTATCCTTGTCGCTATCCTTGACAGCCTGCTCTTTCGTCTTCCAAATTACGTCTTCCGCCGCTGCTTTTGCTAACCGTTCCAACACTTCCCTGTCAGGTATTGCATCGTCCGCAAACACCAGCGCGGAAAGTCCTGCCAGCAGGACTAACGATAACATTCGTGTTTTCATTGTTCATTCTCCCATTTCTCTTTTACCTTTGTTTGTACCCACCACGGCGGATTTGCCGGGAGGGAACGGGTTGTCGCCGTCCCGCAATGTATCTCGCCGCATTCGCAATGATGAGTCATCCACACATCCACGGCTGTTACTGTAACCCCTCCGAAATACTGCTCGAGATACTGCTTGAAAACTAATGTTCCCGGATCCGAATAATAGATAAGATTTTGATTCACTACGAGGCAGTTGGCAAGGTTCGCCGTACAGGCGGCAAACTGTTTAGACTCGGGTTGATTAGGATAATACCCATCATTGAACAACACTGGTACAGGAGCTAAAATGAAACCGATAGCGTTACTACCCAGCCCCGTTTTCAACGTGTCCCGTACCATCTGAATTCGGCTGGCGACACTTTGGTTATTCTGATTGTTCCCCCACCCGTCCAGCAGATTCTTCTGCATGAGTGGGCTGAGCGCATAAATCACATCGTTGACGGTGTGAGCCTCAATCTTATTCCGCCCCTTGCCGCGCGCCACAACATACTGGTTCCCGTTCATGGACTCGACGTACAGTATCTCCTCGCCGACACGCAGGTAGTCGCCCGCTTGGAACACGGCCTGTACGCAGGAGATGGTCGTGGTGCCTCCCGTGGCAACCATAGGCGTGAGCAAGTTCGTTTTTTTCCCGTTGTCAATGACAGAACCCTCAATCGTTTTATTCTTGTCGGCCAGAGTCCAGCCGCACCAGAGTTTCTCCATGCCGCCTCCCCCGGCAATCATAAGGTGAAGCAGGTCTGCGGCTATCCACGGGTCAGCGTAGATGACCTTTGTCGGGTTGACCCACATAAACAATTCGTCAACATGGCCTACGACAAGCCACGAAGTGTCAATTTCAATGACGGACTGGATACCTTGGCGCTCCCAGTATTCTTTGGATGCCTTCTTTTTTGTGCCGATCATGATTTTGCCGTAGGGCTCGTCGGGGAGCGGGGGCGTCGCCATGATGTTGCCGCCATCGCCGCCGACCTTCCAGACCGCCCTCAGCATGGGGGTCTGTTGCGCGATTGCCTTGGTCAGGGGATCGGAGCAGTTCACGTTGGGGGTCACATCCGTTCTCACATAATCGAGGTCGAGGGTGACATCGGTGAACCCCGCCGCATTGAACTGCACCTTGGGGAATTTCGCCATGTCCTGTGTCCACGGGTAATTGCCGGGGACAGGGAAGACCGCAAGATTCGGGATCCCGGCAATGTTCAGCGTCGAGTAAATCTTCTCGGACGGGTAACACTCCGGCGGAAGGATGAGGGGCGCAACCTTCAGGCGGGCCGTGTCGGTGGCGATGGTCTTCCCGGTATTGTCGATAACCACCAGGCGCAGGTCGCATCCATCCGGGCTGGCGGCTGTGGTGTATTTCCGCGCCACGGAGGAGAAGACGTAAAGGTTGGTGACGACGTTGGGCTGGAGGGGGATGCGCTTCTGGTTGTCCCAGGAGAGGAGGGCCCTTTCGGCGTCGAGGATTGAGAGCCACCTGCTGTGGGTGATATCCGCCGGGGTGAGATAGACGGATGTGCCGGGGGGAAGGGCCCCTGTGGTGGCACGCAACATGGCGATCGGCCTTGCGGGCGTTGGGGGCGCCCCCAGCCAGTCGGGCGGTATGAGCGCCCCCCGGTCAATCGTCCATTTGTCCTTGCCCGGTTCATCCGCCTCGGTGATAACGCCGTTGCGGTCGGTGTCCGCCAATATCTGGACCATCATTGACTTCCCCCTGATGAAATCAATCGGGGAGACTTTGTTGCCGTCGGGGGGGCCGTGGAAGGTGATCTTGAACTCCGCGATGGGCTGGAGGGGGTTGACGGTGAGGGTCTCCGACGTGTTGTACGGGAACTCGAACCAGTTGCCCGAGGTGGCCGGCGCGCCGTTCGCCCGGAACACCTGGAGGGGGCCCCCCTCCCACGTGAGCTTGACCTTCGGCGGCGGCGACATGCGGGCGAGCAGGTCGTAGTCGTCCATGGCAATCGAGATCACCGCCTTCTTCCGCTCATTGGGGTTGGACGTGACGGGGCAGTACACGACACGGCCGTCCTCCCCCGTCTCGTCGTTCTTGTGCGTAAAATCCTCCCAGTCGATGTCCACCGCCGGGACGGTGACGCGGAACTTGGGGTCTGTGGTATTGCCGCCCCCGTTACCGGGCCGCTTGAGGTTCCCGTCTATGATCACCCACTCCCGGCTGGAATACCCGTCCGTCATCTGGTACATATGGTTCTTGTCGGTTGCCAGCGTCCGCTGCCACAGGGTGGAGTCCTGCAACGTGATGGAAGAGCGGGCGATGTTGTCCCGGGGGTTCCGGGGCTGCAGGGACAATGTTGCGGAGGAGGGCGAGTCTGCGATCGGGACAGCCCTGCGGTAGGCGCCGTTCGGGTCGAGGAAGACCTTGTAGTCAGAGACATTCTGAGCCCCCACATGGAATATGGACATCAGCATCATGGTGAATACGGTAGCACGTTTGACGTGTCTTGTCATCAGGTTTTTCCTTTCACTCCTTTCAAAAGTGTCCCGTTTTTTTTCTCATACAAAGGCACGAAGGTCACAAAGGTTTTGATAATCGCCATAAAAGATGCCAGCGACCATCGTATCCATTGTGCATTCCATTGTGTCCATTGTGGTTAAAGGAGTATCAGGAGTCACAGGATTTTTTTATGAAAACCGTTGTGACCTTTGTGCCTTTGTGTGAGGAAAAAACGAAGATCGAATACCAACTGGTGGAGTGATCCCCATTCCCAGATGTCAAATGGGAGGTTCAAAGAGTTCTTCATTGTCTCTCACGGACAGGGATGGAGATATAACGCGTATAGTCTTTGAGCAAGTCCCAGTCTAGCTTTGGATCGTTCAGGATACACTTCAAGTCGAATTGTTTCGGGCATTGATAGCCGAGTAACCACAGCAGGTCTTCTTTCGCATCCAGCCGGATACGCCAGACGGGCGAGTTGACAAGCGAGCGCAGGAACTCATAGTATTTGTCAGGGTCACGTTTCTCCCAGCGCAACAGCCGCAGGTAACCGTCAAGCATTTCAATGTAGGCTTTTTCAGTTTCCAACGGATCCAGGACCCGTACACACGATCCTTCTTTCATGATGACGTGGGGCGGAACATTCGGAACCTCTGGTGGTTTCACCCAGTCAAAGCCCAACGGACTATTGTCAAAGGAGAGGGTACGAAAGGTGTATCCTCGGGCGTAGAAGACCAGCAGCCTCATACCGTTCGTCGGGGCGTGTCCCTCCAGCCCTTCCCACCACCGCATGGGAATCGTCACCAACTTTTCCTTGACCTGTCCAAACAGGTTGGTCTCCACCCGGAATGTCAATGCGATGTCGGGAACAATGCCGTCCCGAATGCTCTCTTCATTCTCGCCGGGAGGATACTGTACTTCTGTGATTGCGCCGACGAAAACACCGTCACATTGCTTGATCAGCTGACCGAACGTTGAGAGTCCGCGAATAACTAAAAAATCACCGCGATACGGACTGTTGGCGATGCGATTCTGTGTGATCTCCGCCCTTGAAAGTGGCACGATTTCACCGTTTTCGTTACGTGTTGCAACCTTATACCTTCTCTTATCCCATTCGTCCTCCTTGCTGATCCATTCGGGGACATTGAAGGTGCCGTCGCTTTGACCAGCGTCATGGAATACCTTTTCACGACTAGAGTGTGCCTTCTGTTTAACCGGATCATTTGTGTTCAAGGCAATCCCGCCTGTTCCTGTTGCAGGCTGCGCTCCGATAACAGCAATCGTAGCCGACGAGAGCATCATCAGCATCATCTGTTTCATGTCATGTGTTCCTTTCATTGCTTCGGCAGTTGGAGTTATTTTTCTTTTTGGTTCTCCCGATTAGGGATAACGGTATGCTCAACCCAATATTTGATTGCCGCGTCAATGTGGCCGTCGGAAAGAATCCGCTTGGGGTCGAAAGACGGGGCACTCTCGATGAAATACATCAGGTCGCTCCGCGCATCCTCGCGGATGCTTTGAATAGGGGACTGGACAAGGTCGCGCAAAAGGGCATAGTAGCTTTCCGCATCCCGCTTCTCCCCCCGAAGTTCCCTGAGGTAGCCGCTGACCGCATTCAGGTAGTTCGTCGTATTATCTTGTGCGTCAAGATAGCGGATGCCACTGTCCAAGCGGGCAATATGATACGAGCCGCGCTTAGCACTCTCTCCTTTCCTGTAATGGAACGACCTCTCATTATTGCCGTAGTCATACCCTAGACCGGGTTCACTGGTAAGGAACACAAGCGCCCTGTCGCCGGGCTTGGGGCATTCCCGCAAGTTCCATTTGTAACGGATGGCTGGATGCGCCTGCTGATCCATTCGTTTTATATTATCATATATCCAGTATCCTGTGATGGAAATTTTCCCGGACAGCGGGATATCCCCGAACAGGACGGTGTCAACGTCGAGGACAAAGGTCACGTTTTCCTCGGGTGATATTTTCTCTGACTTCACGGACGCAACTTTCCCGACGGCGACAGAGTCGCACATTTTGGTCAGTTGCCCGAGGGTCCTGAACCTGCCACGTTCTGTAACCCCGTCCTTGGAATACGGGAGCGCGTCCCTCATTTTCCTTTTGAAAATATCCTCTTCCGTCGGCTTGGGGCTGGCGGCAAACGTGACGGGTTGTGGTTGTGGCGCGTCCAAATCGCCAACGACAATGCTGTACTCCATATCCGGGTTTAATTTTCCAAATGCCTCAAAACGTACCGACGTGTCTTCTTTCACGTTATCAACAATCGCTTCAAGGAGGGCCTTGTGCTTATCCGCATCCAGCTTGCGGATTGCCCCTTGGCGTGTCTGCCAGCCTCTGCCATTCTTCGCAATGTCCGCAAGCATGGCTTGGTCATGCAGCTTGTCAAGTGCCGCAAAGAGCCTCCCATCGTCCCTTTCGGTTTTCACAATTCTCGCAAGACTGGCTTGGTCGTCGAGATTATCCTGCCCCTTCTCATCGGCACAGGCATTGTTGACCAACGCAACAGCGCATACCATTGAAACTAACATACCGCTTTTCATATCATTCCTCTTTCGGCTTTTCATTGCGGAGGAGGTAGCGGAGATAGTCTTTAACTTCCTTGCGCACACGCCCGTCGGCAAGGAGCTTGTCCAAGTCAGGCGGAGGGTCTTTTTCCCTCGTGTGGAAAAGCACGAGGTCGCTCTCCGCGTCGTCACGGATACGCTTGACGGGCGATTGGAGAAGCGAGCAGAGGAATTCGCAGTATGTGTCCCTGTCGCGCTTGCCTTTCTCCCCGAAAAAGCCGAGGTATCTCTTTGCCGCGCTGATTACCTCCCGCTCGGACTCCTTGTCGTCAAGGATGATGTGCGCCAACACATGCATATCCGCCTTGTCCCACTTCGCCTTTGACCTGTCAAAATCAAAATACTGGGGATTCCCCGGGGGGTTGCTGAGAAGATAGATGATATTATACCATTTGTCTGACAGGAACACCAGCACCCTGTCGCCGGGCTTTACGACACGTTGCTCAATATCTAGTGGCCCGTGTATCACCATAGTTTCCATGATTGTGAACGTCAGCGTTTTTTTGTCACCCTTCCCATACAAGCTGGCGTCAATCGACAGGACAACCCGTTGCCCCTCGACAAACAGAATCCCTTCTCGCGAATCAGCAGGCGTCGTCTCTCGTACCGTTTCGACCACCCCCACTGCCACCCGCTCGCAGCGTTTTGCCGCCTGGCCAAACGTGTAAAAAACGTTTTGTATTCTTGACCTCTCATCCAGGTAAGGGATCGGGCTTCGTAGTTTTTGAAGCCAGTCATTCCTTTCCTGTTCCTCGGGGGTAGGCACGGCATTAAGCCTATGTGCCGCAAGATAACGCATCCGCTCGTTGTGATCACCCTTTGCGATTCCCTCTAGGATTGCCCGGTCATTTAGCTTGACGACTGCCTCTTGACGCATCCATTCGTCTTTATCTTTTTTTGCGATTTCCGCAAGTGTCGGTTGGTCGTCTATTCTGTCTATTGCTGCTCGACGCACATATCTGTCCGCATCATTGCTTACAATTTCCGCAAGGACAGCTTGGTCATCGAGTCTTTCTGTTGCCGCCAAACGTACCCGTACAACCTCGTCATTTTTTGCAATGCCCGCGAGAAGGGTTTGATTGCTTATTTTTTTCGATGCCATTTCACGTACCCACCATTCCTTGTCTTTCGTGGCAAGTTCCGTAAGGAATGCTTGGTGTTCGTCCGCGTTTAACTTGTGTACGGCTCTTACGCGCACTTGCACATCTTTATCATTTTTCGCAAAACCAACAAGTGCCTTTTGGTCATGCAGTCTGTCAATTGCCGCTGAACGCACATCTTTGTCGGCATCGCTTTTTGCAATGTCCACAAGGCCGGCTTGTTCATATTCGTCCAGCCATGCGTTTGCATCAGCACACAACAATGACACATTGCCAAGAATCGCGACAAGCAACACCGTGACAAACAACATGACCTTTCTTTTGTTTTTTTTCATTGTTCCTCCTTCTTTGGTAAAATGAATCTGAGATAATCTGCGTTCAGGGGACGCCAGTCCCAATCCCCATTGCGTCCGATATCATCTGCAAATGGGCCAGCTTGACCTGCATTCATAATCTGCCTTACCCCCGGGTTTTTGTTGTGCCATCCGCTGGTTCCGTCAAGCACATTGTTATTCGCCACAAGCCCGAGCATATGCCCTGTTTCGTGCGTTACAACTTTACCCCAAAGAAATCCTATCTCGTTCTGAGTAACAGGAATTGTAAACGTCGGAGACATCAGCGGAACTAAAATAGCATGCAGAGGGGATTCCGCATATAACCTTGCGGTATCCGAAGGGTTCGTATTTAAAAAATCGGGATCCGCATCCCCATAAGGTGGAGGTGCCTTATTGGACAAGGGGTACATGGTAACCGTGGAGAACGGCGGATTGATTGTCCTGTCGCCATCATTTATGAAAAGGATGTTGACACCCAGCCCGTCATAGTCCCCTTGTGCCAAGACCCGTATCCGATTCCGTTGCGTGTCCCATTCGGGATTAGTCATCGGCTCAATCAGTACTTGAGTGCCAGCAGTATTATACATTCCCGCTTTGATGATATCAACTGCACCTGACGTGTAAACCAGCTTCACGACCTGCGGAATGAAGATGCGCTTACGTGCCTCGCAGAGGATGGCACCGTTGTTATTGCGGATCCGTGCCACGGCGGTGTAGAACGGCGGCGGCACAGGGTGCCCGTGCGTCACCGCAGGGAACTTGATGTTCACGTTCTCTGATACGCCCTGGAACACGTCCCGCCCCGTTGAAACGGGCACGCTCGCACCGACCGGGGGGGGCTGCGGGATGCCGCTCCACGAGAAGCTCATCGCCTCAAAATTCACATTCCGACCGATGGTGTAAGATCCCGTTTGCGGGTCCACATTGATCCAGTCGATGTGTTGGTCCGAGCCGCCCTGCAGCTCGCGCACGATCTCGATCTGGAACGTGCACCCGTTGTACAACGCTGACGGCGGAGGCGGATCAACCTCCACCCGCACGGTCCCTGTCTCGCCCAGCGACGGCGAGAAGTTGTAGCGCGTCGTGCCGTCCTCCACGAAACGGAGCCGCATCGCCGACGTCCCCCTGATGAAGTCAATCGGGGAGACTTTGTTGCCGTCGGGGGGGCCGTGGAGGGTGACCTTGAACTCCGCGATAGGCTGGAGGGGGTTGACGGTGAGGGTCTCCGACGTGTTGTACGGGAACTCGAACCAGTCGCCCGAGGTGGCCGGCGCGCCGTTCGCCCGGAACACCTGGAGGGGGCCCCCCTCCCACGTGAGCTTGACCTTCGGCGGCGGCGACATGCGGGCGAGCAGGTCGTAGTCGTCCATG
>Ga0099364_10003096_pt1 | contig 26087 bp, 18 predicted proteins | sample TergutTh196P3_FD_73070 | JGI IMG/M metagenome (GOLD analysis project Ga0099364, IMG submission 73070) | Microcerotermes parvus P3 segment gut microbial communities from Pointe-Noire, Republic of the Congo - Th196 P3 | ecosystem: Host-associated > Arthropoda: Insects > Digestive system > Gut ...
ACGAGGTTGTAGCTCAGCTGGATAGAGCATCAGATTGCGGATCTGAAGGTCGTACGTTCGAATCGTATCAGCCTCGAAAAGAAATTAAATGTACATTTAAATAAGCCAACATTGATATAAAGAAATCTACAGGGAAAATAGGGGTGTTCTCTTCGAGTTTTCAATCACTCGGTTTCCTCCGGGCATCTTATCAACTTTTTAATGCTCTCATTCCAGGGAATGTTGTTCATTACTTTGCTTACCGTGGAGATATGAAAAAGGTCGCAATTTACTCAGAAATAAAATATCATGTTATAAATGATACATTATTATATAATAGGCAGTTGTCTCCTTAAATTTGATGAATAAAATAATGGTTTTTGATAGATTTTTTTCAAATATATTAAAATAACATATTGATAAATATATTTATATGTATTATATATATATAGTACCATGGAATGTTATTTCATGTCAGATATTTATATGTGATCGTATAATCTCGTATATATGTTATTAAAGTGATGTATACACAACTTAAACAATTGGAGAATCTAATGAAAAAGCCGATTGATGTACTTACGGGACTGGTTTCCGGGGTTGAACTTAACACAGAAATTGATGTTTTAATCGAAAAAGGCGATGAATTTGCCTATGCGATGGCGGATATAGACATGTTGTCTATGATTAACAAGGACTATGGGAATGATGCCGGGGATGAGGTGTTTAAATGTGTTGCAAAGCACCTTTCGGCAGTTTTTCCTGCCCCCTGCACTGTTTTTAGGAATGCCAGGGACGAATTTGACATACTCCTCCCCGGCTGCAGCAAGGAAAATGCCTTTCTCCTGGCAGAGGAGGCGAGGAAACTCATCAACAGTGAAAATTTGAATATCACTTCCGGTGAGGGGAAGGTATTAACCCAGTCTGTAAGCATAGGCATTTCTTCCTTTCCCGATGATGGAAACAGGCCTGCGGATATTATACGCCGGGCAGATAGTGCGATGGTGCGGGCAAAGAAGAACGGGAGGAATCAGGTCTGCCTTTCCAGGGAGGAGAAACTCATTCCCAAGACCAGCCACTATACCTCGGCACAGCTGGAAAAACTCTCGCACACTGCAGAAAAACAAAAAGTAGGCGAGGCTGTACTTTTACGTGAGGCTCTGGATGATCTTTTGCGAAAGTACGATGAGTGACGGTTAAATGTACATTTAACTGTTAAATGCTATATTTTACTTAATGCTTCATTAACCAAAAAATTAATTAACTCGCTGGGCTCTTCGGTACTCATGGCGGACTTGCCCTTGAAGACCATGGGTTTTTCACCGTCTGAGAAGGGTTTCCATTCGGGAAGGGTTTGGCCGCCGGTCTCAGAGGAGCTGTCTCCGGAACTGACTGCTTCAAGACCGGCGGAGTAGGAGCCTGCTGAATCTTCAGCAAGCTTGCTTGCTGAGCCGTTGGGGTTGCCGCATTTGATGAAGTTGGCGAGGTAGTTGCACATCTGTCGGGCGAGATCGTAGTGGAGGCCGGAGAAGGGACGCCAGCTTAGGGCGAGGGTTTCGAAGAAGAACCAGAGGTCTGATGAATGAAAGGCTCCGGGATTGTCTTCGCCGGGGATGGGTCCGCCGAAGATGTAGAAATAGTTTTCGGGTGCGGTGGCCTGGAGCTCGGCGGTTTTTTTGCTGTAGGCTCTGATTGCAATTTCCATGGGGTTAATCGTGGCTACCTTGTTTATGGCTTCGATATCGGGGGAATTAGACGCCATGCGTTTACATATTTCGAGGAATTCTTTTGCGCGCTCCCCGAACCTTTCACTTGCGAGTTTTTCTATTTCCTCCATGGAGGCGGCATTGGGGGATGATGCGAATTCGTCGGAGGTGAAGCCCATTAAGAGGGGGACGGGGTGCCGCTGGTTTTTTAACATCATTTCACCGGAATTACCAGTGATGTAATTACCGTCAACGACCGGCGACCAGCCCTTGTCAAACTCACTGCATTTGTCGCGGATGGTTTCTGCGGGGAGGGTGCGGGCTTCGGCGAGGGTCTTTACGCCCAAGAATTCAAAGAACTCTTCACCCTGTTTTTCGGCGTCTTGAAAGCTGCGGCTCTGCCTCCCGCGGTTCTGGTATGCGCCGTAGAATGTGCCGCTGTGGATTACTGCCTTCTGGAAGAGGTCTTTTGTGAGGGGGCTGGTTAACTGGGTCAGGACTGAGCCGCCGCCTGCGGACTGGCCGCCTATGGTTATATTGCCGGGATCGCCCCCAAAGGCGGCGATATTGCGCTTGACCCACTGGGTGGCGAAGGTCTGGTCGAGGTTGCCGAAGTTGGCGGGAAAGTCAGGGTTTTCTTTGGTGAGTTCGGGATGTGAGAAGAAGCCGAAGACGTTGACCCTGTAGTTAATTGTAACGACAACGATGCCGCGGCGGGCAAGTCTTTCGCCATCGAACTCCATTTCTGAGGTATAGCCCTGCTGGAAGGCTCCGCCGTAGTACCAGACATAGACGGGGAGGTTTTCTCCGGCTGGGGGCGTTAGATGAACTTCGTCTAATTGCGAGGCGGAGAGTGGGGGAAGGATTGCGGGGGTCCAGATGTTGAGGTAGAGGCAGTCTTCGCTCATGGGGACTTCTGAATCGACATAGAACTCTTTCGCGTAGATATCGTTCCTGCCTACGCCGGGTTTTTTTTGCATGGGAATGGCAGAGAAGTTATGCGTCTTTAAGACCCCGTTCCAATTAGCGGCTGGCTGCGGCGCCTTCCACCGGAGATCTGATGTGGGGGGTGCTGCGAAGGGAATGCCCTTGAAAGCCGTGATTCTGGGATCCCTGGAAGGCAGTCCTTCCACCATGCCGTTTTCTGTTTTTGTTAGTCTGTTCATGTCGCTATCCTTTTGAAAAAAAAATAAAATAGTAAAGCTTATGAAGAAAATTATCTACGCTTTGATGGCGCCTATCATTACGCCTTTGACGAAGTACCTTTGCAAAAACGGGAAGAGGCAGAAGATGGGGATCATGCTTAGTACGACTGATGCCATTCTCATGCCGTCGGCGATTCGGACTTCTTCGTCGCCGGTCACGTTGATTGTGGTGAGGATGTTGGAATCGACTGCGATGTTGCGGATGAATAATTGCAGGGGGATGATGAAGTTGCTGCGGATGAAGATCATGGAGAAAAACCATTCGTTCCAGCGGTCGACTGTGTAGAAGAGGGTGATGGTGGCGATGATGGGCATGGAGAGGGGGAGGATGACTTTAAAAAGGATTTTCCATTCGCCTGCGCCGTCGATTTTTGCGGACTCGATTAGGGAGTCGGGGATGGTGGTGAAGTAGGTGCGGGTGATGATCATGAGGAAGGTGTTGATGCCGGTGATGAGGATCACTGACCAGATGGAGCCGATTAGCCCCAGCTGCATCATGAGGAGGTACATGGGGATGATGCCGCCGTTGAAGAGGAGGGTTATGAGTATCGCGAAAAATATGAACTTTCCGCCGGGGAAATTTAGGCGGCTTAGACCGTAAGCCATGGTGACGGTGAGGAAGAGATTGAGAGGGACGCCGAGGATCACGTAAACGAGGGTGGTTCTGAAGCCGTAGAAAATTCTGCCGTCTTCGATGATCCGGATGTAGTTTTCGAAGGTTGGGCTCCGGGGAAAGAGGAAAAACCTGGTGTTGAGGTATTCCCTGTTTGTTGCGAGGGTGATTGCGAGTATGTTTAGAAAGGGAATGAGTATGAGGGCGGTGAGGAAGAGAAGCACTATGGTGATTATGATGTCGAGGGTTTCGAAGCCCTGTTTTTTTATCATAGAATATCTTACCATATCTTTCGAAATAAACAAATACATGAAAAAACAGCTCTTCCATGGATTAAATCAAAAAAGAAACGTTTCGACTTTAATAGTTATTACACTACCTGGAGAAACTAATGAAAAATCCATCATCGAAACGTTTCCATAATTAGCTTAAACACATACCTTCATTTTGTCAAGATAATTTTTATTTTATCTTTTAAACCTGAACACATTCCAGGAGAGTTTTTGTAAATCGGCAGAGATTTTTCCGTCCTTAAAATTTGTTTCTTTATTAATGGACGGTATAACTGCATTGGGGTTCTGAAAACTATTGGCTGCATTAAGGTCTTCGCTGTAGAGCTGTATATGTTCTTCAAACTTAATACCGCCAAAGGGTGAAAGATCCAGTTCGACATTGCGATTTTTATCCCAGTCCTTATTGATAACAAAAACATTTAGTTCGCCAGAAGCTTCGTCATAGGCTGCGGCGGCTTCGATATAATCTATTCCCTCTTGATCCCTGTACTGGAAGTGATGCTGAATCACATAACCAGGGACATCGTAGGTATCGCTTTCCACTTCTGTGCGCAGCGATACACCGCGTCCGTACCTCATTAACTGGGTGAAGGGGTAGTAAGACGCAGATTTCCACACATTGTCCTTGTCCGTAGAAGCCAGGGCACCCAAACCCCTGGTCATGCAGCCTATCTTTATGCGGTCTGCATATTTTAAAAGGGTAAGCAGGGTGGAGGCTGATGTAAGAGCCGGGAAAATATCTCCTCCCTGAGGCGGTCTTTGGGGCATGGTGGCAGTCATATTGCCGGGGTCGTGGCGGACATATTCACGTTCGGTATCAGAACTAGGCCTTTCCCATGCCTGACTTCTGCCGGGCATATACTCCCTAAGAGGCTGGAACCTGGAGCCGTATTCGTCAAAGGAGAGCATCATCTTTTTGGGGGTGCGAAGCTTTGTCTGAATAAAATCGCATAGGCCAATTTCTGTTTTTATATAATCTTCAAAATAGCGCGAGCCTCCCAGCAGGGCAGCATAATCTCCAGGAGCTGCTATATGGTAATGATGTAAAGAGATTAAGTCTACGCTTTCGTAACACTCCTGTAAGACTTCCAGATCCCACTGGGGATAGTGCTCGAGGAAAGGCGAAGATGAACCACAGACTATGGTTTCGGCTCTGGTGTCTATCCACTTTAAGCCCTTGGAAACTTCATGGGAAAGTATGCCGTAGCCGCGCGGGTCTTTTTGCCAGGAGCCGATCTGCCAGGGGCCGTCCATCTCGTTGCCCAGGTACCAGGTCTTTATGCCGTAGGGGGTTTCCCTGCCATACTGCCGGCGGAGGTCTGACCAGTATGAGCCGCCCTTGTGATTGGTGTATTCGATTAGGTGGAGGGCGTCGGCAAGACCGGTGGTGCCGAGGTTTATCGTGAACATGGATTCTGAGCCGATCATCTCTGTCCATTCCAGGTATTCGTCCAGACCTATTTCGTTGGTATAGTACTGGAACCAGGCAGTGTCCAGCATGGTTTTTCTTTTATCTCTGGGACCAATGGAATCCTTCCAGTCCCAGCCGGAAAGAAAGTTACCGCCGGGGAGCCGGACACAGGGAAGGGCTGTTTCCTTTAATGCATTCAGGTAGTCCTGCCTGTAACCTTTTTTATCAGCTGTGGGGTGCCTGGGGTTGTACATGCTGCCGTTTACCATGGTTCCTATGGGTTCAAGAAATGCACCATAGAGCCGGGGGGAAATTTCACCTATCTTAAAATTGGGGTGAATGAAAATTTTTGCTGTGTTGGACATAATTACTCCTTGTATAAATTTTTATTTGAAAATTCTCTGTGCAAAATCGTGTAATAAAATTCTTAAAACAGCCCAGTCATGGGGATAATCATCGATGACATGCCGTATAAGGTTAGGGTACTTAGACCAGCCTTTTTCATCGCACATTTCATCATCCTTAAGGAAAGCCTTAAAATGAACATCGCCGGAACCAATTCCCCTGTAATAAAGTTTTATCTCTTTCTGGAAACGCTCGCTGTCGTCCATTATGGCAAGGTGAGGGTTTGTTTCCAGGGAGATATCCGTATCGTAATTTGGACCAAGGCGGCGCATAAAACCGCTTAGTAAACCTATGTATGCAAACTTGTCGGGGTTTGTAAGGCCAATTATGCTGGACTGCATGGAACCCATGGAGAAACCAGCCATTGCCCTTGACCACTTGTCTTTTTTTACCTTGTACTTTCCTTCGATAAAGGGAATGCAGCTTTCGATTAAGGTTGCGGTAAAGGCCTGCCCTGCTGACATGGGAGCCTCGTTCTTGCCGCGTACCATGCCGTTGTTCATCACAACCACAAAGGGGGTGATTTTTTTCTCTGCAATGAGGTTGTCCATGATATGTGCAGCCTTACCGTTAAAAACCCAGGAGGTTTCGTTTTCGCCGCCGCCGTGCTGCAGATAAAGCACAGGATATTCGCCGCCTTTTTCATAACCTGGAGGTGTATAGACAAGACAGCGGTGCCAGTCTTCCAGGTACTTTGACCAGTAAAACTCCCAGTTTACAGAACCATGGGGTACATCCTTTATAAGAACGTATGGGGTGTTTTTATCGGGGATTTCCACAAAGTTTATGGATATGCCGTGGCTGAAGTAATGGGGACAGTAGGCGGAAAGCACGGGGGCGCCGTCAACGTCAAAGTGAAAAGCCTTGGGCCCGACGAAGTTATCGTTATACGCAAGTTTTACCCGCCAGACACCCTTTGCATCCTTTGTCATTGCAAGGGGTTCGCCTGCTTTTATGCCGAAAACCACACTCACCTTATTAGCGTTAGGCGCATAAAAGCCGAAGTCTACATCACCGTTTTCGTGAACCTTTGCACCGGTATCCATATAGTCGGGGTTAAATCTGTCGCCGCCGGGGAAGGTCTGCCGGGAAAGCGGCATGAAGGCGTTGTACAGGTCGTCAAAAGATCTGTTTGCTGTAAAGTCAAAGTTTGCCATGTTTTCTGCTCCTTAAAATTAATGATTGCAATCCTTTGGCATAAGGCCAGAGGAATACCTGCCCCTTTACAAGACGGCAATTAGGTTCGGCTTTTACCGGCATGAAACTCTCCAACTTATTCAAATTATTTTTCAAAGCGGAAAACATTCCACGAAAGTTTTTTTACTACAGAAGTTAAACTTCCATCGACAAAATTTGCAGCTGTACTTTTTGTCGGAATTATGGCTTGCGGATTCTCGTAAGTGTTCATTGCATCCATGTCATCGCTGTAGAGCTGTATGTGTTCTGCAAATTTGTAACCTTTAAAGGCATCAATATTTATCTCCAGTTCGGTATCTTCCTTATCGTTTCTGTTAATTACAAAAACTGCTAGGGATTTATTTTCTTCGTCATGCGCAACTGCTGTATCCAGGTACTTTAGGCCTTTTTGCGTATAAAACTGAGCGGAGTCTGACATTGCATAACCGGGAAGATCGAATGTTTCACAATCAACCTTTGCCTGGAGTGAAACACCGCGTCCGTACTGCATTAACTGGGTAAAAGGATAATAAGCTGCGGCTTTCCATACATGATCCCTGTTTGTGGCAGCAAGGACTCTTAATCCCCCTGTCATACAGCCTATTTTTACCCTGTCTGCATGGCGAAGGAAGGCGAGTATTGCAGAAGATGATGTAAGAGCTGTCAGCATATCACCGCCCGGGCGGAACCTGCCTGTGCCCATATTGTCGGGATCATGGCGGATGTATTTGGCATCTGGTTTGGGGCTGTAGTGAGGATTTAGGAAGGCATGCATTCCGCGTCCGTAGTTCATGGGAGAAGCCTCCCTCGGCGAAATACCATATTCATCGAAAGACACCATTAATTTTTTAGGAGATCTGTACAGGGCTTGCACATAATCGCTGGTTGCAATCATGGTGTTAATATAGTCTTCAAAGTAACTTGAACCGCCCAGAAGCGCGGCATAGTCTCCAATTGGCGCAGAATGATAGTAATGCAGTGAAACATAATCTACAGTTTCATAACAGAGCTTTAATACTTCCAAATCCCAGGTAGGATAGTGCGGCATGGTAAATGAAGTAGAACCGCAGACAGCAGTTTCAATATTTGGGTCTATCATCTTCATTACTTTTGAAACTTCGTTGGAAAGTGTTCCGTAGCCTTTAGGATCAAAAAGCCAGGAACCGATCTGCCAGGGGCCGTCCATCTCGTTGCCCAAGTACCAGGTTTTTACACCATAAGGTTTTTCATGACCGTTTTTTCGGCGAAGATCAGACCAGTATGATCCGCCTTCGTGGTTTGTGTATTCAAGGATCTTCATGGCATCGTTGATATCACCGGTTCCAAGGTTAATTGTATACATGGGTTCCGATTGAATGCGCTCCATCCAGATTAAATATTCATCATGCCCTACATCATTTGGAATATACTGTTTCCACGCAGGATCAAGTCGTACTTTTCTTTCATTCATGGGGCCTATGGAATCTTTCCAGTCCCAGCCGGAAAGAAAATTACCACCGGGCAGACGTACTGCAGGAAGCCCCGATGCCTTGATAGCCTCAAGATAATCTTTTCTGAAACCTTTATCGTCGGCGGTTGGGTGCTTGGGGTTGTACATACTCCCGTTTACCATGGTACCTATTGGTTCAAGAAAGGCTCCGTAGAGCCGCGGCGAAATTTCGCCTATCTTGAAATCGGGATGAACTAAAATTCCAGCTTTCTTTGCCATGTTTTCTGCTCCTTAAAATTTATTATTGCAATTCTATTGCAAGACAATTTACATATTCTGCGGGAAGCTTTTCCGGTAATTTAACCGTTAGTACGCCATAAGCGTGGGAGTATTCAGCATTTCCCTGTCCCAGTAAACGAACGCTTTTAATTTTTTCGCCTTCGTTAAAACTGCGTATAACGGCAGATCCGTGTTTTGGGGCTGCCATCAAAAACGCGTAAACTGTGCTGTCTTTTTTTGTAAAGCGTATGTCAGATTCGTTCCAGCCTGTTTTTTCTTCGGAGAAACCTTTTATTAATACTTCTGTTGTACCTTCTCCGAATTTTTTCCAGGGTCTTGTCTCGTAAACTCCTTCACCGTTAATTTTAAACCAGGCGGAAAGTTCCTTTAATAAAAACTCTGCTTCTTCATCTATGGTACCGTCCGGTTTTTGAAGTATGTTTAAGAGCATGGTGCCGTTTTTTGAAATAATATCCACCAGAATCTCAATGACATGTCCGGGCTTTTTATATGTCTGGCGTACATCGTAAAACCAGTTCCCTATGCAGGTGTCGGTATGCCAGGGTACGGGATTTATGCCCGGGAGCTGGCTTTTTTCTATGTCCAGGATACCAACCCTGTATATATCGGGGTTCCTGCTTTTTTGAAGGTAAACAGCGTTGTTTTTCCCGTGTTTGGCGGCTGATGCATTGTAAAGATGTGCAACAGCCTCAAGTCCCTGCTTAAAGTCGGGAATGTTAAATTCATTGTCTTCGTTTGAGTGCCAATGGCCGCCAAAGGGAAGGGTGCCGTCTGTGTAAAGCAGATCGGGGGTATATAGGTCGATAACTTCTTTTATTACATTTAGCCAGTATTCGTGGAATGCTGCATTATCGGTATACCAGGGTTGATATGAAGTTTTGTTTTCTGTCCCATGATAAGCGTTGTCAAAGTAAAAGTCCCGCCAGGCAGGATCATTGCCGTCGTAGGGGACTCCCTTATAGGCTCCGTATTCGTCGCTTCCCTTGTTTACCCGCCACCAGGAAAAACTTGCGCCCAGATGCTCCGTTAAGCCAAAGGGAAGGCTGTATTTGGCGGCTGCTTCCTGCCATAGGCGGGAGATGTCTTTCATGGGACCAACCTGCGTTGAGTTCATTTTGTTGAACTTTGACGGGAAATTAAAGAAATGGTCGTGATGCATTGCCTGTGCTACGAAGTACCTTGCACCGGCATTGTAGTACAGTTCCATCAGTGCATTTGGGTCAAAGTTTTCTGCCTTCCACATTGCGCAGATATCTTTATAGCCAAACCTGGACGGATGCCCGTAGCGCCTAACGTGGTAAAGGTACTGGGGCGAGCCTTCTATGTACATATGCCTGGCATACCAGTCGCCGTACATTGGCACACTCTGCGGCCCCCAGTGGCTCCAGATACCGAATTTCGCATCACGGAACCAGGCAGGGCAGTTAGTGCCGCCTGCGGTGCTTAGGGATTCAAAAGTAGCAGAATATTCTAATTTCATAACTCCTCCTCGGCACAAACAGCAACCTTACCGCAGTTCCCTTCATCCATGAGCTTGTAAGCTTCATTGGCTTTTTCCAGAGGGAAGCGGTGAGTTATAAGGGTATCGGGATGCAAATTCCAGCGTACAAGCTGTTCAACCAGATTCTCCATAAGCCAGATACTTGTTACCCAGCTCCCGTAAATGGTTTTTTGATCGTGTATGATGTCGGGGCTGGGGTTAATGTTAAGGGTATTGCCTTCGCCAACTAAGGCTATTTTTCCCCACTGTCTGGCTGCCCGTATTGCAGTCTGCCTCCCTGCATCACTTGCTGATGCATCAAAGGCCCTTTCAACACCTTTTCCATTGGTATGATCCAGTATTTCCTTTAGGTTATCTGCACCTGCATTAAAAACAATATCTGCCAGACCCATCTTCCTGGTAAGATCAATACGGTATTGATTGCTTTCGATGCCGATAAGTTTTTGGGCACCCATTGCCCTGCAGAGCAGCAGCACAGCAAGACCTACAGGTCCAAGACCTACAACCAGAACATTATCTGTCCCGCTTATTCCGACTTTGTTGATCGCTTCGTAAACCGTGCCAAAACCGCAGGCAACCTGAGCGCCGTCGGCATAAGATAGTTCGTCCGGCAGTTCCACCAAATCTTTTTCATCGCATAAAATATATTCTGCCATGCCGCCGTCCCGCTGCCATCCGTATGCTGCGCGCAAAGGGGATGAGCAGGAAATCATATAACCCATGCGGCAGTCGTGACAAAGACCGCAGCCGGAAATATGGTAAACTATAACCCGGGTGCCTTTAAAAAAGCGCCTAACTCCGGGTCCTTCTTCTACAACCACACCGCAGGGTTCATGCCCGGCAATTACATTCTGATAACCTTCTGCTCCCTTGCCGGTGTGTTCACGGTAAATTGCCCGAATATCACTGCCGCAGATGGTACAGGCTTTCATTCTTACCAAAACCTGTCCGTAACCTGGTTTTGGAATGGGAACATCTTTAAATTCAACAGTACTGTTTCCGGGGAGGTAGACTCCCTTCATTGTACCTTCCATATTCACAAACCTAGCCTGACAATTGAAAATCAACAAGAAATTTGACAAGTTTACCGGGATCCTCGTTTCTCATGGCAGGCTTGTCTTTAAAGACCATTGGGTATGCCCCTTCTGTAAAAGGCTTCCATTCGGGCATGCTAGTGCCGTCGGCATCTTTCCCGTTGGGGTCGCCTGTTTTTATGAAGTTAGCCCAGTAATTACACATCTGGCGGGCTAGATCGTAATGAACGCCGGTGAAGGGCCGCCAGCAGGCAGCAAGGGTTTCAAAGAAGAACCAAAGATCTACTGAGTGGAAGGTTCCCGGATTGTCTTCACCCGGGATATGTGCATCAAACTCGTAAAAAAAGTTTTTGATGTTTTTATCTGCTTCTTTTGTACGGGAATAAACAGAACGTATACCTACTTCTATCGGGCTGAATGTTGCTGTTTTAATTACTTCGTTTAGATCACCTGTACCGCAAATTTTAAGAAACTCTTCCGCCCTGCCGCTGAATTTTTCCTTTGCCAGTTTTTCCAGGTCTTCCATGGATTTTACATCCGGAATGGCTTTGAATTCGTTTGTCGTATAACCCATTAAAAGCGGGATCATGTGCCGCTGGTTTTTAAGGAGGAGATCCCTGGAATTACCGGTAACATATTTTCCATCTATAACAGTGCGCCACATATTATTGTACTCAAGGGATTTATCCCTAATAAACTCAGCATTCAGACTGCGGGCTTCTTTTAAAGTTTTAACACCCAAAAACTCAAAAAATTTTTCGCCTTCCTTTTCTGCTTCACCAAGGGTCATCCCCATTCCCATTCTGGCAATATAAGCGCCGAACATGATTCCGCTTTGCACTATCGCCTTTTGGAAGAGTCCTTTTGTGAGTGGGGAGGTTAACTGTGTTAATACAGAGCCGCCGCCTGCGGACTGCCCTCCTATTGTTATATTGTCAGGATCACCGCCAAAGGCAGCGGCATTTTTCTTTATCCACTCGGTGCCGGCTTTTTGATCCAGGTGTCCAAAGTTGGCAGGAAAGTCCGGGTTTTCTTTGGTAATTTCCGGATGCGTTAAAAAGCCGAAAACGTTTACACGGTAATTAACTGTGACAACAACTATGCCTCTTCTGGCAATCCGCTCTCCGTTAAATTCCATTTCTGCGGTATTGCCCACCTGATAACCGCCGCCGAAATACCAGACATAGATGGGTAGTTTTTCATTTGCGGATTTTGCGGGAGTCCAGACATTAAGGTAAAGGCAATCCTCGCTCATTGGGATCTCAGGGTCTACATTCCATTCCTTTGTGTAAATATCTGTCTGGCTAAGACCCGGTTTCCTCTGCATGGAAATGGGAGCAAAGTTATACGCTTCCAGTTCACCGTCCCAATTTTTTGCAGGCTGCGGAGCCTTCCAGCGGAGATCACCTACGGGAGGGGCTGCGAAGGGGATTCCCCTGAACACAGTTATCCTGGGGTCTGCTGCCGACATTCCTTTAACAATGCCGTTTTCTACCTTGGTTTTTTTTAGCATAACTTATCCTCCTAAATTTCAAAATAGACTGTGTAAGGTTCGTAGCCTATATCTTTAATTGGTATAAAAGAAATGGAATTTTTCTGACCCATGGCACGGAATGTGCTTTTCCAGCTTCCCCACTCCCTCTCGTTATCGTGGACCAGAAGATCTTCAGGGTTTTTCGGCAATGAAAGGGGACCAGGCTCCTTGCAAAGACCGGCAAGAGTTAAGGGACCATAATGGAAAGCAGCAAGCTTATCATTCCCCGGAATAGTACTCATACTTATCCCCATAGGGAAAACAAGTTTAATTATATTGCCGTTTTTCCAGTTTTCTCCGGCAGAGAAAAATCCTTTGTCATCTGTTTTAATCTCTGTTTCTTTATCGTTAATATAAGCGTATGATTTTCCCTTTACCCAATAGGGAAGCCGGAAAAAGAGTTTTACATTCATATCCTTTTCCGTATTTATAAGGAAATAAGCAGTGTGGCAGTCAGGATGGGAAGGAAAATCTGTAGTGATGCCGGAAATGGACTGCCTCCCTGTGGAAGTGCTGCCCAGATGGAAACTGCCGCTCAGGTGATCCCGCTTTTGAACCATGGTGAAGGTCCCTTCTGCTGTATTGATTTTTACTTCAGAATCAAAGTATTGGCACACATACAGGGAGTTATTGTCTCTGTAATAAATGCCGCGGCTCATCATGGCGTTGGACTGCACCAGGGTGCCATGACAGCAGAAGAAATCCTCTGTTTCGCTTGCCCAGCCTTTAAGCCCTCCGGTTTTAAACGGCAGAAAATATGTCAATAAGCCTTTGCCGGGTTTGTCCGTATATGCTCCGTGGGTGTAAGAACCTCTCCAATATGACTGTGCCATAATTCCATTGAATAAATTTTGCTCCCAGTAATCTGCATATTCCGCTTTGCCTGTCCAGCGGAAAAGAAATTCCGAAAGACGCATCATATTGTAAACAGTGCAGTATTCCTGGTTTTTTTCACCTAGCCTATTGTCCATTTTTTTAAGAGGTGTCCAAATTTCGCCGCAGGTTTGTCCTCCTGTAGCATACTGCCCCCTGTCTGTTACAGCACATTTCCAATATGCCTCGGCAATATCTCTCCATTTTTTATCACCTGTAACATCGTATGCTCTGGCGCAGCCTATCACTTCCGGTATGGTGGTGTTTGCATGCATATTTGTAAGAGGGTCGCCGCCTTTTAAAAGCACATCAAAAAGTCTACCCCTGTAGTACATATCAATAAGTTTTTTATAGGCATCGTTTTTTGTCAGTTCCAAAAACTGCACCCATATTTCCAGCATACCCCCTGTTTCCACATCCAGAATTTTATCAAACTCCTCTCTGGAAAATTTTTCCGTCCACTTAAAAAACCACTTTGCAAATGCTTCTGCCACTTCCAGAGCTTTAGTACTGCCGGCATATTGCGCCATGTCCAAAAGACCCAGGAATGTTTTATGAATGGTATACTGCGGTGCCCATACACCCTTACCGCCGGCTATCCAATGCAGGTACTTTTCCGGAATGGATGCTGCCCATTCGCCGCCATTATCCTTCTGGCACTCTGCAAGCTCTGTAATCATGTCTTCTGCACGGGCTTTTACTTCCTCGTCCCCGGCGGCAAAATAATGCAATGCCGCAGCAGAAAGCCAATGCCCGGTAAAATGTCCCCTTAGCTGACAGGTGGGAGATTCCCAGCCCCCGTGTATATCCTTGGGCAAAAAAGATGCCGTATACCTGCCTGCTTCCAGCATATAATTCCGCATAAGGTTTTCCTTGCTTAAGGACATTAAATAATCCCTGTTGGCTTTCCTTCTGGATAATAATTCACCGCCGTAAAGTTTTACTTCATCCTTACCCCATAGAGCCTTCATGGCATACTCCTTTTTAATATATCCACTTTTCTTCTGTGATTGGTTTGGGAGGCCTGGGACCGCCCCTTATGGTCATCTGCTTTCCCCTGTTGTTTTTATGCAGTTCCACAAGTTCCTTTTCATGGTTTTGCATAACCCTGCTCTGCCTGTCAAAAACCATTACTGCCCTGTTTTCCAGATCGTATTCCTGCCATTTTTCCGGCAGGGCAGAGTGATTGGGATTACCGTTATGCGCAAAACTTATCCAGGCACCGCTCACTTCGCTTTCCAGTTTTTCCATTACCCCGTCTATATGGTTTACAGGGACTGTGTCCGCCTTGTGAAACGCAAAGGGAAGGTCAGAACTGTGCCATGCACCTTTACCGCCTTCGTAGTCAAACTCCAGGGCAAACATGTAAACGTAAAGCGGAATACCGGGGTTTGACTCGGTAACTTTTTGTTCGGCATAACGGAGAAGGTTGTATCTGTAGTATGTGTCATAATCCAGTAAGAGAAGCTCGTTTTTCCAGGGGTATGCTTTTTTAAAGAGGGCAATTAATTCATCGGTTTTATCACCGTAAATCTCTTTAATGTGCTCCCGTTTTTTTTCACTGCTTAGGCTGTCCCTCTCCGGTATGGGAGCCGCATTGCCTACCTCGCATATTACAGAACCCATCATCAGGGGAATTTTTTTTGCAAAGGGAGTAAATTCATGAAAGGGAGCCGCTCCCAAAAACCAGTCATTCTTAACCGGTGTCCAGGAAGTAGGAGGAAAATCTGTTCCTGTCTTTTCATAAAAAAGAGGTCTTGCCCTGGCAAAAGCCCTTGCCAAAACAGGGTAAGGCACTGTTTGCAGTTTTTCAAAATCTTTTTCCTGTATGCCCAGTTCATTCAGCATTATATCAATAAGCTGTCTGTGGTGATCAGAAGAGACCGGGTTCCACTCGGCAGTACCGCTCTGTATTATTGCCTTATGAAAAAGTCCCTCCGCTGCCGGGCTTTGTAAAAGTGCAGTAACTTTTCTGCCGCCCCCGGACTGACCAAATATTGTTACATTATCAGGGTCACCGCCAAAGGCTTTTATATTTTCCCTTATCCATTTTAAAGCCTCTACAAGGTCTGCAATACCTACATTAACAGAGTTTTTATACTTATCGCTGTAGGAAGACATATCCAGAAAACCCAGTATATTAAGCCTATGGTTAAGGTTTACAAAAACCACATCACCATGCCTTGCCATTTCGTCCCCGTCATAACAGGGATGTTCAAGACAGGAACCGGAACTAAAGGTTCCGCCATGTATCCACAGCATTACGGGCTTTTTGGCACCGGCATCCAGTGTTTTTGTCCATACATTAAGATACTGACAGTTTTCATCATCCGGCCAGTAACGCCAGCCGTGCTTTAGCCCGTTAATTGGACCGCCTTTTTCCAGCACGGGGCATACATAGCCGAAACTTACAGCATCTTTAACACCATCCCAGGCGGCAGCGGGAAGAGGAGCCTGAAAGCGCTTTGCGTCAGCGTATTTTATCCCATGAAAGTTAAAAATACCGTCCAGTTGAAAACCGCGTATCTTACCTGCCTTAGTCTGCACTATAGGCTCAGAGACAGAGAACAAAAATTGTTTGCCCATGATCAATCCTTAAAATAGAAACGTTTCTATTTTATTATTATGCAGGAGAAATTTCCAGCTGTCAAGCAAAAAAGTGAGAATTTATGAGGGGTATAATCTATTGTATCCATTTTACTTCAGCGCTGAAGTAAAATCTTTCTGGTGGAAAATATCTTGCATTTCTCCAATAGCTGTGTTATACCTGATTCATGATTAACCAAATTTTACTGCGATCCGATATTTCTAATGGATGAAAATCAGCCTGCAGAGAACATCCTGCAGCATCTTCTGAATCTGCAGCTCATCCCGTCTATAGACAAACGTTATGAAGGCTTTGATGAATACAGAAAACATATCTACGAGGAATACGATCACGGTAACTTTTATTCTTCCATCCATCCCGAAGACGAACGGCTGCTTTATGCAATTTCTTCTATCGTAAAACCAAAGGAAGCTTTCATCGCCGGATCTTATTATGGTTATTTTGCCATCTGGGCCATGAAAGCAATAGGTGAGGAAGGCGGCACTTGCTGCCTTTCAGACACAGACAGCCGGGTGTGCCGGCTTGCACAGCAGAACTTCAGCCGCCTTGGTTTTTCTGCAAACACAAGAGTAATTTGCGATGATTCGGTGAGCATTTTATCCAAAAGAAAAGAGCCGGTAGATCTCCTGCTCCTGGACGCAGTGGGTAAGTGGAACGATCCCCGTCCGGAGTACCGGGGAAAAATTATTTACTACCCTATTTTACAGGCAGCAATCCCGCTGCTGCGTAAAGGCTCTGTTATAGTAATGCACAATATGCGGCCAAATTATTTTATGCCTCTTATTAAACTATTGGAGTCCATCCCTTCTATGGGTATGTGTTACGACTCCTATAATGGCCTAGGGGTATATATAGTTAGGTAAAGGGTTAATAACTGTCACTATCTGCAATGATAATTTTGCTCCCATACTGTTCATTGAGCTTTTTCTTGTCGTTAATATTCTGACCGCTCCATGAATCACAACCGGCTTCAATGAGTGCGGGTATAAGGGATTCAATTTTACCGCATGAGTGCATATCAAAGAATACAGAGCGGGAGCGGCAGTAGTCCGCAATTTTTTTTATGTGAGGTACAATCATTTCCCTTACAGTTGCAAGGCTGAAAATTGGCGCGTGCTGACCGCCCCAGTCATCATGAAAACTTAGGAGATCAATTCCATAACTGAGTATATATTTATCAATTATTTTTATATATAAACCGGCAAGTTCATCAAAAACTTCATGTACTGCATCTTTTTGGTCTTCATCAATTAAAGCCATTGCAGCAGCTTCAAAGTCCATCCAGGAGACTAACCTCTCAAAAAAACCGGTGAGTATAATGGCGCAAAGAAATTTATCGGTGTTTACATATTCAGCATTGGACTTCTTGCTTCCTTCCCAATCCCAGCTTTCAATGTCCGGGAAAGAGATTTTGTTTTTCCAATCATTTAAATCGCTTAAAAGAGGTGAACCAGGACGCACAATGGAACCATTGGACTGCGGAACATATACCCATGGAACTCCAAATTTGTCCTTATAGCCATTTATGGCAATATCTTCGATTTCTTCATAAGTAAGCGGATTGGATTCGAAGCAAAAACACCGGGCAATATTATCCGGATCTATACGGGGTGTAAGAAAACGCATGTCGTAAAAATAAGAAGGCTGCCATTCAGGAGCTTTATGTTCATATACCAGTCTGTAGTTTACTCTGGGGCTGATGAGTATATTATTTTTTTGAGTCATCTTCATAACTTACCAGTGTGCGAAAGACCCGTCATCCCTATCTGAGTACATGGGCAGGTGAGGTCCATCGGTGTTTTTGGCAAGTTCAGCTATTGCTTCCTCGTCTATCTCTATGCCCAGCCCGGGTTTTTGGGGAATTGGGACATAACCGTCTTTATCAAGCTCAAAGGGTTCTTTTAAAATTCCTTTACCCATTGTAGTGTGTTCCTGGATTACGAAGTTCTGGGTTGTTGCATCCACAGCGAAAGAGGCGGCAAGTGCAATGGCACCCATGGGGTTATGGGGGGCAAGGCCGCAATGGTTTACCTCGCCGTATGCTGCTATCTTGCGCAGTTCCAGTATTCCTCCCGCATGGCAGACATCCGGCTGAAGCAGGGCGGCTGCACGTTTTTGTATGATGTCCTTAAAATCCCATCTTGTATAAAGCCTCTCCCCTGTGGCAATGGGGATATGCGTCATGCGTGCAATCTGTGCCATTGAATCGTGGTTGCCGGGAAGCACGGGCTCTTCGAAAAACATGGGCTTATACTGCTCCACCTCTTTTATATAGAGTTTTGCCATGGCAGGTGAGAAACGCCCATGAAGATCTATGCCTATGTCAAAGTCATTTCCGACTGCTTCCCTCATTGCCCCTATCTTGTCCGCCAGGCGTAAAAGTACCTTTGGGGTATCAATTATACGCAAAGGACCATCGGTACCGCCGGTCTTGATGGCGTTAAAGCCTTCTTTTTTCCGTGCAAGGGCACCTCTCGCCCAGTCCTCTATCGCAGGGTTTTCTGCAGGGGTGCCGTCAGCCTTAAGCGCCGGAGTGTGTGCATACATTCGGATGCGGTCACGCACCTTTCCGCCCATTAGTTTCCAGACAGGTACGCCATACCATTTGCCGGTAATGTCCCATAAGGCTTGCTCTACCCCGCTCACTGCGCTTGCCAAAATACAGCCCCCTGAGTAAAACGACCCCTTGTACATATCCTGCCAAAGGCGTTCTATCTGCCTGGGGTCTTTCCCAATTATATAATCACCAAGTTCTTCCACAGCCGCCTTAACGGTTTTTGCACGGCCCTCCAGTACAGGCTCCCCGTAACCTACAATTCCCTCGTCGGTATAGACCTTTAACAGGTTCCAGGGAATTCCCCTATTGGGATTTAGCTTATATGTAATAATTTCCATCCTGGTTATTTTCATAAAATACCTGCCATACAAAATTACCTATAATGAAAGAAAGGAACCATCTAATTTGTCTGAAAACCAGGGCAGATGTCCTCTTGCGTCTTTGTTTATTATGGTTTTAAACTTTTCATCGTCTATCTCTATGCCCAGCCCTGGTCCGGCAGGAACAGGAATAAAGCCATCCTTGTCGAGCTGGAATGGCTCTTTAAGAAGCTCAGACCCCAGGGTATTGTGTTCCTGGATAAAGAAGTTGATTGTAGAGGCATCTACCTGCAGACAGGCTGCCAGTGCTACAGCACCCAGAGGGCAGTGCGGAGCAATACCGCAAAAGTTTACCTCTGCCATTGCAGCGATCATTTTTAATTCCCATATACCACCTGCATGGCTTACATCGGGCTGAATAATTTCACAGCCATGGAGTTCCAGAAGTTTTCTGAAATCCCAGCGGGAATAAAGCCTCTCGCCTGCGGCAATGGGTATATGGGTCATCTGTGCAATTTCTGCCATTAGGTCATCGTTATCCGGGAGTACGGGTTCTTCTATCCACATGGGGCGGTACTGCTCTATCTCCTTTATAAATTCCTTGGCAAGCATGGGAGAGTACATACCGTGCAGTTCCACTGCAATATCAAAATCGTTGCCCACTGCCTGCCTTATTGCACCAATGCGATCTGCCATGGCAGTAACCCGTGCGGGGTTTTCAAAGCGGCGTACCGGTGTACGCTCCCCGGTAGTTTTGTCGTAGCCTACAACCATCACCTTTACAGCGTTAAAACCCTCTTCTTTACGTTTTAAAGCAGCATCTGCCCAGCCCTGGGGAGTGTCATTTTCCGGCAGGGGGCGTGCATGCGCATACATCCGGATGCGGTCACGCACTTTCCCTCCCATTAGATCATAGGCGGGTACTTTGTACCATTTACCGCTTATATCCCACAGAGCCTGTTCCACTCCGCTTAATGCGCTTGTCATAATTGGACCGCCGCGGTAGAAAGAACCGTGGTACATATCCTGCCATAGGCGGTTAATCTCCAGGGGGTCTTTTCCAATAATATAATCCCCCAGCTCATCTACCGCAGTAAGAACAGTGCGGGCCCTTCCTTCCAGTACCGGCTCGCCGTAACCTGTTATACCTTCGTCCGTATGCACCTTTAAAAGGTTCCAGGGGATGTGATGATTGGGACGCTGGTAAGTTATAACTTCCAGCCTGGTAATTTTCATAAAATCCTCACCTTTTAAAAACAGTCAACTAAATAAAGTAATCGTAGATCTTGTTTCGCTTAACGCGTTCTTCCGGGCTTAGTTTTTCTGCACCAGCTATGTCATAAGCCCCAAATGAATCATATAAGCGGGATGTGGGATCTATTTCTACATAAGTTACCCAGGGAAGCCAGTGGAAGTGGCTGTTATAATTCTGCTCGGGATAACCTCCGCCGCCTTCGTGTGATAAGCCGGTATGCGCAAAACCAAAACTACCGTCCACATCATTTGCCTGTCTGGTATTGTTGTGAATAAACTCTGCATAGTCACGATAATGATCGTCGCCTGTTATGACGTATAACCTATAATAGACATAAGCACAGGCTGCCATATACATATCGCCATGACCGCCGCCAAGCACAACAGGACTCATTCCGCTTATGGTACGTTTGGTAAAGGGATGATTAGGATACAATACCCTCATGGGGAAAGACCACATATAAGTCCAGGTTTCTGTAAAATCAGCGGCACCAATTAAGGCATCAAGGTATTTTTGCTCGCCGGTAAAATCATATAAGGCAAGAAAACCAAAAATTGCATAAATGCCGGATTCATTGTCCAGAATGTCTGTGTTATCACAGGTAGAGCCGCGATATTCAAGTTTTTTGAAGGTGTTTTCATAAGCCCATTCACCGGCTTTTAATGCGGCCTCTTTGCATTTCTCGTCTTTTGTTACAAGGTAATATTGAATTAAAAACCTTACAACACTGATTGTGTTTGCCTTGGAATCCATGCGCATGGTATTGTCGTTAGTGTTATACGCTCTGTACCAGGAACCGTCATCGTTCTGCATGCGGACAAGCCAGCCTGCGGCCTTGCTGCAGAAATCAAGCCAGGCAGGTTTTTCTTCTCCCTTTTTTTTCATGTAGACATAGGCGTCTAGAATGTTTTCAAGGCCGTCTGCAATCATTCTGGTCCAGAAGGGCATTGGCTCAAAACCTTTAATCGTGGGGTTATAACAGCTATGCGGAGCACCGAATTCAGACATGGCAGTTCTGGTCCAGAAGTCAATTATGTTTACACCCTTCTGAAACGATTCTGCTTCTTTTTCCATATCGCCATAACGTATCAACTGATACCCAATTCCCGGCTGCTGTCCCACAAAGCCAAACTGGAAAGAAACACTGGAGACATCCATCTGCGGCAGTTGGCAGGAGAAGGGAAGACCCCAGGAATCGCCGTACTGCCTTGTGAGCTTGGTAAGGGCTTTCATGCAGTTTTTGTAATGCTTTTCCTGATCAACTTTAAAAACAGGATCCTTTAAGCGCTGATATACTGTACGCCAGGCATTCTTCATCATGGGATAGAAACCATCATGTTGTGAGAAATCTACTGCAACGCTGTAGTTATGCGAAAAACCTTCTTCCATGGGGTGGTAAATGCGCGTCATGGTTTTGGATTGTTCCATATAATCTACATTATAACCCCTTGCTGCCCTGGGCATTTGGCCGTCTACTCCGGGATAAATATAATCCAGTGATAAACCTTGCCTTACAGTTTCTATGTCTTTGCGCATGGTAAATCCGTAATACAGGAGATTAAGCGTTTTACTTTCCGGTTTACTTATACCGATGGATCCTATGCCGAACTTCCTGTCCACCACATGTTCTGACTGCATAAAGTCAAGGTTACGCATGGGGACATCTGCTGCCCAGCGGGAAAGCATTGCAGTTTCGCCTGACGCCTTGTTCTGTGCTGCAAAGAGGGGCAGGGTAAAGTTCGCCTCACGCCGCCAAAAATACTCGCAGTCCATGTCAAAACCCATATTATAGGGTTTTCCGTATTCCTGGTTTTTGTACCAGGCGGCAGGCGCAAAGTAATCATAGTCACGCACATTATCGGAAGAAGCAAGAACAAAGCCGATTTTTGACGCAAAGCCGTAGTCGTCTGTGTTTTTCAATACCTTTACTGTGCGGTTAATTTTAATACTTTTTCCATGCACTTCAAAAATATCTTGGAAAGATAGTTCTGATCCTGTAGGAGATTTTAACACACCCTTTGCGTTTATTACTCCGCCGCTTTCGGTGACTTCATCGTAGGCTGCTTCGTAAAACTCAGTAATTGATAAAACTGTTTTTATGGAAGCATACATGGGCTTTCTGTTGAAATATAATGTCTGCCCATTTTTTATTACCTCATATCCGCCGTTTACAAATTTTAAGTTATAATCGCCTGTTTTTAGTTCCATGATAACTCCATTTTAATACTGTTAGTTTGTAATTTTAACACTTAAAGCAGCAATACAGCATGGCTGCATATTTAACTTTATACATCCTCTTTCTTTTTCCAGAATTAAATTTGTAAGAGGTTTAACTGTTACAGACTCAGGATCTGTGAAAGTATTGTGAGCATTGGCTTTTCCTGCAATAAATTTACCTTCTGCAGAAACAATATTTTCGCCACCTATCTGCAATTCTACATCCGCATTTTTATCTGCCGATAAGTTGACTGCGGTAATTGTTAAGACTCCATTATCAGACAGTGAAGCGGATATATCAACATGGGGAAGATCCATATTAATTTTTACCGGCGGGATATCCCATAACACAGGAACAAAATTGGAATCCTGATGCCCCTGAAACAAATCATAAACATGATATGTAGGGGTTTTTACCATTTGCTTTCCTTCTGTCAGTATGATTGCCTGGAGGACATTTATTGTCTGTGCCAAATTTGCAAGCTTAATGCGATCTGCATATTTATGAAACATATGCAGCATTAAGACAGCACACATCGCAGAGCGTATGGTATTCTGCTGGTATAAAAACCCGGGAGGTGAACCTGGTTCATTGTCTACCCAAATACCCCATTCATCAACTGCCATTAATACGTTTTTTTCCGGATCATAATAATCCATTATGGTAATGTTTTTCTTTAATGGTACTTCTTTTGCATAAGAATTTACTGCAGTCTGATACCAGCTCTCATTTGAAAACTCTGTCCCATGGGATTCATCGCCTGGTTTAACATACATGTGTACAGACAATCCGCCCAGGAGCCTTGATCTTGCCGGAATCGACTTCATTATTACTTCCTGCCATTCAACCCTTTCGGCATTATGGCCGCCGGCAATACGGATTAAGGGCGGTGCTTTCCACCAATCCACCTTCCCCATATACTTATAATTTTTTATGAATGCAGCATATTTACGGAATTCCATAGAATATTGCTCAGCAGTCATAAAACCTCCGCAGCCCCAGTTTTCATTTCCCACACCAAAGAATTCTATATCCCATGCCTTTTCCCTGCCATTTTGCCTGCGAAGATTTGCCATGGGTGATTCACCGTCATCTGTAAGATACTCAATATGATCCCGCATTTCACGGACAGTGCCGCTGCCAACATTGCCGCAGATATAAGGTGATGCGCCAATCTGCTCGCATAGATCCATAAATTCGTGAGTACCAAAGGAGTTGTCTTCCAATACACCGCCCCAATGAACATTAATCATCGGCTTACGCTGATTCTGGGGACCCATGCCGTCCATCCAGTGATAATCATCAGCAAAACAGCCGCCAGGCCAGCGTATATTGGGTGCTTTAATCGCCTTCATGGCATCTACGATGTCGGTTCGGATACCGCGAATATTTGGAATGTCAGAATTCTCCCCTACCCAATATCCGCCGTATACACAGCGTCCCAAATGTTCAGAAAAATGACCATAAATATGACGGCTGATTTTATCACCAGCCTGTCTGACTTCGATTCTTGCTTTCACATTTTACCTCAAAAAAAATAAACCAGGCACTTAAAAATGCCTGGCAGATATAGCACTTAACGCCTTAAAGCGTTTAGTTCGTTTAACACAGGCTGAATTATACCCATCTGTCCGTTAATCCAGTTATTATAGAGCTGTTCAAGATGTGCCATGCTTGTAGCATTGGTTACCATATTGGCGAATTCCATGGTGTAATCAAAATTTGCCCTTCTCATGTTAGGTGAATCGTATGTGAAAAGAGTCCAGTCAACACGGGGGAAGGTTTCCGGAGTAGAGTACAGTGCTCTTTCCCTATAGAGCATTCTGGATTCTTCCCTGTAAATTTCATCAATGTTGGGGTTATCAAAAGAAAAATCATCATTTAATAAGGTAGTACCCAGAATATATCCCATGCTGGAGTATTTTCCAACACCAGGTGCACCGCTCAGTACAAATCCGGGCGGGTTGAGTGATACCGGGTTACCGCCAGGACCATAATCCCAGTCTTCTCCCAATAAACCCATTTGAGATATTAGGTAACCTTCTCTAGTGCTCCTAAAGTCCATTAAATCCATCCAACGCTCGAAAACTTCTGTAGAAACTGTCGGGCTAAATATAATTGCTCCCCAGTAGTTAATTAGATCTCTCTGATGGTAATATCCATCTGATCCAAGAACCGTAGCACTATGTATATGATCATCTCCATTAAGTCCGCCTGTATCTCTTTCGAAGTTACGGCGCCTGGTTTGACCGGTGCCTGTTGGGTGTCCTTCCAGATAAGAAGCTGCCTGCTGTGTTAAATTAAACTTTTCGGTTTCATGTCCAATATTCATTAAATAAAATTCAGCATCCAGTAATCCTTCACTAAAGGCTGTGTACCAAAACCGTAATCCTTCCAGGGTTCTGGGATTGGCTGCACCCCATTTATATGCACGATCAACAGGATCCCAATAAAAAGTGTTATAGTGGGTACTGTTATGCTGTAAAAATAAGTTTGCCATTAGACCAGGAGATCCCGTAATTGGCAGTAGTCCCATACCTACGTTCCCGGGATCATGCTGCTTTATTAAGCGGGCAAAGTCTAAAATTTCAGGGATTGTATATGTAGACTTAATTGGGAAGCCCACTGCTTCCATCCAGTCCTTCCTAAACCACATAGCATAATGATTCTGCAGTGGATCGCCAGGGAGGTTATCTGCAAACCTTGCACGGGGATAGAAATATGTACCGCCGAACAGCTCATCAAGCATGGGACCTAAAGAAGTTAAATTATAAAAACGTGCAGCATTTGGCCATCTTTCCTGCCAGTTATCCGGGAAGCGGTAAACAAGTCCCTGCTCAACATAAGATGCTGCATCTGTATGGTTATAATCATATACTGCCACATCCGGCATATCCATAGAGCTTATCCATATTCTAAGACGTTCTGCCCAGTTATCCCAGTTAAGTGCTGCAAATTCTAATTCGTAATTAAACCTCTCACTGTGAAACCTGGCAAAAGCATCACCCCTGGTATAGTCCCAGCCTTCGCGGCCCTGTACAGATGCATAAGATATACGCACAGGCGTATAACCCCATTCATTTGCCTCTCCGCTTAATGCATTATTATCACCGCAGGCTATTAACCCGAAAACGGCAACCAAAGTTAGAAAAAGAGCTAAAAACAACCTTGTCTTTTTCATTATATGTCACTCCTTATAATATTTTAGAAACATTTCTAGGCTTTAATTGCGCCTATCATAATTCCCTTAACAAAGTACTTCTGCAAGAAGGGGAAGAAACACATAATGGGCAGCATTGTTAATATTATTGTTGCCATCTTCATACCGTCTGCAAATCTCACCTCCCATTCACCTGACATCGATATCGTATCCACTATGCGGGAATCTATTACTATATTACGAAGTACCAGCTGCAATGGCACTATATGAGTACGGCGGATAAATATCATGGCATTAAACCATTCATTCCATCTGTCCACACTAAAAAAGAGTATTATTGTCGCTATAATAGGCATAGACAGGGGCAGTACTATCCTGAACAAGATCCTCCACTCCCCTGCTCCGTCCAGCTTCGCAGACTCAATTAGTGAATCTGGTATAGTCGTGAAATATGTTCGCATTATTATCATGTAGAAAGTATTCACACCATAAGCAAGTATTACTGACCAT
>Ga0099364_10003097_pt1 | contig 26087 bp, 18 predicted proteins | sample TergutTh196P3_FD_73070 | JGI IMG/M metagenome (GOLD analysis project Ga0099364, IMG submission 73070) | Microcerotermes parvus P3 segment gut microbial communities from Pointe-Noire, Republic of the Congo - Th196 P3 | ecosystem: Host-associated > Arthropoda: Insects > Digestive system > Gut ...
TGAGGCTTGAACCGCCTGATAGGGTTATGTCGCCGAAGTTCCAGTTGCTGCCGGAATTCGTAACGAAGATTATGTTTTGGCCGCCGGATATGTTTAGGGCTGAGAGGTTTACTGCTGACGTGCCGCCTAGGTATATTCTTCTTGTTGTGTTGGGTGGGGTGTTGTTTATTGCGGCTAGGAGAGACGTTTCGTCGGTTACAGGTACAATGGTTTGACCGTTCATCTGATAGTTGACGTCCGTGTTGTTGAGGAGGTGCGTACCAGGGATTGATGCACTTGCGCCTATGATGTTTACCGGGTTGCCAGGTATGCTGCTTCCGGTAATACCGGATTGATAGTCTGCGCCTATGTTTTCTTCGCCGAAGTCGTATGCGGTGTTGTTCATTATATGGCTACCTGTGTTGTTCTCGAAGATGAAATCGTCTGATATGTTAAGTGTTTCATAATTTGAAACACGTACTACAGCACCATTTGTTGCTGTGTTGTTGATTATACTTCCGCCAATGAGGTTAATTTGGCGATTAGCAGTAGCGGGTGTCATATCACTACTGATTGCTGAGCCATTAGCATTTCTGTGACCACTAATTGTTCCTCCTCTCATTGTAAATACAACATTTTGATTCGCTCCAAGTATCGCGAGTCCGGTACTTGTATTGTTTGATGCGCTTACTATTTCTCCAGCTTTCATTTCAATCAACGTTCTTGCAGTGCTAGTACCGCCCCCTACATAAATACCCATTTCTGCGATAGCTTCAACAATACCACCGTTTATCAATATGTTAGTAGTGTTGGCGTTTACACTGCCGTTGGGTATTACCATAATACCGTTTGACCCTCTAATTCTACCATTGTTAAGTGTCATGTTCGCATCTCTACCTGTTATGCGAACTGCTTGTGAGTTGCCAAGAATCGCTCCACCATTAACTGTAATATTTGCATTATTGCCCTCTATAGATAGTGCTCCTGAGTTACCGGAACTCTCAATAGTTCCAGCTTCAATAGCAATACTAACACTGGCACCGCTTGCCTGAACCCCAATGCCTCCATAACCTACTACCCTTCCTCCGTTTATAGCAAAGCTTGCATTAGCACCGCTGACTTGAGCCGCAACCCTTGAAGAAGTCCCGTTATATCTCGCAATCAACCCATCGTTGAGAATAAGAACGCCGCTTTCTGCTACAAGGACTGTCGCTAAAGCACCATTAGTTGTAGTGGACCCTCTCTCAATTTCTATATTTCCGTCAATAATTAGTGTTGCACTATGTACAGTAAACTCCGCAGCCCTTGTGTCTGTAGTTGACCGATTGATAAAGGTCCATCTGCTCCCTTCCGTTGTTTTGAGAGTAAGATAGCGACCACCTCCAACCGTGCGCACCCCAGATGCCTCCACATCACCATCAAGATAAATAATTTTCTCAGTGCCGTTTGTGGGGGCATTGTTAATCTCCCTTGTGAGATCATCCGGATTATTTACAGTCACAACAACAGGGGCATTACCCGCAGCAGCTGCCCTGCCTCCATCCCCCTCCACAAAAGGCATAACAAGACTTACCACCATAGCAAGCATCATTATCAAAGCCATAATTCTCCTTGCTTCAACTCCAATCCGAGCCCAAAACCTTATTCTCATCAGTATAATCTCCTTTTTTATCTGCACTAATGTGCAGTTTTTTGCATGCCTCATTGCCAGCCGACCAAAACGTCCACCCGCACTCGCCCAAGGCAATTTCAGTAGACTTACAGTATGTCAGAATCACACAACTCATAATATTCCATAGCAACACACTGCCCATCCACCTATCCATCCATCAAAAAACGCTTTCCAATAAACAACTTATTGCAAACAACTCCTCAACCCGCGCTGCTCAGTTTTCATTGCAAAGCTCCTCCCATCCGACTCCTCCTACATTCCCAACTCCTCTCCGCTCCCCACCCTCTTCCATATGCCCCACCCATTTCCGACATACTATCACCGGTATTGTTTTATGATGATTGGAGTAACGTCATTTAGCAGTATACATTTAAAGACCTGAACCACTTATGGACAGGCAAAGGAGAATCACTATGAAAGCGAATCAGATCACAAACGAAAGAATCAAAGAGTCCAGAATCACAAACGCCAGCTTCACCATCAGCCAGGATACGATTATCCAACTTTCCTCAATTGACGCAAAGAAAGTAAAGGCATGGGGAAAACAGCTTCGCGACCTGTATTACCTTGTCGAGGAACTGGAAGATCACAAAGCCCGGTATTTGACAGGCACTATGCAGCACAGGGATGTCGAGTACGATTTTGAAAGCCGGTCACGTAAAAAGGAAATGGCGGCAAACGTCGCATATAACCTGACTGTTTCGATGAACAAGCTTGCCCGTGCAAACGGCTTGCCGCCCGTCCTCCCGTACATGGGAGAGATGAACAAGACTGAAACAATCGCCTGCCTTCTCGTTTACGTCGAAAATCTTGTCGGCAACTCCGAGTATGCCTCATATATGAGGAAAATCAGGCGTCTCGCAAATGCCAGCTAAAATGTTAGATGACGCATAGGAAAAAGGCCGCTTCCGCGGCCTTTTCCTTTTCTTATCTGTTTTTCTTTTTTCCTTTATTCTTCATCCTTTCTGATTTCTGATTTCTGATTTTTAATTTTTGAACTCTTATCCTGCTGCGCTTCTGCTGCTGCTACTGCTGTTGTGAAAAATCGTGCATCTGTATCGGTGATGCTTCCCTTTGCAGTTCTTTCACCCATTTGTTCGCCCACGACTCATGCCTCTCGGCGGATTCCACTACTTCTCCGAAATCTTTCAAATACCACTCCGCCATTTCGGCAAACGTCTCGTCGAGGGTAAGGTCTTGATGGTCGGCGGCTGTTTTGATTTTTTCCAGTAAACCTTTATCTATATTAACTTTGATGATCATTTTATTATGAGCCTCCTAATTCTTTCTTTATTTATAAATTTGATTGCGATTTTCTTATTGTTTTCTTTGTTATTTACATGGCTGTATTATAGCATTTATCAGGGGTTTTGTCAATTTTCGGGCATTTCCCTACAAATAATTCCGGCTGATGGTAGTGCAAAAGTGGGCTAGTTTTCATCAAGCCGATTATAAGAGAATGCGCGCCCCAAAAGAGACGCGCAAACTGTTATGCTCTACGGTTTTTTCTTCAGAGGACGAATAATAAACATTATCCCTGCAAAAAGGTTAGCCAGTCCAAAAATAATAAATGCTGCCCAAATCTTTGCAAATGACTCCCTGCCCGTCTGCGGTACATGCACAGGTTTCTGATCTTCTTTCTGTTCTTCTTCCGGCATTTCCGTCAACGGTATGTCTGGCACTTCAATCTCTGTCCATTCTTCTTCTACCGGATCCCACTCCCACGCTGTTAACGGTGTGCCTTCGTCGCTTACTTCTACAACGATTGGCAGATCGCCTTCAGGTACCGACACAATAATTACAGGATTGTTTACCGGTGGTGGCGGAAGGGGCTCTTCATTGCCGCCATAATATACCGGCGGGATGATAGGTGGGTCAACCGGTGGATTCTCTATTTGTGTATCAGGCACTATAGGAGGTGGGTTTGCAGGCGGTTCTTGTTGTGGTTCTTGCGGCGTTTCCTGTGGAGGCTGTTGTGGGGGAGGATTCGCAGGCGGCTCCTGTGGAGTGGGATTCGCTGGCGGTTCTTCAGGTGGTGGTTGATTCGGTGGCTCTTGCGGCGGTGGGTTCACTGGAGGCTCCTGAGGAGGAGGCTCTTGTGGAGGAGGCTCTTGTGGAGGAGGGTTCACAGGCGGTTCTTCAGGTGGCGGATTAACTGGTGGTTCTTCTCCAGGCTCTTCCCCTGGTTCCTCGCCGGGTTCTTCTCCCGGCTCGCCTCCATCTTTCGGTGTCCACTGTGCAAATACATCTATATCCCCATATACTTCAACTTCCGAGTTAAAAGCTCTGCCAATGCCTTCTGCTTCAAGATTCCATCCAGTAAAGTCATAATCATCCCTTGTTGGGTTGTCAGGGACGTTTAAAACGAACACCGGAAGTTCTGTATAGAAAACCTCAACTACACGAAGAATGTCGCCTCCGCTAAAAATGCCCCCGTTGCTGTGAAAGCGCACATCAAGCTTCAACTCTTCATCAACCCATTGAGCAATATACGTAACAGTCTCTGTAACAGCGGCGCTCCATTCAGGATACCATCCATTGAATACCCAACCCGGATCGCCTATTGGCTCTCCAACAAACAAGGGCGTATCTGCGCCATACTCCAAATCCTCATATGTTTGCTCAGCAAAGGCGCCATAACTTCCGCGCTCATACGTGACTGTATACAATTCAGGAGATATCTCACCGTGTGACCACTGAGCGATATATGTGATGGTCTCTGTAACAGTGCCACTCCATTCGGGATACCATCCGCTAAACACCCATCCCGGCTCTCCTTCGATTTCACCATCAAACAACGGCGTATCTACACCATACTCTAAGTCTTCATACGTCTGATCGTCAAAAATGCCATGGCTTCCGCACTCATATGTGACCGTGAATAAATCTGAAGAGCCTTCGCTTTGGATCCACTGGGCGACATAGGTTGCGTGATCAGTCACTTCCTCCTCCAATGCCGGCTTCCATCCTCCGAATTGCCAACCTTTTCCGATAACCATCGGCCCTACAAACTCAGGCGTCGGGGTGCCACTTGGTGCAAAATACTCTTCCACATCAAACCAATCAAATTCGCCAGACTCATACCTGATTGTAAACAGTGGAACATTCAGCTCCTCCATCTCCCACTGTGCATAGAGGAAAATGGGAAGCGTCACACCGGGAAATACATGACCTGCGGCATATGCATCGCCGCTACCGTCTGCTTTTGTATTCCATCCCGCAAATATCGGGTACAGCGGCATAGTTCCGCCAACATAAGCGGGCGCATCATATATCAGTTCGACATCGCTCCCCCACGGTGCAGCTATGTTCGCAACAGGGGTAAAATCATCTGCCGTCAGCGCAACGCCGTCAATGGAGTTTAAGTTCAGCTCAAACACGACTGCCCAACGCCTGTAGGTTATATCCCTGTTATTCAGCGGGTGCGTGTCATTGACCGACACGCTGCCGCTATCTATGTTTGCCGGGACACCTGATGTTCCGCCATCTTCCGGCAAATCAATGTTTTCTCTAAGATTCAAAACGCCAAAGTCGAAATTGCCCGGCTCCAGAGTTCTGTTGTCGCTAAAAAAGACATCGTCGGCTACGGACAGGTTTGTGTAATGAGGTGTATGTACTGCCCCGCCAAGGCTCGAAGTATTGTCTTTGATAGTGCCGTCTGACAACTTTACTTCTGATTTCATATCGGTTATCAGGATAGCAGAGCCTTCTTGGGTTTTATGGTCTTCGATTGTGAAGCCGTTCAACATAAGCCAACCATCATCGCCAATTGAAACTCCGCCTTGCTTATTATTTGAAAAAACTGTTTCCTCCATTATCGCGCTGGCGTTTTCCAGCTTAATACCATACCCTGCGTTTCCGGCAAAAACAGTATTGTAAAACTGAGAAGCATAACTGTCTTCGTGTTTAAACAGGTGCTCACCTAACATTTTTACATAAAAACCATGACCTCCATTGGTGGCAATGACGCCAATGCCATCTTGAATTTCAGGAATATTTCCTGAGTTGAATGTAAAAGCAGAGTCATCCCCTTCAATAAAAGCATAGACTCCGTGCCCGGCATTGTTTTCAATACTGCGAACTATGTGACTGATTGATAAATAGTTGCCATCTCCCTTTGCCATGATTGTAGACCCATTTGTCGCGCTATTAGTGCTGACCATTCTGCCGGTAGATATGCCTATGTTCACTCCAGTGCCCTCTATATCGACAAGTATTGCTTCGACATTGCTCTGGCTCGATATAGCATTGGTTTCCTGGCTTGAATCATGTGCATAAACCGATATATAACCATCATTTCCCCTATGAAAAACCTTTATGGCATGTTCATCATTTCCTGCTATGGTCTTACCTCCCATACCTGCCATGCTGATTTGAACACCTTCCCCCTCGCTATGGATATTTATGCCTGTCTTTCCATTGTTTGTAATAACCGTCGGCTGCATAGGGAAGAAGTTGAATCCTATATTGTTTCCCATTGCCTCAAGATAAAAACCATCCCCGCTATTATTGCTGATGTAGATTCCGTGTGCCGTATTGTAATAGACAAAAGCGCCATCTAACATTATTTCAGACCGCATTCCATCCCCATCATTTCCACTGATGTAAACATTGCTCATCGGATGCCAGTATCCCCAGTCTCTATCAGTTGAAATGTGTATGCCATGCCCGCCGTTATTTTCGACGTATAGCTCATATACCCGAAACATTATTAAGCCGGAGTTATGGGCTCTAATGCCGCCTTTCCCGTTGTTCCTTATTGTATTACCCGGTCTTTCCTCAAAAAGATTCCTGCCTCTGCCAATATTGGGAGGATCAGTCTCACCGCCCCACAGAAAAATACCATAACCACCATTATTTTCGACTAACAGGTTGAATACTGGGTTAACAGCAGTGTCAGGCTCGCCTAATATGGTAATTCCGTTACCGCTGTTTCCGCTTATAATTATATTCAATAGGGATATGCTGCTGTTAAACTCATAGTTGTCTACAAAAATGCCTGTTCCAAAATCCTGGATGGCGTTCAAACCGTCGCCTAAGATAGAGAAATACCCATCGTATATATCCACGCCTATACCTGCCCCAATTAACCCTTCGATGGAAACCTCTGCTGCGCTCGCAGTGCTACCGCCTCGCAGCTTTATGCCAATATGGGAGGACTGTATTGTCCCTTCAGCTATGCTGAAGTTGCTGTTGTTGTCGGCATTAACAGCTATGCTCCCTTTCCCTTCAGCCCGAATTGTCAAATCGGCAATTATACCCAAATCTCCGCCATTTGTGACTTCGATTACTGACACATCATTTCTTGTGTCGGTAATTTCCCATGTCAAATCTCCCACAGTCAATATCCTAACAGTGCTTCCGCTTATAGCAGGAAGCGCATCGGTATCATTGTCGATTGTTGCGCTATAGTTGCCAACCAAGAATATTGTAGCGTCGTTATTTTGCATGGCTGCTCTCAGCTCATGCAGATTTTCAACGTAAAAAATACCACCAGTACCGTCAGTCCATATAGCCCTTATGTAAATATTTGACCTAATGCCTTCAACGGTCCTACCCGGAGCATACCTGCCTATCAGTGCATCGTTCGCGTTGTATACCTCCCAGTATAAGAAAGTTAGATTCAAGCCCTGACTTGAGTTGTTAGGGACAAAAACCGGGATCTCATCCGGGATAAAAAAGGTATCTCCAGTGATTTCTTCCGAGCTTACTGAAAATATGAAATTGCCCCTCAATGAAAAAACTCCGCCTGCATCAAAAAACGCGGTCCTTGTAGATGCCCTTTGATAATTTATATCCGTGTTGTTCAAGAGGTGTGTGCCGGGCACGGATGTGTGAATGCCGCGTATGTTCGCCGTGTTCCCAAAAACGCCACTGCCGTCGTCTGTGAGAACCCCTGAGTTGCCAATGCCATAATCATATGCAGAGCCATCAGGGTCATGCCCACCTTCATTGTTGTTGAATATAAAACCCTCTGCAACATGCAGCGCTGTGTAATTGTTAACGAAGACAACAGCGCCGTCAAATGCCGTATTGTGAGAAATATTTCCTTCTCTGAGGTTTATTAGCGTTTCGCCGCTATCCATGATATAGCCGTAAATAGCCGACCCTATGCTATCTATATTTTCTGTAATTGTTCCTCCTCCCATTTCAAAAATAAGCGATGCCCTAGTGGACGCATACCCATCTATCATAACCCCAAGTGAATTCCCCTTGATTTCCCCGCCATTCATCATAAATTTCAACACGCCGTTTGTGTCTACCCATCCGGACAGGCTGACTCCATAAGTATTGTCCTGTATCGTGCCGCCAGACATCTCAATAATCATCGAAGCGTTGTTTCCGGCCATCCCGGAAACAAGTATTCCATAATCGTTATCCTGTATTGTGCCTCCGGACATTATTATATTAGGCATAGAATGACTTTGAGCACCCCCGGATATATCAATGCCTCTCGTACAGTTTTGGATTATGCCTCCTTTTATTTCAACAGACACATCGACTACCGAACCGCTTATGTCGATGCCTGTGCGTGAGTTTTCAACAACGCCCCCGTTCATTATAAAGCTGGAGCCTTCGTAGACACCAACGGCTGAACTCCATGTACTCTCCACCGAGCCGCCTTCCATGATAAAAATACCACCCTCGTAAACTGCGACCGCATTGTTGAAAACCGAGCTTTTTATAGTTCCGTTAACCAGCGTTAAACTACCTTCGTCCCCAATCCAAACACTGCCAAGCACAACACCGCCGTCAATAATGAGCGTATAGCCTTGTATCCCGTCGGCAAGCGACAAAGACCACTGGCTGCCGGGAGTGGTTCTAAGTGTAATATGTTGTCCAAAGTCAATATTTAGAGGACTGTAGGTCGTTACAAAACCACCGTCAAGGTATATAATGGTTTCTCCGAAAACAGCATCGGCTATAGCTTGGTGAAGCTCATCTTCCGTCTCTATAGTAAACTCGTTAAAACTAAATCTCGCAAACCCTCGCGAAGGCAATAAGACTTCTTCTTCCTCGTCCTCCTTATCTTCATCTTCTTCCTCGTCGTCTTTGTCTTCATCGCCTAAAACGTTTTCGCCTTCGTTTCCGTTTTCATCAAAATACCACTGTGCTGTGTAGATTTGGTCTCCTGTAACAAACTCACTCAAAATAGGATACCAATCGTCAAACACCCAACCTGCATTCGCTTCAGGGACCCCATCAAACGGTGGTGTTGGGTCGTCAAGAGCAGCAGGATATGACTGTGGCTCAAATATGCCTTCTGCGCCCGGCAAATAGGTGATAATAAAGTCCTGAAAGTTTTGAGCTTCTAAACCTTCTGCGCCTTCGGGCGGCTCAGAAAGTTCAGCTGATTCCATACCCTCTTCATGCTCGTTTGGTTCGTTTTCAGAGTCGAAAGCAAGGGTGAACGGTATCATTGCTAAAATGAGCGTTATCACCATTATCGAAACTATTATCTCTCTAAAAGCCCTCTTCATAAAAAATCCCTCCAAAAATTATTGCAATAGTCGTTTTCCACCTACGTTATGTGTTGCCGGTTATAATCTGGGCATGTTTGGCTAGTTTTTGCTGTGAGCTAAGTAACTTCGCAAAACTCGTTATAGCCTTTTGTCTAACTGAGTATGTCAGAATCGCTCTCAAACAAAAGATCTCGCAAAAAAGAGCCGCCGCTTACGATTATAAAATCGCTTGCGGCAGCCCTTTCATCAATATGGATTTTCTGTTTTTTTCTGTTGTTCTTCCTATGCTCAAATCATATCTTCGTTCCTGACGTAAAAGCTGTTTACCCTGTATCCGCCTTCGTCGGATACCGAGACTGAGCCGTCAAGGCTGTCAAGGTATTGCATCCCGGCTTTTGATTTTGAAATATAGACATAAAAACGCGTCCTTGAATACTCTTCCGGGAGAACCGTGCCGTAATATTCGCTCATGACCGGCATGGCGCCCAGCCGTTCGGCCTTCTTTTCAACCAGCCCTGCGAAAAGCGCCCGTACCCGTTCATACGCCTCATCCGCTATCCCTGCGGAATACGACGTTTCAAGGAAGACGATCAGTCCCTCCTGCGAGCCTTTGGAACCCTCGGCTCTGTCTTCCTCCAGTTCCATGTCCGCAAAGCTGAGGGAAGTATTTTCCTTTTTCGTGCCCGGTTCCTCGTGTGCGCCCTTCGTTAGCCTTATAAATGCCCTGGCAACAATCTTACCGTCCATCTCCGCGTAAAGTATCTTTTTGTTGCTGTCGAAAGCGGACAGCAGGCAATCGCGGTATATGCCGCTTTTGTAGGAAAGGCAGGTTTCGCAGGGTGTGACCCCGACTGCCATGGTGCTGTAGAAGTCATCATGCTCCCTTACCGTTATTCTGCCTTCGGACTGCGCGGTGTTTTCGGCCCAAAGCGATTTCTGTGATTCGCTTATCCTGATATCCAATTCCCTGCTCAGGTCGTCGGCGTAATACTTCAGCGCATCGAACTTGCCCATCAGCACCGATTTTACGACCCGCCTGAACGACTCACACTGGCTCTCGGTGTCCAATGAGCCGTAATAGGTATTTGCGATTTCCGCGCCATCCCGGCACAGGAACTCCATTATGCGTTCCCTGTTTTTCTCAATGAACCGGCTTTCAAGGCCCATAGACTGGGCGAGCCGTCCCCATTCGGGGTCGTTTTCCAGTACGCCGGCCTTTATTTCCTCAATTGTCGTGCAGCCCTGCGCCCCGTCCCGGCTTCTCAGCGTTATCGCGGCATCGGCACGCGTCTTCATCTGCGGGACAAGCCCTGCGAGCCCGGAGTGGTGGATCAGCAGCCCGACCGCATCCTTGTGCGTCAGGCCTTCGATGTGCGCAAAATCCCGTTCCATCCATACCGACAGCGGCTTTTCCGAGAGCATGCTCGCAAGCTCGCCGATCCATGCTTCGTCGTCCTTCCTAATGCAGCTTAGGTAATGTGGTAAATCGTGCTTTGTCATTTGCCTGAAGGCGATCAGCCGTTCGTCAACACGCTCCTGCTTCAGCCCGGCATACAGCCGGTAAAGCTGCGCAGGCTGCTGATAGAGCACCCTTATTTCCTCAAAGGTATACTGCCGATCATGTTCCAGCTCGTCAAAGCGGACCCCGTGCGCAAGGACCTGTTCGCAGTCCGCAAGGTTCTTGGCGCTCAGCGTATTGATGTTTACGTGGGTTGCGTAGAACTTCCCGTCAAACAGGACGGAATGGGACGACATGCCCTCAAAGGTTTCAAAGTTCTCACTTACCAGCCTGATAAAGCCGTTTTTCTTGTTCGTAATCGCATATATCAGTATATCCTCCTTTTTGCTTCCCAGCCCTGCAAGGGAGACCCCTTTTATCCTTTCACCGTAAATCAGGTTAATATACCCGCTTCGCGAGTACAAAGCGTCAACTACAACATCCCCCCTGCCTTCACCGTGCAGTTTGGTATCCAGCACACTAAGGTCGTGCCGGCGGCAGCCGTTCCCAACCCAGTTGAGGATCAACATCGACGCATCCTTTTCATTCAACATACCCAACAGGCTTTTCAGCTTCCGCTGTATGTCCGACGGTGCGGCGCTCAGGTTTTCGTAGTGTTCGCAGCTCAGATTCATTCTGACAACGCCCCTGTCTTCGACGAGCCTCCTGTCGCCCATGAAGCGGATCAGACCGAGCAGCTCCGGCTGCGCGGCAAGCATCGGGAAGACCATGTTGGGATCCGGAACCAGATTGTCGTTGTTCAGGCAGGGCTCCAGAAACAGGATCCGCTCCGCATCCGACATCTCCGATATCGAGCGCTCAAGCAGCTCCCCATACAGATACAAATTCTCCGCTATGGCTTCGGCCTGCCCTTTATCAACGTCCATGCCGCCGAAGTTCCTGAGATAGCCGTAAAATACGTGCTTTTGGTAATGCTCCGTTGCCTTAATGGAGGACGTCAGGCTGTCAGCCGGGTAATCCAATGCTGACTCGCCACGGAAATGGAGTTCCCCGATGGCTTCGTTTGCTTTAACGGGGTCAACCCCGCCCGATGCTAAACTGTCCATGTAGGCATAAAATCTCTCACCGTCCGCCATTTCCTTCTGAATTTCCGTGTGCCCTGCATACCATGCCTGCGGTACCTGCCTTGTCTCCAGATCGCTGCACAGCCGCCACAGGTCTTCCGTTGCATGTTTTCCGATAAGACTCAGACTTAGTCCATGGCCGTCAAGCCGCGTGATCAGATTCAGCCGTTCCGTCGTTTTCAGCATTTTGTTCCCCTTTCCCTGTTTTTTCAATCACCGCCATCAGCCGCCCGAAGTCAATGGCGTTTTCTTCAAGAAGCAGCCCGCCGTACCGCAGGAACCTTCCGTATTCTTCCCTTTCCAGCACGTAGCCGCTTGCCTCAAGAGCTGTCTCCATGTAACTGGCAGCTACTTGCATGGCTATATCCTTCCCGCTGTGGTTATATCTGCTGTATCCATCCACGAATTTCAGCAGCGATTTGAAGGTGCCGTCGTATGCGTCCTTCAGTTTGTTTTTTATTTCCTGTTCCTTTTCTTGCAGTTCTTCCTGCTCAATCCTTCGCCTCTCGGCTTCCTTTGCTTCCTGCTCCAGCTCCTTTTCGGCTGCGGTCTGGTATCTGTATTTCAGCGCATCCTCATATCCGGTTGCCACGGATGACCCCAAAACTGCCTCGTAAACCTCACGCAACTCGTCATCTGAAAACAGCGTTGCCACAAACTGGTCCAGAAGCATCAGCGCGGAAAACTCAAAGTACCATTCCGTGTCGTACAAAAACATATAGTCGTCGAGCCAGCCCAGCAGCTCCCTGTGTTCATCGTCGGAAAGGAACGGTCGCTGGATACTGAACTCGCCTTTTGATCCGCCGTAATGCCTTGCAGGCTTCGTATAGAGGTCGGAATTGAAGCGATACGATACGTCATTCTTGTCGCTTATCACTTCCTCAAACCACCGGTGCAGGCCTTCAATGCCGTGCGCTTCAAGAAACGACCTGAGGAAATCGAATGCCTCCCTTGAACGTATGCCTGAGAAGAAATGTCTCAGGTAAAGGAGTATTGCGCGCCCTTCGCCGTCCGTGACCGTGCCTTCTTCATCTACAAGGCCAGGTATGGATTCAAATTCGGCCACGGGGTCAATGATGTCTTTTTCGGCAAACAGCGCAAAGACGTATTTTCTGTTGTAAGTAAACTCTTGCTTCAGGAAGGATAGGTATGACGTGCCAGTCAGTTCATCGTATCGCCCGATCCGTTCCATGATTTGCTCGCCGTCAAGCGTTATGTCTTCCAGTAGCTTTTTTTCAAACAGTTCCGTGTACCGGTGGGGGCTCAGTTCACTGCTTAGAGCATCCCACTTTTTATCCATGATGTCAAAGCGGAATATCTTCGTTTCTTTCGGGTAGAGCTCGTGCATCAGGAGGAATGTCTGGGCGTTTGCGAGTGTTATTGAATCCCTTATTGCCTCAAAAATGCCACCGTGCCCGTTTATCCTGATGTAGAAATCCTTGTATGTGGACAGCAGCCATGTCAGATGCTGATGCGCATCCGGATGGTGCGTGTCCTCGCTGTTGATGAAGGTTTCGCAGAAATCGACGGCAATCTTCTCAGCAACGATGGACTGCGTCTTTATCGTATTCGGCGTTGGGGTATAATAAGAAATTATCCCGCTGTTGAGATAGATGATTTCATCGGTGCCATATCCGCAGCCCAGCATGATGTCGTGATACTTACTTCCTGCCTTTACAAAAGCAACGGGCAGCTCAATCAGTGCGCGGAGCATCGCCGTGCCTTTGCCGCGGAAACCGCCCTCTTTGTGACACCTGTAAAGCCATTCGATCAGCCACGCGTAAATGCCCATATTGCCCATCACGGGGATGGTCCTGTCATAGCCGAGCAGGTTTGCAAGCTGTATTTTAAAAGCCTGCGGCGCCTGCCCGGGATCGTCAAACAGCGAAGCCGCGAACACCATCTCCTCGGTGCGTTCATAGACGGCGTTTGCGAAATCAAAGGGCTGCCCGGCATTGCCGTGCCCACCCTTGCTTAGCAGATGCAGCGCGCCCTTCAGGTATGTGTCGCCTTCCGACAGAGCTGCAACCTTTTTGATGAAGCCGCTTAGCTGGTTGCCGTTATGCATGTTGTCGTCAATGCATTCCTGCGTGTGGGCGATGGCCAGTGCTATGGCGCGGGTGTCCCTGATGTCGCTCCCAATCCTGTCCTCATGCCGCTCAAGCAGCTCTCCAAGGTAGCGGAAGCCATGTTTTTCGTGGATGTTGCCGCCGTCAGCCTTGGAATACCAAATATGCTTCTTGTTTCTTACCTGTTGCACATGTGTTACGTCTTTTTGCGTTGTATTCAGTACAAGCGCCGCAACGTCGTTAAACAGTTCAATGTTTATCTGTCCTTCGTAAGCTTCCAGCCCGCTATGCTTTGTTTTGTTGTTCTGTTGAGTGTTTATCGTGTTTGTTATATTTTCCATATTGAATTTTCTGTACTCCTTTCGTCAATAATTAGATTTCTGAAATGAGTATGTTAGAATTACTTGGGGTATAAGAAAAACCGCCTTGGCGGCGGTGGGGCAGTTAATGTTCTTAATATTATGTGTCAGACTGCGCTCAGTAAACCAGCCCGGGATAAGCGCTCTTCGTACTGAAACACAGAGAATACTATGTGAAAAATGAAGTTCTAAAAACCAGTTATGATTTTATTACGAAAATTGTCAGTTATTATCGTTGACAATTGCACAGCAGCAATATATACTGACGATGTTGAACAAAAACCGCTTGCGGTTTTATTGGAACTGGTGCCTGTCTCCGGCTCCTTTTTTTTGCATCAAAACCGGGTCGTCATGATGGTAGCCCGCTCTGCTTTATACGCTTATTTGTAGGGGAGTTGGGCAAAATTGGCAGGCCAGAAGGGGCTGTGGTATAATGCGCTCATATAAAAGGCTTGAATGGCGGAAAGCGAGTACGACACAAAAATGCAAACAATAGAATTCAATATTGAGGACTCGGAGCTTGAAGAATTAAAAGAAGCAGCTCGGTTTTTGCAAATCTTGCAAGAATTCCCCACCTCTAAGCGAAGCGTAGGCGGCGGGATGAATTGCCCTCGATTACACAGTGTTTTTCTTTTTTTTGCGTAAAGCGTCAGATTCTGCCTAAAAACTGACATACTAACAGTATAAGGCGGTGATTGTATGCGCAAGAGAAAACCCAAAGACCCGAACCGGCGCAACAAGGCGTTCAAGTACCGGATGTACCCCAGCAAAGAGCAGCAGGTATTGTTCGCAAAGACCTTCGGTTGCGCAAGGTTCATATATAACAAAACCCTCTACATAAGCATGGAGTCGTATGAGACGACCGGCAAGAGCAATATAACCCCATATGCACGCTTCAAGGAGGAGCACGATTGGCTGCGCGAGGTTGACAGCCTTGCCCTCGTAAACGCCCAGCTCAACCTTGAAAGCTCCTACAGCCGGTTCTTCGCTGTGGGTGAACCCCGCCACACTAAAAAGAAGCAGGAAAAGGCGGAACGCAACGACAAGGAGCTGACCTTCTACGATTTCGAGGGACACCCCAAATTCAAGCGGAAGAAGGATGGCAGGAGTTATACGACGAACTTCGTAAACAACAACATAGAGCTGCTGGACAGGCACATAAAGCTCCCTAAGCTCGGCAAGGTAAGGATCAAGAAACACAGGACGCCGCCAGGCGGATATACCCTCAAATCGGCAACCATAAGCCAGACAGCCACAGGCAAGTATTTCGTCTCAGTGCTTTACGAGTATTCCGAAGCCATAGAGCCCATAGAGCCCGTCACGGCCATCGGTTTCGACTTCGCCATGCAGGGCGGCTATGCCGACAGCAATGGCGGCAGCGGCAAGTTCCCAAAGCACTACAGGAAAATGGAGGCAAAGCTCGCAAGGGAGCAGCGAAGGCTGGACCACATGACGGAAGGCAGCAGCAATTACAATAAGCAGCTAATCAAGCTGAACAGGATACACGAGAAGACAGCAAACCAGCGGAGGGACTTCCTCCACAAAAAGAGCAGGGAGATAGCCAATTCCTGTGACTTAGTCGGGGTGGAAGACATCAACATGCATGGCATGGCGCGCTCCCTCAAGTTCGGCAAATCAGTCCACGACGCGGGATGGGGCATGTTCCGGGAGTTCCTGAAGTACAAGCTTGAGGAACAGGGCAAGCATTATATAGTGATAGACAAATGGTTCCCCTCCAGCAAGTTGTGCAACACCCCTAACTGCGGGTATATCTACAAAGAGCTTAAGCTCGGCGAGGAGGAGTGGGACTGCCCGCTGTGCGGCACGCATCACCTCAGGAACGGTAATGCCGCAGAAAACATCAGGGTCGAAGCCGTGCGCATATACCGTTCGGCGCGGGTAAACGCGGCATAGCTTATCCTAATAAAAACCGCGGGGCACGCGGAGTTAGCCCGTTGACACTGGCTGCGGTGGCAGTCTTGAGCGGGAAGCCCCCGCTTCTAAGCCCGCAAGGGCGTAGGCGGTGGGAGCATGTCACAAGTTCCGCTATCAGAGATTTATGATAGAATGTTAACCGAGTATATAAGCAATTGCTATGGGTTGGAGTATGTGCCAGGAAAAGATCCAAGGGCGGATAGACTGCTCCAAAAAATCAATGCATCAAGCTATGAATACGAGCTAAATGAAAGGAAACAGGAGAAGATGCTTAAGCAAATGAAAGCAAACCGCAAAAACGGAAAAAACGTAATACAGTTTCCAACTATGAAATAAGAAGGTGTTTGCGTGCAGACAATTAAGTATTTGGTCAGTGATGCGCGATTTGCAGAACTTGAAAGTGCTGTCAAATATAAAGGTATCTCCCTTGAGAGCGCTTATACGGAAATAGCGGTGCCTTATTTGAATCATTGCCGCCGCATGAGGCATGAACGTGAATATGGGTCAGACCCGAAACTCGTCAAAAGGATGCAAAAGCAGCATGCAAGAAAGAAATGAAAGACAGAAAAAAAAAGATTATATCGGAACACCCAACAATATTATTTGCTTTCCCGGAGAATGAAGTGTATAAGAAAAAAGCCGCTATTTGACGGCTTTTCTTTCTACTACATAGTGACTCTTTTTCATTAGTCTGCCCAGTGGGGGTGGTTTGGTTGTTGAAAATGTTATTAATAACGTGTGTCAGATTGTTTGTAGGGGAGACTAGAAAAATTGACAAAAACGGCATAGACATGTTATAATAGCCCATAAAAACAAGATGACTAAAGGAGAACTATTATGACAAACAACATCGCAGAAGTTAATGCCAGAAACCGAGCAGAAGCCCTTTTTGCGTTGGAACAGCTGAGTGACTATATCAAGACTTGCTACCCGGAAGGACATACCGGCGAAGTACGTGACAGAGTGAACATAGCCTGCGAGGAATATGACAGGATGAATATGGCTTGCGCAATCTGAAAACCCGGACAAGCGCTAAAAAACCTAAAAAGAAACAGAGCCGCTGACAAGGGCTCTTTTCTTTTTCGCCAAATTTTCACAAGCTTATACAAAAGCGGCAACCCTGCCAACAGCTCAACCAAACAGCGCCTCGATAAACTGCCCCCGCCTGTCAACTCCCGAACAATACAACTCCCTCTCCGCCCTGGTGATAGCAACATAGCATAGCCGTTTTTCCTCCTCGATATTATCGCTCCACGTATGCGGCAGTGTACCATCATTAATGCCGGCAACAAAAATGACGGGGTATTCAAGCCCTTTTGCCTTGTGAATCGTGGAAACCTTGACACAGTCGTATATCTCTTTTTTCCTGTTTGTAAAATCGTCTATATGTCCTAAAAACTCCGGCAAGGTCTTGAAGTTCTTCGCAATTTTTTCCAACGAGTTGAGGTTTCCTACTTTTTCGTTGTCGTTATCGTTGTCGTCCGATTGGGCATAGATATCCTTTGTTATATAGTCGTCAACCTTTAGTGTTTTGCGGATATATTCTATCTGCTCGCTGACGTTTTCCCATTTCCGGATTTTCAGGGATTCCGTCACCAGTCTGATTTCACCTACACCCTTGAAAAACCGCTTATTGGTGACGGCGCTCATGGCGGCATACAGCGATTTAATATTGACTTTTTCGCACTCCCTCAAGAAAGCTTTGCCAAGCCCCCTAAGAGGCTGATAGTAGATGAAGCGGAAAGCCTCGTTGTCATCGTTATTATTTGCCAGTCTGAGATATGAGAGTATTATTTTGATTTCCTTGCGGTTGATGAATGATGGGCTGCCCACCGTCTCATAGGGGATGCCGCTGGTAAAGAATGCAGTTTCAAAGATTTGGAGCTGGGCGTTTGTCCGGGCAAGCACCCCAAAGCTCCTGTAGCCGTACTCCCCTGCGCTAACAAGTTCGCTTATCCTGTCGGCTATACCGTATGCCTCGTCGAATTCATCGTCGTATATGGTCAATACAGGCTCTTTGTAAGGGGGTTTATCCGCCTTGGTCTCGACGTAGAACTTGTGATCCGAATCTTTTATAGTACGAGCAAACCTGTTTGAGAGGTCAACAATATCCTTTGAACTCCGGTAGTTGATGTTAAGGTTGATCATTTCGACGTTATCCCAGTTTTTATCGAAGTGAATCACATAGCTGTTGTCCGCACCGCGCCACTGGTAAATGCAGTTATGGCTTACGATGTTGTTAACTGCCATGTTTCCGCTCAGGGGAACCTCAATGTCGTATACAGTGCATTCCTTGTCATGGCGTGTTATTTCCACTATTTCGTCTTCACATACTTCATTACCTTCGATTACCGGGATGCTCATGCTGACAGTTAGGTTTGAGGCATTGACTGTATTGAAGTACCTTCGATTGTCGCGGGAAAATCTTTCATTAATCATATCAGCGTTGTGTTCTGTCTTAAGCTCGTTAGCAAAAATATAAGCTTCTTTAAAACTGCTGAAACACCGTTGAATCCTAAAGCCGTGTTTTTTAGCAAATTTTTCATAAAAAACCTTATTTTTGTTTTTCGCCACGTTGAAACTAAGTTTTATTGTCGAAAAAGAGTTACTCCTGTCTGTAAAATCCTGTGTAATGTAATTTGGGTGATTAAAGCTCATGGCAAAATCGCTTAATAAAGAAAAGCCATTTTTGCCATACTCGCGGTATATACCGTCAATCGCTTCTTGCGTCATTCGGAGACCTCTTCCGATAGTAAAAAAAGGAGTCTTTGGTATCGAGTATTTCAAAGAATAGAATTCTTCGTAATACCCTGCTTCGCTCTTTATGGTATATCTCCCCAAAAACCACATCCTTTCAGGATGTTCAGAACTTACACGAGCATTGATGTTGTGGGTCATCCCACCACTTGTCACACCTATTCTGAACCCTTTGTCTTTTCTGTACATCAGATAAAGATACCACACGCCCTCGCCAAACACTGGCGCACTTGTAAAGAACTTATGGTCCGGTGTGGTTGTTATTGTATATCCGCGCTTTGTTCTTACTTCAACGACTGATGTTGTTGTCGATTTGCTAATGTTGGAAACCGGAAAATACTTTACTTCTTTTCCATGTGCGCATTCAACGCAATCCCCTACTTCAAGCTCTTTGACTTTCTTGACTGATCCGTTTTTCAGCTTCACGATGCCGTTTTCTTCCCAGCACTGTAACGGATCCGATACAAGAAACACATTATTATTTTCCTTGCCGACAAGCCGCAGCATTTCGTACTGTGCCTTGTTGATGTCCTGTGCTTCGTCAACGAGTATAAACTTAAATCTGTTGCCGCAAAACTCCAATGCGGTCTTGTTCTCTTTCAGGAGACTGTGCGACAGATACAGCATATCATCGAAGTCCAGTGTGTCTTGTCGGTCTTTAACCCTTTCGTATCCGGCATAAATCATATCAAAAAACTGGCTGTCGCCTTTGCCCGGTGGCACTAAACCGTTTTTCATTAAACTGATATGGGCCATGATTTCATTTGCGATGCCCTCAATTTCACTGTTGCTTCCGATGTGTGGAACACAAGCCTCTTTCAGGATGTTTACTTTTTCCAGTTTGCTTGTTATCACCGTGTAGTTACGCCCGCCAAACTGCCGTATCAGCAAATAGCCAAGCGAGTGAAAAGTATGAACATTTATGCCTGCGTGCTCATACGGCAACAACTTCTCAAGCCTTTCCCGCATATTTTCCTTTGCTTTCTTCGAGTATGTGACCGCAAGTATGTTTTCAGGCTTGACGCCGTGCGACTGGATAAGGTTTGCAATCCTGCCGACAAGCGTGGCGCTTTTGCCGCTGCCGGCGGTCGCTATGACGTTGACATTACCCGTAAAGAAGTCAACTGCTTTTTGCTGATTGGGGTTAAATTGCATGGCTTCCCTTTCTGCGCCGCCGGCTTATGCCGCCACTCGTTTCACTTTACAAAAATTGCGTAGCGGTAAGGTATTTTACATATGAGCTCGGAAAATGTTAAAAATAGGTGCCTTGATCGACATGAACTACTACTTCCTGCCGCTCCCGCCTCAGTGCCTGTATCCGGTCAGCACCCCTGCGGACTGACGCAAGCTGTCTCAACTGTGAGTCAAAATAATCAATACTCTTCTGCTTTTCTTCTTCAAGGAGTTTCGTCTTGGCGTCGATAGCCGCATTCAGCCCTGTGAAGAAACGCGGATTCGGAATTTTGCCCTTCCTCAAAAGCTCAAACGAATATCTCAGTCCCTGACGGGTATATCCAGTGAGTTCCTGCATCTCAATATCCGAAAACCCTAATAGCTTCCTTGTTCTGCTGTACTCGCTCATCGTATACTCCTGCCTTATTTTACATTTTTCCAATAGTATGTCAGAAATAATTTCTAAAACTTGCTTCGCTACAAAAAAAAGAAGCCGGCAGCTTATATAAAACTGCCGGCTTCTTCTGTTTTCCTTAACTAGCGACCTGCTGCGCCTTTCGCACAAGCAGGCGGTTATCCACGCATCCGACTATCTCTACAGATGCTCCGGACTCAATCCAGCTCTCCTTACAAGGACCAAACACAAACACGCCCTTCCTGCCCGCCGCCCCGGCATACGACGGCACGGCGACATGCTCTTTGCCGTCCACCAAAACCCTGCCGGTATATTTGTCTTTGCCTACAAGCTGTGTAACTACGCCTACCTTCCCGGCCAGCCGTCTCCCAATCGTGTTATCCCTTATTATCACCGCGGTGAACATCCCCAATACAAGCGACGTCACAGCGGCAAAAACAACCGTCTCAATCATTGTCTCTTTTGCTTCCTTTCCTAATCTGAATCCTCATCCCCGACCCAAAGCTGCCCGCAAAGTATATTACCGCAAACGTCCAATATGTTCACGGCCCATTTATTGTGCCCGTTGCCGAAACACACGGAGGTTGGCCGTCCCAGCGTCGCGAATATGCCGGCCATTGCCCGGGCGTCATTCTCGCCTTTTACTGTTATCTGCAAAAACTCCAGCCGCAGGATTTCGCCTTCGCCGTCTTTTCTGTATTTCTTCGGGCCTTTGTCTCCTGAGCCTTTATAAATAACCCCGAGAAGGTCGCCTTTGCTTTCGTGCCCCTCGGCGCTGATCATATACTCGCCAAAACCGTAACCGTTTTCACTTGAACGGATGTCTGAAACAAACACGGTGTAACCAGCGGCTGCCAAGGCGCTTGTGGCTACGCGGGCATCTTCCTTGTTGTCAACCATGAATTCGCACCAGCAGAGAGCTTTTTGGTCTTTTTTCATTTTTCTTTCTCCTTTGATTTTTTGGAAAATTTTTATATGTTTAGTATGTCAGATTTGACCTTGATATTCTGCGCTGGTGCAAATAATCTTGTAGGAGCATTATCGGCATTTTGGGGCAAGCATAAGGCCGAGCGAATATACATATGTTCGTGGCAGAATCTGCGGCGTAGTTGTAGGGGCGATAAGTGGATTAGGTACAGCGAAAACGTGGTCTCAGAAAGGCGCACAACGCCCTGCACGCGCCCGCTTATAGATTTCAACCTAATACTATTGGTATGTCAGTTTTTAGGCGGAGTCTAGGCGTTTTACGAAAAAAACTGTGTAGTCGAAAGCAATTCATCCCGCCGCCTACGCTTCGCTTAGAGGCGAGGAAATCCTTGTAAAATTTGTTGAAAAACTTGTAGAATAAATGGTATAAATCATCATAAATACCATCTATAAAACTCCGATAAAGCTTGACGGCACTAGGGTTTTCTGGTATATTTGGGAATGTTGAAAAATGTGAAATATATGGCAAAACGCAACTGCAAAATTTGCTATACTGGAAAGTAAAAAAATCGCGCCTCGCCGCGGGCTTATCATGGCGGCAAAAACGGCAGCGCTGTATCTTGGAGGTAACACTATGAAAACCAAAACAATGTTCTCAAAAATCTTAGCGTGGACGCTCACGCTTGCGATGATATTCGCACTTATCCCTGCGCTTACGCTAACCGTTAGCGCGGCAGCTCACACATGGGACAGCGACACCCCGCCGACTGGCATAGTCAGTGGCGACACCATCACCATAGCAGCAGGCGCAGGCGGCACGCTCAAAATCCCCGCGAACGCCACCGTCACCATAGTCGGTGGTAGCGAGAGTGCCCCGGTAGAAAACGAAAACAAGATTTTCATCGATAGTCCTGAAGGGTCAACAATTATATGGCAAGCCTTTTACAGAGGAACGGGCGCTAGCACCTTTAGTTCGTACACGGCTGTAATCGTCAGCGGTGTGGGCTATCTGTCTGAATACAAAGAAGGTACATTTATCATCGAGGGCGGGTTAATCGAAACAATAGAAAATTATACGACATCGCTTGCCTCTGATCCCCCCGTAATAGTCAACGACGGTACAGTCAGGGCCACAGGTAACGGAAGCACGGCGATTGTGAGCCAACTCGGAAACGTAACGGTAAACGGCGGCACAGTTATCGCGGACGGCATCGAATATATAACTGGTTCGGAGCTATCTATTAAAAGCAAGGCAATTTCTGCCCATAACATCAGGATAAATAACGGCACGGTCAGCGCGGCAAACGGAAATGCGGTTAACATCATTGATAACGGTGTTGCTTTTATAGATTACGACGCAACGGTAACGGGTGAAAAAACCGTTGATTTACAATACGGAGGATTAAACTCGATAATAATAGAAAGAACCAACGGCGACACAAATTATACACAGGGTACAAGTGATGGTTTATATATAAAATATTGGTACTGGAAGGATGACAACGCCGTTTGGGCTGTTGTTGACGACAAGGACGGTATAAGCTACAACGGCGGCGGCACCAACACCGGCTTTATCGCAGTGCCGGGCGTGACGGTTAGCGAGGCTAATTTCACGTGGAACAGCGCTGGCGACACCGTCACCATCGAAGAGGGCGCAAGCGGTACGCTCGAAATCCCCGCGAACGCCACCGTCACCATAGTCGGTGGTAGCGAGAGTGACCCGGTGGAAAACGAAAACAGAATTACGCTCAACATTCCCGAAACTTCAAAGGTTATATGGGAAGCGTACTATTCGGGAACAGAACAGTTTGACGAGTTAATATATGATTATGTAAATGTCATAACAATCACAGGCAGCGGCACGTTTGAAGTCGCAGACGGTTTCGTTGAAGCAACAGGACAATTAGCAAGGGCGATTAACGCCGAAAACGCTAACATCACCGTCAGCGGCGGCACGGTCAGAGTGACGAATCGCGAATCCACTGCAATCTTTGGCGGTCACGGAACGATTACGCTAATCGGCGGCGCGGTTACATCGTATGTAGCTTACGGATGCGCGGTGGATACCACTCGCAACAACAGCGGCGGAACCGGCGATGTCATTATTGGCGGCGATGCCTTCATCGGAACTAACTCCGACGGGATTCATACCCTTTCCGGCAATGTTACCATGACCGGAGGCACTATCCATTTTGGATCCAGAGGCGCCATAAGTACCAATTCCGGTAGCGTCACGGTTAGCGGCGGCACTATCGAAAGCTATAAAGGGGTGAGTAATAATAACACTGCCGTTTCCACCGCTTCTGGAAATATAACGGTCAACAACGGCGCAAACATCAATGTGTCGAATGATAGGGGCAGTTTATTATACAGCATGAACGGGAACATCATCATAAACGGCGGTGAATTCAAACTGGAAAGCACCGACGATTACCCCGCGAGAGCCATTTCCACCCACGCCGCCGGTACCGTCACGATCAACGGCGGCAATATTAATGTGACAAACCCGAATGTCATCGCTCTGGAAGCCAATAACCTGATGATTTACGGCGGTACAATCAATGCGGAGGGCATAGTGATTGAAGTTAGGCCCTACAATGTTGCATTTGTAAATTACGGCGTGAATATGAAAGGCGATGAAAAAATTGAGTATGAAAACTCACTCCTTATAAAAATAATAGACGTTGCAAACCCGCAAAAAGAAACAAGCAACGGACTAACCTTACAGGCGACCAATACGAACGCTTGGGCGCAATGGGATATTTTGGACGGTGAGTATGGCATTACTTACAGTCTCACAGGCAGCGCAAGCACCAGCTTTATCGCAGTGCCGGGCGTGGCGGTGACGTCGATGCCGGCAGCTCACACATGGAACAGCGCCACACCGCCCACCGTCGCAAACGGCGACACCATCACCATCGAAGAGGGCGCAAGCGGTACACTCGACGTTCCCGCGAACTCCACCGTCACCATTGAAGGCAGCGCCAGTGTACCCGGAGGGGGAGGTGCACCCGTTGCCGGCGTCCCCATTGACAACGGCGACAAAGAAATCACGCTGAACATCCCCGCCGGCTCGACCGTGAACTGGAACGCCTATTACAAAGTGAGCGGCACCGCAATCACCGTCACCGGCGGCGGCCTGCTGCGGATAGGCCAGAACCGCACCGTCATTGGCGAAACCGCCGTCCTTGCGAAGGGCAGCACGGTTGTCTATTTCAGCTTCAGCGTCGCTGCTATCACCGGTGAGCTGGCGGTCGATGGCGATTCTGCCATCATCATCCGGCACGTCAACACCCCGGAGCTCCCTGCTCGCGGCAACTCGGCTAATCTCCAAATCATACCAGCCGACGACACGGTGGCGGCGACGTGGGACTTTCGCGGCGGCGAGATAGGTATCGGCTATGTGAGGGGCCTTAATTTCGGCTTTTTTGAAACGCCCGATGTACAGGTTGCATTTGTAGCGACTTTTGATACGCCATTGGATGTGATGGAAAACACCCAAACCGTGATCCAACAGACGCCAAGCGGCGGCACAGCAACGGTGAATATGAGCAGCGGCACCGCGTCGGTGGGTACGCTGTTAAAATCTGCGAGGTTGATGGCGGTGCCGTCAAACGTGGACTTGAAGGTTAACATCGACACACTGGACGACGACGACAGGGTTTTCACGCGGGCTACCGTGAACAGCGGCAATATATTGAGCTTGTCCTCCGGCGCTAATTTCACCGCCTCCGAAGGCGAAACCGCCCGCTTCGCGGCCTTCTTCGACAATGTCGTGACAAGCGTAAACTTAGAACAGCAAGGCACGTTCGGCACGAATATCCGTATGGCCGTAAAGGTTGATTTAGCAAAATTGAACGTAGGCGAATTGGTGTTTTATTGGTACGACAGAGCACAAAACAAATATGGAAAACTAACACCCCCCCTCTCTAATCGAAATCGACGGCTACATGGTTGATTACGCCTTATCCCAAACCGTGGACGGCCCCATCCTCCGCGCCGAAGAGCTGCCCGATAACGGCGGCGGCGGTTCCCGCTCTCGCTCCGGCGGCGATGATGGCGATTGGTATGTGCATTTTTATGTGGACACCGGCGGGGAGTATTTCATGACCTACGAGGAGATTGATGATACGGCGGGAACCTTTGACTTTTCCGGCAATTGCTGGACGTTCGATTCAACAACCGGAACACTCACCGTAAGCGCCAACGCCGCTACAACGGCATGGAGAACAGGGCGCGGCGCGGATGATGATAATTTCCAAATTGCCGATGTAACAACGCTCGTTATAGAAAACAGCGTTACAGAAATAGGACAACTTGCATTTTATCAGACAAATATATCCTCCGTCACAATCCCCGACAGCGTTACAACCATAGGAAGCGGCGCGTTTTATGACTGCACAAGTTTAACCGCCGTTACACTCCCCAATAACCCTAACTTTACGACTATAGCACTTCAAACGTTCTTTAACACGGGCTTAACCTCAATAACAATTCCCGAAAGCGTTACCACTATAGGAAACGGTGTGTTTCAAGGTTGCACACATTTAGCCACGGTGATATTCACACCTGTAATCCCGCCAACGTTTGGTAATAGTGTTTTCCGAGATGTGCCGTTAGCAACAATCATATACGTTCCCGCCGGGGCATCATCGGCTTATTCGGGTAATGCGGTGCTTGGCGACAGAACTATAATAGAGTTCCCTTTGTCCGTCACCTTCGATTCCAAAGGCGGCACAGGAGTTGACACGATTG